>Ga0180438_10010533_pt1 | contig 11327 bp, 10 predicted proteins | sample SS_ome_12_FD_132455 | JGI IMG/M metagenome (GOLD analysis project Ga0180438, IMG submission 132455) | Hypersaline lake sediment archaeal communities from the Salton Sea, California, USA - SS_3_D_2 metaG | ecosystem: Environmental > Aquatic > Non-marine Saline and Alkaline > Hypersaline >...
CCCAAAAGATGCTCCTTGTTCGGTCCCTCGAACTGGATGAGCGGGTTTGTGTCGTTGGGATCCACACCCAGCGCCTGGGTAATGGGCCCTGCCAAGGCGGCGCACAAAAGGGCAAAGATGAGCAACACGCCGAACGCGGCCAGGGTCAGTTTGTCGCGCCGCAGGGCATAGAGCGCAGAGGCCCAATAACCTGGTGCTTCCCGCTCCAGGTCGATCTGCACCTGCATCGCCCTGGCGCGCTCACGGGCACTCACCTGCTCATCTGGTTTCTCTCGTACGACCGTGTGTGTCATTATCTGGCACCCTTATGATAGAGATTGGAGATTGGAGATTGGAGATTGGAGATTGGAGATTGGAGGATGGAGAAATGGAGTCGTTCAACATCACTCCAGGCGGACGCGGGGATCAATAAAGCCGTACAGGACGTCGGACAACAAGTTGCCTACGATAACCCCCACCGCCCCGATGACAAAACCGGCCATGATGACCGGATAGTCGCGCTGAAAGTTGGCGCTGATGAACAAACGCCCCATGCCTGGCCAGGACCAGATCGTCTCCGTGATGATCGCGCCGTTGAGCAGACCGGTGATGGTCGGCCCCAGAATCGTCGCCAGGGGGATGAGGGCGTTGCGCAAAGCGTGGGTGAAATTGACCGCTCGCTCGGTAAGGCCCTTGGCCCGCGCGGTGCGGATATAGTCCTGGCGGATCACCTCCAGCACCTGGGTGCGCATCAGGCGAGAGGTGGTGGCGATGGGAGCCGTGGCCAGCACCAGGGCCGGCGGCAGCAAGTGAATCAACCGGTCCCCCAGGTCGAGTGTTCTCTCACCCGAAGCCGTCAACGTGTACATACCGCCGGAAGGAATGGCCGGCAGGTTCCACTCGCGGAACTTGACGGCGAAGAGGAGAATGATCACCAGGCTGAGCCAAAAGCCGGGTATGGCGTTAAAAATAACAGCCAACACCCGCGAAAAATTGTCAAACGCACCACCTCGCTGGACGGCAGCGAAAACGCCAATGGGAACACCCAGCAGATAGCCAATGAGCGTCGCCGTGCCGGTCAGCAACAGCGTCGCGCCGACGCGTTCCCCGATCATCTCTAGCACCGAGCGTTTCTCGATGAGCGACTTGCCAAAATCGCCCCGCAGGATGCCTTGGCGGGGGAGCACTTCTGGGTCGTTTTGCCAGCCGTTGCCGATGAGCCAGGTGAGGTACTGGACGGTCAGCGGCTGGTCCATCCCCAGCTGGTGGCGAAACTCCTCGCGCGCGCTCCCGCTGATGCGCGGATCAAAAGTCTGCTGCAGCACCGGGTCGCCAGGCGCAGAGTAGACGATGATAAAAGTCAGAATCGTGATGCCCAGAAAAGTCGGAATAGCCTGTAGCAGGCGCCGAATCACATATCGCGTCATAGCCACTGCCCTCGAGACTGAGATTGAGGCAGAATTGAAGGACTGCGGTACGAGGCTGTCAAAGGCCAGCCCCGTACCGCATAGCAAGCACTAGCAGGCTATTGGACGTACCACTCGTGGATGTTGTACCTGAACTCCCACGAGCCGGGATTCATGCCGCCGATCCGCTTGTTGTACACCAGAATGGCGCGCGGCACGTAAAAGAAGGTGTAAGGCTGAGCCGCGTAGATGTGCTCCTGGACTTGTTTGTACAGCGGACCTCGATCCTCTACCCTGCAGCCGGGGAGGGTCTTGGCCTGCTTGAGCAGCGCGTCCACCTCGGGGTTGTAATAGGAGACAAAGTTGAAGGCGGCGTCTGGCAGGTCGTTCTGTGAGGCAAAGGTGCCCTCATCGTCTGGGTCGACGCCCATGCTCGTCCAACCGACGATGCAAATGTCAAAGGTCTGGCCCACCAGCGTGGTCACGAAGGCATTCCACTCCATCGGCTCGAACTCGATCTCAAAGCCGAGTTCGCCCAGTTGATCCTGGACGATGAGGCCAATGCTCTCCCGGGTCTCGTTGCCGGCGTTGGTGATAAGGCCCAGCTTGAGGGGCGTGCCCTCTTCGGCGTACATACAACCGTGACATTCCCGGACGCCATCGCCGTCTTGGTCGGCCCATCCTGCCTCTTCCAGCAACGCAGCGGCTTTCTCCACATCGTACTCGATCGGTTCCAATGCATCGTTGAAGGCCCACTTGATGGTCGGCAGAACATCGGCTTCCAACGGCGCACCCTGGCCAAAGATGACCTTGGAGATGATGGCGTTGCGGTCAGTGGCATGGGTGATCGCTAGGCGCACCCGCTGGTCGCTCAGGATGGGATGCACGCCATGATTCTCGTTGACCGAGCCGTCCTCGTTCAGCCGTGGCTGCGGATCCTCTGGGTCACCCATCTGGAAGCCCATAAAGGTGTAGCCGTCGTCAAAGTACTTGAAGATGTTCAGATGCTCCTGGAGTTCCATCTCCACCAGGTACTTGGGTTCGATCCCGTCGTAGATGTCCACCTCGCCCGTCTTGAGCTGCTGGACGCCAACCGTCGCGTTGGGCACGATTTTGTAAATAAAGCCCTCCATGTGGGGGGCGCCGCGCCAGTAGTCCGGATTGCGCACCAGGGTGATGTGATCGTCCTTCACCCATTCCTTGAACTGGAAGGGGCCGTTGACAACCGTGGGCTCCGTGTTCAGGTCGCTCTCCATGATGTCGGAAAAGTCCGGAGCATACATGTGGGCTGGCAGCCAACCGAGCTCCAGGTCAGGCAGCGCCGCACAGTTGACCTCGGAGAAGACGAACTCGACAGTCATGTCGTCGATCAGGTTGATCTCCTCGACGTACTCGACGTTGCTGATGCGGGGCGTATCGAGCTGGCCGGACTTGAGCGCCTGGAAGGAAAAGGCAAAGTCCTTGCCCGTCACCTGCGTGCCATCGGACCAGTAGACGCCGTCCCGCACCGTGAAAGTGTAGGTCAACCCATCTTCAGAGACCTCCCATCCCTCGACCAGATCGGGGATGAGCGCGCCGGTGAAAGGATCTTTAACCACTGCTTTGCCAAACAGGAGCTCGTGGATGTCGGCGGATGGGGAATCGGTGGACAGGAGGGGGTTCAGGATCTTGGCGTCCGCGAAAGAGACTTCCGTGACAAAGCCGCCCTCAGGGATGGCGGTGGGCGTCGGGGTGACGACTTTTTCGACCTCGACGACCTTGGTGATTTCCTTCTCCACCACCTGCGGCGTGCCCTCGACGATGACTGTTTCTTTGACCGTCTCTTTCTGGACGACGGTCTCTTTGACCACCTGAGTCACGACCTTCTCGACGACCTCCGGTGTCGGCGTGGCGCAGGCGGCGAGTATCAAGCTAGTGACAACCAACAGGGCAAAAAGACTTGCCCACTTTTTTGTGGAAAGCATGTTCTCCTCCCTTTCTCAAAATTCAAGTAGCCAGTACGGCCAGGCAAACACAGCGTGAGTGCGGTAACCCACTGCCAGAGATAACTCACACATCTCCCACGGGGCCTGAGTCATGTCCCATTAGACCGCGTCACCACCTCCTTGAAACTGAAGCAAAGTTATTATAACCTGAATGGACGCATTTCGCAAGCGACGCTGCCTGGCAAAACAGCAGGGACGCATCGTTCGATGCGTCCCTGTTATGGAGAAGGATCAACCGCCATTCTCCACCATCACACGTCCCTCTTTCCCCGGGAAGCGAGTCAGCACCGTGGCCCGCACAGGCAAGGCGATCGAATCACCTGCGGCCAGGCCGGTGGGAGTCCTGCCCGCCGGACCCTTGCCGCTGGCTACAGGGCAAATGGCTGACAACATGTCAGGCTCGCCGTCGCAACGATCCACCCGTGTCAGGCCTAACTGGACGCCCTCGACCCGCCGGCGACTGTACTTAACCCACTTGTCGACCGCCGCCTCACCGTGATCTCTCCCGCGCGGCGCCCTGGCGCCTGTCTGGTTCGCTCGGAAATGCACCACCTTCCACCATCCCGTGTGTCGGTTCTGGGGCAAATGGCAGGCCTGCAAACGGTGAAACGAATACCACCCCAAAGCCGGGGGGAGGGCGACACCTCAGGAGGAGAAAATGTTTGCTAGCAAAATCCCCATTTTCGACCCGTCCCCCAGCTTTGAGGTGGTACGGTTGTCTCCGGCCAGCTACGCTGCTCGCCCTGTCACTGATCACAGTATACCAGAGATGCGCCGGGCTGTCATCGGACAAAGAGCGGATTTGCCATACGCAAAAAGGATCACCTGGCAGGCGATCCTTCTCCACGCTGATCGTACAGGAACTACAACAAATGAGGTAGGGCATCTACGACAAAAGTTGTATGCGTGCCCTGGTCGGATTCCGACCCCGTCGCCTCACAATGGCCCTTTTGCAGAGCATAGAGAGCCGCCTGCGTGCGGCTCGACAGGTTCAACTTGGCTAGAATGTTGCTCACGTGCGTCCGCACTGTCGCCTCGCTGATCCCCAACCGATCCGAGATCTCCCGGTTGCTCTGCCCTTGTGCCACCAACCGCAGCACCTCTACCTCTCGCTCCGTCAGCGGCTCTGCCCCTGACCCCCGATCCGAGGGCTGCGACAGTTCTTGCAGCAACTTGCGGGCCACCGTCGGGTGGAGCGAAGACTTGCCTCCATATACCTGGTGAATGGCCTGCACCAGCTCTTCCGGGCCTGAGTCTTTGAGCAGATAGCCCAGTGCACCCGCCTTGATGGCCGGGAAGACCTTGTCATCGCCGGCAAAGCTGGTCAACACCAAGATGCGTGCCTGCGGCTGGTGGGCTGTGATGTACCGAATGGCCTCCAGCCCATCCATCCCCGGCATCACCAGGTCCATCAGAATGACATCCGGCTGCAGCCGCTGCACCTCCGCAATGGCGTCTCGCCCGTCTTTGGCCTCCCCCACCACCTCGATGTCCGGCTCCGTCGCCAACAGGGCGCAGATCCCTTTGCGGACAATGGCGTGATCGTCTGCTACCAGAACACAAATCGAACGGGTCATCGGCGCACCTCCACCCCTAGTATACTAAAAGGGAAGCCATCCTGTCATCGGACAAAGAGCGGATTTGCCATACGCAAAAAAGATCACCTGACAGGCGATCCTTCTCCACGCTGATCGTATAGTGTCTACGACAAAAGTTGTACAAATGACTTGGCTAAACGTCAGGCCTGCAGGGCGGTGGCGTCAGGCAACGATACCAGGCCCTTTTGCAGGGCATAGAGAGCCGCCTGCGTGCGGCTCGACAGGCTCAACTTGGCTAGAATGTTGCTCACGTGCGTCCGCACCGTCGCCTCGCTGATCGCCAGCCGATCCGAGATGTCCCGGTTGCTCTGCCCTTGTGCCACCAACCGCAGCACCTCTACCTCTCGCTCCGTCAGCGGCTCTGTCCCTGACCTCCGATCCGAGGGCTGCGACAGCTCCTGCAGCAACTTGCGAGCCACCGTCGGGTGGAGCGAAGACTTGCCACAGTACACCTGTTGAATGGCCTGCACCAGCTCTTCCGGACCCGAGTCTTTGAGCAGATAGCCCAGTGCACCCGCCTTGATGGCCGGGAAGAGCTTGTCATCGCCGGCAAAGCTGGTCAACACCAGGATGCGTGCCTCCGGCTGGTGGGCCGTGATGTACCGAATGGCTTCCAGCCCATCCATCCCCGGCATCACCAGGTCCATCAAAATGACGTCAGGCTGCAGCCGCTGCACCTCCGCAATGACATCTTGTCCGTCTTTGGCCTCCCCCACCACCTCGATACCGGGCTCCGTCGCCAACAGAGCGCAGATCCCTTTGCGGACAATGGCGTGATCGTCTGCCACCAGAACACAAATCGAACGGGTCATCGGCGCACCTCCACCCTGACGCTTGTTCCCTCTCCCGGGCTGCTCTGTACCCTCAGTTCTCCACCCAACCGCACTGCTCGCTCCTCCATGCCACGTAAACCAAACCGACCCTGCTCGCGGGCCACGATCGGATCAAAACCGATCCCGTCGTCGGTAATCTCCAGCGACACGATTCGCTTGTCCTGATACAAATGCACGGTGACGCGGCTGGCATTGGCGTGTTTGAGCACGTTGTTCAGTGCTTCCTGGGCAACACGATACAGCCCCTCCTCAAGTTCAGCAGGCAACCGGCCGCTTCCCCCTCTGCGAAATTCGGTCTTCAAACCGACCCGCCCTTCCACGGCTTCCAGTCGGGCCTGCAGGGCGGCCGCCAATCCATCGCGCATGAGCATCGGCGAGCGCAACTCAAAGATGAGCAGCCGCATTTCTCGCAGCGCCTCCTGGGACGTGGCCCGAATCTCGCGCAGATGGTCGGACGTCATACCCGCCTCTCCCAATGACAGTTGCCGCGATGCCGCTTCGGCGTACAACGTCACGCCGTACAGGGCCTGCGTCACGGAATCGTGCAGATCGCGGGCCAGACGGTTGCGCTCCTTGACGACGGCCAACTGTTGGGCTTGCTCGTAAAGCCGTGCGTTCTCGACAGCCAGACCGACCTGGTGGCCGATGGCTTCGAGCAAAGACAGTTCTTCAGGCGTCACGGCGCGCGGGTGGTCAGTGCTCAGGTTGATAGCGCCCACTGTTCTCCCTTTTGCCGTGAGCGGGACGCTGATCACCCATTGCACCCCTTCGCCCCGGACCACATCCTGCAATTCGTCCTCTGGATAGTCGGCCACTTTCCTGACAATAGGGCGCCCCGCCCGGGCCGCCTGCCCGGCAGCACCGGCCCCCAACGGCAGCCGGGCAGTATGACGGACGAGTTCCTCTGGCAGCCCTCGATGGACCATGAGGATCAGGGTCTGCGTTTCCTCCTCCAGGCGGAATGCCTGCCCCCTCTCCATGCCCATGGCCTCCAATGCCTCGTCCAGAGCGTCGCTCAGTATCTCTTCCAGATCCAGAGAATGACTCACCTGGGCAGCGATGGCATTGAGTGTGGCCAGTTCTTTGGTGCGATCGGCCACCTTCTGCTCCAGATGAGCGTACGACTCTTCGAGATGGACGGCCATAAGATTGAATTGATCGGCCAGCTCCTCAATCTCGTCCCCGGTTGGAGCTGTGACCCTTTGGCCAAAATTCCCCCCAGCCACCTCCTGCGCAGCGCGGATAAGCGTGGCGATAGGCTGCGTGATCCGTCTCACTCCAACGGTGACAATGAGAGCCGGGGTCGCCACACCCAGCGCCACAAGAAAGAGCAAGAATTGTCCGTACCGCCGGCTGGAGCTGGTCAACGCGGCCCAGCTCTCCTCGGTAACGAGGCCCCACGAGGTGCCTGGCACTGGGGCAAAGCTGGCAACGATATCCCGGCCATCGAAATCGCGAGTGCGAAGGGCGCCCACCTCTCCGTTCAGCACGTGCTGCACAACCGCTTGGGTGACGAAATCGTCTCCAATGCGATCCGGATCAGAGTGGTAAATCACGCGCCCATGGCCGTCCACCAGGTAAACACAGTTGCTTTCCCCCCGCCGAAGCCGTTCGATACTATCGTAAAGCGTGCTACCGGTCGCCGTGTCTAGACGAAACAACCCGGCAAATCCTACCACGGGCTCGCCACTGCGGCCTGGGAGGGGTACAGCGACGACGACAACCTGTTCACCTTGCGGCCCGCCGATCATGACATCCGAAAAGACCGGCTTGGAGGATTGCAGCACCTGGCGAAAAGAGATCCGTTTGGCCCAATCAGCGCCCCACCCGTCTGGTCCCTCCGGCTCGCCAGCCATAATCGTCCCATGCGCGTTAAAGACCACCACACCGCCAGCAAAACCGGTCAAGAAATGCTCAGAGCGAGGATCGGTATAGGTCGCCAACTCTGTGGCCAACAGATTGGCCGACAGGCGTGTCAGGTCTCGATCGCGTTCGATGACCAGATTCTCTGTCACTCGCTGATAGGCATAGATGTTGACCAGAGCCACGGCGACCAGTATAATGACGGCCGGAACAAAAGACCAGACGATAATCTTGTTGCGCAGGCTGCCCGAGCGAACGCGAATCCCAAGCGGCATGACGACCCGCCTAATGCTCCACGCCCACTGTCTCCACAAACCCGATTTGTTGGTGACCGATGCCATGATCGCCCCCGAAAGACCCCTTTGCAGGCTGTTTGACGTTGTGGGGCAAACAGCGAGTTCCTCCGCCAAACATGTCGCCGTGGTCCTGACCTCATCAACGAATGGTTTGGTTCTATAATACTACCCCTACGAGCCACAAAAGGTTCGCATTATGTAGGTAGACCCTACAGGCTAGCTCTACTCTGTCCCTGCCGTCTGCAGCAGCAACGCTGTATGGTCGCCAGCAACTTTTCTGGCGGATCTCCCTTGCTAACAAAGGCATCTGCCCCGGCGGTCAGAGCAGCTCGACGCGCCTCCGGCCATCCGCTGAGGGCGATGACAATGAGATCGGGACACACCTGACGCAAAGCAGTCAGCGAATCATCTGCCGCCAGGCCCGGTAATTCCCAGCCGAGCAACACCAGCTCGGGACCCGTCGCCTCTGCCCGGGCCAACAGGTCTTCGGCATCCACAGCCTCATCCACTATCTCCAAGTCACTCTGTCGTTCAAGCAACACGCGCAGCGCGAATCGTACCTTTGGTTGATCGTCAGCCAACAAGATGCGCATCCACATCACCTCTTCAACAGGCTTCTACACTAGATCCAGTATAGACCAAAACTTGCCCGGATGCATCGGCCAACTGGAGGATTTTTGTATTGGACAGGTGTCCAATCTTTTTACCCTTGCACGAATTCCCCATCAGGCGTATAATAAAATCCGAGGTGAATCTTGCCGGCCTCTGGTGGCCGGCCGTACGCTCCGTGATTCCTGAAAGCAGGCGAGATGAGCACGGCAACCCGATTGCTGCACAATCTGTGGCGGGCATTGGGCAGCACCCGGCTGGCGGCGATCCTGTTGGCTGCGCTGCTGCTGGCGTCTTTGCTCGCCAGTTCCTTTCCCCAGATGCCCGCCAACCCTGCCGTCCACGAGCGGTGGTTGGCCGCCGTCGCGCTGCGCTACGGCCACGCTACCCGGCTGCTCCGCGCCCTTGGCCTGTTCGACGCCTACCGCGCACCCTGGTTCCTGGCGCTGCTGGCCACTCTACTGCTCAACACCCTCGCCTGCACGCTTCAGCGCTGGCCTCGCCTGTGGCGCGCCCTCTCCCGACGGCCGATCGCCGTCCGGCCGGATGCTTTTTACCTCCGCTTTGCCCACCGCGCCGAGTGGCCCGTGCCCTCTCTTGCGGATGGGTTGAGGGCCGTACAAAACCGCCTGGCCGGGCGTCGCTACCGCATCCAGGCCGAACAACGCCAAGGGATCGCCTATCTCTACGCCGAGCGGGGCCGGTGGGGCCGGGCTGGCACGCTGGTGAGCCACGTCGCCGCGCTCCTGCTGGCCCTCCTCCTGGTCGCCCGTCCGGCCCTGAGCTGGCAGGAAAGCGAGGTGATCCTGCTGCCCGGACAGGCTCGCACCGTCGGTCACGGGCGCGACTCGGCCGTGCGAGCCGGTCCGCTGACCATAGACCGCTATCCCGGCGGCGAGCCGCGCGACTACCGCGTGCCATTGGTCGTGCTGGTCGGCGCGTCGCCGACGATGACCCGCACGGTGCGCATCAACCACCCGCTCACCTTCCGCGGCGTGGCCTTTCACCTGCAAGCCTACGGCCCTGCCGCCCGCGTGACGACCCCGGAGCGCACCTTCGATCTGGCCTTTGTCGCCGGACAGGCCCAGGAGGTGGCGCTGGCCGATCCGGGCCTCACCCTGCGGGTGGCGGTGCAGCCCGAAGGGACGGCCTTCTTTGTGGAGGCGATCGACGCCAACGGCAGCTTGCTGGGCTCCGGCGCCGTGGCCGATGGCCAACAGGTCGAGGTGCAAGGGACGCCCATCACCTTCACGCTGAGCCGCTATACCGTGTGGCAGGTGAGTCACGACCCGACCTTTGGCCCGGCGGTGGGGGCAGCCGCCCTGTTGCTGGCGGGGGCGCTGATCTCCTTGTGGGTGCCCTACCGGCGGCTGTGGCTGCGGGTGGACGCGCAGGGCGTCCACATGGTGGGGACGGGCGATCTGGACGACGCTTTCGACGCCCTGGCCGGCGAATTGGCCCACATCCGGGACTCGGAAGAAGAGGAAGGAGAGACGGATGGCTAGCGGCCCGGTGGGGACACTCGCCGCAGGGGTGTGCTTTTTGCTGGCCGCGCTGGCCCACGCCCGCCGTCTGCGGGTCGGGGCGTGGCTGGGGGCGGCCGGGGCTGCGATCCTGTCCGGCGCGCTGGCCGCCCGGGGCCTGCGAGCGGACTACTGGCCGCTGACCGGCACGTACGAGTTCGCCCTGTCTTTTGCGCTGGGGACGGCGCTGGCGGCGCTGGCGCTGGATCCAGGTCGGGGCCGGTCTGCGCGGACCTCGTCCCGGGCGGCTCGACCGGGCCTGCGGCCGTCCGGCCGAGAGATCGAAGGCGCTCACGCCGTCCAGGCGGCGACGATGGCCCTGGCCGCTGCGCTGCTGGCCTACGCTCGCCTGGGCCTGCCGGCGTTCAAACGGGCCATCCAGCCCTTGTCGCCGGCGCTCGATTCGGTCTGGCTGCCGCTGCACGTCGGTGCGGCGGCGTTGGGCTACGGCGCGCTGGCGATGGCCGGGGCAGCGGGCCTCGTCTGGCTGGCCCGCGACTCGGCCCGGGGCGGGGCGGAGAGGCTGATGGAGCGGGCGGTCGCGGCCGGCTATCCTCTGCTGACCCTATCCGTGCTGTTGGGCATGGTCTGGGCGCAGGCGGCGTGGGGCCGCTACTGGGGCTGGGACCTGAAAGAGACCTGGACGCTCATCACCTGGCTGGTCTACACGCTCTACTGGCACCTGCGGCGACGCGCGCGCTGGCGGGGTCGCCGGTTGGCGTGGCTGGCCCTGGCCGGGATGGGGGCGGTGCTGTTCACCTTCCTGGGCGCCGGCTGGCTCGCGCGGGCGGTGGGACTGGAGAGCCTGCACTTGTTTTGAAACGCGGGGGAACTGGGGAGCGGAGGAGAAGAGGGGCAAGGGAGAGGAGGAGCAGGGCTGATACAGAGCCACGAGGAGTTGGATGTGTACCGCATGGCTTTTGAGGCAGCGACGCGCATCTTTGGTCTGTCAAAGCAGTTCCCGCGGGAGGAGACCTATTCGTTGACCGACCAACCGCTCCCCTATTTGCCCCGTGAGGCAAAGCCATGTAGAATAGTTCACCGTTGCACCATGTAGGACGGGTTGGTAACCCGTCCCGCGCGCAGTTCCTGATTGAAATATAAGAAAGCACAACCCATCCCAAGTGAGGATGCCATGTCGGAAGCCATTCGCCAACTTGCTCTCCCCCTGGAAACCCATCGCAACCATTTCCTCTTCTCGGATCACTACCTCAACGAGGTACTGCCCCGCGAGG
>Ga0180438_10010535_pt1 | contig 11326 bp, 11 predicted proteins | sample SS_ome_12_FD_132455 | JGI IMG/M metagenome (GOLD analysis project Ga0180438, IMG submission 132455) | Hypersaline lake sediment archaeal communities from the Salton Sea, California, USA - SS_3_D_2 metaG | ecosystem: Environmental > Aquatic > Non-marine Saline and Alkaline > Hypersaline >...
CTCCTTTTTCCAAGGAGAAATCTATCAGGGCATAGCGCTATTGAAGGTGTTCACTTTTCAACTTTATACAGTTCACTTTTCAGCTTTAAACGGTTCACTTTTCAACTTTATATAACATCTTAAAGCCCATACTTGACATTTGATACCCGATCGTGTTATTTTATATGGAATTAGTGTATCAATACACACACACGCTCAGTATCTATAAAAACCTTTGACTCTTTAACTCAAACTTAATTCATACACTTGGAATACCCTAAAGCGGAAACAGGTGTAAGTAAGGAAAAATCTAGGGTGCATGACATACCAGGAAAGCTAAAAATTGAACTTTTACACGAACCAGGTGCCCCTCAGATTCATCTCCAAATAAGACACAGTATCGAGTATGCAATTGGATTTGGACACCTTAAACCAGGAGACAAGTTACCTTCCACGCGGGCACTTGCTGAACTTCTGGGGATCGCGACCAATACTGTTGCACGTGCCTATCGTGACCTTCAAGACGAAAACTTACTAATGTCAAGACCTGGGCAGGGGACCTTTGTTCAGGATGTTGCTAAAAATGGTTCATCTAAAATACAAGGATCTAGCACACTTACAAGTTTGCTCCGCCCTACACTCAGATCTGTGTTATCAATCGGTTTCAAACGAGAAGAGATAATCAATGCGGTAAACGGCTTACTAAGAAAATCTCTTGTTGCTTTCATCGGAATTAATCAAACCATCGTTGATAAGTGGACTGCCATAATGGAGCAAGAACTAGGTGATCTTGACATAGAAATTATAGGGGTGACGCTTGAGGAAATGATTGATTCGCGAACCGAAGCCCTAAAAAAAATTGAGGACATTCACCAGGTGCTTACACTAGTTTCAACTATTGACGAGGTACACGCTATATTACAACCCTATGGGAAACAAATTATTCCCGTAATCAGTCGGTTATCTACAGCATCACACTCTGCACTTGCAAACTTACCTTGTAGTGGAACTATAGGACTTATTTGCCGCGAATTTTATGTAAGCAGTTTGCGCGGGGTACTAAATGCCTACGTGGGACTTGATCGCGTTAGGTGGGTGTCGCCTGACAATAAAGAAGAGATTCATCGCTTATCCGAAGTGGCTGAGTGCGTTGTCCATACCCTCGCATCTGCAAAATTAGTTGCGGCTCTTGTGCCGTCGCATATCGAGCTAATTGAGTTGGAGTTTGTTCCTGATAAGTCCAGTTTTCAGCAGCTGCGTGAGAGTCTGGGATGAATATCCATACATCGGATTCAATTAGATCGGGATAAGCTGTAACAAAGGAGAAAATGTGGACAGTAAAGATTTGATGAACATCCAAAGGTAGTATCTTGTGATGTATTGATTTGGGCAGGTTGGGCAATATATTCGGATATGAATATTAAAAGGAGGTGCAATGAATTGAACAACATAGATCTGATGTCGTAAGTTCTCTCCCCGATCTTATTGAAACAAGCACTCAAATAGATCATGATTGGGGAGACACTATTTTGTCAGAAGTAATTCTTATCAGCTCCCATTGGAAATGGGTCTTGCTTGATAAATTGGAGAAGGAGAATTCAATGTACGAACAAATACTATCCGGAAAAACAAAGTGGCAGATTGTTTTTACTCTTTTCCTGGCAATAATTCTACTTCTTACATCCTGCTCTGGTCCTACTCAAGAAGTGTCAGAAACGGAGGGAACCGAGCCAGAAGTTGCAGAAACAGAGGGACAAGGAGAGGAGGTCGCTGATACCGAAGAGCCGGTCCAAGAACTTGGCGAACTGGTTCCTCCACTTCTCATGCTTGGTTGGTCTATAGAACAAGACCCTGCGCGCCATGAGATAGGGATGATGATAGCCAGGGATATGGAAGAATTCCTTGGGGTGGAAGTCGAACATCGACCGGTGGAAGGTTCATGGAGTCCTTATTTCACGGCAGAGACTGATTATGAGGCCGACTTCTGTGTCACGGGGCATGCAGGAAGACCATGGCGTATTGATCCAGACACTTTGCTGAGCCGTTATCATTCGGACAACATCTATGACGGTGGCACAAACAGATATGCTTACAGTAATCCGGAGTATGATGAGCTTGTGGAAAAGCAGCGAGCAGAATTTGATGTTGATAAACGGCGTGAGCTTGTTTGGCAGGCTCAGGAAGTAATGCACGAAGATGCTGTAGTAGTAAACATCTATGCTCAAGAAATGGTGGGGGTTTACAACAAAGATTTGTTTACTGGGATCGTGCCAATGTTCGGCCAAGGTCTCTTCAACTTTTGGAACACCTTGGAATTGGAACCAAAGACAGATCAAACAATATTAAGGGTAGCAACAATTGTAGAACCTCAATCCATGAATGTTGTCGCGTCACGACTTGGAGAATTGGAGATTCTCCAGCAGGTTTTTGATACCTTGACCAGGATCAAGCCGGATGGTAGTACAGTAAATTGGGCAGCTGCAAACATCACCAATCCCGATCTGACTACATTCAGAATCGAACTCCGGCCGGACATGACATGGCATGATGGGATGCCCGTTACTGCTGAGGATGTAAAATTCACCTTTGATTACTACAAGGAGAAAGGGCAACCTCGCCTGGAAGGGCTCTTGGAACAACTGGTGTCAGTGGAAATCGTTGATGATCTGACTGTAGATTTCAATTTAGAATCGCCCTCGACTGCTTTCACCACGACTGTGCTGGGGCAAAGCTTCCTGATTCCTAAACATATCTGGGAAAATATCGAATCGCCACACGAACTGTCGGTTACAGAGAATCCTGACATCATGATCGGGAGTGGGCCGTTCGTCTTCGAGCATTGGCGACGTGGAGAGGATATCGAACTGAAGGCTTTCACGGATTACTTCCAGCCACCTAAAGTGGATGGTCTGCGCCATATTCTGTATTCGACGCACGATGCAGCCCTACTTGATTTCTTGGCAGGAAAGGTGGATATATCTCAGTGGCAGGTCCTTCCAGAGCATGCAGCAGAAGCCGAACAAGCTGCGCATCTTGAGGTTGTACGGACACCAGATATTGCAGCTCGCCACATAGCATTCAATGTACGCCGACCACCAATGAGTGATAAGAGTTTCAGGCAGGCAGTAGCCTACATTATTCGATACGATCATGTATCCGAAGTAATTTATGGTGGATACTCTCAGCCCTGGACACCTCCTCTGATAACAATTGGAAATCCTTTCTGGGCGAATACAGAATTGGAACACTATACTTTTGACCCTGATAGGGCAAAACAAATCCTAATGGAAGCGGGTTATGGATGGGATGATGAAGGAAGGCTTCATTTTCCGCCAAACTAGATGTTAAGAAACTTGACCACATCACCATGAATTTGGTGGTGTGGTCAAATCCATTGGGACAAGGGCCGTAGGAGATAAATGTTCCTTCTGAATCAGTCTCAAGAAGGGAGTTCAAGGATCAACAAAATCACCCGTCGATGAAATAACAATTATGAATACAGTAGTTATCACGCTCGCAATAAGTTCTTCATCCTATACCTCTGGTATGTGAAGGGGCTATTTAATGACTCGATTTATATTAAAGCGCATTCTGCAGGGCATTCTGACTGCATGGGTCATTGTTACGATATTGTTCATTGTTTTTAGAACCATGCCTGGAGATCCAACCTATTTCTTAGTTGATCCAGAACTTCCAGAAGAATCTCGAGAATTGGTTAGGGAAAGACTTGGTCTTAATAAACCTTTAGCAACTCAGTATTTCATTTATCTATCTGGCCTTGCAAAAGGTGATTTAGGAGAATCACTATGGTACAGCGTGCCCGTCTCTACAATTATTGGTGAGAAATTCTTCAACACACTTATACTTGCGCTTCTAGCATTCGTTTTGCAATATTCATTGGGGATAATAGGGGGTATTGTCTGGGCAGCGACGAGGCGTAGTCGATTTGAAAGCGTGAGTACGATTTTTGCCCTTGGTGTGCGATCTATGCCACAGTTTTGGCTTGGGATAGTAATGGTGATGATTTTTGGTGTTGCATTGAAATTATTCCCCACAAGCGGTATACGAGAATCTGGATATGTAGCAAACACATTGGCAGAGAAATATTTGGATCTTGACTTTCTCCATCATCTAATTTTGCCTGTCGCTGTATTGACACTAAGTCGAATTGCAATTCCTATGCTTCTTCTCAAGGACACAATCTTGGAATTGTACGGTGAGGACTTCATGGATTTGATCAAGGCCAAGGGCGTTTCACGAGTTAAGGAACTATGGCATGCAGCAAGGAATGCTTTTATCCCTATTGTCACAACTGCTGCGATTTCATTGGGAACTGCCCTTGGAGGACAGGTTATGGTTGAAGTAGTTTTTTCTTGGCCGGGATTAGGCAGGGAGATTATTGCATCTGTGAGTCGCCGAGATTACAGTATGGCTCAGAGTAGTTTTCTCCTATTATCACTCACAGTTATTGGCTTCAACCTGCTAGCGGATATCGCGTATCGTTATCTTGACCCTCGAATTAGTGAAACGTAATGGATTTGCTAGCGAGTTATCAGGCAGCGTTAGGTCCTGCATAAGAGAGGAAATTCATGGGATCGCAACTTTCTGAATCGGGAATTGTTAGATCAAGTAAGCCTGGTGGAGTGCGCAGTTCAGTCGTTAGGATAAGAAGCACGAAAGATTTCATCTCCCGAGAAATTAAAAGAATCCGACAGGACCCTCTGGCTCTCTCGGGAGCCATAATGCTTCTAATTCTAGTTCTACTTGCGATTTTTGGCCCCTTCTTTGCCCCTTACGATCCTTGGGAACCACAATATAGTGAAACTGGCGCACTGCGATTAACACCACCTTCCGCCCAGCACTGGTTAGGTACCGATAGTAATGCAAGAGACATCCTTAGCCAGCTTCTCTATGGGTCACGTATTGCGGTTGGAATGTCCATACTCGCTGCAAGCATGATCGTATTTATTGGAACCTTGATTGGGCTCACATCGGGGTATTTTGGGGGGGCGATAGATGCGATTCTGATGAGAATAACAGACGCCGCGTTTGTGATTCCATCGATCCCTTTTGTTGCCGTACTCGTAGCACTAACCAGGCCGAGCCTATTTAATATTGTATTTGCCATCACGTTTCTCTACTGGAGATCCTCTGCTCGCGTTGTTCGAGGTCAAGTTCTATCACTAAAGGAGCGACCTTTTGTCAAAGCCTCTCGAGCCTCTGGGGCAAGCAGTTTCTATATTATCAGGAAACATATACTCCCTAATGTATTGCCCTTTGTGACCTTCTATGCAGCCATTGGTGTACAGGGAGCGGTAATTGCTGAAGCGAGTGTGAGCTTTCTGGGTTTTGGGGATCCAGGACTTATGAGTTGGGGAAAGATGCTGCAATATGCCTTTGCCATCGGTGCGACGAGAGTGGCTTGGTGGTGGGTTATACCGCCCGGAACAATGATCTCACTATTAGTTCTCTCCGTATACTTACTCCGAAGAGGTTATGAAGAAGTCGTCAATCCTAGACTTATTAGAGGTCAAAGATGAGCATTCTTTCAGTAGATTCAATATCGGTGGAATATCAAACACTCAGTGATGCCGTCCGTGCCGTGCAGGGAGTCTCCTTGAATCTGAAAGAGGCGCAGATCTTGGGATTAGCTGGGGAATCTGGATGTGGTAAATCCACCCTGGCGAAAGCGATACTTCGGCTGCTTCCAGAAACTGGAATTGTGGTATCCGGCAAAATTAATTTCAAAGGAAAGGACCTGCTTCGATTATCAACTTCAGAGTTCAGAGAACTAAGATGGCAAATCTTGGCTTACATTCCACAGAATGCATTAAATTCTTTGGATCCAGTTTACCGTGTAGGCGACCAGGTTGTTGAAGCAATTCTTGCACATGAGAGAGTCTCAAGGAACGCTGCATTGGACAGAGCACGACAATTGTTTTCAAATGTCCATCTCGATGAACGAAGCCTCCGCGCGTATCCTCACCAGCTGAGCGGTGGTATGCGACAACGTGTTCTTATTGCTATGGCAATGGCCCTTGATCCGCCGATCGTGATAATTGATGAGCCTACGACCGCCTTGGATGTTGTTACACAAGCTCAGGTCCTAAGTGAATTAATCTCCATGAGAAACCGAACATCTAGTGGCATGCTCTATATAAGCCATGATCTTGGGGCGATTAGACAACTCTGCAATGACGTGGCGGTAATGTATGCGGGTTTAATCATAGAGACGGGAAATGTGGGGGACATTTATGGTGAACCTTTACATCCTTACACAATGGGCTTGCTCAACTCTGTGCCAAAAAGTAGGGGAGCGAAACGGCTTGTATCGATTCCGGGTGCACCTCCAAATTTGCGATCCGAAATTCAGGGTTGTGCATTTCACCCAAGATGCCCATTCAGAGATACTCGCTGCGTTAAGGAGACTCCTAAGCTTTATGAAATATCGCAAACCAGATCGGTGGCTTGCCACTACCACCATAAAGCCAAGAATTTTAGGATTTTAGCGGAAGATCCAAATATATGGCAGATGCCGGAACCTCGAGAAGCGGTAATGTCAGACTTCAAGGAGGATATAGTTCCATGAGTTCTATTCAATTAGCCTCCGATTCAGAGTCTCCCGTTTTGCAAGCCAAGAATTTAAAGCGCGTGTTCAAGTCTCCATTAGGGAAACAATCATTGGTGAGGGCGGTAGATGGTGTGTCTTTAGAACTCAGAAAAGGTGAAACTGTGGGTTTGCTAGGCGAAACCGGATGTGGAAAAAGCACACTTGCTGAACTCATGGCTGGTCTTCAAGACCCCTCAGAGGGGGAAGTGGTTTTTCAGGGATTTCCATTGAATAAGAAATCCTCAAAATCGCAATGGCGAGAGTTACGACAAAGGGTCCAAATAATGTTCCAAAATCCCTTTGATAGCGTTGATCCACGATATAGGGTGATGGATATCTTAACTGAACCTTTAGAAGTAAATGGTGTGAGGGCACCGGAGAGGAGAGATCGTGCAATCGCAGCCCTGGAAACCATGAAATTAACTCCTCCAGCTGAGTTCATCGACCGTTATCCTCACGAGATGAGCGGGGGTCAATTACAGCGCGTTTGCATCGCTCGCGCTCTAATGTTGAATCCTTCTGTATTAATTGCAGATGAACCCGTATCCATGCTTGACATATCAGTGCGAGCTGGCATCCTAATATTGCTTGACGAGTTAAAGAACACGCGGAATATGGGCATCTTGCATATATCACATGATATATCCACATTGGTAGCTGTATCTGATAGGCTTCTGGTTATGTATCTTGGGAAAATTGTTGAATCTGGGTCAACGGAAGTGTTAGTATCAAGTCCTGCTCACCCGTACTTAAGGGTCCTGCTTAATTCCGTACCAACGGTTCATGATACGCTCTTTACAAAAGGTGAAAGAGAATTAACGCTCAAGGGCGATATTCCAGATCCCAGTAATATACCTGACGGTTGTAGCCTTTGGCCAAGATGTCCACTTGCAGTCGAAAAATGCAAGATTGAGACACCCAAATTAAAACCGCTCGATCAAATGAAAACACATCGAGTGGCATGCCATATGGCTCATACCGATGATCATTAAACAAAACACTATGCGATGGCTTTAAGGTAGCGTATACAAATCACATCTGTAAATTATTAGGTTTGGGGAATTATTCATCAAAAAACAAGTAGAGACATGGATGCTCTTCACCTTGTTAGATTTTGTGGGGGAGTGTGATTATAGATCAGAAGGGGTAGGCTTGGGGGGATTTATCCAGATAGAGGATTGACATACACTACTTTTGACGTATCAGATTTCCCTAGGAGGGGCTAAAAAATGAAAGCTATAATGATTGGCACATCTGGCGGTATAAGTCTTGCCGAGAGCAACGTTAATCGGGCAGGTCCTGCGGTCTTGATAGAAGTGGGCGATGATTTAATCATATTTGATGTGGGTCGATCCGCATTACAAAATGTGTTGAAGTCAGGTTACTCGCCGGTAAATATTGAGCAAATATTTCTAACCCACCTCCATAGCGACCATATTGTAGGACTGCCTGACTTTATCCTTTCGCCTTGGATCACATCTGGTCATTCTCAATGGGAAGTTTATGGCCCAGAAGGCACTCGGACGTTATTTGATAGATTGTTTGGGGTTGATGGTGCATTCGAAGCCGATATTCTTGCAAGAGCAAATAGTAAAAGTAGCAGAGAACTAATAGAGCCTCGAATTGGGAAAGAACTTAATCGCCCAAGCTTTAACATAATTGAAGTGTCACAACCCGGCATTATTTATGAAGGCGAATCATGGGAGGTGCTTGCTTCTTTCGCTCCTAAGCATATTCAGCCCTGGTTAATATCAATCGCCTTTAGGGTGAATTCCGAAGACGGCTCCGTCGTGATCACTGGAGATACAGGCCCTCATGCTGACATAATTGAATTTGCTAAAGGTTGTGATTTGCTCATTCATGATTGTTCAATAAAAGAACGGACGGGTCATTATGCTACTCGATTGGTCCACACAGATCCAATAAGTCTAGGAAAGGTAGCATCTGAAGCTTCAGCGAAAGTCGTCGTCGCAACACACATTAGTCGACGTGAGGATTATCCTGAAGTTCTTTCCACCTATAGAGGATTTGTCGAAGAGAATTTTGCTGGGCAGTTCGTCTTAGGAGAGGATTTACAGGTTATTGACATTCCCGCAGGAACAATTCGATAGAATGATTTTGTTGTAAGTACCATCAAATTACAAAATTGGGAGGTTTTTCGACATGTCATCAGAACTTCGTCCAGGGCGTGGAGTGCATGCCATCTTGGATCAGGATCATCAATTTATCTTTATTGATGCTTGTATGCAGATTTGGCCGGATGCAGATTTTGCAAATGCGCATCGTCATGGTGTTACATCATATGCTGTTACTGCTTGGAATCCAGATGCGGACTTGGATAGTGTTATCGAGGGGTGTATGTACTGGCATTTAATTGCCCGTAAATTCCCTAATTTGCAAGTGATCAGTGGTGTTGAGGATATTCGCAACGATAAGCAAATGGGTAAGGCGGGATTCATTATTACTGCTCAAGGAGGGGAATGGATAGGCAATAAGTTACATAGAATTGAAGCGCTCCAGCGACTTGGGTTAAGAATGATGTTGCTTGCCTATAATCGTACAAATCAACTTTGTGATGGCATTTTGGATTGGACTGAGGGTGGACTTTCACGATTTGGAAAGCTGGTGGTTCAGGAGTGTAACCGTGTCGGGATTGTGCTTGACTGCACACATACCGGCAAGAAATCTACACTAGAGATCATCGATAACAGCCAATACCCCTGTGTATTTACCCATTCCAATCCAAAGAGTATCGTAGATAGCATTCGAAATATTGATGATGAGCAGATTAAGGCCTGCGCAGCCAGAGGGGGAGTTATTGGTCTCGCACCTTGGGGACCATTGGTCATAGATCCAGATAACCCTCACTGGCCGACAGTCGATGAATTTATCGACATGATTGATCATGTTGCGGAACTTACAGGCAGCACTGACCATATTGGAATTGGCACAGATATGTCGATCGGAACATACCCGGATCATGAACATGATCCATGGGGAGAACCCGATTATCCAAACTTTACTGCATTTTACGGCGAACACGTCACAGCCGATATTCGCTCTCCGAAAAGGGCTCTTGATGGATTTTGTGAGTACCCCGAAGTTGTAAATGTGATCGATAGCTTGCTCGCTAGGGGGTATAACGAAACAGACATCGCTAAAATTCTGGGCGAAAATTTTCTTCGTGTCTTTGAGATCATATGGAAGTAAGACCATAGAAATGAGCCGAATATCCCTGATCAGGGGAAAAATGTTACATGGACCTCCGTTTTTGATCATTACATTGATATTGATATGTTGGTTCCGTTATTGGAAATAATTAAGAGGGCTTTTCTTGTCTTTTGCGAGGTGACAACTCGTTGTGGCAGTGCATATCTAAGTCTCATGCCTTATGAGATCTTTGAAGTTAGAGGCAGTTGGTTTCCATTAAGCGGAGGAACTGATTATCAGTTTCAACGTCTAGGCGAAGTAATAGATCAACGACACGCAATAAAAGATTTTAATTTTTTGCCAACTCGTATTGCGTTGGCATTTTAAATATATACAACTCGATCCTGGCAGATAGATTTTAATGTGAAGGAAGCTGAAAACTAATTAGAAAAAGCGGCAGTCTCCATGCTAACATACGCACCGAATAAATCAGTGGAGTTGGTGTTAAATAATCCGCAAACACAACGCGACATATGGTGGTGGAAATTCCACATATAACAGCAGGATCTCTGAAGCTTGTTGAAGAAGGTCTATTATTCTTTTGCGTTTTAGTCGGTGTTCAATTACCGCCGCTACTAGATAAATATACTGAGGAATTCTTAACTAAAAACCGGGATGTGATAAGCATCAGATCGAGATTCTCTAAACAAATTCCAAGAGCTACTGAATCGTTTCATTTACACAGATAGTGGTCTTGGGGAATACACATGAGGGAATGCAAAACGGATTCTGTACTACCCAGAATTAATCCTCCGGGGTAGTTCTTGAGTAATCGCCCATTTTGTGTAATAACAAACTTTCTTGCTCAGAAGAAGCAGATTGCCTGGTTTGGAGTGTGATCACGAATATGGCAGCGATAGCTCAAAGTTGTGATGTACATAAATATTCACATGTTGTTGTTTTTTACAAATAACATTCAAGCAAACGAAAGAATATGGTTGAGAATGGTTATTGGAAAGGATTGCTAGATTCCGGTTCAAGCTTTTAGCATCTTGGCCTTAGACAAGCATCTTGAGATACCAGTACCTGGATACAGCAATGACTGCATTGCACAGAGACGACAGGCTACGAGAATTTCTTTGAACTCAAGGGAAAGGGCGATCAAAATCAAAGGACTTATTCGACAGGGATGGGAAGAAGTCGCGAGTGAGTATGCCAAGGATCGGATTGGCATCTTCGAGCGAAGCGCCATCCGACTTCTGGAACTCCTCAGCCCGCCCTCAAACTGTGCTTTGATAGATATCGGATGCGGAACTGGTGCGCTTGCTCTACAAGCTAAGAACTGGATTGGCCCAAGAGGAAAAGTAATCGGGAGCGATATAGCTGCTTCAATGGTCAAGATGGGGCTAGCCAATACACAAGGAAAAAACGGCATTGTTTTCTGCCAAATGGACGCAGAATGTATGGGATATACCGACGCCTCGTTTGATATTGTTGTTTGCGCTTACTCGCTTTTCCAATTCCCAGATATGAAGCAGGCACTCAATGAAATGATCAGAATTATGAAGCCAGGGGGCAAACTAGGAC
>Ga0180438_10010536_pt1 | contig 11326 bp, 9 predicted proteins | sample SS_ome_12_FD_132455 | JGI IMG/M metagenome (GOLD analysis project Ga0180438, IMG submission 132455) | Hypersaline lake sediment archaeal communities from the Salton Sea, California, USA - SS_3_D_2 metaG | ecosystem: Environmental > Aquatic > Non-marine Saline and Alkaline > Hypersaline >...
CTTGCCGCCGCCGCTGGCGCCGACCAGCGCAACCTTTTCGCCGGGTGCGATCTCGAGGCTGACCCCGTCGAGCACGTTGAACTCCTCGCCGTAGGAGAAACAAATGCCTTCCACGCGCAGACCGACAGTATGCCGGCCTTCGAACGGGTTGACCTCGTGCCCGTAGACCGGTTCCTGCTTCAGCGCCAGCAGGCGGTTGATGCGCTCCAGCGCCGCGTTGGCGCTGTAGTAGCTGTACTGGATGCCCAGGATTTCCTGCACCGGGTTCATCATGAACCACAGGTAGGCGTAGACCGCGAACATCTCGCCGATGGTCAGGTCGGTGAGCAGCACCAGCACCATGCTGGTGGCGCGAAACAGCTCGAAGCCCATCAGGAATATGAAGAATGACAGGCGATTGGCCGCATCGCTCTTCCAGCCGAACGCGGCCATGTGCTCGCGCAGGTCGCGCGCGCGGGCGGTCACCCGCTGGAGATAATGGCCTTCCCGGTTGCTCGCGCGTATCTGCTGGATGCCGTCCAGGGTTTCGCTCAGGGCCTGCTGGAAGATCTCGAACGCGCTGTTTTCATGGCGTTTCAGGTTTTTGACCCGCTTGCCCATGACCATGGTGAAGTAGATCACCACCGGGTTCATCAGCAGGATGAACAGCGCCAGCTGCCAGTGCATCCAAAGCAGCACGGCCGCGACGCCGATCACGGTCAGCACGGCCACGATAAACTTGCTCAGTGTGCTGCCGATGAATTCGTCCACCGCGTTCACGTCCGTCACGAAATGCGAGGTCACCGCGCCGGTGCCCAGGGTCTCGTACTCGGCCATGGATATGGTCTGCAGGTGCGCCAGCAGCTGCTTGCGGATGCGGTAGCTGATGTCCTTGGCGATCAGGGTGAACTCCCTGGTCTGCAGCACCGCCAGCATCAGCGAAGCCAGGCGCAGCGCCATCGTGACCACCATGACAACGACAATAAAGGCCACCGGCCCCTGCCAGGCATCCGGCAGCACGGTTTCGAGGTACTCCACGATTTTGCCGGGTTTATCGAGCAGGACCTCGTCGACCATCATCGGCATCAGCATCGGCACCGGCACGCTCAGCAGGGCAGAGAGAATTGCAATGACATTAGCCGCAACTAATGTTTGCTTGTGCTGTCTTACAATATCAAGAATGTAGGACCAGTTCATTCAGGACGCGAGCGATTAAAGGAAGTAGAGACAGCCGCATTTTGACACAGAACGCGAAGCAAGCCCCTTTCGTCTGGAATATCAAGATGTTAGTTGTATTTTCTCGAAAAGTGTCGCATCATCAGCAGCAATTGAGCAAAAACGGTTGAATAGAGTTTCCCAAATAATGCTTGACTTTCGGCTAGTTTGGGAAAATAATCCCAATCATGGACACGAGCAATAAAATACTCACGACTGCGATCCGCCAGATTCTGCGCCCGCTGGCGCGTATTCTGCTGAGGAACGGTATCGCCTGCGGCACATTTGAAGAAATGGTCCGCAAGGCTTACGTTGACGAATCCTTTGCCCAGGCGAAAAGGAATGACACCAAGGCCACGATCTCCAGTGTATCTGCAGAAACCGGCCTGTCGCGCAAAGAGGTCAAGCGACTGACCGAGCTCGATCTCAGCGACGCCCAGGGAACAGAGCAGAAATACAACCGCGCGATCCGCGTGATCAGCGGCTGGCTGAACGATCCGAGATTCGCGTATGAAGAGGGCAATCCAAAGGCGCTGGCGCTGGACAGCAGTCCCGACAGCGAGAACGGAACCTTCGCGAACCTGGTCAAACACTACAGCGGAGACATCCCGACCAAGGCGATGCTGAACCTGCTCGAGGCGTCGCGGTGCGTCGAGGTCAAGGACGGGCATGTTCACCTGGTCAGGAACGCTTACGTACCGGGCAACGATCCCGAAGAAATTATCAGAATTCTTGGAAAAGACACGAATCAGCTGATCAACACCATCGACCACAACCTGACGGCTGACGACGAATCGAAATGGTTCCAACGAAAAGTTTCAAACCCGCGTGTACGAGCCGATGCACTGGCCGAGTTCAGGGATTTCTCGCGCAAACGCTCGCAAACATTACTCGAAGAACTGGACGCATGGCTTAGCCAGAACGAAGCAGACGATGAATCTGACGCACGCTACGCCAGCATGAGCATTTACTATTTCCAACAAGATAAAGATACAGACGAGGAATAAGGCATGAAACATTCAATTCTCTACAGCGCTATTGTAGCCGCAACCGCGATTGGCCTCGCGGGCTGTGGCAGCAGCGGCAGCGATGTCGCGGGCATCGGCGGCACCGGCGTGACCCCGGTAGGCGTCAAGTCTTCCGGCACCATCACCGGCTTTGGCAGCGTTTACGTCAACGGCGTCAAGTATGACACCACCAACGCAACCATCACGATCGACGACAACCCGGGCGTTGAAAGCGACCTCGGGCTCGGCATGCGTGTCACCGTGGGCGGTGACGTGAGCGCGGACGGCGTCAGCGGCACCGCGTCCACCATCAGCTTCAGCAGTGATCTCAAGGGCCCGGTCGCCAACCTGGCCGCTGTCGGCAACGACGGCGAATTCAAGACCCTGACCGTGCTCGGCCGCCAGGTGCGCATCAGCGCCGGCAGCACCAACTTCGATATCAGCGGAGCGTCGGGGACCTTCGATTTTGACACCATCGCCAATGACAATTACGTTGAAATCAGCGGTTTCCTCGATTCCAACGACGTCGTGCAGGCCACGCGCGTCGAGCTCAAGGCAGCCAACTTCACGCCCGTCAGCACGCCCGTTGAGATAAAGGGCACCGTTGAGAACTTTACCGCGGGTGCGACAACGACCTTCACCCTGGCTAACACCGCAGGGGTCACGATCGACGCGACCAATGCGATCGTCGACGACAGCCTGGCAGGCGGTATCGCCGACGGCGCCTTCGTCGAGGTCAAGGGCACCTGCTCGAGCGCACAGTGCACCACGCTCGACGCGAGCAAGGTCGAGAGCGGTTTCGATGATCTCAGCAACGCGGACGACGTCGAGGTCGAGGGCGTGATCACGAGCCTGACCGACCAGGACACCTTCGAGGTCAACGGCATCCCGGTCGATGCTTCCGGTGCTGGTGTCACCCGTATACCGGACACGATCGTGCTCTCCGTGAACAGCGAAGTCGAGGTCGAGGGCAGCTTTGTCAACGACGTCCTGGTCGCGACCAAGGTCAAGGACGAGAGCGATGACATCAAGATCGAGGCTACGATCCTGAGCGTCGATGCGCCCAACAACAGCTTCGTGCTCGAACCGGTCAGCGGTCAGACCATCACCGTGACCGTCGACAGGTCGACCGAAGTTGAAGACGAAATCGCGGGCCTCACCAATCCGGATGACCTGCTCAACGACCCGAGTGGTCTGAGCCAAGGCGATTTCGTTTCGGTGGAGGGCTACGATGGCGGCAGCGGCACCGTGGTCGCGAGCGAAGTCGAACGCGAGAATGCCGTCGATCCCGACGTTATCGTACAGGGCATCATGGACTCTTACACCTCCGGCACCGAAGTGGTTGTTCTTGGTGTTACATTCGGCGTAGCGTTCCCTGAGACTGAATTTGAAGGACCAAACGATCAAACACCATTCAATCAGGCTGACTTCGTTTCAGCTGCCCAACCTGGTGTCACCCTGATCAAGGTCAAGGACGAGGATCCGTTAAACGGCGTGGCAAACGAAATAGAAATCGAACTGCCGTAACAACGCCACAATCAGGCAACCTCAACGGGCCCGCATGCGATCTCCTCCTGCATGCGGGCCCGTTTCCTTTCCGGCGCAGAAAGTCTGGGTAATCACCGCCGGACCCGGAAACGCAATCACGATAGAAAGGACGCTGGATTCCAGCCAAAAGCACGCTGGAATGACGCGAGCCGACTGGGTCTACGCGGTAAAGAAGTGCCTATGCGTTTGTAACGTCATCCCGGCGAAGGCCGGGATCCAGTGACTTCGGTTTCGTAGTGTCAGCGCACGCGATGCCAATAAGGCTGCAAAGAAGCACTGGCCGGATACCCTTTGCGCGCTTTGCGCCTTTGCGAGAGTAAAAACACGCTGGTCGCCACAGGAGTCCCTGTCGCGAGGTGTAGGAGCGGCTTTAGCCGCGAATACGTTTCGGCGAGGCTCAGCGTTATTCGCGGCTAAAGCCGCTCCTACAGCGTTCTCTGTGCCTCTGCGGGGCTCAGGCGAATCGGGGAAGATCACTCCTGCAGCTGCTCGATCGCGTGGATCAGCGCCTGTGTGCCGCTCTGGCCATGGCCGATGGCCTGCGTCTGCCGGTACAGCCGGTCTGCAAGTTCGAGCCCGGGCAGCGTGATCCCCATCTGCTCGCATTCGCCCAGCGCGATGCCGAGGTCCTTGACGAAATGGTCGACCATGAAACCGGGTGAGTCGTCACCGCGGATGATGCGCGGGGCGAGGTTGCTCAGTGTCCAGCAGCCGGCAGCGCCCTTCGAAATCACCACGACCAGCTGTTCGAGATCCACGCCGGCGCGTCCCGCGTAGACCAGCGCCTCGCATACGCCGATCATGGTGCCGGCGACCGCGAGCTGGTTCGCCATCTTGGTGTGCTGGCCGCTGCCGGTCTCGCCCATCCAGGCAACCGTGCTGGCCATGCAGTTGAACAGCGACCGCAGACTCTCTACGACCCATTCCTCTCCGCCCGCCATGACCGAAAGGGTGCCGTTCCTGGCGCCGACATCGCCACCGGACACCGGTGCGTCGACCGCATTCGCTCCCATCGACAATGCATGCGATGCTATCACCCTGGCCAGGCTGGGCGGCGTCGTGCCCATATCGACAACGATCGCAGCGGGCTGCAGGCCTGCGAACACGCCCTGTTTCCCGAAATACACCTCGTGCACCTCGTCCGCGCTTCCGACCATGGTGAAAACAACGTCTGATCGCTCCGCGACGGCGGCGGGCGAATCACACCAGTTCGCACCCTGCGCGATCAGCGTTTCGGCCTTGCCCAGGGTACGGCTGTAAACACTGGCCTCGTAGCCCTCGGCAAGCAGATGGCCGCACATCGGCGCGCCCATGACGCCTGTGCCGATCCAGCCGATTCGTGGTTTGTTCGTGTTGTCTGTCATAACAGTACTTTCACCCGGCCGTCATTCCCGCGAAAGCGGGAATCTGTTTCAGAATAAGGGAACAGTATACTAATTTCGATATAGACCTCTACTTCGCCGATGCAAGTGAAATAAATATACTGTCCCCGCATTGGAACCGTCGCCTGCAGTCAATAAAATTCACAGCGAACCCAGCGTCCAGCGACCATCTTATCTGGTATCATGCGGCGCCATGAAAAACGAACTCAAAGCCCTGGTATTTGACGTCGACGGCACGCTCGCGGACACCGAACGCGACGGCCACCGCGTTGCCTTCAATGCAGCCTTCGACGAATACGGCATCGGCTGGAACTGGGATGTCGAACTCTACGGCAAGCTCCTCGCCGTGACCGGCGGCAAGGAACGCATGAAGTTCTATGCCTCGGAGTTCCTGAAAAACCGGAACCTGCCCGACAACTTCGAGCAGCTGGTGCCCGAGCTTCACGCCGCCAAGACGCGCCACTATACCGAGCTGCTGGGTACCGGCGCGATACCGCTGCGGCCCGGCGTCGAACGCCTGCTGAAGGAGGCGCGCGAACAGGGTCTGCGGCTGGCCATTGCGACCACGACGACACCGGATAACGTCACCGCCCTGCTGGAGAATACGCTGGGCAGCGAATCTCTGGGATGGTTTGAAGTGATCGCCGCCGGCGATATCGTGCCCGCGAAAAAACCGGCCAGCGATATTTACGATTATGCGCTAGAGGAAATGAAACTCAGACCCGACGAGTGCATCGCGTTCGAAGATTCTCACAACGGCATCCTGTCATCAATGGGGGCCGGCATCCCGACAGTGATAGCAGTCAACGGCTACACCCACGACCATGATTTCAGCGGCGCCCTGCTGGTGCTGGACAACATGGGCGAACCCGACAGTCCGTTTACCGTGTTGCAGGGCAAGGCAAATGAGCATACCTTTGTCGACTGCGCGTTGCTGAAACTCCTGCACGATCAATAGACGCTGCAATCCCGTAGGAGCGGCTTCAGCCGCGAATGTCGTACCGGAGTCGATCATTTCTCTTACTGCGGAAAACCCCTCATGCTCAAGAGATCCCCGCTACAAAATCGCCGGGAGCGATTTTGAACGCACAACGTGCGGCCCGCTGGGTGTAAGGCAGGACACCTGTGATAGAACGGGGATCCCGTATCAAATGGAATAACACACATCCAGGCAGCCATCCCCACGGAAACGAAATTCGCGGCTGAAGCCGCTCCTACGGGGATTCGCATTCTCGGGAAAGCCGTGCCTGCCATGTATAATCACAAAACACTCCGCGCGCTCTGCGCCTCTGCGAGAAAAACAGTATCCGGCACCAATGACTGAAATCTTACTGTATCTGCTCACAGGCGCTGTCGCCGGTTTGTCCGCCGGGCTGCTGGGCATCGGCGGCGGGCTAATCATCGTACCAATACTGTTCTTTGTCTTCAGTCACCAGCAGGTGCCGGCGGAACACGTGATGCACATGGCGCTGGCCACGTCGCTCGCCACCATCATCATTACATCGATTTCTTCTGCCAGGGCCCACCACAAGCGCGGCGCCGTGCTCTGGCCTGTCGTGTTCAGCCTGTCGCCCGGCATTGTTATCGGCGCCTGGCTCGGCGCCATGGTCGCCAGTGCGCTTGCAACCGGCGTGCTCAGGCCCGTATTCGGCGTGTTCGAACTGCTGGTCGCGATTCACCTGCTGGTCAACTACAAGCCGCCCACCCACACCACATCGATATCGCGAACACGCAGCATGGTTGGCGGCACCGTGATAGGAAGCATATCCTCGATTGTCGGCATCGGCGGCGGCACGCTGACGGTGCCTTTCCTGCTCTGGCACACTATTTCCATCAGGAACGCAGTGGCCAGTTCGGCCGCCTGCGGGTTTCCGATAGCGGTGGCCGGAACGGCGGCCTATGTTATCAGCGGCTGGAATACCGAAGGTCTTCCGCCCTGGACACTCGGGTATGTCAGTCTGCCCGCATTTGCACTGATCATCATAACCAGTACCGTCACCGCGCCGGCCGGCGCCGCCCTGGCCCACCGGCTGCCCGAAAGGACGCTTCGAATTCTATTCGCGTTGTTCCTGTTCGCACTCAGCATGAAAATGCTGCTGGGTTAAAGACGGCGCTACTTGCTCTCCGCGTAAAGCCAGTTCACCCCGATGCCCAGGAACCAGTAGTTATCGTCCTCGAACAACGGGCTATCCTCGTACTGCACACCGCCAAGATACTGGTAGCGCACCCAGGCGAAATAGATCAGGCTTCGTCTGCGCCAGCTGGCTACCAGGTCGGTGAACAGGCCGCTGTAGCCACCGGGCGCTGTGTACGCGGGCCGTGTCGGCGTCGCGAACTGCGGGTCCACGTTGTAGTAAAAGCCGTGGTACTTGTCGGTTGCAAAACGGATACCCGCCGTATACTCGTAGGCCCATCCCGCTTTGTATTTACGCTTGGACTCGTACACAAAACGCGGCTCGAACAGCCAGCCGATGCCCCGTGTAGAGCTGAAGTCAGTCGCGACAGCCAGGCGCACCGGCAATTCGAGTCGAAACTCGCGCGCACCCTGGCTGCGCTTGTCGAAAATAATATCCAGCGAAGGACCCACCTGTAACACCAGGTCGAGATCCGGCATGCCCGCGCGCGCCTCGCTTTCCGCGCTGTTGACCGGCACACCCAGTCCACCGCTGAGACTCAGGCGTATCTTGTTGGTACGGAACAGCCTGCTTTCAACACCCTGATCAACATTGAGGTATTTGGATTCAAGCCGCAGGTACGGAAAAGGAATCAGGTAGCCTGAATCCTGCGATGAGCCCGGATACAGCGGCAGCGTCACGCCGACCAGGCCCACGCCGGCTTCCCAGCGCATATCCTGAGCGGCTGAACTGGTGAAGTACGACAGTGTCAGTAATAATAGCAGTAGCTGCGGAACGGCCTTCTTCATAATTATTGGTATAGAGGCATTATGGCTAATTTACCAGAACTCAATGTAAGTGTATTCAGTGACTACATCTGCCCTTTCTGTTATGTCGGCCACCACCGCCTTATGCGTCTGCGCGATGAGTACGATCTGAGGATCAACTGGTGCTTCGTCGAAATCCACCCCGAAACTTCGGCTGAAGGCGAACCCGTTGCAACGCTGAGCTATCCGTCGGAGCAATGGAGCCAGCTGATGAAAAACCTCGATGCGGTCGCACGCGAGGAAGGCATAGCAATGGCAGAACACACGTTCACCACCAATTCCAGGGATGCGCTGCTTCTGTCAGAGGCCGCCAAGAAGGAAGGACGCGACAGGTTCTATGCCCTGCACGAAAACCTGTTCGCGGCATTCTTTGTCGACAGCAGGAACATCGGCGACAGGGATGTTCTGCGGGAGGTAGCCGCCGAATGCGGAATTGACAGCGCGGTCGTGGAATCAGCCTGGCAGGACAGCCAGTACGAGCAGCGCATTCTGTCCAGCTATCACCAGGCAAGGCATCACGAAATCCAGGCGGTGCCGAGTTTTATTTTCGGTGAGCGCAAACTTACCGGCGTGGTCACGGAAGACGTGATGCGTTCGGCTGCAAAAGAACTGCTTGGCGCACAAATGAAAGAAAATCCGTAGGAGCGGCTTCAGCCGCGAATGCCGTACCGGAGTCGATTGTTTCTTTTATTGTGGGTATTTACCTGTAGTGAAGAGATCCCCGCTTTCGCGGGGATGACAGTAATTTTATTCATACGCACATATGGCGTCATCCCCGCGAAAGCGGGGATCTCGTATTGATTGGAATAACCTGCATCCAGACAGCAATCCATACTGGTACGGCATTCGCGGCTGAAGCCGCTCCTACAGGTCGTCGCCACCCTGACACTACCCTCCCAGCATCGCTTTCTTCAGCTTGCTGTCGGCAGGCTCCTCGCCCAGCCAGATATCAACCAGGGCGTTGTTGAATTCCCTGCCGGGTATCACTCCCCTGTGCTCGCCGTTGATTGCAACCCTGGTTCCCGCACCCGGCACGAAATCGATGTTGATCACGTCACCGGCCTTCGCTGCTCGAAACATCGCGTTGAACTTGTCGATCTTGCCGCGGAGTTTGTTCAACGCGTCTTCCGAAAGATTGTTTTCGAAACCCTCATTCCATGCATTCACCAGTTTTTCCCGGCTGATCTCATCGTGCACGATATGCATAACGATGCGCCGGGGGCCTTTCATGGCGACAACCTCATCGCGGCTGCGCGCCAGCTTCTCGGTGTACAGCGCCCCGATATAGACCTTTATGAAAAACTTCTTTCTGTAACCGACGCCGTTCAGCTGCACGGTTTTACTCGCGCCCGGCAATGCCAGCTTGTCGGGAAATTCCACACCGCCAAATTCACGCGCCTGCAACGGCCCAACGAAGAAAATCGTTGCCGACAATGCAATTGCGAACATGACTCTATACATTTGAAACCCTCTAAATTAATGAATTCTCAACAGTTTTGATAATATAATCCATTAAGACCCAACCCCTGGTTCCGCATTATGCGCACGTATGAAACCGATGTGCCGACTGGCGAAAAGATGCTGGTGTACTTTCTGTACATTGCGATTTCCTGCCTGTTCACATCGGGCCTGAATATTATCCACGCAGAATACCTGCTGAATATACCACTTACACCGAAGGCATTCATTGTGCCGTTAATCGCCGGGCTGCTGTTCGGCTACCTGCTTGCCAGGATCAAACTGCTGCACGAACAGATGAGCCTGATGGCGTTTACCGATCCGCTGACCAGTATTTACAACCGCCTGCACTTCAACAATTTCCTCGATGCCGAGATCGACAGGGTTACGCGCTACGGCGGCACCTTCAGCGTTATATTTTTCGACCTTGACCGCTTCAAGGAAATCAATGACGAATACGGCCACCTGGCGGGTGATGAAGTATTGAAGGAAGTCGCGCAGGTGGTGCAGAACGCGAATCGCAACGCGGATATATTCGCCCGTTACGGGGGCGAGGAATTCATCATCCTGGCGCCCGCGACCAATACCGCGGGCGCACGCATACACGCCGAACGTTTACGCCGGGATATCGAAAACCACCGCTTCAACGGCATCAACAAGCTCACCTGCAGTTTCGGCATCGCCGAATTCCAGCCCAACCACGATGACGTGACTTCCCTGTTCAGGCGGGCGGACGCGGCACTGTACAACGCCAAGAAAAACGGACGCAACCGCGTGGAGGCGATCCCGTCCGCCAACCTGTCGGCAACCGCCTAATCCGCTTTTTCGGGCTTCCAGGCCAGGTCGAGATTTCTCGCGGCGCCGACCTCGTCGAGGCGTTTGACCGGCAGCGTATGCGGCGCCGTGGTAACGAGCTCGGGACTGTTCGCCGCCTCTTCACGGATCTGCTCCAGCGCGTCCATGAAACCGTCCAGAACTTCCTTGGCCTCTGATTCGGTCGGTTCGATCAGCAGGCACTCCGGCACCAGCAGCGGGAAATAGGTGGTGGGCGCGTGGTAGCCGAGATCGAGCAGCCGTTTGGCGAAATCCATCGCGGTCACGTGCAGTTCGCTGGCTTCCTTTTTCAGGGTGATAATGAATTCGTGGCTGGCGCGCCGGTCCGGAATTGCGAGCTGGAAACCGCGCCGTTTGGCTTCTGCCATCATGTAGTTGGCGTTCAGGGTCGCGAACTCGGCGACACGCTCCATGCCTGATTTGCCTAGCAGGCGCATGTAGATATACGCGCGCAGCAGCACGCCGGCATTCCCCATGAACGCGGACAGGCGTCCGATCGACTGCGGCGCATCCTGCTCGTCCAGACAGCTGAACTGGCCGCCGGCTTCGGCCACGATCGGCAGCGGCAGGTAGGGCTTCAGGCGTTCCGCCACGCCGACCGCACCCGAGCCGGGACCGCCGCCGCCGTGCGGCGTCGAGAACGTCTTGTGCAGGTTGGTGTGGATCACGTCGAATCCCATGTCGCCGGGACGGATCTTGCCCAGGATGGCATTCAGGTTGGCGCCGTCGTAGTAAAGCAGGCCGCCGGCCTCGTGCACGATGGCCGCGATCTTTTCGATCTGGCGCTCGAACACGCCGAGCGTCGACGGGTTGGTCAGCATCAGGCCGGCGGTTTGCGGCCCAACCGCCTGCTGCAGCGCTTCGAAATCAACATCGCCGTTGTCCAGCGTGGGGATTTCCTTGACGCTGAAACCGCACATCGTCGCGGTTGCCGGGTTGGTACCGTGGGCCGCATCGGGCAC
>Ga0180438_10010537_pt1 | contig 11325 bp, 9 predicted proteins | sample SS_ome_12_FD_132455 | JGI IMG/M metagenome (GOLD analysis project Ga0180438, IMG submission 132455) | Hypersaline lake sediment archaeal communities from the Salton Sea, California, USA - SS_3_D_2 metaG | ecosystem: Environmental > Aquatic > Non-marine Saline and Alkaline > Hypersaline >...
GCAATTGCTGTCGGCGCCAGCGGTTCCGCAGGGCAATCGCGACCTTCCTCTTTGCGACGTCCTGCCCGATGATGTATTTGTCCAGCTCGTCGACGATTTGGCGGGGCGTCAACACACTCATTCGGATGCTCCCATGCACTCACCCCATTTTCTCGATGCGGCGTCGGTGGCGTTCTGCCTCGCTGAACGGGGTGTCGAGCCAGATGTCGATGAGGTCAAGACACTGTTCGAGGCCCAAAACCCGACGTCCTAGGCAGATGACGTTGGCGTCGTTGTGCGTGCGCGCGAAGCGGGCCATGTCCCGGTTGGCGCACGTTGCGGCGCGAATGCCCTTGTGGCGGTTGGCGGCAATGGCCATGCCGATTCCCGTGCCGCAAAGCAGGACGCCCCGATCCACTTTCCCCTCGAGTACGGCCGCGCAGACCTTGTCGGCACAGTCGGGATAATCGACGGCTTCCGGGCCAAAGGCGCCCAAATCGAGGACCTCATGGCCGCGGCCCTCGATGTGTTTTGCGATCGCGGGCTTATACAGGGGCGGCGGGGGCTCGTACCCTGCGTGATCGCTTGCCACAGCAATTCTCATAGCGCCTGTTTATATCGGTTATGGGTTTCGAGTTTCAATCCGGGGCCTGCATCACCATGAATGACGGCATTTGGATAGCCGTTAGCGGCTGGCGCCGCCGAATGAACCCAGTCAAACGTCGCGTCAAGCTGCGGTTTCTCGTCTTCTTAGCCACGGTCAGTACGGCTCGAAGGCAGTCAATTCACTCGCCGGGACGGCGCCTTCTCTCAAAATGGCCCGGCGCGTTGGGTCGAACACCGTCGATGGCGGCCCTGGCTCGAGCGTGCCGCCGTCGACCCCGACGGCTACCCCGGGCACGTTCACGTCGGGCAGGGCGCGCGCGGGGGGCGCGCCGGCCCGGTTGGCCGACGTCGAGGTGATCGGGCCGCCCACCGCCCGGCAGAGCCGCCGTGCGATCTCGGACCCCGGACACCGGACGCAGACTTCGTCTGCGCCGCCGGTGAGCGCGGCGGCAAGGGATTGCGCTTTCGGGAACAACATGGAAAGCGGCCCCGGCCAGAACGCCTTGGCGTAGGCGGCCGCCCGCGGCGACACGCGGCGCGCCACCCGTTCGAGTTGGTCTGGGTCGGAGATCACCAGCAGAATGGGTTTGGTTTCCTCGCGGCCCTTCAGTTCGAAGAGTCTGCGAACCGCCTTCTCTGAGAAGGGGTCGGCCCCCAATCCGTACACGGCCTCGGTGGGATAGGCCACGATCTCGCCCGCCCGGATGGCTTCGGCCGCTATGCTCAGCCCCGCGTCCGTCGTGGGCACTATCTTCACCGCAACGACTCCAAGTAAGCCCGCAATTCCCTGAATGCTCGAGCGCGATGGCTAATGTGTTGCTTCATGCGCTTATCCAATTCGCCGAACGTCTTGTCGTGACCGTCGGGGATGAACAGCGGATCGTATCCGAAGCCGTTGTTCCCGCGTGGTTTGATAGCGATCCGTCCCTCGACGGTTCCGATGGCGATGTGCGATTCGCCGGCTCGATCGACGAAGGCGGCGCAGCAGACGAATCGGGCCGCGCGGTCCTGTTCGGCCACGCCCTCGAGGGCCTCGAGCAGCTTGGCGTTGTTGTCGGCGTAGGTGCAAGTGGCGCCGGCATATCGGGCGGACAGCACACCGGGGCCCCCGTCCAAAGCGTCGACGCTTAGGCCGGAATCATCGGCCACGCACGAGACGTCAAAACGGCTGCCGTAATACCGGGCTTTCTTGAGCGCATTGGCCTCGAGCGTATCGCCGTCTTCGGTTGGCTCAGGGATCTGCGGAAAATCCGCCAGGCATTTTATCTCCCAGGGCAATCCTGCCAAAAGACCCGCGAGTTCCGCTGTCTTGTCCTTGTTTCCCGAGCCGATGAGCAGAACTTCTTTCACGAGCTCAGGGCCTTTCTCTGCAAATCGAATAGCTCTTCGACGCCTTTCTCGGCGAGGTCAAGCAGCTCGTCTAGGACGGTTCGGGGAAACGCCCGACCCTCGGCGCATCCCTGAATCTCGATGAGGCCGCCGTCGCCGTTCATGACAACGTTCATATCGACATCGGCGGCCGCGTCTTCTTCGTAGCAGAGATCCAGAATGGGTGCGCCGTCTACGATGCCGACGCTGACGGCGGCACACTGGGTCACGAGCGGCACGGTATTGAGCACGCCCCGCTCGGCCAGGCGGGTCACGGCGTCGCGCAGGGCAACATAGGCCCCCGTAATGGCCGCCGTGCGCGTGCCGCCATCGGCCTGAATCACGTCGCAGTCGATGGTTATCTGCCGCTCGCCGAGCAGCGAGAGGTCGGCTACGGCGCGGAGCGAACGCCCAATGAGCCGGCTTATTTCGAGCGCGCGGCCTTTCTTGGCCGCGTCGCGCGGAATGCGCTCCTGGGCCGAGCGTGGGAGCATGGCGTACTCGGCTGTGACCCATCCTTGCCCGGAGGCGCGCAGGAACGAGGACCAACGATCTTCGATGCTGGCCGTACAGATGACTCGGGTGTGGCCCACCGAGATGAGCACGGCGCCCTCGGCGAACCTGGTGTAATTGCGCTCGATGGCGACCGGCCTGAGACGGTCGTTCGGCCGGCCGTCAGGGCGCATCGGTACTCTCGCCTCCCTCACGTATGGTGTCCACCTCGGGCTCGTCCTTTGTCCCGTTCAAGTCTTCTTCGAAGACCTCCGGCCCCATTATGCCTTCGGTAATCTCGGGCGGCTTGGGGATGACCGGCTCGTCGGCGGTGTCCTTAGCGGCCACTTGGGTTTCACTTGGATCCTTGTGGTACTTGGCCACGAGATCCTCGAAGACGGGGTATTCTCGCAGCATCTCGACGGCCCGTTGGAGTTGCACGTCTTGGATAGTCTCGTCCGTCGTCTCATTGCCGGTCACGCTGCCGTGGTTCTGCTCGTCACGCAACGTCTCGTCGGCCGCGAACGATTTCCCCATCTGGCGCAAGAGCGCGTATTGGTCCTCGCTACTCATGCGCACTTCAACGTCGGGCCGGATACCTTCGTTGTCGATGGTGACGCCTGCCGGAGTGTAGTAGAGGGCCGTTGTCAGCCGAATTGCGCTGCCTTTCGGCCGCGTCAATCCGACCACGGTTTGAACGCTGCCTTTCCCGAAGGTCTTATCGCCTACCACGATGGCGCGGCCATAATACTGCAATGCCCCGGTGACAATCTCTGCCGCGCTGGCCGTATACTCGTTAGCCAAAATGATCATCGGGAACGTCTCGGGCAGTACGGGTTTCGTTTGGGCGTAGAGTTCCATGTTGTCGGTCGGACTGGGGCCGTTAGGATCCCGCCCGCGGGTGTAGGTAACCAGAAGATTCTTGGGCAAGAAGAGATCGGCGACGTCCCGCGAGGCGTTGAGCAGTCCCCCAACGTTCCAGCGCAAGTCAAGAATAAGTGACTTCATCCCTTCTTTTTCCTCGAGTTTTTTCAATCGTTCCCTTATTTCTCTCTTTGTGCTTTTCTTGAAATCGTCTATACGCATGTAGCCTATGCCGTCATCGAGGACGCGCGCCTCGAGAATGCTCGGCAACGGGATGCTGGCGCGCCGCACCTCGAACTCGAGGATCTCCTCGGTGTCGTCGGCGTGCCGGCGGAGGATCGTCAGCTTGACGGTAGTCCCGCGTCGGCCCCGAATGCGCGAAGCCGCTTCACTGGCGATTTCCCGTGTTGTCATTCCTTCGCCGATCTCGGCCAGCGGTGCGTCGTCGATAGCCGTGATCAGGTCGCCCGTGCGTATACCTGCCTGTATGGCCGGTTGCCCCGGCAACGTGTATCGGATCAGGATGTTCCCGTCCTCCGTCGCCTCGATGAGCACGCCGATGCCTTGGAATTCGCCGGCCGTGTCCTGTCTCATTCGCTCATACTCCTTCGCGGGGATGTATGAGGAGTGGCGGTCCAGGGAACTCATAATGCCAGCCAAGGCCCCTTCGACGACCCGGTCAATGTCAGGTTCCCGGACGTAGTTCTGAAGCACTTTGTGGATGACGTCGGCGATGGGCTCGATTTTGCGGTAAATGTCGACCTCGTTTTCTTGGGCCGAAATTCTGCCGTAAAAGCCGTTGCCGATCACCAGCGCTACAAGCCCGAGAAATAGCACAAGGCGCACAAACTCGGATCCGCTGCTATTCTTCTGCATTGAAACCTCCGGATATTGACGCGGGCCCCCGCAATTGAGGTCCCAACCGTCATTAAAGTCGATGGCGACAGTCCCGTCACCGCGCAAGCGGTGCCCGGAAGAGGCAACCGTGCTCGGCCTCCGGTGCCGTCACCCATGATAGCAAATTGCCATCCCCATTGCGAGTGGAGCTTTGCGCGTAGTAGGCGGGAGTAACGCCGCAGCTTTCCCTGGCGCGTATAACGACGGATCGCGGGTTCCCGGGCTGGGCTGTGCCCGACGCAGATTGGCTGCAGCGCGCCGGAGTCGCGTTCCGGCGCCGATTCAGTGCGCCTTTTTCCGCAGGAAGTGGGCCGCGCCGCAAGCAAGGGCAACAACGGCCAGGATCAGTGCTACGGCCACAATGGCGACCCATGTAACGAAGATAGAGAGCGACGCGACATTGTCAGTGTTGTCCGTGGTGTCAACAGATTGTGCTGCAGCCTGTTCCATAGCTTCGACTTTGGCCGTTCTCTTCTCCTCGATCTGGAGGGCAATAAGTTCCGGCGTCTCCAGGATATTTTGGGTGGCCATTTCGTCAACTTCTTTGGGCATCATCTGTATGCCCAAGTCCGCGTGAAAGATCCCGGACCCCGGGGGGATACTCATCTTGAAAAGCTCGGGATCCATCTCCGGAGCGTTGACTTTCAGGTCGACTACCGCCATTTCATCCCTGTCAAATGGCGTTCCATCCTCCCGATACTTGGTAATGCTTCCCGTCTTGGGAACCCATACGCCCTCTTCGGTTTCGACGTAATCGGTTATCGCAGCCTCGTAGTATATCTTGTCCTCGGGTCCAACTATCTTAACGCTGCGGAGCGCGTGATTCTTGTTCGTAAGCGTGCGCACAACAAACTTGACACCTTCCTCCCCTTCACACTCGAGAACACTCTCGTCCCCCTCGATGCTCGATCTCAATACGGCTCTTCCCGCTTCTGCGTAGCCGGCGATCTTCTCGGCAAAGCGGATCTGGACATTCACTATGGTCTCGAGCCCTTTCCATTTCTCCGGTTTCCGTGAAATGAGATAGTAATTCGGCCGTTCATTGAGGATTAGTACCGACCCATCGTAAACCTGCCTTATGTTGTCGCGCTCGCCTTCGATCATACCTTTGCCGGATACAATCCTCGGACGCGCCGTCTCAAACATGCTTCTTCCCCGGTCCCAAGCCTCTCGGTAAGTATACTCGTACTTCTGATACTTCTTGGGCGCCGCGGAATCATCGGCCGCCTCTTGATCTTGGACAAGGAACTCACGATTGCACGCGAGATCGACCTGGCAATTCTCGATACGCCCACCATAGCTGCGAATCTTGTCCAATAGCTCATGCTCGGGTCCCTGCGGCCCGCTTTGCGCCACGAGAAATCCCAACAAGGCTGCAAATACTCTCATCTCACAATGTTCCTCCACAAGGCCAAAACCTTCCAACGTAAGCCCCAACCGGCGCAATACCTGCCATCGTAAGGCATAGATCACCGCTGCCCGTTCTGACAGACATCCCGCTCCCCGGCCTGTTGCCAAATCACCACCGGCATGAATCGGCCACCCCACCAAACCCATACACGCATAGTACCATCTCGCGGGGTCCGTCTGCGCCCCTGTGTCGATCGGAGCTTCCCCTGTTGCGTGGTCATGGGGAAACGAGATCGTGTTAGTCACATCTATCTAGCTAACCACCCCGCCAATTATGCAGGCGTGCTGTAACGTCGCCATTTCTGTCGTCACGTAGGGAGACCGCGACTTCACCGATAGCGGGGTAGCCGCTTCGTCGGCGCGATTTACAGGTGCGACACGGTTACGCTTGACTTCACCTCGTTTGCCGTACACGCGGCGCGTCTGAGGAAGAAGATGCCACCGCGAATATACGGCAAGATTCACTGAAAGGCAACAAACAAGAGCGCCACAAATAAAAGACATGCCTTTGCGGGGCGCGATAACCACCGCCCCCGCGTTAGCCCTTCACTCGGTTTCGGGACTTTCAACGGTATCCCTTTCGTTGCCTTCGGGACATTGGGAACTCGCGACTCGGAAGCCGATCACATCGCGCGCGTAGCACGGAAGCACGTCCCATCGCATGGAGGTTGCCGCACCTCGCCTTACATAGTACCGTCCACGTACGGCGCGATGACTCTTACCTTTCAATCTATTGTTTAGTTTGATGCTGTCTGGTTCCTCTCTTCCATCATTCGGGTCATAGGGGTAAGGCCAATACAGACTGGACGTCATCTCCAACACGTTTCCCCCCATATCGTAAAGGCCGTACGGGTTCGGCGGCGACATTGTTCCTACGGTCGCAAGGCCCTCCTCGGCTTCCCTGATCGGGCCTGGTTCATCCCCCAAAACATAGGGCTTCAGCTTGAGGCCGCCGCGGGCCGCTCGCTCCCACTCGTCCTCGCGGGGCAGCCTGAAAGGATGCCCCGTCGCCTCTGAAAGCCATTTGCAGTACGCGACCGCATCGTAATGGGCCACGAAAACGACAGGGTGCGACGGGTTTGCCAGTACGCCGTCCTCGTAGCCAGCCACCCCTTTCCAATCCGACGCTGTGGTATGGGTATCCGGCGAATGAAACGCAAATTGCGGGTGCTCTTCGGCCCAAGTCACATAACCCGTTTGCTCGACGAAGACCGCAAACTCTCGATTTGTGACTTCATACTTCCCAATCCAGAATTCATCGACAGACACCGAATGCACGGGACTAGCACCAAATCCCATTCCCCCCATAAGGGAAGTCCCCGCCGGGATGCAGACCATCTCGGGAATAGGAGAAGACGCGCTGTCATCTTGTCCTGTCTCGAGCTTTCCAGGAACCGGCGGGGCGGAAGACACGGCGTCGCTTCCGGATGGAGAAGCGGGTTCGGAACGGCAAGAGCACGCTAACATGACAAGCGGGAACAAAGTTGCCCGACCGGCACACTTGGCGATAAAGCACGCGCGGCCTGTTTTCATTGCCTCCCATCTCCTCTATTCCGAGCCCCCTGCTGCCCGGAGAACCTGGCACTACACGTTGCCCCCTGCCGGAGGAGCCAAGCCCATTTCAGCCGCCGTCGCATTGCCTGGAATACGTTGACGCCTAAACGGAGGAAAACCGCCCTTGCCGCTGCTGCGGCTTTGCCGAGCCAAATACTACATATGTCCGCGGCACATGCCGCAATTTCCGGTTCTGTTCCCAGCAAGCCCGTAGCTGATATTAGCACACGTATAGGCTTCCGTCAATCCTTAGGGCGCGGTTGGTCGCGACGATGACGAGAAATTGCCTGCCGAAACCCGGTTTGGGGCTCAACTTGTAGCCTCACGCTCTTGGGAGAGCACGAAAAACCCATGCAGCAACCATCGACATTATCACCCTATAGCCGCGTAACGCAACGTGGAATCCAGTTCAAGCGCCAAAGGAAATGTTGCGCGCGACGGTGCGGACCATTCTGCAACAGATTATGAAGAAACAACTTACGCGCTTTTTCAGGCGGCCCCGGATCCCCGCGCAGATGCCCAGGCCGGCCAACGGAATGAGGCCAAGACGCCGGCCTGAAAAGCGCGTGTGGGCCCCCTAGCGGCATCGCAAGAGCGCGATACACCCCTATCTACGGCCGCTCCTCCTCAAGTATGAACGGACGTAACGCGCGCCTCCGGGGGCGTGCACTTAGTATTTGAATCCTGGGACAATTGGGGGGGGTACTTTGGTCTTGACGAAAGCTCATCTTTATGCTACGGTAATTCAGCGTTGATGTCCTCCCACTTCGAGGGTCGGGGATTGCGCGGATTCGAGCGTCGGGCTGCATTCAAGACGTTGAGGGTTTTACAGTTCTTCCGGGCCGAAGAACGAGACCGTAAGAGTCAGGGTCGGTTAACACAACTCTATTGGGGAGGACGGTTGCCATGAAGAGAACGCTGTTAATTATCGTATCACTTATGGTAGTGGCGGGGGCGGCGTTCGCGCACCCGCACGAGTATAAGACGTTGCTGCTCGGCGACAGCTGGGCACAGGCCGAGAGGGACTACAGCACATTTTATACGTGCTGGGACTTTTGCGGGCTGTACTCGTGGGCGCCGCGTGGCGATTATACCGCGATCGGCGGAACCACGGCCTGGTGGTGGGCTCTGCCGGCCCAGTTGGCCGTGATCAACAATGAACTGGCCGCGTTTCCGTCCATCGATCAGGTGCACGTGCACCTCTCCGGCAACGATTTTCTCGGCGGGTGGAACGCCGCCATGACGCCGGAACAGGAGAACGCCCTGTTCGCCGCGATCAATGTCAACTGCGACATCATTATCGAGGACATACTGAACCAGCGCCCGAACGTGAAGTGCGCCTGGGGCGGGTACGACTACCTGAACTTCGTCGAGACCCTCGGCAACCCGAGCGCCATGGCGCTGTGGTTGCTCCTCGGCGCGCCCACCCCGAACCGGCTGAACTGGGCCTTGATCAACATGGGCTACGGCACGCGCGTGAAGTGCGAAGAACACGCCCCGCGCGCGCAATACGTCCAGAATTGGGGCCTGATGCAGTGGTGGTTCGGCTATCCGGGTCTCGGCGTACCACCGGGATTCTGGCCTGCCCCAGGCCAGGCGCCCGGGTACAATCCCTGGCCGGGCGGCAACCCCGATTTCCCGAGCCCGCCCGAAGCCATGGGGTCCAACGGCCAAGACCCGATCCATCTGAACGCGACCGGGTATCTGTTCATCGGCTGGAACGCGTTGACGGCCTGCCTGATCGATTGGACGCGGCAAGCGTGGGGGCCGACCCCCGCGATGGACGCGACGAACGTCCCGCGCAATCAGGACCTGTTCTGGGTGCCCAATGCGTCAGCGGTTGCGCATGACGTGTACTTCGGGACGGGCGGCGAGTACCGGGGCCGTACCACCGCTACGACGTATGACACCGGATGGATGGCCGGCAATACGCACTACTGGTGGAAGATCGACGAGGTGTACGGCGATAGCTCGGTTCAGGGCGGCTGGTGGTGGCATTTCAAAACCGGCAGCTAAGGAAAGCGCTTCGGCCGTCCGCGTACGTGAAATGCCGAACGGCCGAACGCGTGCCTCGCTGCACGGGAAGGTGAAGTCGCGTTGCAGGCCCGGACAGGAACTGTCTTACCGGGGACGCGGGGAGAATAGACGTGTTCTTTCCGCGTCCCGTTAGTCTATAATCATGCTGAATCCACCCGCTCGACGGGTGATGGCCGAGTGGTGAACGGGAAAGCCGCCTGGAAGGCAGCCGGGCTATGGGCGCTGTCCAGGGGTCTCCGAGGTTGTTCCAAAACCAAGGTTGTTGGGAGGGGCGCGCCATGAAATCCGAACGCACCATGGGAATCTTGATGCTATTGGCGCTCGCGGTGAGCGCGTACATGGGCGCTGCGGCGTGCCCGGCGGCGCAACCCGAGGCCGCCGCGTGTCAAACCGCCCCGGGGCTCTCAGCGACACAGCAAGCGGACAGGCCTATCGTCGCGCGCGTCGGGGACAAGGTCATTTTCTTGGATCGGTTCGAGGACGTGGTCGCACACCGCATCGAGCGGCTTAAAGGTATCGTTTACACCCCCGAAGACGTCGAGACGCAGCGTCAAAAGCTGCTCGAGTACATGATCGACGGTAAGGTCATGGCCATTCTGGCCGAGAGAGCCGGTATGGAAGTGTCCGACGCCGAGGTCGAGGAGGCCGTGAAGAAGGCCGAGGCCGAATACGGGCGCGGCCCCCGGCTCGAGGAGCATCTCAGACAGATTGGGAGCGTTCCCGCCGAGTACCCCCAGTTTGTGCGCGAAATCATTATGATTCAGAAATGGCTCAAGGGCATCGGGGAGGGCGTCGTGGTAACCGGCGACGACATCGCCGAGGAATATGACAAGCTCAAGGCGGCGGGGGTCCTGACAATGCCCTCCCGCGCCCGGGTCCGCCATGTCTTCATTCGCGCAAACAAGGACGATGCCGAGAAATGGGCCGAGGCAAAGGAGCGGATCGACCAGGCGCGTGCGCGCATACGCGCCGGCGAAGACTTTGCCGAAGTGGCCGAGGCCGTGTCGGAGGACCCCTTGACGAAGCACAAGGGCGGGTTGATGGAGAACGTCATGAAGAACCAGATGCAGCCCGCGTTCGACAAGGCCGTGTTCGAGCTGCCCATCGGCGAAATCAGCGAACCGGTCGCAACCAGCGAGGGCTGGCACGTACTGAACGTGCTGGAACGGCACGACCCCGAACCCGTCCCACTCCAGGCCGCCACCGATACGATTAGAAAGAGCATCATCGAGCGCGAACGGCACGCCCGGATGCGTAAGCAGATCGAGGAGGCTCGGGCGACGTTGAAAATCGAGACGTTCCTGCCACCTTTCACAGCAACGGACGCGGGCCACCCGGTTGACGCGCCCCCGAAGCCCGAGGCACAAGATACCGAACCAGGCGAAAGCGACTGAGCCCGGCACGTCGCCGGGCCACGGCGGTAGTTCGGCGGGCGGCGAGAGCGGGCGCGAGCCTCCCGGGGGCAAGACGTTCGCGTCGGGGCCACCCGCCCCAAGCCGTTCCACTTGCTCGCGCGTAAACGGCTTATCGAAATAGACGTGGTACCTGGGTTCCCCGGCGCCGTACGTCAGAAACCGGACGTACGTGTCCTTCGCGTCATAGTACCCCTCGGGAAATCTGAAAAAAGCCTGCCACGCCTCGCCGGTTAAGTGGTCCATCGCCAATACCTTCGGCGGGCGGTTGGCATTTCTAAACAGTTCGAGACGTCTCGGGGCCGGCAGACCCGCCGGCATTACGGCGTCTACCGTCTTGCTGCTCATCTCGTCGACAAGCAGCATCGCGCAGCCATCGAACACAGGGCCTGAGGCGACCGCGTCCAGGTTCTGGCATGCCGCCACACCCACCTCCATAGGTACCGGAATCCGAAGCCGCGTCGCCGGGTCGCCGAACAACGTGTAGAGCAAAACCGACGGGGCCACACGATCCTCGGCCTCGGTTTCCAGGGTTTCGTCGGAACCCCCCGCGCCGCGTCCGAGCAGCTCCCGTTGAATGCCAACAAGCAGCGCCCCGACCGTGGGCGGGCGGCGTCGGGCAACCGCATCGAGCACGGCCTGCGCGGCGAGGCGATTGACACGCTCCCCCGGGGCGCCCGCGGGCGCAATTGCGGCCGCCGGGCCA
>Ga0180438_10010539_pt1 | contig 11320 bp, 10 predicted proteins | sample SS_ome_12_FD_132455 | JGI IMG/M metagenome (GOLD analysis project Ga0180438, IMG submission 132455) | Hypersaline lake sediment archaeal communities from the Salton Sea, California, USA - SS_3_D_2 metaG | ecosystem: Environmental > Aquatic > Non-marine Saline and Alkaline > Hypersaline >...
CTTCTAGAATTTCGAATGAATCCATTTCCTTAAACTTTCCATGGGTTTTCATATCATAAAAAACAGTACCGGGAGGAATCATGAGAGTTAAAAAAGCTACATACCATATCCTATTATCGTCAGGACAAATTCTATTAATTAGGTCTGCAGATTCAATAGCATGCATTCTGGACAATTCAGGATTATTTGCCCCACCTAAACCATTAATCAATGTTGCTGATAAAGTAATTCCAGCATTCATTAGTTTCTTTGATGCTTGAATATAATCCTCCTTAGTTGAATGCTTATTAATTGATTTGAGTAGCTTATCATAGCCACTTTCAAAACCTACATAAGCAATCTTTAAACCCGCCTGAGATAATTTTTTAAGTTGGTCTTCTGATTTTTTAATTACATCTCTTGCATGAGCATATACACCAACTCTTTGAAGTTTCGGGAACAATTGAAATGCATATTCAGTTACCTCTAATAAAATCTTAAAGGGAGTTACCATTGCATTACCATCCAAGAAAAAGAGCTTATTTATTTTATTTCCATATATTCTTTTTGCTATTTGTAAATCTTTTTTTACTTCAGGAATAGTACGTATTTTAAAATCTTTATTTAAATTTGATACACAGAAATTACATTTGTAAGTACAACCCTCAGTTAATTGAATTAACAGAGATGAATGTTCCGAAGGAGGCCGAAAAACGGGATAGCAATAATAAATGTTCTCAGATTTATCCATATTACAATTCAATAAATAAATTTAAATATTAAACAAAATCATTATTTTAACTTTCATCTTCATCTTTGGGTCTCTTAGGACAAGAGGGTAAATGTCTTCCAAGTCTTGTATACTCTTTTCCACAATAAGGACATTTTTGTTTTTTACTTGTTCCTTGACTTTTGGATTTGCTTGAACTCGATTTCTTTTTCTTTCTTTTAGCTCTACTCGGAAGTAAATCTTCAATACTTGCATCTTCCGGAGCAAATTCACAGTTTTCTAAGTGACTAGCTAAGTTCTCGTGTACTTCACCACAATAAGGACATTCAATCTCACCAAATTCTTCGGTCTCTCCAATTTCCTGCTTACCTGCTTTTCGTTTTTCAAACTTAAGAGGGACTTCCTCATCTTCTTCTTCAAATTCGTCTATAGTTAGATCAATTTCATCCTCAATTTGCATTTCTTCTAATTCAAATTCTTCTAAAGCAATTTTTTTCTCTTTTATTTTCTTTTCTGCTTTTTTCTTGCTTTCTTCATAAACCTCTGCGATCTTCTTATTTGATTTAATAGGATCATAGAGTTCACATACTTGGCATACATAAGCTTTTCTACCTAAGACTAAATCTCTTTCACTACAATAACATAGAGCTTGGAGATTATTACTTATATCTCCCATAGGTTCAAGATGTTTACAAGCTATTTTTCTTGAGTATTTAATTTTCTGCTTTCTGCGTGGAATAATTAATCACCAAAAGAAGTATGCATTATAGTTTTTCATAAAATATAATTTTTTTGATTAAGGAAGTTGGAAATGAAAGAAAATTCGTTAAAAATGTTTTTTTAAAAATTATATTTGATTGATTGGAGGTCCTTTATTATTTTTCTTCTGATACTAGGATTTAATTTGTTCATTAATTCATCAATTAAGTCACGCAATTCAAGAATTTTTTCCTGTAATGATTCGGGCATACTCCAAAAAGATTTCCTTAAAGGGTGCGAGTGGACTATCGCTTTATTATAGTTTTCTATTGCTTCTCTATAGAAAAGACAAGCGCTATCGAAATTTTCTAATCTTGCTTGATAAATTGTACCTATTCTATTAAAGCCCATACCTGCACCCGCATAATCTCTCTCTCTTTCAAAAAGGATCGCAGAATCTCTGATTTTGTTTAAAGCATCTTTCAGCTTATTATTGTCTCCCTCTTTCAATAATATATATCCATCCATATAGTTAGATACAGCTTTATAAAACATATTGTCATGCTGATCAGCTAAATCATATAAGTCTTCAGTGAATTCTCGTGCTAAAACAAAGTGATCATTAGTAATACATAATTTAATCAAAGTGCGTAATAAATCCATAACACGGTCAAATTCATTCAATTTTCTATAAATATCTATTCCTTTCCGGAACTTTTCAACCGCAGTATAGTAATCTTTATTTTTAAATGCCTTATTACCTTCATAGATTAATTGTTCAGCATTCTCTCTCTTCAGTTCCAGGGTTTTCTTCTTTTTTTTCGTGGGAACATCATAAAATAATTTATCTAGATTAAAACTTACTTCCTCAGACATAGGGATATCAACAAGAAAATTTTGATTTGAATTATAATCCACTTCTGAGAAATTAAGATCTTTCATATTATCTTCTTCAATATCTTGGATCTCTTTATAAGCAGATTGAAGTGGTTTACCCGCAGAAGAAAGTGATGACAATTCCGCCAAAACATTAGCAAAAAAGAATTTATTTAACCCTTCTACAATATAATCCACTTTATGATAATTAGTTTCATAATTAGGAGAATTAGGATCCATGTTTACATCTGTTAGTTTATAAATCTCAAACCCAGTATCATATTTGGTTAATATATTTTCTCCTATTTTTTCTTCCTTTTTTTTTCCTAAAAGGGTATGATCGAAAACAAGCCCCACAGCATCGTTATTTTTAGCTTGAAATCCTAATTGGTTAATTAAATCTATATATGAAAAAAAAAATGAAAGTCCCGGATGAGAATGAAACCATCCAACAATAAAATGCCTTTTTCCCTCCTCATCAAGTTGTTGTTGAATTTCATCAATAAAAATATAGTGTCTTTGATCAAGCTGAACATCTGTATCGTGACCAAAAGTAAGAGCATATGCATTTTCAACTCTTACAAAATCATCATCAATATATCCTGTTAATATACCATAAATTTCCTTCCAATCAGCTTTGGGGATTTCTTTATTAGCATATCTACTAGCATATAAAATAATCGTTTTATATGCTTCAGCTTGAATTATAACCGGTTTACTTTCTGATTTTGCTAAAATTTCCTTCTCTGGAGGTATTTTCTTATCTAAGACTTTATTATCTAAATCCATTAACTTTTTCTTTTCTAACTCTTCGGGCATGATTAATAAGTTAAGTGTAATAAAATATGTATCAAAGTTCTTTTTAAAATAATATAAAACTGCTGTTAAATAAAATTATGGTTTATCTAAATTGAAGATTCGAATTACGTATGTTTATCTTGGGTTAATTTAAGCACCTTTTTGGCAAATTCCATATCGGGATCTATTTTTAATGCTGTATTTAAGGCATGAACTGCCAAAACATAATCTTTTTTGTTATAATAAGCGGATCCTAAATTTGTCCAAGCAACTTCATCATTCGGATCAAGATCTATAGCTTGTTTAGCTGATTTTATTGCTTTTTCAAACCTTTCAGTATCTATATATACAGAGCTCAATTCTGTCCACGCTATTGATAATTTAGGGTTTAAATCAATGGCTTTCTTCAATGAATTTATAGCATTTTCATATTCTTCAGATTCATAATAAATATATCCAAGATTTTGCCAGTATATAGCATCTTCTGAGTTAATTTCCAATCCTTTTTTATATGCTTCAATTGCTTGAGAAAGATTCTCATTCTCATAATATGCATAACCTAATTTAAACCATAGTTCTGCATTATTATTATCTTTTTTCAACAATTCTTTCAAAATACTAATTTTCTTTTCCATAAATTATACCTAAAATATATATATAAATTATATTGTATTCTTCTTTTTCTTTCTACGTCCAGATCCTCCAAAAGATAAACCTGATATATCAAAATCACCATCTCCACAGATTATAGCCAATCCAATTATTATAAGTACTGCAATTACTACCACGATTGCTAATAAGAGTGAGATTAATAGAATCCTTAAAATTTTGAAAAGGATATAAGGCCATGGTTGCGTATCTTCTTTTTTTATAACGCGCGCTCCGTAAAAAAGAATTATAAGAGAAACAATTAACATATATGGAAGGGTAATTGATAAAGTAAGAATCCAATTTTCGATTCTAAAGACCAAGAAAAATAAGATTTCAGCTATAGCTATGAAAAGAAAATATAAAAATATGTGTACTAATAAATTCCCTTTTTCTAAATATCTTTTTCTTAAAGAATATCCTAATAAAGCGATAACTATAGTTCCTTCGAAATTAGCAAAAATAAACATCAGCACCTGTTTAGACAATTCGGAATTAAGAACTATAATTGGTAAACTAATTGCACCTGCAAGATATGCGAAAATGATATAAAAAAACATACTTGGTAGTACATAATTCTTGCGTGAAGTTATGAAAAACAAAATATATGCCAACATATCTCCTGAAATAAGTATTATATAAATAATAATAAATTCAATTGTAAAATTTACTTCAAAAAAGATGAAGTTTAGCATCCATCCACCAAAAAGCCATATTAAACAACCAAAAACTAATAGAGGTAAAACTTTATATAAAAAAGTCTCTCGTTGGGCATCATTCAAGATATATCTTGATTCCTTTTTTGAATCTGCCCTCTCTTTCTTCTCAATACTTTTTCTTTTACTAAAAGAATCTGCTTGGATATTAGTCGGGCTAATATCTCGTGTTTCTTTGTAATTTATTACTTTTTTGCTACAGTATATACAAAATTCTGCATCTTTTTTTAAAGCTTTACCACATTCAATACAATAGTCAACCAAATAGATTTCACCACTCAGATTAAAAAATTAATTATTATATTAATACAATTAATTTAAATATCTTTACTAATTGATATACACTATCCTCACAGAAAAGATGAGTTAGATTATCCCTCTCTTCTTTAGTTTACTAATCTCTTCTTCTGTATAGTGAAGATCTTTTAAAATTTCTTTTGTGTGATCTCCTACTTTTGGAGCAAGCGTCCTTATTGAGAGAGGAGTTCGAGAATATTTAATTGGGGAAGCAATATTAGAGATATTTCCAAATTTGGGATGTTTTAATGAGATCACCATGTTTCGTGCTTTAATTTGAGGATCCTCACATGCTTCGTTGAAATTTTTAATTGGCATGACACACGCATCTAAACCTTTAAATGTTTCAGTCCATTCACTTTGTGTTTTCTTTAAAAACTCTTTTTCCAGTTCAATAAATAAAGCTTCTCTTTCTTTTCCTCTTACTGTTTGTTTATTCCTTAAATCCGGTCGATTAAGACCTTCACATAGCGCATACCAGAATTTCAATTCAATTGCTCCAACAGATACAAATTTATTATCTTTAGTTTTATATATTGAATAGTAAGGCACAGACCCATGGAGAATATTCTCATTTTGTATTCCATCATTTAAACATTGTGAGAAATTAATTGCTGCTGCCATAGGCATAAAAGAAAATACACTATCTAGCATAGAGATATCAACATACTGTCCTTTCTTCTTAGGATTGTTATTTCTTTCGATAATAGCCCCTAGAATCCCTATTGTAGCCACTAAAGCCCCCCCTATATCTGCAGCTTGAATTCCAGGAACCACTGGTTTTTTTTCTGATTGATCTTTTCCAAAACTCACTCTTTCCCTATTCAGATTCAGAATCCCACATAATCCCACATAATTCATATCATGACCTGCAATTTGCTCATATGGTCCATTTTGACCATATCCCGTTAATGAACAATACAAAATGGAAGGATTTATTTTAGAAAGATTATCATAATCAATTTTTAACTTATTTGTCACTTTAGGACGAAATGATTCTAAAACTACATCGGCTCTTTTTACTAATTCATAGAAAATTTGTTTTGCTTTTTCTTTTTTAAGATTAAGCGAAATTGATTTTTTATTTCTCATTAGTATTGAGTTAAATGCACTTTCTCGATATCTCCCCTTCTGATAGAATGGAGGAGGATTAGCATAAGGATATCGAGGATTGTTTATGTGGATGACCTCAGCTCCCAGATCAGCTAAAATCATCGAACAATAAGGACCGGGTAGCATTCTTGATAAATCTAAGATTCTAATTCCTTCTAAAGGCAATTTCATAATAGTGATTAATGTGAAATAACTAAAAAAATCTTATTATAAACAAAAAAATAATTAAACCAATGAGTTCTGTTTATCTTATTGTATTCCTATAAATTGATAATTTCTGCTTCTAATGTTTGTGAATTTATGATCGCAAACGTACCGTTTCCAGTTAAATATCCACAGCATTCTCCTGGATTCAAATTTAAAACTCCATTTTCATGTTTTTCATTAACAACTGAATGAGTATGCCCCGATAAAACAATATCAAACTTTCCTGAATCAACTAACGCTTCTATTGTATCTTTTTTTGGCATATGAGAGGCATAAACAAGTTTACCATCAAATTCCTTGATTAATTCATATCCATTTTCGACTAGTTTACAGATTTTGCCTAAATTCTGTCTTAGGAATACATGATCACCATCATTATTTCCAAATACACCATAAAAATTTTCTTTAATTATCGAATTTAATTCATCAAACCATATTTTTACAAATGGAGAGCAAAAATCCCCACAATGGATCAAAGCTTCAACTTTTTTTCTATTTATAATATTAACCGCTTTTAAAATGTTCTTTTTATTGTCATGTGTATCTGAAATAACTCCAATTAACATTTCAAATCATCTTATGTTTTTTAAAATAATGTTTAAGATTGTAATGGAAAAACAAAAATAAAAAGATTGTTAACTTAAAAAGGCATAATAGCAATATAATATTTAAAAGAGCTTGTTTTTTAAAATCAGTGATTCTATAATGATTGAAGATTTCTTAAAAAAAGAGAAACATGAAATTGATACTCAATTAAAAACTTATTTTGAGATACTTAATGATAGTGAACATGAAGTTCTATTACAAGATTTTTTTCTCCAATTGAAAGAATTCATCTTAAATGAAAAAGCAAAAAGAATTCATCCAATATTATTAATAACCGCTTTTATTGGTATTGTTAATCCTCAGTTTTTGGATGATCAAATTGAGCAAATTCGTAAAGTTTCTTTAGCTGTAGAGTTTTTACATAATGGATATTTAATTCATGATGATCTTATAGATGAAGATAAAGTTCGACGTGATAAACCTACATTTCACGTTCAATTAGAGAATGAGTTAAAAGAAATATATAAGAATTCTGAACTGCAAGCTACAAAAAATGTAAATATAAAATATGGGAGAGATTTAAGCATTTTAGGAGGATCACAAGGATACTTACTAGGTCTAGATATTATTAAACAATCAAAATTCCAAAATAAGTTAAAATTATTAGCTATCAATGAATATAATGCTGCTATGGATTCACTTCTAAAGGGACAAATTATTGAAGAGTACATGAATTACCATAATATTACTATGTCATTGGAGCAATATTTATATATTGCAGAATTACAACAAGCGAGTTTGATAGAAAAGGCAGCCAAAATAGGGGCAATTTTGGCAAAAGGTAATATACATTATCAGATCCAACCATTAAGTGAAGCATTGTTAAGAATAGGACAAGCATATGCTATTAGAGATGATATATTGGACATGAAAGAAGATATTAAGAACAGAGCAAAAAAGGCAATCTATATTTTAGCAGTCCAAAATACTGATGAACAGCAATCAAGAATGTTAAACGAAATCTATAGAAAAGAGAAATTGAATAAAGACGATCTAAAGGAAACTCTTCGGATATTTGAAGAAACTAATGCTATAATTATAGCAGAACATTTTTCAAAAAATCTGGTTAATCAAGCAAAGAGTTATTTAAATGATATTTATCCAGATCTTAATAAGGAACAAAAGTATTTCTTTAATGAATTTGCTGATTTCATTTATATGAGAGATTTATAAACCCCAAATACAATCTAAATTACTTCATAGGATGTTTTTATTCCATCTAACATCAAATTATTTAATTTTGTAAAAACTTTAACAACATTATAATTTGATAAAGCAGAAGTCAGAAAGAAGGCATCAAGATTCTTTTCTTCAATAAATTTTGTTATTTTCTGGTTATCCATAATTATAGATTGATTTTCATGAGCAATAAGATCACTCTTACTTGCTACTAATATCTTTGGGATTTTTTGACCATCAGCATGCTGAATTAGTTGTTCATACCAAAAATCCAACTGTTTAAGTGAAGATAAATCTGTTAAATCAAAAACTAGCAATGCTCCATTAGCGCCACTAATAAATTTTGGAATTAAAGGTTTAAATCGTTCTTGACCACCAAAATCAAAAATCGAGTTTGCGATGCATTTTTCGATAAGTTCTCCTGGTGCTTCTTTTTTTCGAATTTTTAAATTAATTGAATGGAAATTTATCCCAATTGTCATAGATGTGTCAAAATTAAAAGAATTGAAGCAAAACCGGTTAAAGAGGCAAGTCTTACCAACTCCCCCTCCTCCCGTAATTACAATTTTAAAAGTATAAAGTATTTCTTTTTTAGAATCTTCATTCAAGTTAGAAACCAAGTAATCCACAATTATCTCTTAGATTTATTTGCGTTTTGATGATAATCAAGAAAATTATTTGTTCTAAAAAAATTTATCCTTTAAAATGTAAATCATTAGGTAAATTGAGTAGAGAAATAGAAATTTATTTTTTAAAAAAATAACTAATTTTAATCTTTTCTCATTATAATAGTTAGTTCTTAATATTAATCTTAATAATTTGAAACAAAAAAAGGCTAATTTTTATAAATGGATGAATCAAATTTACAAGTCGTACCCCCCGATTATATCGTAATTCGCCCTCCTGTTGAAGGAGCATCTCGCTCGATATTAATTCCGGTAACTGGTGGATGCTCATGGAGTACAGCCACAGGTGGTTGTTTATTCTGCGGGACTTATAAAGGAATGTATGGTATAATCCAAGATTACACAATCCGTCCAATTAAAGATGTTTTAAAAGACATAGATTATTTTTCAGAGCATAACTATAATGGATATCCTGTATTTCTAGCTGGTGGTAATCCAACATCAGCTCCAACCAAATATCTAGTCAAAATTATTAGATATGTAAGAGAAAAAATTAAGAATGTTCCAAGAATAAGTTGCTACGCAAAAGCTTTAGATATATTGAGAAAATCAGATGAAGAATTGAAAGAATTAGCAGATGCAGGATTAGATATTGTTTATATGGGTTTAGAAAGCGGAAGCAATAAAATTCTAAGGAAAATGAAAAAAGGAACTAATGCCAATTCAATGATAATCGCTGGAAAACGTGTTTTAAGAGCTGGAATAAAATTAAGTCTCTATATCATCCTTGGATTGGGCGGAAAAACGCTTTCTGAAGATCATGTTAAAGAAACCGCTAGGGTGCTGACAGAGATTAATCCAACAATTTTTAGATTCCGAACTTTAAATATCGTACCTTTTTCAGATCTTTGGGATATATGGAAAAGGGGTGAGTTTACTCTACTCACACCAGTTGAAAATTTAAAAGAAGAACGTGATATCATAGCAAACCTGGGAGAGAATGTGACCTCTCAAGTGTATAACGACCATATGAGTAATTATTGCAGTATAGAAAGTTCTAATATTAAAAAAAATCGACAGATGTTCATTAATACTTTAGATTCTTATATTAATGATCCTCGAATAAAGAATCTACCAAGAAAGAATATATCTCGTATGTAATTTTTTTTTCTCTTTTCTTCTTCTTATATAAAGAAAACTATATATTTTTAGTAAACTAAATTGATAACAATTTAATATATTCCCTATATATATTATTAATATTTATACCAATTTTTATCAATAATTATAAGAGTGTTTAAAATGTCAGATTATTTTCGAAAAAAAGTCCACCATGAGAGTATTATTGCTACATTTGACGATGTACTAATCTTACCTGGTTATACAGATTTTAGCCCTTTTGAGGTTGATATTTCTTCGAATTTGGGAAAATATAAATTTCACATTCCGATTTTAACTTCAGCAATGGATACGGTAACCGAAGAGATAATGGCAATTAAAATGGCATTATTAGGTGGTTTAGGTGTGTTACATCGGAATTGCTCTTATGAGCGTCAGCTAGAAATGGTTAGAATTGTTAAAAGAGCGAGATCCTTTGTAATAGATGATGTAGCAACAATATTTCCTAGTGATCACATTTCAAAAGCAAAATACATGATGGAGAACTATAATATAAGTGGTCTTGTAGTTATTAACGATGAAAAAAAAGTATGTGGGATCCTCACTAAAAGAGATGTGCCTTATTCTGAGGAGCAGATAAAAAATGGTCTGGTAAAGGATTATATGACGAAAGATGTGGTTTCTATTAAACCAGGAGCCTCTAGAAGTGATGCTTTAGACTTATTATTCCAATCTCGCAAAGAAAAGCTACCAGTTATAGATGATAGCGGACATTTGACAGGACTTATAACTAAAAAAGATTTAGCTCCAGAATTTCCTCTTGCGTCTATGGATGATGAGGGTCATCTATTATGTGGCTTAGCTTTGTCCCCCAGATTTCCAGAATCTAAAGAAGCTCAAGATATATTAAAAGAGATTGATGAATATGTTGATATATTTTTTATAGATGTTGCAGATTACTTTAAATCGGTTGATATTGAAGGGACGAAAAAACTAATGAATTTATTAGATTCTGATTTTGTGTTAGGGAATATTGGGACCTATGAAGCAGCAGAACACATTATAACGAAGAGTGGATTTGACAGTGAAAAATTTATTGGTTTAAAAGTTGGTATGGGTTCAGGTTCTATTTGTACTACTTCTATTCAAACAGGAGTCGGTGCACCTACTATGTTTGCCACAGCTCAAGTTGCTGACGCAATAAATGATTATAATCCAAGAATTAGTCTTATAGCAGACGGAGGATTCAAGAATCCAGGAGATATTCCAAAAGCTTTTGCTGCTGGTGCTGATCTTATTATGTCAGGTCACTTTTTCGCTGGAACAGAAGAAAGTCCTGGTTTTATTGATACGATAGCGGGAAGAAAAGTAAAAGTCTATCGTGGAATGGGATCTAAAGAAGCTCGTACCTCTGGTTATGTTACAGATAGATATATAGAAGGTTCTAAAATGTTAGCTGAAGGTGTAAGTGATTATGTCCCTTTCACAGGAGATCTCTCAGGAGTCTTATTATCTCTAAAGGAAGGGTTAATAAACGGTATGATATATTCTGGTTCTAAAAGTATAAAAGAAATGAAAAAGGCTAAAATCGGTGTAATAACACAAACAGGACAACGTGAAACGCAAACACATGATTTAATTGGAAAGTATTAGAATTTAACTTTTTACAATAATTCTTATTCTTATCTCGTGTTTATTAAATAATGAATAAAAATATTTTTACGAAA
>Ga0180438_10010540_pt1 | contig 11320 bp, 5 predicted proteins | sample SS_ome_12_FD_132455 | JGI IMG/M metagenome (GOLD analysis project Ga0180438, IMG submission 132455) | Hypersaline lake sediment archaeal communities from the Salton Sea, California, USA - SS_3_D_2 metaG | ecosystem: Environmental > Aquatic > Non-marine Saline and Alkaline > Hypersaline >...
ATCGATCAGCATCTGCTGCACGTAGGCGCCAAACACCCTGTTGGCCACCTCACTGCGATCGACACCTGCCGCGGTCAAGCCTTCATAATCCGTTATCTTGATTGCATCAGCCCTCTGGAGAGTGAGGACGCGGTGACTGGTGTGCGACCAGTACGGTCGGGGAACGAAGATGTCGGGATTGTCCGCGAAGTTTGCCCTGAGCTCCTCGGCATTGCGTCCCTCGGCGATGTAGTCCAGTTCGCCATGGGTGACCCGGCTGAACTCATCCAGAAGTGCGTCCAGGTTGACCCTGCGACGCAGTGCGGGGTACCATTTGATGAGGCCTACGGCCCACTTGATGGCGGCAAGGTCTGTGGCCACCAACTCTTCTATACTGGGCCTTTGTACCTTGACGATGACGGGGTCGCCGTCGGGTAGCCACGCGTAGTAGGTCTGTCCCAGGGATGCGCCCGACTGAGGCTCCTCAACGAAGCGATCGAACAGCCTCTCGATGGGCGATCCCAGTTGCTGTTCAATCAGCTGCTTGATGGGGGGGAAGGGATCAGGAGGGACTTCATCCTGAAGAGCTGCCAGCTCCTTGGTAATCTCGGGGGGCATGACGTCGGCCCGCGAGCTCAGGAACTGACCCAGTTTGATGAGAACTCCCCCCATCTCAATCGCCAGGTCGCGGAAGCTGGCTGCCCAATGGCGGCGTCGCTCGGCAGCGCCACGCTGAACGAGACGGTGTGAGAGGAATCGGCCCAGTACAAGCTCCCACCACAGCAGGGACAGGAGCAGCCGCGACAGGAAAAGGACTATCCGCAGGTACCTTCGGCGGCGTATCTTCACCCTTCGCCTCTCAAGGGTATAGGCGATGGAGCATGCGCGGGAAGGGGATGGTCTCCCGGATGTGTTCCAGGCCGCAGATCCAGGCCACAGTGCGCTCGATGCCCAGGCCGAAGCCGGAGTGCGGAGTGGATCCATAGCGTCTGAGGTCGAGATACCAGCGGAAAGCGTCCTCCGGCAAGTTGTGCTCTCTCACGCGCTCCAGCAGAAGGCCGTGGTCGGCAATACGCTGCCCACCACCTATGATCTCTCCATAACCTTCGGGCGCCAGGCAGTCGACGGACAGAGACAGCTCTGGTCGCTCTGGATCAGGCTCCATGTAGAAAGCCTTGGACTGCGTAGGAAAACGGTGAACGAGTACGGGCCTTTCCCATTGCTCGGCGAGAGCGGTCTCGTCAGGAGCTCCGAAGTCGCCTCCCCACTCCACGGCGAGTCCCTTCCCCTTGAGAATCTCGATGGCCTCGTCGTACGAGATGCGTGGGAAGGGGGCTTCCACTTTCTCGAGGAGAGTGGTGTCTCTCTCCAGCACCTCTAGCTGCGCTCTCTGTTTGTCCAGCACAGTCTGGACGATGTAGCTCACGAAGCCCTCAGCGAGTTGCATGCAGTCTCCCAGATCGGCGAATGCCATCTCAGGCTCCACCATCCAGAACTCGAGAAGGTGCCGTCTCGTTTTCGATTTTTCGGCCCGGAAGGTGGGCCCGAAACAATACACCTTGCCCAGTGAGCCGATGCTGGCCTCACTGTAGAGTTGTCCGCTCTGTGCCAGGTAGGCGGATTCACCGAAGTAGTCGGTCTCGAAGAGGGTGCTCGTGCCCTCACAGGCAGCCGGGGTGAGGATGGGCGTATCAACCAGTGTGAAGCCGTGGTCATCGAGATAGTCACGGCAGGCGCGGATGACCTCGGCTCGGACTTTCAAGATGGCGTGCTGGCGGGATGAGCGGAGCCACAGATGTCGGTGGTCCATCAAGAAGCCTACGCCGTGCTCCTTGGGGGTGATAGGATAAGGTTCGGCGAGCTGTACCAACTCGAGATTGCTGATGGTGAGCTCGTATCCGCCGGGAGCTCTCTGGTCGGCCCTGACGGTGCCGGTAACGGTGATCGACGATTCCTGCGTGGCCCGTTGGGTCGCCTCGAACGCCTCGGGCGGCACGTCATCCTGGAAGGCCACGGCCTGGATGACGCCCGTGCCATCCCGCACCAGCAGGAACTGGAGCTTGCCCTTGTCCGTCTTGTTGTAGAGCCAGCCCTTGATGGTTGCCTCTTCGCCTTCGTGCTGGCCTATGTCCTGCACATAAACACGCTCCGCCATGATGATTCCTCCTGGCCGGGGATTATATCAGATGGGTTGCGCTGCCAGCAAGGGCGCATGACCACAGGGTGGAACGGTCGCTTGTCCTATTCGTGCTGAGCGCGGGCGGGCAGGGACTCGCAGTTGATGGACGATCGCGCACGCGCTGGGCCTGAGAAGACAAGGCCCCCGGTGGAGGTGCTTGCCGGCTCGTCTATGGGGGAGACTGTGTGGGGGGTGTCTTCGGCCGAAACCTGGCTGGGAGCATCTGTTTCATGAGAGTGATGTCCTCGGGGCCGAAGGTGCCGGTCACGGTCAGACATCCCACGTAGAAGGCGAGCGAGGCCGGGATCAGCAGCAGGAAGGATACGTCACGAAGTAGCCAGATCAGCACGCCCGTGACGAGAGTGCTGAGTAGCGGGCGCCACGTCAGGCTAGCCCACGGGATGGCGGATAGGTGCTTGCGTATGCCGTAGTAGAAAGGCAGCAGGAGTACCACTTCTGAGAGAATGGTGGTCACTGCGGCAGCCTGGTAGCTGAAAGCCGGGATAAGGAGCAGATTCGCAATCAGATTGAAGCTGGCCCCCACCACGAAGGCCCCTGTAAGAAAACGCTGCTTGTCGATAGCAATGAGCACGTATTGGGTGACACTATTGATGAAGCCGAACGGAATCGACCAGATGAGCAGGCGCAACGCGATGGCCGCATGCGGAAGATAGGCCTGGCCGCCTACGACGAGGATGATGCCTTCCGCGTAGAAGGTCGTGAGAAGGGCGACAGGCAGGCTGATGATAAGCAGCACCTTCAGAGAGGTGGTGTAGGTGCGAACCAGGGCCTCCTTGGCTTCCTTGGCGTAGCGCGACATCACTGGGAAGATAGCCACCGTGAAGGCAGATGGGATGATGTTGAGCGCGTCGAGGAAGCGGTAGGCGGTGGTATACCAGCCGACCACTGCATCCCCCTTCATAGGTTGCAGCAAGGTTACGTCGACTCGCCAGAACAGAGTAGCCAGGAGATGGTTGAGCATTAGGGGATATGAGGTTGCAACCATGCGCTTACTGAATCTCGGCTCGAACTCCAGGCGAGGGCGGAGGATCAGTCGCACCACTAGGTAGAGGAGAATCAGCACAGTCACGATGTTGGTGACGATGGCTACCGTTGCGAGGCCGACGATGCCCAACCCCATGAGCAGGACCATTACTCCCAGGCTTACCCTGATGATGGTCGTCACCGTCGTTATTGCCGCTGGGTACTCCATCTTCTCGTAGGCGAGGAACACGGAGGTGAGAGCAGCAGCGATACTGCCAGGGATCAGGCTCAGGGTGAGTAGAATGATGGTTAGAGTAGTATCATCCGACAGTGCGAAGAATCTTCTCCAGCCGAGTAGAAAGATGAAGACCAGGGGAGTGATGGCTAGCAGAATGATCAACCGCAGGATTGCTGTGTTGGTCAGGTAGCGGTTGGTCTGACTGCGGTCTTTCGCGACGTCCCTCGTGAGGAGCGTATTGAGACCGAAGTTGGTCACTATTTCCAGGAATGCGTGCACCACCACCGCGAAACCGTACTTGCCGGCTCCCTCCGGACCCAGGATTCGCAGCATGAGCATGGCGAAGGCAGTGTCGATGAGCTTGTTGAGGAAGGAGGTGGCCATTGGGGTCATGCTGTTCTTGACCACACGCTTGATGACCGGATCACCTTCTTCTTCTCGGTATAGACGTCCCCATAGCCAGAAGCCAGCTGCCGCTAGCATGACGACCGCCGCCATGAAACTGGCGTACACACCTACCTTGAGCGACATGGGGCTGTAGCGGAAGCGTACCACGTTGTGACCAGCAGGAAGCCGAACGGCACGGAAGTTGTAGTCCGCCCTGTAGATCTGGAGCTCCTCCTCCAGGCCGGTGTCGAGTCGTAGAAACGCCTTCCACCCAGGGAAGTAGCTGTCGGACAAGACAAGCCACCCAGGCTCACGGAGATCGACCTCCACTATCACGTCGTTGATGTCGTACTCTCTGAACCGCACCTGGGTCGTGTTCTCGTTCTGACTGGCGGAAGGTGAGGCCAGGTATTCCTGGGGAGGGTGTTCACTGAGGAGAACCCGTTCTCGGGGATCGAGCTCCTTCAGCGCCAGCAGCAGGCTCTGGTCATCCTCGATGACCTCAGCCCGGTAGACTACGAATGCTCGCGGGAGGTAGTCGTCGTTTCGGTAAATGCGCACTTCGTCTTCGTAGACGAGGGTATAGCCTGGATTGGGGATATGCTGGGTGCTGATCACATACTTCACATTGAGCAGGTCGAGGAGGGGCGAATCGAGCGAGGCGTACTGGTAGAGGGGCGCTATGCGGTTATAGATCAACTCGCCCTGTTCTTCGATGAGACCCATGAAGTCCGCGTACTGCCTGGGGATGATAGAATCGTATCCCCTGATGTCGTGTAGTCCATAGAACATGCCGACGTTGGAATTGAAAGTCTTCTCTCCAGACGCGTTGAAGGAGGTCAAGCGATAGAGACCTGGGTCGGCCTGCAAGAACTCTACGGAAGGGGGGGTAAATTCCGCCAGGCGAACACTGGTGGCGGGGTTGAAACCAGAAGCGAATACCAGCAGATCAGCGCTGAGAACGGCAAGAATCAGTAGCTTCCACACCCGGTGCGCCTGGAAGGGACGGGGAAGGCCGAGGGATGAAAGTCTCGGACTCAGCACGGCGCCCGAAGCCGAGAGAAAGATGCTGAAGAGGAACAAGTTGCGCCATTCGTAGGAGAGGAAGGCCTGGCCGTCGGGGAAGGTTGCTCGGGCAAGGTCTGAGCTGGCAAGCAAGCGGTCGGCGAGAGCGGTGAACGGCCCAGGTACCAATAGGACCACCACGAGGGCGCAGAGACAGATGGCTCCGACCATGAAGGCCAACCGGCCCAGCAGACTTGGAGTCACGGTCCGAAGCCGCGAGCCCCACGTGCGGCCCGCGGCCCGGTCGAGAGCATCGACTCCGAGGCCTGCCAGCACAGCCATGCTGATGGTGTATGGGAAGACCCACCGGAAGGGCGTATGGAGCTGATTGTAGCTTGGCAGCAAATAGTAGAGCAGGGCATACAAGGGTATCCCGAAGCTGAGCAGGAATGAGATGATGGCGAGAGAGGAAAAGATCCAGACTTGTCGGCCTCCACGTCGCAGGAGGGCGACGGCGGCAAGCAAGATCGGCAGAAGCCCGACATAGCTACCGGCCTCTACGTAGTTCTTAATACCCCAGAAGATGGTGTTCACGGGTTGCCCGTAGGCGTTCCGTGTGACTTGGGTCCATTGCCGCGTGACGATGTCGAAGTAGTCGTGGTGGCTGGGGTTTCCGAAGAAATCAGGTATGGCGAAGGTGATCACCTGGCGGAGGGGATAAGCCCAGCCAATGACCTCTTGATACGTTGCAGAACTCTGCCTGAAGTTCGCCCTGGCGATCTCGAGGAAGGGAACAAGCTGGACTGCTGCGAGACCCACTCCCAAGGCCACCATTGCACCCAGGCCCAGTGCCACAGCAAAGACCTGGCTGAGGCCTCTCGTCCGGCGCCAGAGGATTCCCAAGCGGCAGGCGGCATAGAAAGCGGTGACCAAGACCACGTAATACGCCATCTCCGCATGGCCTGCCAGAAACTGAATCCCCAGGGCCAGGGCCCCGGCCAGGATACAGGGAATGAAGAGATGATGTGCTCCGCTGTCCTCCCGGCTCTTGATGGCCAGTTCCGTCATGGCCAGGATCAGGGGCAGCCAGGTTACGGCCGCGATGACCATGGGGAAGTCCACGCTCACTATCATGAATAGACTCAGCGCGTACGTCACGCCGGCAATGGTCGCGCCCAGCCTACCGGCTCCTATCGTGCGGACGAAGAAGTGCATGAGGAGTCCGGCGAGAAAGAGGTGCACTATGGTGAACCAGCCATATGCCTGGGGGATGGGAAGTACATAGAAGGGCAGAGTGAGTGGATAGAGGGCCGAATGTTGGCCGGCTGCCAAGAATGGCGCCCCAGCGAAAAGGTAGGGATTCCACAATGGTATCTGTCCGTCATGCAGCGACTGCAGGATGAACGTCTTCCAGGCGAAGTTCTCGAGCAGCAGGTCGTTCAGTAGTTCGTTGTGGGGCACGCCGACTCCCATCTGGTCGGCGAAAGACTGCCACGGTGGGAAGCTGTAGAGGTTGTCGAAGGGTACAAGTGTCTTGTGGCCAAGAGTGACAGGCCAGAACAGAAGCAGTGGGAGTGCGAGGAAAACCAGGACCGTGAGGATGTCCCAGAGGCGCTCTTTGCGTATCAACTACCAACCCCGCCGGCTAAATGACCGTTGCCGCCTCGGTACCGCCATCTCATCTGCCACACACGCCACACCGCCTCCAGGAAAATGCGCCAACTCATCTTGGAGAGCCCCAGTGAACGGTCCTCAAAGTAGATGGGTACCTCTCCCAGACGGAGACCCTTGGCCTGGCAGGCGCATGCGACCTCTATCTGAAAGGCGTAGCCCTCGGAGCGGATCCGATCTAGGTCTAGTGCAAGGAGAGCCTCCCTGCGGAAGCAGCGAAAACCTCCGGTGGCGTCGTGTATCTTCAGTCCCGTGATGAGACGGGCATAGGCGTTTCCTCCCCAGCTGATGAGGCGCCGCAATGGACTCCATTGCTCATCGACTCCACCATCGGCGATATAGCGAGAGCCGATGACGACGTCACATTCCCCTAGTCTCTCCAGGAACACTGGGATGTAGGAAGGGGAGTGCGAGAAATCGGCGTCCATCTGGACTATGTGGTCGACCCCGGACTCGAGAGAGTGCCTGAAGCCGGTCACGTATGCAGTGCCGAGACCCATCTTGTCCTCCCGATGAATCACGTGCACGCGATCGGTATACTGCTTGGCCAGATCGTCGGCTATCTTCCCGGTGCCATCGGGGGAGCTGTCGTCAATGATCAGGATTTCGAGACCTTCTACACCTAGGGTCATCAATTCGGCGACTATCTGAACCAGATTGTCTGCCTCATTATAGGTGGGCATAACGACCATAGTTCTCATGGTTGGCAGATCTCACCTGCGCTGAGTTTGGCCCATTATACTATCTCGGTCTACCCACCGCAACAGGTCCTCGGTGGGAGCGCTGGTGCGGCCAAGTCAGGCTCCGTTGGAGACCGCGTCGATGGACAGAGCGGCTGCGCAGGACGCCGGGGCGGCGGCGGCTTCAGATCCACCCGGAGGCGTCTAGACTCACGGAACCCGTCCATCGGTGTGAGACCCTGGCAAAGAGTGCTTCCGGAGGCAATTGGCATCGGGTTGCGCAATGCTGGTAGATGTTGTATAATAAACGTTGATGACGCGAATTGCGCGGAGTTGGCCTCCCACCAATTCTAGGTCGCCCAAGGCGGCAAGAACAGGAGGTTTACCATGTTTCGGGAAAGGATCGCACAACAATACTCAAGACTAGGCAGAAACCAGAAGAGGATCGCCGACTTTCTGACGCAGGAGTACCGCGAGGCTGCGTTCATGAATGGATCTCAGCTGTCGCAGCGGCTTGACGTGGATCCCGCCACTGTTACCAGGTTCGCACAGAGGCTGGGCTACGCGGGATACCCCGAGTTGCAGCACGAGATCCAGGAGTTGGTCAAAGAAGAACTGAAGGCGGCCTACGGATAAATCCGAGGCTGGGCACAGAGAGGAGAGAGGGAAGGCCCCTAGGGCCGCTGCCGACACATTTGGCCCGTGGCCTGTCGAGCAGGTACGGGGATAGGTGAAGGCCGGTGCCAGCCGCTCGTTCATCGCGAGTTGAGCCGGCGGACTGGCGGGCGCCATGTGGGGAGCCCTGCTCCTACTTCGCCGTGACGGAGGTCGTAAGAGCGGATCTCTGCTTGGTTGAGCACTCGTGATCTCGCAGTGGCCCGTTTGCCGGGAGGGACGCAGCTGACCGCGACCGGTTAGGTGGCGGGGTCTGTTGAGATCCCACCGTGCTGATGGGGTTCGCAGGTCTCCTGTGACCCGGTGTGGCTCACCACTATGCACCTTGTGTTCTGTCCCGCAACTGCCTAGTGGCTGGGTGAGGCTCCTCTGTTGGCTCAGAGCCTATGGTGGCGATCGCTGCTCGGTGGCCAGAACAAGGTCACCAGGCGGCGATCTCTTCTTTTGTTTGCACACTTAGCGGAATGTGGCCAGGACACCGGCGCCAACGTGCACTTCGGCATTCTGACGTGGGATGCACAATCCCGGGCTAGAGGGGCAGGGGAGCCGTGGAAGGGAGAGAGCTGCATAGCGGTTGGCGAGTCCGCTCTTGGCAGCAAGGCATAGAAACGAGACCATGCAGTTCTGAGTCTTTGACAAGAAACGAGCACTGCAATAGAATCGTGGCGAGACGCGGGGACATCAGATAGGCAGGGAGGTTGAGGCCGTGGTTGACCCGAGGGTGGAGAGGCTTGCGGGGATCCTAGTGGATCACTGCACACACGTCGATCAGGGCGAAACCGTTCTGATCAAGTCGTACAGCGAGTTGGCGAAGCCGTTGGTAGTGGAGATTCAGCGCCGGTTGCTTCGACGGGGGGCGGGGGAGATCACTACCGAGATTGACTTCGAGGAGACGAGAGAGACTCTGCTTCGCGAAGCTTCCGATGAGCGTCTTGGCATGTTTCCCAACCTGAGGATGCACGTTGCTGAAAACACCGACGTGTACATCCAGATACTCGCCTCGGTGAATACGAAACTCTTGAGCGGGATAGAGCCGGCCAGAGTAGCGGCGTGGCGCTCATCGGACGCGAAGGTGCGCGCCTATCTGACTGACAACACCCGTTGGGTGGTGACACTCTATCCCACGCCTGGCGCCGCTCAGGATGCGGCCATGTCCACCTCAGAATACGAGGACTTTGTGTATGACGCTGTGGATCAAGACTGGGAGCGGATTGCACGGAAGCAGGAAGCGCTGAAGGATTTGTTTGACCGCGGCCGCGAAGTCGTCCTCAGGGGAGAGGACACAGAGTTGAGGATGAGCGTAGATGGGCGGACGTTCGTCAGTGCCGATGGCAAAGTGAATATGCCCGACGGTGAGGTGTTCACAGGGCCGGTGGAGAGCAGCGTCGAGGGACATATCCTGTATAGCTATCCTGCCATCTACCCGGCCTTCGGTGGTCAAGAGGTCGAAGGGGTGCATCTCTGGTTCGAGGAAGGCAAGGTGGTCGAAGCCACCGCCGCCAAGGGCGAGAACTATCTTCTGGCTTTGCTGGATATGGATGCCGGCTCCAGATACATCGGGGAGCTGGGCCTGGGGAACAACTACCGCATAGCTCGGTTCACGAAGAATATCTTGTTCGATGAGAAGATTGGCGGCTCGATTCATCTGGCTCTCGGCAGGGGCTATCCCGAGACAGGCAGTGTCAATGAATCGGGTCTGCACTGGGACATGATCAAGGACCTGCGAGATGGCGGGGAGATCTACCTCGATGGTGCGCTGGTCCAGAAGAACGGGCAATGGGTCTTCTGAACTGGGGGAGACGCTCCCTTGACTAGCCGAACGGCAATTCTATTGTCCAAAGTGGTGCTGCTTTGCAGTATCCTCTCAATCCTCGTCCCGCATCCTGCCCATGCTCAGGAAGTATCTGTTGACCAGATCATGAGCCTGATGACCGTTGAGGAGCGGGTTGGACAGGTGTTCATGGTGGACTTCGCGGGGACGGACACCTCTGATGAGAGCAGCATTGCTGAATTGATAGTGGAATACAAGGTCGGTTCTGTCATCATCTCCGAGTCTAGGGACAACTTCACCAATCAGGGAGAGGTACCGCTAGCCAATCAGGTTTCTACACTGACGAACGGATTGCAGGGGTTAGCGTATCAAGGCAGCAGCCGGAGCATTGATGGGCGCGAGGTTTTCGTACCTCTATTCATCGCCATCGAGCAAGAAGGCAACGGGTACCCCCATACCCAGCTACGCAGTGGTTTCACTCCCGTCCCCAGCAACATGGGCCTTGGGGCCTCATGGAGTGAAGAGTACGCTCAGGCTGCAGGTGCCATTGTGGGCCAGGAACTGGCGTCCGTAGGATTGAACATGCTTCTGGGACCGGTTGTCGATGTCCTGGATAGTCCGAGATCCGGGGAGCGGGGCGATCTTGGAGTGCGCCTTTTCGGAGGGAATCCCTACTGGGTCGGGCGGATGGCGCAGGCCTACATCAGAGGAGTGCACCAGGGCAGTGGGGGAAGAGTGGTCACCATAGCCAAACACTTCCCGGGTCACGGTGGGAGCGGTCGCGACCCCGAGGCTGAGGTGGCGACCATCAGCAAGAGTCTCGAGGAAATCAGGGCTCTGGAGTTGGTGCCCTTCGCCGCGGTCACGGGCTACGGGTCAGGCAATCCCCTCGGGATCACGGATGGACTGCTCGTCGGGCACATCCGATCCGCAGCGTTCCAGGAGAACATGTGGTTCTTCAGCGATCCCCTCACCTTGGACGAGCGGGGGTTGGGGGCAGCGATGGCGTTGCCGGAGTTCGCTAATTGGCGTGCGAACGGCTTGCTGGTTGCCGACTTCCTTGGGGCGGATGCCATCAAGGAGCACTTGGACGCGCAGAGGAATGGCTTCCCACATTTCCAGATCGCTCGTCAGGCGCTGATGGCGGGGAACGACATCCTGCCTTTGGTCCGATTCTCACTCTCAGAAGAGTGGGAGGCGGATGCCCTGCCAACGATCAAGGCCACGATCGGGTCCTTTCAGGACCGGTACGGGCGGGACCCTCAGTTTAGATCGTGGGTAGATGAGTCTGTGCGCAGGATTCTTCAGGCGAAACTGAGGCTGTACGGCAGTATGGCCTTGGAGCAAGTGCTGGTGGACGAGAACGCCGCGACTAGCGTGGTGGGGCTTGGAGCCGACACCGCGCGGGATATAGCGGCTGCGGCGGTGACGCTGCTGTACCCTGCCGAGGAGGAGCTTCGCGCTCGGCTTCCAGATCCGCCGACGCTTGATGATGATATCCTCGTGCTTCAGTGCTTTGAGGACTGCTACAGCACACCGGTGTTGTCCGGCGACGCTCTGAGGAATACACTTGTCCGCGTCTATGGTCCGGAGGGCACCGGTCAGATCACGCCCGAAAGGGTGCACAGCGTGGGATTTGGCCAGATAAGTGAGTCGATGGCCGGCACGCTCGCGGAAGCGGACGCGGAGTTGGTGGAGCGTCTCATCCAAGAGGCTGAGTGGGTGATCATCGCCGTGCCAGACTACAACCC
>Ga0180438_10010541_pt1 | contig 11320 bp, 9 predicted proteins | sample SS_ome_12_FD_132455 | JGI IMG/M metagenome (GOLD analysis project Ga0180438, IMG submission 132455) | Hypersaline lake sediment archaeal communities from the Salton Sea, California, USA - SS_3_D_2 metaG | ecosystem: Environmental > Aquatic > Non-marine Saline and Alkaline > Hypersaline >...
GAGGAGGAGCTTTTCGATATAGTGAGCGGCAAAGCATTGCGAGAGGTGGGGTGATGACGCCACAGAGACTGTTTCGCCGGAACGAGCTGTACCTGTTTTTTGTGCTGATTGCATTTTCTGCAGTGCTGACGATCATCAACCCTTCCTTTCTTACCTTTGAAAACTTCTCCGATCTCATCTATAGCGGCGCCGGAACCGCCATTCTTGCCATTGGCGTGTTCATCGTACTGCTCTCAGGCGGAATCGATGTTTCTTTCACCGCGATTGCAATCGCCGGGCAGTACGTATCGGTGAACGTGCTCATTGCAAGCGGAATAGATAACATCTTTCTTGCATTTCTCATATCCTGCTCTCTCGGAATCGCGCTCGGCTCCATCAACGCGCTACTCATATCTATCTTCGAGCTGGATACGCTCATCACCACACTGGGCACTCTGAACGTGTTCCATGGAGCGCTTCTTTCCTTTGTGGGCACGAAAGCGATCAACGTGGGGCAGATTCCTGACAGCTATAAGGCTTTTGGATCGATAGACATCATTAAAATTATGCGCCCGGATGGCACAAGTTATGGACTGTCCATATATGCATTGATAGTTCTAGGGATTGCGGTGATGACCTGGTTGATACTGAGATTCACCATGCTTGGACGTGGCATCTACGCGATCGGGGGAAACAGGGAAGCGGCAAAGCGAGCAGGGTTTAATATCGTGGGTATACAGTTCTTCATCTACTGCTACGTCGGTTTTCTTGCGGGAATCATGGGAGTGCTTGCGGTTTCGATCATCCGCTACAGCAATCCCCTCTACATTGTGGGTGAAGAGCTCAACGTGATCGCCGCGGTGGTGCTCGGGGGAGCCCGCATCACCGGTGGCTCAGGATCGATCATCGGGACGCTCATGGGTGTTGCAATGATTATCATACTGCAGAAGAACCTCGTGCTCATGGGGTTGTCTTCCTACTGGCACCAATTTTTCATCGGTCTGATCATCATCGGAGGTGTGAGCATCACCTATTATCAGAACAGGTTGAGAAGCCGGAAGAGCCTTGCTTATCTGAAGTAGTAAATCACAGCGAAGGAGATGCGGATTGATTTACCGACGCTCGAAAATTATCGCTCTTGCGGTCATAATGATCGTGGTTGTGATGATCATGTCTGCGTCTTTACCCGGAAAGTTTTTGACGCTCATCAATTTTCAATCCATGGCTGTCCAGATTCCTGAGTTCGGGCTTCTCGCAATTGCCATGATGATCGCGATGATCACGGGAGGTATTGATCTCTCCGTCGTTTCGATCACCAACTTTACCGGGGTGATCTCTGCACTCATTCTCAAAACCTATGTGCCTGGCGAGGCGCAGTCCGCCTCTCTGTTTTTTATCATACTGCTGACCATTCTTACTGCGTTGGCTGTTTCCGCCTTCAGCGGCTTCATCAACGGCTTTCTGGTTGCAAATGTAGGTGTTCCTCCCATACTGGCCACACTCGGGACCCAGGGACTATTCCTCGGACTTGCAATCGTCATTACCGAGGGGCATGGAATAAGCACCTTCCCTGAAAAGTTCCTCTACATCGGAAGCGGGGATATAGGAGGAATACCGGTACCGCTCATAATTTTCATCGTAAGCGCCCTGCTGGTCGCCCTCTTTCTGAGGAAAACCTCTCTCGGTCTCAAGATGTATATGGTGGGATCAAACCCCGTTGCTGCCAGGTTTTCCGGGATCAATAACAACAATGTGCTCAGGATGACCTATGTCATCACAGGTCTTATTGCCGGTATATCTTCTCTGATAATGATTTCTAGGGTGAACTCCATACGACCCGGGTACGGGTACGCCTATCTTCTCCAGGCAATTCTTGTGGCAGTACTCGGTGGTACAGACCCAAGCGGAGGGTATGGCTCGGTGCTCGGGGTTGTGCTCGGTATCATCGTCCTGCAGACGCTGCAGAGCGGCTTCAACATCCTTGCATTCAGCCCGTTTTTCAGAAAGTTTATATGGGGTTTGATGCTCCTCCTCGTGATGGTCATAAACTTTTATATCTCCATGTATCAGCAACGAAAGAGACCCAGAAAGATAAAACCAGACACTTGATGCATCGATTCCTGCATCTCATTCTCACTTGCCTGATACACTGATCCGCCTGGATCATTCGGTATCTACGGAGAGGAAAACTGAAACAGGACAATTCACAAAACAAGGAGTCGCGAAATGAGGAAGTTTATCAACGATCCAAAAAACTTCGTCGACGAGATGATTCAAGGTATCCTCGCCGCACACCCGGAGAAGCTCAAGAATGTCGCGGGTGATCTCCGTTGCCTGGTCAGGGCAGACGAGAAAAAGAAGGGAAAGGTGGGGCTTTCTACGGGCGGGGGATCGGGTCATTTGCCGCTTTTTCTTGGATATGTAGGAAAGGGAATGCTGGACGGCTGCGCCGTAGGAGGGGTCTTTCAAAGCCCCAGCTCCGAACAGATGCTCGAGGTAACGAAGGCAATAGACAGCGGCGCAGGTGTGCTCTACATTTACGGCAACTACGGCGGAGACGTGATGAACTTCGATATGGCTTCTGAAATGGCCGGCATGGAGGACATCCACGTTGAGCAGGTCGTCGCGGGAGAAGATGTCGCTTCCGCGCCGAAGGGACAGGAGAAGAAGCGCAGAGGTGTTGCGGGGATATTCTACGTGTACAAGATTGCCGGTGCACTGGCAGAAGACATGGCTCCGCTGGAAGAGGTGAAAAGAGTGGCGGAAAAAGTCTGCGCAAACGTGCGGACAATGGGCGTTGCGCTCTCTCCATGCATCATACCCGAAGCGGGAAAGCCAACCTTTCAGATCACGGAAGGGGAGATGGAAATCGGAATGGGAATTCATGGAGAGCCCGGAATACGCAAGGGGCCCCTAAGGAGCGCGGATGAGATCGTGGACGAGATGATGAAGGCGATCATTGAGGATCTCCCTTTTCGAAAGGGAGACGAGGTGTCCGTCCTCGTGAACGGGCTCGGTTCTACTCCGAAGGAGGAGCTTTATATCTTCTTCAGGCGTGTGAGCCATATTCTCAAAAAGGAGGGAATTACTACGTTCAAGACGTATGTGGGTGAGTTTGCGACATCTCTTGAAATGGCGGGTGGTTCTATCTCTCTCCTGAAGCTTGACGATGAGATGAAAACATTGCTCAGAAAGCCGGCCCTTACACCGTTCTTCGAGCAGATCGGGTTTTAGACCGTTGTTCCCGATATTTTTGCCCGTTTGGTAAAAAAATTTTTATACTCGTGAATGTGGACTTGCCGCATTCGTGAAGGAGCTCAACTCATGGAGATACTCACTGCGAATGAAATTCGTACCATCATCGAAGGGATTCGTCAAACCATGGAGGAAAAAAAGGGGGAGCTCATCGAGCTCGACAGCGCCATGGGGGACGGGGATTTGGGACTCAGCATGACTGCGGCATTCAACACGGCCACGAAAGAGCTTTCGGCTTCTGATGAAACTGACGCGGGAAAAGTCTTCGCGAGGGCGGGCATGGCAATTGCGAAAGGTGCTCCCTCGACCCTTGGAACGCTTATCGCAACTGGTTTCATGAGGGGAGGGAAGGCCCTCGGACAAAAAACTGACGTCGGATTGGAAGAACTTGCGCAGTTTTTCAAAAGTTTTGTGCAGGGCCTGATGGAGAGGGGAAAGGCAAAGCCTGGTGAGAAGACGATACTTGATTCCCTTCACCCAGCTGCTCGTGCGCTTGAGTCAGCTGCCGGCCAGAAATTGAGCCTTGCAGAAGGAGTCACTCTGGCCTACCAGGCTGCGCTGGACGGTCTGGAAGAGACGAAAAAGATGAAGGCCGAACATGGAAGGGCTGCCTATTACGGGGAAAAGTCGATCGGGAAGCAGGATCCGGGTGCGACAGTGGGGATGTTGCTCGTAAAAGCCTTTTATGACTTTGTCAATGAAAAAAGCTAAATTGTGAAATACAAATCGTTTTAGAGAGGTTGAGGGAAATGGTGACGAAAGGCCCCTGCTTTCTCGCTGTTGATTTTGGTACCGAATCTGTACGTGGAGCGCTCTTCGACACAGTGGGCACTTTGATTCACTCAGAAGCGGTGGAGTATCCCACCTATTTTCCCAGTCCGGGGTGGGCGGAGCAGAAGCCCTCCGAATGGTGGGATGCCTTTGTGAGGATGATACGCGAACTCCTTGCAAAAAGTGGTGTAGAGCCCACCTTGATTCCTTCGATGACCGTAGATACGACGAGCTGCAGTGTTCTGGCCCTGGATCAGCACTTCACGCCACTGCGAAATGCCTTGATATGGATGGATGTCCGATCTTTCAGGCAGGCGAACAGGATCGCCGCTTCAGGTGCGAATGCGCTCAAATATAACGGGTTCGGGAGCGTTTCTGCGGAATGGATGCCTTGCAAGGCTCTCTGGATCAAGGAAGAGGAGCCGGAACTTTACCGGAAATCCAGGCATCTCTGTGAGTTTCAGGACTGGATAAATCATCGGCTTACTGGAGAGTTCGTCGGGAGCATCAACAACGTGACCGCCCGCTGGTACTACGATTCATGGAGCGGAGGATGGCCTACCGCTTTTTATGAAGCCATCGGACTTGGTGATGCACTGGATAAGTTTCCCGGCAGAATCCTCAAACTCGGAGAGCCGGTTGGTACGATTCTCCCAGAAGTTGCAGCGCAGACCGGGCTCTCCACTGACACCCTCGTTGTCCAGGGAGGAGCTGATGCCTACATTGGTATTATTGGCCTCGGGGCGGTTCGCGCAGGGAGGCTTGCCTTCATCACCGGATCCTCACATCTTCTCCTGGGTCATTCAGAGAAGGAGTTCCATAAGAAAGGGATATTCGGGGCGTTTCCAGACTGTGTCATGCCGGGTCTCTGGGTGGTGGAGGGAGCGCAGATCTCCTCCGGTTCAGTGCTCAAGTGGTTCAAGGATAATTTCATCAGTGCGGAGCACCTCCAGGAGGCGAAACGGAAGGGAGTTCCCCTCTATGATTATCTCAACGGCCTTGCCGCAGAGGTGAAGATCGGTTCCGAGGGGCTCATCGTGTTGAACTACTGGCAGGGCAACAGAAACCCTCTCACCGATTCTCAGGCGCGGGGAGTCATCTGGGGTCTTTCGCTGAAACACACAACCGCCCACCTGTACAGAGCGATCATGGAGGCAGTCTCCTACGGAACGGAGCACATCATGCGTTTCTTCAAGGATGCCGGTTTCGTTCCCAGGGAATTGTACGCATGCGGCGGCGCAACAAAAAGCAGATTGTGGATGCAGATGCAGTGTGACGTGCTCGGCTTGCCGATATATCTCACCCGGGAGCCAAATGCACCGCTCCTCGGGGATGCGATCCTTGCCTCCTACGGCGCAGGAGTATATGAGAGCATCGAGGCTGCAGCGGACAGCATGGTGAAGATAAAGGAGAAGATCGAACCGGACCTCGAGAACACCGAACAGTATCGATACTTTGTGGACAGGTACATCGATACCTACCCCCCTTTGAAAGAGCTCATGCACGACATGCTCGAACATGAATCAGGCTGAATGCCCATGGGAGTGCGAGGGATCATCTGGGACCTTGATGGAGTGCTTCTCGATTCGGAGGGGTATCACATAGAGGCCGAAATCGCAACCGTGAAGAAATTCGGATTCCACATCACACCGGCCATTACCAAAGAGTACCTGGGCGTGAAGCTCGATGACTACTTCAGGGATCTTGTGAGGAGGTTTTACACCCAAGTGCGGATTGGAGAGGGACCGCGTGTTTCGTTGCACAACTCAGAACGGCCTGTGAACCTTGGGGAATCGGAGTTCCCTGTCGAAGAGATGATCGGCGAGCACCGGAAAACCCTCCGCCGGTATTATCAGAAGATAATTCCGCTCATGCCTCACTCGAGGGAAGTTTTGCTCGAGCTCAAAGATCAATACCCCATGGGAATCGCAACGAGCAGGGAGAGAGAGCTTGCAGACATTGCGCTCGGTCGATTTCGTCTTTTTCATTTCTTCAATGCCATTGTGTACGGGGATGACGTGTCCTGTGGAAAACCCGATCCCGAGGTGTTTCTCACGGCAGCCAGAAATCTTGGGGTAAGCCCGGCTGAAGCGGTCGTCATTGAAGATTCGCCGATTGGCCTCAAAGCTGCGAGGAATGGAGGCTTTCTGCTCATTGCATTCAGAGCTGCCCATAACTTGGATGTTGATTTTTCCATCACTGATACGGTGGTCGACGATCTGAGGAAGGTTCCGCAGTGTATTCAAAAAATTGTCTTGTGAGCGTGGGACAAAATATTTTTCTTATATGATTCAGGTGTCTTTCTGCGCCGGGAGGAAACATTTTTTCTCCCCCCGAGCCGCAGGCGAGAAGTGGAGGAGGTTTATATGCGCTTCAAGGACAAGGTGGTAATCATCACCGGTGGAGACAAGGGCATAGGGAAGTCCACCGCACTCGCTTTTGCCGTTGAGGGGGCATATTGCGTGCTTGGATACTTTCAGGATAGGAACGCGGCCCAAGAAACAGCTCAGCTGATCAGGGAATCAAAAAATGCTGTTGAGCTTGTCCGGGTGGACGTCCGTTTGAAAAAAGAATGTGAGAGGCTCGTAGAAAGAGCAGTCTCCACGTTTGGCAGGCTGGACATAGCGGTCAATAATGCAGGTGTGTCGACCATGAACCTTGCGGTTGATCTCACAGAGGAAGAATGGGATTTCAATATGGACGTGAACGCGAAGGGGGTGTTTTTCTGCTGTCAGGCCCAGGTAAGGCAGTTCATGAAGCAGGGGAAAGGAGGGAAGATCGTCAACGTCGCGTCTGTCGTAGCAAAAAGACCGGCTCAATTTTTTTCACATTATGCTGCATCGAAATCTGCTGTTCTTGGATTCTCGAAATGTCTGGCCCTGGAGGTGGCACAGCAAAGGATCTATGTGAACTGTGTCTGTCCCGGTCTGGTGAGGACTTCGATGCAGGAAAGAGAAATTGGGTGGGAGGCTGGACTCATGGAAATCTCGGAAGAGCAAGTGAGGAGAAATTATATCAGTTCGGTCCCCCTTGGACGGCTGGAAGAGCCGGTTGATGTCGCGAAAGTCATTCTTTTTCTCGCCTCTGAAGATTCCGATTACATGACCGGACAGGCAATCAATGTGGCAGGTGGAATGGAGATGGCTTTGTGAGAGGACATTTCTCAGAGAGTGAGGTGACGGCCTCGGTTTCCCCTCAGTCTTTTACCACAATGCCCTTTCTGTAGGCCTTCAGGTAGCCGGCGCAGTACGGATCCTTGTTCAGGATCGCTTCAGTCGCCAGAATGAGACTCATCATCGTCGAATCGAGGGGATCGATGAGCGCTCCGTCAAGCCCATTCGTAATGCAGGTGATCATGAATGCCCTGTTCATCTGCTTGCGCGCAGGCAGTCCGTATGAAATATTGCTCAGCCCGGTGATGAGCTTGACCTCGGGGAAGGCGCTTTTTACCTTCTGTATTGTATCGATTACCGTTATGCCGAAAGAGGTATTCACGCTGAGCGGGGTGGTGAGGGGATCTATGGCGATGTCCTCCAATTTTTTCCCGGCCTTTACGAGGTCGTTGATAATGCCCTCGGCAATTTTCGTCCTGGTGTCGGCGTCATCGGGAATACCGCCGTCGTCGATGCAGAGCCCGAGCACGAAGGCATCCGTCTCAACCGCGAGAGGGAACACCTGCTTCCATCTCTCGGATTCCTTTGTGATAGAATTGATAAAAGGTTTCCCGTTTTTATGCAGCTTCAATCCCAGCGCCATTGCCTCACCCCTGGGACTGTCAATGGCAAGCGGCTTCTTTGTGACTGCCTGCACCTCCTGAATCGTCCATTCGAGTTTCTCCAGCTCGTCGAAGACGAAGGCACCCGCATTTACATCGATGAAGTTCGCACCTGCTTCATCCTGTTTCACTGCGAGATTTCTGATATATTCTGCGTCCTTCTGCTCCATCGATTCCTTGATTTTTTTCCGAGTTGAATTGATCAGTTCTCCAACGATGATCATAGAGATCCTCCGAATTTCACAAAGTTTTTTTGTAAGGTACCATATAGTTAAGATTTTAGCAATATTTTTTTCTCGAGGAAATATTGTTATATTATCAATAGAAAAAAACCAGGAAAAAATCAAAAAGAACAAGATAGGAGCAAACATGGCAACCGTGGATATGGAGGAAAAATCAACACTGGTGAGTGTGGACAGGGTGCTCCCTCCGAAGCTGTCAATGATTCCCATGAAGACGAGGCCGATGTTCCCGGGGATGCTGACCCCGCTCGTCATAGGCGGTCAAAAATACATCAAGACCATCGAGAATGTCATGGAGATCGATGGCTATATTGGAATGCTCCTTGTTCGAAACAGCGAGGAGCCGGAGGACAGGGGTGACAACTTTTTCAGGGTAGGAACAATCGGAAAGGTGATAAAGACCATCAATCTGCCAGACGGAAAATTGAATATTTTCATCAACACCCTGAAACGTTTTGAAGTAAAGAAATTCCTCACAATGAACCCATCCGTGGTGGCGGCAGTGAACTATGTGGACGATACGGTGGAGAATGACAAGGAGTTTCAGGCGCTTGTCAGGACCCTGTACCTTGAGATTAAGGAAGTATCCGAAGACAACCCCTTCTTCACAGAGGAAATAAAGCTGAACATTGCCAATCTGGACGGCGCGGGTAAGGTGGTGGACTTTGTCTGTTCCATTCTGAACATCGACCGGGAAGTTCAGCAGGAAATTCTTGAAACTTTTGATTTAAAAAAACGGGTAGAGAAGGTGCTCAACCTTCTGCACAGGGAAAAGGAGCTCCTGAAGCTCCAGAAGAAGATTCAGGATCAGATAAATGAAAAGGTGACGAAGCAGCAGCGGGAGTTCTTTCTCCAGGAGCAGCTCAAGGCGATCAAGAAAGAGCTCGGTATGGAGGTAGATCAGAAGAGCTCAGATTATAAAAAGTTTAAGGAGATACTCGACGGGCTTGATCTGGTGGAGGAGGTCGAGAACAAGGCGTATGAGGAGCTGGAGAAGCTGGACGTGCTTGACACGCGGTCTCCCGAATACGCGGTTACCAGGAACTACCTCGAAACCATCTGTTCGCTTCCCTGGAACAGCTTTTCTCCCGATGACATCGACATTCTGAAGGCGAGGAGAATTTTGGACCAGGATCATTATGACCTGACCGAAGTGAAGGACCGAATACTCGAGTTCCTCTCCGTGAAAAAATTGAAACCGGAATCTCGGGGCTCTATACTATGCTTTGTCGGGCCACCGGGAGTGGGAAAGACCTCGGTTGGGAAATCAATTGCCCGTGCAATGAACCGCAAGTTCTTTCGGTTTTCACTGGGAGGGATGCGGGACGAGGCCGAGATAAAGGGGCATCGAAGAACATATATCGGAGCGATGCCGGGCAAGATCATACAGGCCCTCAGGATCGTGGAGGTCAAGAATCCGGTGATAATGCTCGACGAGATTGACAAGCTCGGCGTCAGCTTTCAGGGCGATCCGGCCTCCGCCCTCCTCGAGGTGCTGGACCCAGAGCAGAACGTGGACTTCAGGGATCACTTCCTGGACCTGCCCTTTGACCTCTCAAACGTGCTCTTCATTACTACGGCAAACACCATTGATACCATTCCTTCCCCGCTGCTGGATCGGATGGAGATGATTCGTCTGTCCGGGTATATCGAGAAAGAGAAGATCGAGATCGGAAAGAGGTACATCATACCCCGGTCCCTCGAGAGGCACGGTTTGAAACCGGGTGAGGTGAAGTTCGAGAGATCTGCACTCACCGAAATCCTCCAGGGATATGTGAAAGAGGCGGGGTTGCGGAACTTCGAAAAGGCAATCGACAAGGTCTCCAGACGGATCGCGAGGAAACACCTGGAGAAGGAGATCAGTTTTCCCTTTGTGGTGAAGAGGGATATCCTCCGGGACTTTCTGGGCGAGCGTGTGTTCATAGAGGAGATATCGCAGAGGATTAAAAAGCCGGGTATCGCGATCGGGCTCGCGTGGACTCCGCTGGGAGGTGCAACGCTCACGATTGAGTCGATTCTGATTCCAGGGAAGGGTCCCCTGAAGCTCACGGGAAGCCTCGGGGATGTGATGGTAGAGTCAGCGAACATTGCATTTTCCTTCGTGCGATCCACGATGGGAAAGTTTAAGGTGGACAAGAAGATATTTGACACCAGCTTCATTCACCTCCATGTCCCGGCGGGTGCGACACCGAAGGATGGACCCTCAGCCGGCATCACGATGGCATCTGCAATGCTCTCTCTGGTAACAGGAAAGAAGTTAACCAACAATCTCGCGATGACTGGAGAGCTCTCCCTCATCGGCAATGTGCTCCCTGTCGGCGGAATAAAGGAGAAGGTGATTGCTGCGAAACGGGCAAAGATGAAAGACATCATTCTCCCCAAGGAAAATCAGAAGGATCTCAATGAGATCCCGGATTATATCAAAAAGGGGATCAATTTTCATCTGGTGGAAACAATGAACGAGGTAGTGAAGCTCATATTCGGCTGAAGTGATGCACCATTCTTTTCGAGGTGGGGAGCGTGGCAGCGCGCCATGCCAGCGCAACCAGGGGTAAAATGTGCTCGTCTTTTCCAGCCCTCCGCTGATATATTAACATCAAAAATTCATTGGAGTTCCCATGAACGTCTTTGATGTGCTCAAGGAACGCGGCTTTGTATACCAGGCAACCGATGATGATGCGATCCGGAAGCTCTTTGAACGCAAAATGGTCACTGCCTATATCGGATTCGACCCCACTGCAGATTCCCTTCATGCAGGAAGCCTCGTGCCCATTATGGCGCTCGCGCATCTGCAGCGTGAAGGCCACAGGCCGATCGCTCTCATTGGGGGAGGGACCGGGCTTGTCGGTGACCCTTCCGGAAAAACAGAGACCAGAAAGCTTCTCAGTGTTGGTGACATCAGGAAAAATGCCGGTGCCCTCAAGCTGCAGCTCAGCCGCTACATCAGTTTCGACAGCACGGAAGAAGACGTTACAGCCACGTTTCTCAACGACGGTTGTGTGAATCCGGGAGGTGGAAGCCCACGAAGCACCGCCCTCCTTCTGAACAATGCGGACTGGCTCGTGGGTTTGAATTACATAGAGTTTCTGAGGGACATCGGAAAACACTTCTCTGTGAACAAGATGCTCACGGCCGAGTCCATCAAGCAGCGGCTGGAGAAAGGGCTCACCTTCATAGAGTTCAACTACATGGTGCTGCAGGCCTATGATTTCTATATCCTCAACAGTGACCATGATTGCGATCTACAGATGGGGGGACAGGATCAGTGGGGAAACATCGTTGCCGGGATCGACCTTAC
>Ga0180438_10010542_pt1 | contig 11317 bp, 11 predicted proteins | sample SS_ome_12_FD_132455 | JGI IMG/M metagenome (GOLD analysis project Ga0180438, IMG submission 132455) | Hypersaline lake sediment archaeal communities from the Salton Sea, California, USA - SS_3_D_2 metaG | ecosystem: Environmental > Aquatic > Non-marine Saline and Alkaline > Hypersaline >...
ATTGACATCCTCCCCTCCCTAACTGCATTAGGAAGGGGATTCCCTTGAGGAAACAGACTGTTTCGACTCACCCTGAAGTATTTTGTCTTCCACGGTAGCTTCCGCACCCGTGGTGTTGGTCTGCACCAGGAATCCTGGGAGGTTTCCAGGTCATAAGGTGTGTCTCCCCTTCAACCGAAGTTGAAGAAGCCGTACTCTCACTTGGGAGAGCTGCTACCATTGCCCTCGCTGGACTTTTGACGGTCTGCCCGACCGCAGATCTGAAAGGTCTACCCAAAGTATATGCTCATTCGCTTGTATTTTATTTCTCACAAGTCTCCGGATAGCCTCAAGACACGCTTGAAAGTGCTCCTTGCGTATGTGAAACCTGGAAGATTCTTGATTCATAATGCAATCCATAATAATCACTCCTTTGGATAATCTTTAACCTTGGACGCCTTGTCTTCGTCATGAAACCACCCCAGGGAGCTTAAAAGGAAGACAAGGTAACTGGCAGCCAGCCGCACCCGGGTGGCCTCCTCCGGAACCTCCATACTTCTTGCCAATGCGCTTAGCTAGAGCTCCCAGGTCGATGCCTTTGGCCTCAAGGAGCTTCTTCGGTGAGTAGAACCCGAGGAACCACTTTCCTTTGCGGTAGCCGAAGGTGAGCATAGCGTCATGAACCTCGGGATCAAACATCGAGTCGAAGAGCTGGCTGTTGTTGAACATCTCATTGATAGCAATAAATTTGTAGCCCTCCCACTCCATCTCGAATCCGGCTGAGTGAATGTGAATGCGGTCTTGGATCTTTTTGTAGGCGATGATGGTCTCACCCTGACTGATGATTTCCTTGACCATAGGACAACTGTGAGCGAGGAGTTTGCCCCAGAGCTCCTGGTTCTCTGGCCTAGTCTCATATGCCCGAAGGCCATACTGGAACTCTAGAGACCCAGCCACGTTCTCCCAGTCCCAGACGTCGTAACGACCTATAAGATGAATAGCATCTGGCGTGGTCTCGTCACCGTAGAAGTATTCCCAAACAAGCTCACAACCAGCATGAACATCATCGAACTTGGCCACGAAGGTAGTACTATCCTCACCCGATTCACGCCACACCATATAGTCCGTAATGGCACTTTTGTGGTGGTCTATCCAAATAAGAGTCTTACACCGTCGGTCAAGCTCAACCATTTTTTTCCAAGGCCGGAAACTCAGGTCTACGAGGTAAACCTCATCAGCACCATCGATGTCGTTCCAGGGAATATCCTGGCCATAGTTCCAACCGATCAGGGTGATGTTATCGAGCCCGAAATGGTTGGCTATGATCGCACCAGAGGCGTGACCGTCCTTATCTGCACTATGGTAAATGCACACTCGCTTCATAGTGTAACCCATCCTTTATTTTTTATTTAGGGGCTTTTTTATACCCAAGACGGATACAAACAGGATCTATGCCACTTCCTTTTACTCCGGTAGGGCACTTGTAGGTACCAGGACGGCACCAAAATGCATTCGCAGTCTCCAGGTTCAGTGCTCGAACTAAGCCCCGCTGACAAGCAAATCGATCATCGCATGCACCTTCCACAGTTTCACACCGTCCTCCCCAAGCAATGATCAAGGATTCTGTAAGAGATCCAATCTCACCTCGTACCAATTTTCTAGCTAGTTTCACAGTCTCCATGCAGTGAGGTTTGTTATAACTTTCCCACGTACGACGACCATACGGATAGAATCTTGGCATATCACACGAAATTTTCATGTGACTTAACCATCGTTGTCTTTTTGTTCGAGGTTCAGCTAATCCTGAAATATACCGATTACCTCTCCTTATTGCAGACAACATAGTTTCACCGTTATTATCACATTCTGTGATATTTTTGATCATACTATAATTGCATGACCGACTCCGAATATTCGTAAGCACCTGCCATATCCCTATACAGTCATCACGCGAGTCCTCTTGTTCGCTAGTACAAATGCGCAGGAGAGCTTCAACGGTAGTATCCTCAATTTCACTTTCAGATGTGCTTATAATCACTGGACGGGTTCTACTTGAGGTACCTGATGGGAATTTTTTAATCCATGTTATAGGCACAGTGATTTCGGCAATTGTATTGTCTATTTTTTCTTTTGTGTGCTTTTGTAAATCGGTGGCAGTTTTTCTGACACCGTCTTTCAAAATTCTAGATTTTGTTTTCACAGTATCTATTGTTTTTTTGGCACTGACTAAACTTCCAACTGAAACAGCTTCTTGAGAATCCCATATGAAAACAATCCCCAGCGCTGCTAACCCCGGGACCACCACACACATCATTACAATAGATGTTATTATAAGAATCCGCACGAGTCTTTCAGGACGACTCTTCGGATTACTAAATTCGTGTTCTCTGGATTCACCAGAGCGTAACCAATGGGGGTGTCTTTCATTGATACTCATCACATCTCTCCTTTTGAGCTTATCTGTTCATCCCAAACAACCTTCGTGGTTAAAGCAAAACGGCGGAAACCCGGTACTTTAGAGCCGGGAAGAACCACCAAAAAAAGGGCGGGGGCCCTTTCACAGGGCCCCCATGGGAGTTGCCTCCCGTGGGGAGTTACCTCCCCTTCTCCGGTTTCCCGGGTAATAGTCCCCTTGGCAATGTTATGGAACGGTTTTATACACTTACAGCACTGTCCTAACCCCTTAAAACTGTTTAACCATAAGCCGTAGTGTCCGGAACTGGGGAAGCATTCCGGAATACCTATATTTTCGTTCCTAACGTAGTTCAAAGGATCTCTCCTCTTCACTTAGCCGGGTCAACGTGGAGCTTACTTTCGCAAGCTCGACCCTTCAGGGTCGGGTAGTTGACTATCTGTCAGTTTACCACAACAAAAACAATGCCCTTTTGGACCATCGTATACAATTTTTTGATTAGGTGGCATTTTTCTAGCTACAATCTAAACCCACACAGTTACTTCGTTGAACTTCGCTCAAAATTACTTTTGGCATGTTTGCTCCGCTGAGATCTGTGTTTCTAAAAATCGCTCCTTCAAGATCCGCTCTATTCAGATCCGCTCCTCGCAGATTAGCTCCTCGCAAATCCGCTCTATATAAATGCACTCTGGATAGATTCGCTCTCTCCAGATTCGCTTCCTCCAGATTCGCTCCTAACAGATTCGCTCCGCGAAGATTCGCACCTTGAAAATCCATATTATACAAACTTACTCCAGGTAGCCAAATCTGAAACTCGTGCTCTCTTACCAATTCCAAGTTTTTTGCATTCAATTCCAAACCATCCGGCCATAACTTACAAAATCTACTCACTTCATCTTTACACGCACCGTTGTACTCAAAAGTATGTTTGTTTATTATCACGGTTCTCCTCCAATCCTAATTATTTGTGATGTGGTATAAAGTCCTTAACAGACTTCTATCGTGATCAGTTATACGGCGTCCTAGGTTATCAGAATTCCAACTACTAGGCGTCAAATAATACATAATCGAACTAGGAAAGTCATCATGACCTAAACCCGGAACGTGTAACAACTCATGTTTGATGACGTCGTAGAGTTCTCTATCCTCAGATACCACATCTGATCTGATATAAACACAACATTGCAAGTATCCATTTGTGCTGTACTTAGTGTGCTGGATGTATCCTGGATAAGTTTTTCTTGATTCACTTCCTGTTTCAATGGCTCCTCCAAATTCGACGACAACGTCTCCTCCTTGGTATAACACGTCGTCCAACCTGTACAATTCGAAACCCAATTCGGAGTTGAGATCAGAGATGGCATGTGATAATACCCGCATTTCATCCGTGTTTGCAGCCAGCGGCAACCCCTCAGACGATACGGCGAAGATGGACAGCGGTATCTGTTCCTGCGGCCACACAAGTTTTTCAGGCCTCTCACATGGCTCATTCATAACCTCTAAGCTTTCAATTTGATTGGTATCAACATAAGCAGCCTTGCCTCCTACCCAACACACTTCCACAAGCCCCCCTTCAGTGTGCCTGGTAATGCCAAATATCAACAAACCTATTACAGTGCAACACAAAACACCGCAAGCTACAGCAACAATTACAATTTTTTGTTTCTTACTTTTGTTCATTTTTCTTCTCCTTACAAAACCACCAAATTAGAAGAAATCCGATGGTTCCTCAGTTTCATCAGATGCACATTGAGATATAACCAAGTTCTTCAAACTATGCACTCTGTGTGCTAAATAAAATTTAGAGATCCTTTCTAGTGCCAAACTTGTAATTGGCACAACGTACACGATGTGATTTTGGAATTGAGCATGCTTTAGATAAGTGTTCAAGAATGCTTTCAAATTATAAAAGTCAAACGGACCTGCTATACCAGTGCCACCCTCTACAAAAAAACATTTCAATGTTGTTAGTGGGTAATCCAGTTTTAAATATAATCGGCCATTGTCGTTTTTAATCTTTGATGTCACAGAGAAATAAACATGATCTAAAACACGCTTTGGAACGATCCAATCAGACACGTCGGGTTTTTCTAATGTTCCAGCCAGTACTATATCGGTTAGTTTACCACAGCAAAAACAACGCCCTTTTGGACCATCGTATACAATTTTTTGATTGGGTGGCATTTTTCCTACTTTTGACATCCTCCCCTCCCTAACTGCGTTAGGAAGGGGATTCCCTTGAGGAAACAGACTGTTTCGACTCACCCTGAAGTATTTTGTCTTCTACGGTAGCTTCCGCACCCGTAGTGTGGTCTGTTCCAGGAATCCTGGGAGGTTTCCAGGTCATAAGGTGTGTCTCCCCTTCAACCGAAGCTGAAGAAGCCGTACTCTCACTTGGGAGAGCTGCTACCATTGCCCTCGCTGGACTTTTGACGGTCTGCCCGACCGCATAGTGGTACCACTTTGGGACCGTACCAAAGGCCCTCAAATATATCACAGAAGCCGCCATCTGATCACGAGACACAGTGACCCCACAGGTGGGACAGCTATGCACTCTTTCAGAGAGTTTTTTCTTGCGAACCGCACCGCAGAGACATCTTTGGCTATTTCCAACACGTTTTTCGTCAACAGGTTTTACTTCAATCAGTTCTCTACCGGTCTTGTGGACCTGGCTAGAGAGTCTCTGTTTGAAACGGTCTAGTGCACGATCAAGGGTTGATTGAGCCAAATGCCTGTTTCTAACCATGAATTGCAACGAATGCTCTTCATAGGCAATGCGTCCGAGTCTACGAACCAGTTTTCTGGCTTCCTTGAACTGAAAGTCAGTACGAGTTCTTTCTATCTTGCTATGGATCTTGGCGACTTTGATTCTCTGCTTGTTCCTGTTGTTGCCTCCCTTTTTCTTTTTCGAGAGTTTTCTTTGAGCCAATCGAAGCTTGGTTTGCAAGCTTTGAAAGAAGCGAGGTTGTTCGATGACTTCGCCGCTTTCAAAGTTGGCAATATGCTCTAAGCCGAAATCGATAGCTCCATCTTGATCCGATGATGGAAGTGTTTCTAAAGGAACATCTTCACAAGAAAAGATAGCAAACCAATGACCATGTTTCCATTTGATAGTGACTGTCTTGATGGTTCCTATGACTTTTCTAGAAAGCCTCAATTTGATATCACCAATCTTCGAGAGATGAAGAATGTTGTTGTTCAGATGACAAGCAGAACCGTATTGAGTATAAGTGAAGGATTTGTATTTTGTCTTTCCTTTGAATTTTGGAGGGTTGGCTTTTCCTTTTTTGAGATTTTTGTAGAAATCTTTATACGCTTGATCTACACGATCGAGAACCTGCTGAAGTGCTTGAGAGTGTACATTGGTTTTGTAGTGTTGAAAGCCCTCAAGTTTTTTGATTTGAGGCAATTGAGCAGACTGCTTTGTTTTTGTAGGCCATCCTTGCCATTTTTTTGGTTTTTCTAAAGAGATCCATTTGTTATATGCCTTTCTACGTTCTTCTATAGCGGCATTATAGAGTTCCTGACAGAGACGGAGGCATTGAAACAGCAGAGCTTTCTGTTTCTCATTTGGTTGCATTCTGAATGTGAAGCTTCTTCTCATCTGTTTTCTACAAAGCTAGGTATCAAAAGACAGTGACAGATTCGGTCACTCTTATGCAACCCACTGTATGATTTTAATGGAGTCCAACACTTTTGCCATCATCCTCTTCCTTCCAAGGAGAATCCAAGGTTTATGTATTCAGTCTTTTTGTTATGTTCTGACAAGCGCCTTTCATCCCCGTCCAAAGCTTGCTTTGGGCGGGGTCTTTCGGCGCAGAAGGATAATCTAAACCTACACAGTCACTTCGTTGAACTTCACTCAAAATAACTTTTGTCAAATTTGCCTTGCTGAGATCTGTAATTCTAAAAATCTCTCCTTCCAAATTTGCTCCTTCCAAATTTGCTCCTTCCAAATTTGCTCTTCGCAAATCCACTCCGAACAGATTCGCTCCTCGCAAATCAGCCCCGCACAGATCCGCTCCTCGCAAACCAGCTCCACACAGATTCGCTCCTCGAAGATTCGCTTCCTCCAGATCCGCTTCCTCCAAATTTGCTCTCTCCAGATTCGCTCCTCGCAAATCCGCTTTCCGTAAATCCGCTTTCCGTAAATCCTGGTAACTTAGATTTATCCCAGGAAACCAAATTGGAAATTCATGTTCTCTTACCAATTTCAAATTCTCAACCGTCAACTCCAAACCATCTGGCCATAGTTTAAGAAACCGCACCATCTCATCCTTACAAGCTCCAGTGTATACCAAAACATTCCTGTCTATTATCATGATGTTATTCCTTTTCTTAAGCTGTCTGATCCTCTAAACCCACACATCCTTCCAAATTAGTATTATCTAGATTCTGTTTCCTTCTGTTTTTGATCTTCTAAACCTACGCATCCTTCCAAATTAACATTACTCAAATCCACACCTTCCAGATCAGCTCCTCGCAAATCCACTCCGAACAGATTTGCTCTCTCCAGATGAGCTCTTCGCAAATCCACTCCGAACAGATTCGCTCCTCGCAGATCCGCTCCTCGCAGATTCGCTCCATACAAATCTGCGCTTTCCAAATTCGCTCTTTCCAAATCCGCTCTTTCCAGATTCGCTCCTTGCAAATTCGCTCCTAACATATTCGCTTCAATCAAACATGCGCCACTCAGATTTGCTCCGTGCAGATACGCTCTTGATAGATTCGCTCCTCGCAAATCCGCTTCCCTCAAATCCGCTTTCCGTAAATCAGCATCATGCAGATACGCTCTTCCCAGATTCGCTCCTCGCAAATCCGCTCTATATAAATGCGCTTCTCGAAGATACGCTTCCTCCAGATTCGCTCCGGACAGATTCGCTCCGGACAGATTCGCTCTCTCCAGATTCGCTCCGGACAGATCCGCTCCCCACAGATTTACTCTATACAGATACGCGCTTTCCAGATGCGCTCCTCGCAAACCAGCTCCACGCAGATGCGCTTCTTGCAAATCAGCCCCGCACAGATTCGCTCCTCGCAAATCCGCTCTTTCCAGATCCGCTCTGGATAGATTCGCACTTTTTAGATTTGCTTCATATAAATCAAATTTTTGCAAATCCACTTTTCTTAGATTCACACCAGGTAACCAAATCTGAAACTTGTGCTCTCTTACCAATGCCAAATTCTCAATCGTCAATTCCAGACCTTCTGGCCAAAGTTTGCAAAATCTATCCAATTCATCCTTACAAGCTCCGTTGTATACCAAAACATTCCTGTCTATTATCATTGTTCCGTTCCTTTCTTTGTTTTTTGAATCTTGTCAATTCACAACTTCAAGTAAGCTTCAAAAGAAGCAGCGACTAATTGAATTAAATCATCTCCAAAGTTGTCATCAGACAATACTTTCCAATATCTCTGAGGTCCAAACATGTACTCAAAAAGCACATCTCTGCTCAAAGGATTACCAATCACCACACCTGTGACACCAATACCTCTCCGACGTGCTCCAAAAACACAATCACGGGTCTGTTTTAGCAACACCTCGGTTGGTACCGGAACTCCGTTTTCTAAGAACGTTGGTAATCCATCTGATATGACAAACAGGTGCTTTTTATCTGCACCACTTTCCAATTCATTTGTAGCTATCTGAATAGCTACCGGAAGAGGGGTGAGTCCTCCCAAGCCTGTTTGTTCTAAAGCAAAATCCCCTTCTCTAGATCGAATTTTGGTGATGTTTGTAACGGAATCCGTTCTCGACTGAAATCCAAGAATAGTCTGAGTCACAAACGGAAATTCAAGACTCTTAGAGAGTATTCGGCAACTTCTTCCAGCTTGTTGTGTTCGATCGCCTAACATAGATTGAGATCGGTCAATTAAAATTAAAACACTGAACCCTCGACCGGGTCGAGACGATCGAAATACTGGAGATGTGGCATGAGTAGTATAGCGCTCGATGTAAGCTGGAACATCCACTTCAATTCCATGGTATTCAAGAGAATTAACCCGTTTTCCAAGTAACCTATGAAACCTGGCACGCAGTTGTCGGACAGTTCGAGCATCTACAGGGTTCAATGGTACGTTGACCTCTGAAGAAGTAACTTCTTCGAAAACAACTTTGGAGCGCACTCCTATCCGAACACGATCGTTAGCAATGGGATCGCACCGCAACTTATTTCGGATGGTTTCTACGACGGACATCATTTGAGCGGCATCTCGTTCTAACGCATCCCCAAAATTATCCCCGTTAGCAACATTTGTGTGTATAGCAGAGGAAACAGCATTCATAGTTTCAGCAACATCTCTAGTGTCCGTAAACCGAGCTTCAATTAATTCATTTCTTATGTCCGTCCACTGACACTCGTTATATAAACGATTGATCAGATCCCCCAAGGCTTCAGATCGAGCTTGTTTTGGATCTTTGGTGTTTGAAAATTCCTTTATTATTTCAGATACCATCTGAGTTACCAACCACTTTGTAACCACTAAACAACTGTAATAAGTTCCAAGATTTACCTTTTTCAAAGCTAAGCTCATACAGGGTACAAATTTTGTGAGGTGCCCCGAAGGTATCTTATGGCCTCCTGCAACACACATAAACAAAGTTGACAGATCCTTGTGTGCTTGTTCGAGCAAAGGCTTGGACATATCTTTCCGTATTTGATGAATAACAGCAGCGGAGCCGCTATAAACCAAATTCCACAAGCTTGTGACTCTCACATCGTCAAGAATCGATACAATGAGATTTAGACTTGCTCTCAGCTTGTTAGCATGGATTTCAACTCCACACTTTTTTGTCGTTTCAACTATTTTATGAGCATATTCCGTAACAAAGCGGGTTTTTGCAAGCCCATCAGATCTGAATACTATGTGTGACAGTTCGTGTTCTGTATACCGGTAGGCCAACTTATCTCCAAGTGGAACCTGTATGAGATAGCCGTCCGTTCTAGGGCAATCATCCGGAGCATCCATTAATACGAGCTTTCTTCCGGTTATACCTGCGAAAGTCTCCACTGTTTTGTAACACATTTCTTTAACATCTACATCATTTCCGAGAGTCATGATCGACTTGGTTCTAATTCGAGGCATATCAAGGGAGTCCTCCTTTACCAGAAACCACTCGAAAGTCGGGCAGTCCTTTGCGGATTGTTGCTGCCCACGGAGCGGTGATTCTAGAATCCGTTATGACCGCCGTCCCTGTATCGTTTTTTGTCCGAATTAGTCTGCCCAACCCCTGGCATAATTGAAGAATAGTCGATGGAATAGCAAATTCCTTGAAGGGGTCACCTCCTCGTTTTTTTATCGCATTGCAGATTGCATCGTTGATGGGATAACCAGGAACAGGAAATGGTAACTTGTCAATGAGAAGACCACTGAGAGAAGCTCCCTGAATATCCACACCTTCCCAAAATGAGGCAACTCCCATAAGTACTGAAGTTTCATCGTCTCGAAAAGCATCCAGAAGTAGCTTCTTATTACCAAGGGGCACCTGTCTATGCAATGTTATATCAGTAGGAATACAATCCGCGATCCGTTTGTACACTTCATTCAAGGCCTTCCAACTCGTGAAGAGAAACAAACATCTGCCATTGTACTTTTTTATAAGCTCATTCGCATAGAAAGCTATTGAGTTGTACCGAGCTTGTTCGATCTTGTTCTTGGCCACGTTGCTCATCCTGCGGTCTTTTGGAAGATTAGGCACATCTGTGGGGAATATTAACAACCCTTGGCGTTTGAGATTGAAGGGACTCGATACCGCCAAATTTGATGATTGCTTGATCCCCAACTCGTGTTTTACAAACTCAAATCCTGTCCGACCACCTGTGGTCAATGTAGCGCTGGTAAGTAACACAGCGCGTGCTTTGTCGAACAACCTGGGAGGTACAATTTTATCGAGTTGTATGGGGGCTCCCTTGAGAGCCACATGCTCGGAAGGCCCTTCGATCCACATAGCCCATTCCTCAGAACAATTCTCCAAAGAAATTAGTTTGTCCATAACCCCGTCTAGCATTTTATCCACAGCCATAGCCTTCGACCAACCGCTTTTGTTATTAGCATCCTTTAATTGTCTGGCGATTTCAAGTATTTGCTCGCTGGCTTCTGAAATTGCTTGTTTCCATGGCTGTAAATTGTAATCGATCTGAACATCCCAATCACGGATGCTCATATGTTGCTTGTTTCTGATTTTAGAGCTGAGCTTTCGAAACAGGTTTTTTCCGATATTAAGGAAATCTTTTGAGTCAATGATCTTGTTCATTCTAGATGATATGTATGAAACCGAACCCATATTTAATTGCCATCCTATAGCATCCCTTGCAATTCGAGCTATGTTGTGTGCTTCATCGCACACAAGAGCATCCATTTCCTTAATCAAGGTGTGTCCAACCAACATCAGATGGTAATTAGTAACAATGATATCTGAAGCTAAAGCACGTCGACGAGCTCGATTGCAAAAACACTCATCGTGGTGATCACAGTCCCTTCCTAAACACTCTGCTGTATTTCCAGCGAATTTGCTCCATACTGCACTCTGACTTTGAGTATCCACTAATTCGGATTTGTCACCTGTTTCCGAATTCTGTGCCCAACTTATTAGTGTGGTTTCTTGTGAATTCAGTTGTTGTTTAAGTACATTGTGTAGTTTCATGAGGCATACATAATTGTTACGTCCTTTGAGCAAACCAATGCTAAACGGAATCCCAGAAACTTCTCTTAAGAACGGCAAGTCCTTTTCAATCAGTTGTTCTTGTAGATTTATATTAGCTGTTACGATAACAGCTTTAATTTTTTGGGTTTTTATAGCAGCAATTAATGGTACGCTGTAAGCGAAGGACTTACCACAACCTGTAGGAGCTTCTACAATGGTCGTGGCTTCACGGACGATTGCACTATTCCAAGCTCGTGCCATTTCGACTTGGCTTGGTCGCA
>Ga0180438_10010544_pt1 | contig 11317 bp, 10 predicted proteins | sample SS_ome_12_FD_132455 | JGI IMG/M metagenome (GOLD analysis project Ga0180438, IMG submission 132455) | Hypersaline lake sediment archaeal communities from the Salton Sea, California, USA - SS_3_D_2 metaG | ecosystem: Environmental > Aquatic > Non-marine Saline and Alkaline > Hypersaline >...
ATACTTGTCCGGCTTACTGGGGGCGAGGTTGTCCGTCAGCACAGCGTTGATCACTTCATCCAACGTGCGCAGAAGCCTGCCCTGGTTATCGTAGTAGTGTTGCGTACCATTGCGCAGGTTATGGTCAATAGCCTGCACCAGCTTGAAGGCTGCCGCGTAGCGGGCGTCAGCCTCGTCGGTGTAACCCTGACGGCTGCGACCGTTTCGGCTAACCTTGGGTTTCCCGGTGGGGAATTGGACTGTGGATGACTTACCCATTTGTTGTTTCCTCCTAGATGAAAATGAATATGAGGTTTTCTAGGCCAAAGCTAGTGCGATACCGAGCATCGCAGTCAATATGCCAATCAGCCAGAAACGCTGTGTGACCTGCGTTTCGGACCAGCCTTGAAGTTCAAAATGCAAGTGGAGCGGCGCCATTTTGAAGATGCGCTTGCCTCCGGTGAGTTTGAAGTAGCCCACTTGCAGGATGACGGACAGTGCTTCAGCGACAAACATGAAGCCGACTACCGGCAGCAACAGCCACTGCCCGGTCATCAAAGCCACGACGGCTAAGGTGGCTCCCAGTGACAAGGAGCCGGTGTCGCCCATGAAAAGTTCGGCGGGATAGGCGTTGTACCACAGGAAGGCAAGGATGGCCCCCACCACTGTGAAGTCGAAGGCAACCAGCCAGATCTGGCCTTGCAAGAAAGCGATAACACCGTAAGCGGCAAAGGCGACAGCCGCCAGGCTGCCGGCTAGTGCATCCAGGCCGTCTGCAAGATTTACCGCATTAGATGTCCCGACGATGATGAACATAGCGATTGGGACGTACCACAGGCCAATGTCAATCTTCTCAGGCACCCCAGGGATGGCCACACTTCGCAGGTCAAGGACATAGTGCAGAGCCAACGCGGTGATGGCGGCAAAGAGTGTTTGCCACAGGATCTTGTGTTTGGCCAGCATACCGGTTGGCACGCGACGCACACCGGCCAGGTCATCGATAGCGCCCAAGGTCCCGTAGGCGACCATCACGCTCATCGGCACCAGGATCGAGCGTCCGATGAGATTCAGTCCCATCAGATTAGCCACATTGAGGACACCAGTAATGACCAGTACTGGCACGATGATCATCAATCCTCCCATGGTAGGGGTGCCCATCTTGGTGCGATGCATGGTCGGCTCTTCAATGCGAATCTGCTTGCCTACACGTTGTCGCCGCAACAGATTGATGAGCGGTTTGCCCCAAATGACAGTCAATAAGAATGCAATTGTCCCCAGAGCCAGCGAATAGGCCATTGGCTTACACCGGAACCTGAAGTGCCGCTACGATCTCTTCCATCGCCATCGAGCGAGAGCCTTTTACCAGTACGATGTCGTCGGGTTGGATAATCTGGCGTAAGTGGGCAATTGCCTGGTCATTGGTCTCGACTTCGATGATAGCATCCGGCGATAGGCCACAAGCACGAGCCTCGTCAGCAATCATGTGGGCGCGGGGGCCGACTGTGATGAGAAAGCTGGCTGTATCGGCGGCGCGGCATCCCACTCTGCGGTGGCCTTCATCCTCCTGGTCACCCAGTTCGGCCATATCGCCTAAAACGGCGATGCTGCGCCCGGCTAAGTCGTCAAGCAGGTTTAGGGCGGCGATGGTTGAGGCAGGGCTGGCATTATACGTGTCATCCAGCAGTGTCGAACCGTTGATGCCTGGCGCACTGACCAGATGTAGTTGTACCGAGCTATCCTGCAGGCCACTTATGATTTCTTGCCAGGTCATGTCTTCGACAAGACCGACGGCCGTTGCCCGCAGAGCAGTGTGAACGCTGTGGCGACCCAGCAACGGCACCTTGGCGTGAATCTCCTCATCCTGGTAGTGGAGCACAAAACGAATCCCTTCCAACCCTTCGCTCTCGATGTCACCGGCCCACAGGTCTGCCTCCGGCGTCAGGCCATAGGTGAGCACGCGAGCCTGTGTTTGGCTGGCCATTGAACGAACGTATGGATCGTCCTGATTCAGTATGGCCACGCCGTCATTGGGAAGGGCCTGTACCAGTTCGGCTTTGGCCTGGGAGATGCGCTCGATGGTCTTCAGCCGCTCCAGGTGGGTTGGGCCGACGTTAGTAACCACACCAATATGAGGTAGGGCAATGGCGCACAATTGGCTGATCTCACCCAGGTCATACATACCCATTTCGAGCACAACCCGTTCGTGTGGCTTATCCAGGTCAAGCAGTGTCAGTGGCAGGCCGATTTCGTTGTTAAGATTGCCGGGGTTTTTCAGGGTGTTGAAGCGCTGGCAAAGGACTGCCCAGGTTAGTTCTTTGGTGGTGCTCTTGCCGACACTGCCGGTGATGGCTGCCACACGCGGGTTGAATTTTGCCCGCCAATATTTGGCGAGTTGCTGCAATCCCTTCAGGCTGTCGTCAACTCTCAGACAGATACGGAACGGTTTTGATATGTAAGAATCGGCATTTGATATTTGATCTTGGATGCTTGATAGCTGGGTCGTGTCCAGCGTCCAGCATTCGGCGTCCGGAGTTCGATGCACCAAGGCGGCAATCGAGCCCCGGTCGAAGGCGTCGGCTACGTAGTCGTGCCCGTCTACACGCTCGCCAGGTAGGGCTACAAACAACGAGCCGGGAACTGCCTGGCGCGAGTCGATGATCACGCGAGTGATGGCTTCGCTCTCAGCCTCTGGCCATCGATATTCAGTTAATGCTTCGATTACGTCTGCAAGTGTCATCATTTCTCTGGACAAATCGTTACTACTTTGACAATGTCACATTCGGCTCCAAACGGGTCCGCGACCCGTGATTGCGTCGCATAAGCCGCAGGTCACGGACCTGCTCAGAGCGAGTGCAAGCTTGATTTATGTTAATGTGACATTGTCAAACTACTCAGACCAGTTGCTGATCGTTACGGTTATTCAACCGTAACGGGTATTTGCGGATATACATCCGCCGATTATGGGTTGCAGATACATATCTGCAACCATCAGGCATCAGCAAATTGGCAAATCAATGATCCGCAGTGGCTATCTCCTGACTTGCGGTATGGTTCAACCTTATTTCGTCCGGTGGTATGTCGAAGATCACCACCAGTTGCTGGGCGATGCGGGCAAACACCGGCGCTGCGACCTGTCCACCCCATGGCGAAGTCTGAGGCTTGTGGATCACGACCAGAATCACCAAGGCCGGGTCGTCGGCCGGCAGGAAGCCGGCAAACGAGGCAACGGTAAGACTGGGGTGATAGCCACCCGGGACGGGAATCTGGGCGGTGCCGGTCTTGCCTGCCACACGATAGCCAGGCACTTGTGCCAGTTCGGTTTCCTGATTCACGGCCTCAACAAGCATATCGGTCAGTGTTTGAGCTGTCTGGGCCAATATGACACGACGTACTACCGTCGGTTGCACGGAAAGCGTGCGGTCACCCTCGATAAACTGTTGCACGACATAGGGTTTGAGTAACAGGCCGTCGTTGGCAACGGCGACCATCGCCACAGCCATTTGTAGCGGCGTCGTTGCGATCCCCTGTCCAAAGCTGTTGGTGCCAAGGTCGCTCTCGTGCCAATCCGGGTCGCCAGGTGTCTTGAGTGTGCCGGGACCTTCGCTGTCAAGATCTATTTCCGTGATGCGTCCAAAGCCGAAGCGCCGTACATATGTGTAGAAGCGCTCCTTGCCCAGGGTGACTGCCACTTGGGCGGCGCCTACGTTAAGCGATTTGCCCAACACCGTGGTCATGTCTACCACACCGTAGGGTTGTCGATCCCAGTTGTAGATGGTACGGCCACCTACCTCAATCATACCTCCGTCATATATGGTCGACTCGGGTGTGACGATGCCTGAATCAAGACCGGCTGCCATGGTGATGACCTTAAACACAGAGCCAGGTTCATACTGTTCGCTCACTGCAGGATTGGGGAAAAGAACTTGATCGGTGTCGGCGAATCGATTGGGATCGTAGGTCGGCCAGCTAGCCATTGCCAGAACAGCGCCGGTCTTTGGATCGAGCACAACTACGGTCCCGCTCTCAGCTTGATAGGTGGCGACAGCGTTTGCCACCTCACGTTCCACAATGTATTGCGCGGTGCGGTCTATGGTGAGCACCAGGCTCTTACCATCACGAGGCGGAATATACTGTCCTGGTCCAATGGGTATGGACGACCCAAATGGGTCACGTTCCCCCTGGCGTAGGCCTGGGGCTCCGCGCAACGTCGCGTCGTAGTAGCCTTCAATTCCGTAGAACCCATTGTCGTTGTCGTTGACGAAGCCGATCAGGTGCGCGCTGAGCGTTTCACCCGGATAAACACGCTTGGCCTGTGATTCTACTTGAATGCCGGTGATGTCCCATTCGAGGATTGTTTCGCCTATTGGCTGGGGTACGCCACGTGCCAAAGGGATCCATGCGTTATCGCTGGTCAGCGCGGCCAGGGTATCGTCGCGGCTTATCCCCAGAAGGGGAAAGAGGCGGTCGGCGACGGTGTAGGGGTCGCTAATCATGGGGGGCGAGGCAGAAACCGCGTATTGAAAGGTATCGGCTGCCAGCAAGAATCCGTTGCGGTCGTATATAGTCCCTCGGCGTGGGCGTATAGTGGCTTTTGACTGATGTTCTTCTTCGGCCAAGGCTAAGAAGGTCTCGTGCTCGAGCACTTGCCAGCGAAACAGTTGTCCGGCGAGAATTAAAGCGCCGGCCAATAGAATGGCCATCGTCACGAGAATACGCCAGCGGGTGCTGGAATTGGCTGCCATTGTGCTAGTGTTCTCCCAAGAAATCGACAAATCAACAATTCAACAAATGAACTAACCGGCAAATCCGTAAATTGATAAGTTGGCAGACCGGTGGATTGGTAAACAGCGAAATCGGATTATTGTGTTGATGCGTTGATCACTGGCTCCATTGGATCTGGCACCGGGTAATTGGGAACAGGTAAATAGCGTACCTGGCTGGGGGGGCCGAACCCAAGTTCACGTGCGCGATTTTCGATCCTGGGTAGGTCCTCCCATTGGGCGATTTCCAGTTCCAATTGGGCGTTCTGCTGTTTGAACGCAGCGAGTTCGGCTCTCAGATGTTCGATTTGAAAGCTGGTTGTGGTAAGAGAACTGGCCTGCGTCAGATACAGCCAACCGATCAGGCTGAAGGTGATGAGAATGAGCATCATTCCCAGAGCTGCTTTGCGTTCCATCCGCCAGTTGATGGTCTTAGCTATAGATCCAGGCCTAAGCAGTGTCTGGATAGAATGCATGGTTTGACTAGACATAACGCTACTCCCCTAGACGTTCAGCGACCCGCAGCTTTGCGCTGCGGGCCCTGGGGTTTCCGCTGACTTCTTGGCTGCTGGCGGTAATTGGCTTCCGTGTTATAATACGTAAGGCTGCCTTGTGGTCACAGGTACAAGTTGGCTGCTCAGGTGGACATATGCAGTCCTGTGACTCTCGCTTGAAAAAACGCTTGACAATTCGGTCTTCCAGGGAATGGAAGCTTATGACGGCCAATCGCCCGCCAGGGGCCAAGATCGCTATGGCCTCTGAGAGGACGTTGCTCAGGACACCCAATTCGTCATTCACGGCAATTCGTAGCGCCTGGAAGGTTCGGGTAGCCGGGTGAATGCGCGCCTTACGACGACCGCCTACAGCCCGGGCCACGACGTTTGCCAGCTCACGGGTCGTTTGCAGTGGGCGGGCAGCGACGATGGCGCGGGCAATGGTCCGGCTACGCCGCTCTTCACCGAATCGGTACAACAGATCAGCCAAATCATCTTGTGGCAGATGGTTGATCAGATCAGCTGCGGTGGTGGGGTGGCTCGGGTCGAATCTCATATCCAGTGGACCTTCGCTTTGAAGAGAGAAGCCGCGCTCGACAGTGTTCAGTTGCATTGACGATAGCCCCAGATCAATCAGGATGCCATGGACGGGGACGAAATCAAGACTTTTGGCAACGCTAGCGACTTCTTGGAAGTTGGCGTTTACGAGACGGACGCGGTGGATGTAAGGTGAGAGTCGCTGGCGGGCGATATGCAAGGCGTTGGGGTCAACGTCGAGAGCCAGTATCTGGCCGTTGGGAGCGGTGGCTTGCAAGATAGCTTGTGCGTGGCCGCCAGCTCCAACGGTGGCATCGATGAACCTTTGGCCGGGATGAGGCTTGAGCTTCTGAATGACCTCGTCGAGCAGAACGGGAATATGTGGCGGCGTCTCCTCCATTTCCTAAATGCCTATTTCTTGTAGTTGTTCGGCGATTGACTCAGGGTCTTCTTCGACGTTTGCCTTTACGTTTTTCCAGCTATCGGGATTCCATATTTCTAATCTGTCATAGAGACCGATTACGATGGTCTCGCTATCGAGTTGTGCGTAGTCGCGTAGTCCCTGCGGGATTAAAACGCGGCCCTGCCGGTCGGGAATAAAATCGGCAGCACCGGAAAACATCAGGCGACCAAAATTGCGAGCACTGCGTTGGGTGAGGGGGAGTTTGGCAATTTGCTCTGCCAGGCCTTCCCATACCTGGCGTGGATAGACAGAGAGGCAGCGGTCTATGCCACGAGTAACAACCAGGCCCCCGGCCAGTTCATCTCGGAACTTGGCTGGGATGGTCAGCCGGCCTTTATCGTCGAGCGTGTGTGAGAATTCACCGAGAAACATGGTGGGTCGTTCTCCCCCACAGAGACAAGGTATGGGGTTAGAACATGTGTTCTATACCCCACTTCCTCCCATTATTCCCCACAAGTAACCACATTATACACCACTTTGCCCCACTTGTCTACCCCCTGTGCAAAATTTTAAAGTTGACATAAAAAATCGAAATTGTTAGGAGATGTAATACCATTTGCTCTCGTTCTTTGCGACTCAAATTGAAGTGCGGTATAATGCCCTGCCCGTTGTTGTATTCTGTCAACCTTGACGGGTTGAATTGTGTTTTTAGATAGCACTATCATGCAAGCAGGAAGGAGCAACACGCGTGGCAAGGGCATTGATTACTGGTATCACCGGCTTTGCAGGTGGGCATCTGGCTGCGCATCTACTGGCCAAGGGCGACACCGAAGTTTATGGGGTAGCGCACGCTATGGGCTATGGCGTGGATCACCTTGAACGCCCGGTTCCGGTCACTATCGCCGATTTGCGAGATCCACAAGTTGTTGAGGATGTACTGAACGATGTGAAGCCAGACCATATTTATCACTTGGCTGCCCAGGCCTATGTACCAACAGCGTGGCAAACTCCCTGGAACACATTTGAGAACAACGTTCGGCCTGAGTTGAATATTCTGCAACTGATCGTGCACGGGGGTCTGAAGGTTCGATTGCTGGTGGTAGCTTCGAATGAGGTGTATGGTGCTGTCTCACCTGACCAACTTCCAGTCGACGAGCAGACTTTGCTAGAGCCAGCCAATCCTTATGGTGTGAGCAAAGTGGCGCAAGATTTGCTGGCACGGCAATACTATTTGAGTCACGGGGTTGACGTGATTCGAGCGCGTCCGTTCAATCACCTGGGTCCGCGCCAGAGCCCGCAGTTTGTGGCGGCCAACTTCGCTCGCCAGATTGCTGAGGCGGAACTGGGGTTGCGCGAGCCAGCGGTGCGCGTTGGCAACCTGCAGGCGCAGCGCGATTTCACCGATGTGGTGGATGTGGTGAGCGCCTATGCTCTATTGATGGAAAGAGGCCGGTCGGGTGAAGCATATAACATTGGTTCTAGCAAGCCCCGGTCGGTGCAGAGCTTGCTGGATGCCTTATTACGTATGAGCACGGTCAAGGTTCGCGTTGAACCAGACCCAGCGCGGATGCGACCCTCGGATGTTCCGATTATCTACGCTGACATCAGCAAGTTGAGGGCGGATACTGGATGGAGTCCAACCGTTCGCTTTGAGGAAAGTCTGTGCCGGGTGCTGGCTTACTGGCGCGAGGATGTTCAAAGACCGGAATACATTCCAACAGAGGAGATTCAATGAGCAAGAAAAGAGCTCTGATCACAGGAATAACAGGACAAGATGGCTCATACCTGGCGGAGCTATTGCTTTCGAAGGGGTATGAAGTGCTGGGTATGGTAAGGCGTACCAGTACCATCAATTTTGATCGTATCCGCCACTTCCAAAATGATGTAAATATTGTGCAAGGCGATTTGCTGGATCAGATGTCACTGCTCGACATCCTGCGTGAATTTCACCCTCAGGAAGTGTACAATCTGGCGGCTCAGTCGTTTGTGCCTACGTCGTGGAAACAGCCGGTTCTGACTGGGGAGTTCACTGCTTTAGGGGTGACGCGTGTGCTGGACGCGATACGCATTGTGGATCCGGGGATTCGCTTCTACCAGGCCTCGAGCAGCGAGATGTTCGGCAGAGTTCGGGAGACGCCGCAGAAGGAGACGACGCCGTTCTACCCGCGTAGTCCTTACGGCGTGGCCAAGGTATATGGGCATTGGATCACGGTGAACTACCGTGAGAGCTACAACTTGTTCGCTTGCTCAGGCATCCTGTTCAACCATGAGAGTCCACGCCGTGGCCTGGAGTTCGTCACCCATAAGGTGACTTACGGGGCGGCACGTATTAAACTGGGATTAGCCGACGAACTGCGGCTCGGCAACTTGGAGGCGCAGCGGGACTGGGGTTACGCAGCAGATTACGTTCAGGCTATGTGGATGATGCTGCAACAGGATGAACCTGACGATTACGTAATTGCCACGGGCGAGACCCATTCAGTACAAGCATTATGTGAGGTTGCCTTTGAGCACCTGGGCCTGGATTGGCGTGAATATGTGGTGTGCGATCCTCAGTTTTTCCGGCCCGCCGAAGTGGACCTGTTGGTGGGTGACGCCAGCAAAGCAAAGGCCAAACTCGGTTGGGAGCCTTCCGTCAAGTTTGAGGAGCTAATTCAACTGATGGTGGATGCCGATCTAAAGGTGTTGCAGACGAATAAGGGATGATTGACTCACACTGTCATCTGGATTTTCCGCAGTTCGACGAGGACCGTGATGATGTGCTCTCAAGGGCGATCGATGCGGGTGTGACTGCCGTGGTTAATCCAGGTACCGATCTGGAATCCAGCCGCCGGGCGGTGGCTTTGGCGGAGCGATATGACAACGTTTACGCTGCGGTTGGTGTTCATCCTCACGACGCCTCCACACTTGACGAGCAGACGTTGTCTGAGTTACGACAACTGGCTATCCACACCAAGGTAGTGGCCATCGGTGAAATTGGGTTGGACTATTACCGTGATCTGTCGCCCCGAGCGGAGCAACGTACCGCCTTCGAGGCTCAGTTGACCCTGGCGGCCGACCTGGATTTACCAGTGATTATCCATCAAAGAGAGTCAGGGGCGGACGTGATGGACGCCTTGCGGGGTTGGGCAGGGGAGGGGCATCCTGGCTGCGTGCTGCACGCTTTTTCGGGCGATCGGGCAATGGCAGATGAGGCGATCTTGTTGGGCTTCTACATCGGCGTGGGGGGACCTCTGACCTTCAAGAACGCGCGGCGACTGCCGGAAATCATCCCAGATGTTGCGCTGAGTTCCGTGGTGGTAGAGACCGACGCACCTTACCTGGCGCCACATCCCTACCGGGGCAAAAGAAACGAGCCAGCCCATATGGTTCTGGTGGCGGAGCGACTCGCCCAGTTACGTGGCCTGTCGCTTGATGAGCTAGCTAAGCAGGTGACCGAAAGCACTTTGCGCCTGTTTCGACTGCCATCAGCGAGCTGACCGGTCGGAGATTTTGGCAGTCGTGGACGAGACTTACGCCCCGGGCGTAGCGGTGGATCTCTCTGTTATCGTTGTCAACTGGAACGTGTGCGACCTGTTGCGGCGTTGCCTTTTGTCTCTGAGACGGCGTCAGGCCGGTCTTTGTATCGAGACTGTTGTGGTGGACTGTGCGTCGTCTGATGGCAGTGTCGAGATGGTGCGGCGAGAGTTTCCCTGGGTCCGGTTGATTGCCAGCCAGGAGAATCTGGGCTATGCCGGCGGCAACAACCTGGGAATGGCCAAAGCGCATGGTCGCTATTGCCTGATTCTGAACCCCGATACCGAGATTGAGGGCGAAGCGCTAGCGGAGATGATGCGTTATCTAGACGAGCAGCCAGGGGTGGGGGCCCTCGGCCCGGCGCTTCGTTACCTGGATGGGGCTCTGCAGTCGTCCCGCCGCCGCTTTCCCACGCTGGCGACCGCCTTTTGCGAAAGCACCCTATTGCATCAATGGTTCCCAGACAATCGCGTTGCGCAGCGTTATCACCTGGCTGACCGCCCGGCCGATGTTGCCCAGCCTGTTGACTGGCTGGTAGGTGCGGCCTTGATGATCCGGCGCGAAGCATGGAAACAGGTCGGCCCTCTGGACGAGGGCTTCTTTATGTACTTCGAGGAACTGGACTGGTGCCGACGGTGCCGGGCGGCCGGTTGGGAGATACATTATCTGCCTGCTGCTGAGATCATTCACCATGAGGGCAAGAGCAGTGAGCAGGTGGCCACAGCGCGGACGATTCGGTTTCAGTGCAGCAAGATACGTTATTACCGAAAATATTTCGGCGCAGGTTGGTCACGGGTCATTCGCCTCTTTTTGTTGGGGACTTTTGCATTTCAGTTGGGGGAGGAGACACTCAAATGGTTGGTGGGGCACAGGCGGGCGCTGCGCCGGGAACGGATGTCTTCTTATTGGGGGGTGCTTAGGTCAGGCCTGGCAGCGGATGGCAGCGGATAAGCGGATAGAGCGGATGGGCAGCGGATGATAGCGGATAAGCGGATGAGCGGATAGAGCGGATGGGCAGCGGATAGAGCGGATGAGCGGATGAGCGGATAGGCGGATGGGCGGATGGGCGGATGGTAGGGATATGAAGGTGTGCTTTCTGACCGGCGAATATCCCCCGATGCAAGGGGGGGTTGCTGATCACACAGCTCACCTGGCACGCTATCTTGTCGGGTTGGGGGTTGACGTCAGCATCCTCACTTCGACCGAGGTAGACTCCGGCCCCGACGTGTACCCTGTTGTCAGCGGCTGGGGTTTGGGCTGCTGGCGGCAGATCGGTCGCTGGCTGAGCGAGCATCGCCCGGATGTGCTTCATATCCAGTATCAGGCGGCTGCTTACAACCTGGGTGGGTGGGTCAATTGGTTGCCGTGGTGGCTGCGACGACGACAGAACCGTCCGCGCGTGGTCGTCACTTTTCACGATTTGCGGGTGCCCTACCTATTTCCCAAAGCCGGGCCGTTGCGTTGGCGCAGTATCCTGGCTCTGGCCCGTTATTCGGATGCGGTGATTGTTACTAACGTGGAGGATGGGCGTAGTTTGCGGGCGGATTTGGGGATTGGGGAATCGGGAAATCAGGGAATCAGGGAATCAGGGAATCAGGGAATCGGGGAGTCAGGAAAAAGGGGATCAA
>Ga0180438_10010546_pt1 | contig 11316 bp, 9 predicted proteins | sample SS_ome_12_FD_132455 | JGI IMG/M metagenome (GOLD analysis project Ga0180438, IMG submission 132455) | Hypersaline lake sediment archaeal communities from the Salton Sea, California, USA - SS_3_D_2 metaG | ecosystem: Environmental > Aquatic > Non-marine Saline and Alkaline > Hypersaline >...
AAAAAGGAGACGGAGCGTTATGTTTCTCCCGACAGGGTCCATATGATCCCGACGGTTGTTGACATGGAGCAATACACCCCAAAAGACCACACGGAGACCGGCGACGCCGTGACCATCGGATGGATCGGCAGCCGCGGGACCCTGCGGTATCTTCAGACCGTCATGCCGGCTCTGGACGAGGCCGCTCGACGATGGGGCCGTGTCCGGTTGAAAGTTGTTTGTGATGCCTTTCCCGAAAGACACCAGATACCCCTCATCAAGAAGAAATGGGAGGAAACCGCTGAGGTCGATGATGTGAAGAGCTTTGATGTCGGGATCATGCCGCTTTCGGATGATCCGTGGACCCGGGGGAAGTGTGCGTTGAAGATCGTCCAGTATCAGGCGGTGGGGATTCCTGTGGTCTGTTCCCCCGTGGGGGCCAATCGAGACATCGTGAAACATGGGAGCAACGGTTTCTGGGCCACGACACACGACGAGTGGGTCCAGCATCTCTCCACGCTGATTGAATCCCCGGGGCTGCGACAAAAGATGGGCCAGGCCGGCCGAGAGATCATTGTGGAGAGGTACTCTCTTCAGGCCGTTGGCGAGCGTATCGTCCGGTTGATGAGAGACCTGACAGCGCGAATGGAGACGGTTCAATGAGACGAAGACGGAGAAAGCGGCACCAGCCGAGCGATGGTCCTGTGGCCATGACAGGCCCTCATCTTCACGAACGGGTCCTTCGGATCATGGAGGGATATGCGAGGGGAAAGGTGCTGGACGCCCCGTGTGGCCAGGGCGCACTGGCTTCGCGACTCATGGACATGGGGTTCCAGGTCTACTGCGGAGACCGGGATCCCGACTGGTTTCGGTTGACATCAGGCCATTTCCATATCCTCGATTTGAACGATCCATTCCCATACAGGAACGGCGCCTTTGATTGGGTGACGTGTGTGGAAGGCATCGAGCATCTTGAGAACCCCCATCATCTTCTTCGGGAAACGGCGAGGGTCCTCAAACCGGGTGGACGCGTCCTGATCACGACGCCGAATATCATGAACATCAAGTCGAGGCTGTATTTTCTCCTGAGGAGTTATACCAATAATTTCAGATATATCCAACAGCCCACGAACCAGCGGGAGCTGTTGGCCCTCCATGTGAACCCGATCCCTTTTGTTGAGCTGAAGTATCTCCTCAACCGGAACGGGTTCTCGATTGAACAGATCTCGTGTAACCGATACACCCGAAAATACGCCTGGTTGATGCCTTTCCTGATCCCTGTGATTCGGTCTTTTACCCGCCGGAAAAACCGTGACGCACGTTTTCTTCTGAAAAGACAGTTGCTCGAAGGCGATATACTGATTGTTTCGGCGGTCAAAGTTGATACCCACCCGATTGCGCAGTAAGGTAGTAAGATCCCTGGTTGGAACCTCTGAAAGGGTGCACACCGTTCACCCTGTTGAGGAAAAAATAGAGCCGAGAGGCGTATGATGCATTGGTTCAGAAAGAGAAAGAGAAAAGACGATTTCCGGCCCGCGGTCTCGAGCGACATGGGACCGGATGAATTCAGCCGGGTCTATGATCTCACCTTCCAGCATCGCGAGCGGGTGCTTCCCCAAGCCTTCAAACTTGACTTTTGGGAAGACACGCCGCTGGTTCGGTTTCCTCTTGAGAGGGGGCTCCTCAGGAACGATATCCTCGATATGGGGTGTGGGTCCGGGGAGGTTGATATCATTTTTGGCCTGAGAGGATATCATGTCTGCGGCGTGGACATCTCTCCCTATGCCGTTGAGATCGCGGAGAGACACCTGAGAGACCATGAAGGACTCGCGGGGAGCGTGAGATTTGTGGTGGGGAATATCGAGGAAATCGATCTGAAGGAGCGGTTCAACACGGCGCTTATCTACCATACCCTTGAACATGTCATGAATCCTCACCGTGCCCTTGCACAGACGATTCGGCATCTGAATCCCGGTGCTCGAATCATTGTCGAAGTTCCATACAGAAAAGCCTATCGAGACAGGACTCACCTGCGAACCTTCAGTCCGGGAAGTCTGAGGAAACTCCTGACGGGTCTCTCAGAAAGCGTCGAGGTCACGCACCGCAAGGAACGACGCACGATCTTTGGCGTGGCTCAGGTATGAGAGGGGCATGGACGAACCGAAGTGGCTGCGTATTCATGACCGGGATCTCCGTGGCTTTGTCGATCCGAAACTGAGGTCTGTCGTGACCCGGGACCTCTTCGAAAACCTGAGCGAGCGGATCGCGGCGGCCGGAGGACGGGTTGTCAAAGATTCCCGCGTACGATGGGCCGGCATCCTTCCCATGGAGGGTGGGGAGGGGCTGTTTATCAAACAGTTCAAGGTGACGGATCGCTGGCAGCAATGGAAGTATCTCGTGCGACCCTCCCGGGCCGCCCAGGAGTGGACGATATCCCAATTCCTCCGAGACAGGGGAATCATAACGCCGAATGCCCTTGGGATGCTGGAAAAGCGAAGACACGGAATGCTCGATGCGTGTGTGTTCGTGACCGAAGCGATCCAGGGAGCACGAGACCTGCTTGAATTCTGCCGCCATGGATTGGATGACAGGGCTGATGCGGACGTGAAGGAGGCGATTCTGAGAGGTCTGGCTCAGACAACACGGAAGATCCACGATAGTGGGCTTTTTCACCGGGATCTCCACGCCGGGAATTTTCTCCTGGCCGATCAAGCCTCCCTGTTGCTCTATCTTGTTGATCTTCATCAGGCCCAGCGCCGGCGGAAGATCTCGAAGGCCGGACGTCTGTGGAACATCGGCCAGCTCTTTCATTCTCTCGACTTCATGGTTGACAGTGAGGCCAAGGCATTGTTTCTCAGTGCTTATCAGGGAAACGACGAGCCCCTGGGAATAGACATGGCGGGATGTCTCGAAAGGATCGAGGCTATGGTCCGGAGGATGATCGTTCGTCGACGAAAGAGTCGCGCCAAGCGGTGCCTCAAGGAAAGCACCCTGTTCACCATCAACAGACGGGATGGCCTCAGAATCTTCCGCCGAAGGGAGTTTGACGAAAACACGCTCATGGACACGTTGAGGACCCATGGGGGTCGAATTCGGACTGAGACCGAGAAGCTCCTGAAAAATTCCCCAAAGACGATCGTCTCTGTTGTCGGCGCCGAGGGTGGAAGCACAAGACGGCTCTATGTGAAGGAATACCGGCATGGAACGATGCGGGATTGGACGAGAGGGGTGTTTCGGCGTCCCAAGGCAAAGAAGGCCTGGGTTGCGGGCAATCTCCTTTTCAATCGGGATATGTCCCCCCAGAAGCCCGTTGCCTGTGTCGAGAGCCGGAGATTCGGGTTTGTTCAGAAGGCCTTTTTGGTCACCGAATCATGGGGCGAGGATATGGAGCTGGACCGTTACCTGGTCGGGCGTTTTGAGAAGCATCCGGGGGAGGAATCGCGGCGTTTCATCAAAGCCCTGGGCAGCTGGGTCGGCTCGCTTCACCGGGAAGGGGTCTACCATCGTGATCTGAAAACCTGTAACATCCTGGTCAGAGAAAAGGACAACGGATGGAGCTTCAGCCTGATTGATCTCGAAGATGTGAGTCACCGGGCCAGAATAGGAAAGAAAGCCATCCTCAGGAACCTGGTCCAGATCAATTGTTCTGTCCCCAAATCCTTCACCTATAGCGATCGCCTACGATTTCTGGAAGCATATCTGCGTGCTCACCCCGTGGAGATGGACAAAAAGACTCTTGTCCAAGTCGTCATGGACTGGAGTCTCAATCGGGGCATTGTGTATGTGTCTCCTCACGGCGATGTGATCGAGGATTTCAAAGAGTAGACAGACCCCCAAGAGGGACCCATCATGAGACACTGAGAATAGTCGTGGATCTTTCGGTTATTATCGTCAACTGGAACACGCGGGAGCTGGTCCTGAACTGTCTTCGGTCGCTGGACGGAGCAACGGAAAACATGTCGGCCGAAGTCTATGTCGTGGACAACGGATCACGCGATGGAAGCGTTGCAGCGGTTCGCCATACGTTTCCCGGCGTCGTCGTGGTGGCGAACGAGAGGAATCTCGGATTTGCCAGGGCCAACAACAAGGCACTCAAGCGGGCCAGGGGGGAATACGTCCTCCTCCTCAACTCCGATGTTCTTCTGAGCAAAGACACGGTCACCGCCCTGATGGAATTTATGGGAAAAAACGCTTTGGCTGGAATGGCCGGCGCTCAGTTGCTCAACTCGGATGGCTCAAAACAGAATTCCTTTGACAACCTTCCAACTCTTCTCTCAGAGGGATTCAACAAGAGTCTTCTGAGAATCCTCTTTCCGGGAAGATTCCCAAGCAAACGCGTCACGACGTCGTCCCCCCGTGAGGTGGAGTCTGTCATTGGCGCCTGTGTTCTGGTCCGCAGGGAAGCGATTAAGGCTGTGGGGCTTTTAGACGAGGACTACTTTTTTTTCATGGAGGAAACGGACTGGTGTTACCGGATGAGGGAAAAAGGATGGAGGGTGTATATTGTTCCCGACGCTCGAGCTGTTCATCTCCAGGGCGCAACAGTCAGAGGCGTGAAGAGCCGTGCCAAGATCGAGTATTATCGGTCGAGATACCTGTTCTTTAGGAAGCATCGCGGTCAGATTCAATTGGCTGTTCTCAAGGGTGTGCTGGTCTTCAAACTGGGGGTGAGTCTGGTTCTTCAGGGTTTCACCTGTCTCTTCACCCTTTTTCAGAACACCAGAGCCCGACAGAAGCTTGCCGTGACGTGGACACTCCTTGTCTGGCATGTCCTGTTCTGCCCGGAGAGGCGTGGGCTCAAAGACGTGAGGAAATAGATGATGGAAACGGTCGCGTGTTGTGAGCTCTGTGGTGGAACGGATTTTTCAACGCTTCTCACGGCGAAGGACAGGCTTCACGGCATCGAGGGTGAGTTTCATGTGGTGAAATGTGAGGATTGTGGACTTGTTTTTGTGAACCCGAGACCCGATCAGGAGGAGATCAAGCGGTTCTATCCCTCCGAGTATGGACCTCACGCCCAAAGACCGGGGCCGTCCCACGCCCACCGGTTGAGCCCTCTGAGACGTCGGATCTATTCCCTGTTCTATGACTATCCGCCGCGGGACGGACGAAACCGCGTCGTATCCAGAACGCTGTTTCTCCCCTTCAAATGGGTTGCCGGCAGAAATGTGATTCCCTTTCGGGGGTCGGGAAAGATATTGGACATCGGGGCGGGAAGCGGATCTTTTTTGGCCTCGATGAAGGCCCTTGGGTGGGACCCCTATGGGGTCGATATCAGTTCCGAGGCTGTCGAACGCGCCCGGAGCCTGGGGCTGACCATGTTTCATGGCGAGGTTGGGGACGTGCCCTTTCCCGAGGCGTTTTTTGATGTGATCACCCTGAGGGCTGTTCTGGAACATGTTCACCACCCTGTGAATTCGCTTCGGGAGGTCTATCGCATTCTGAAGGCTCAGGGGGTGGTCTACATCGTGGTTCCCAATATTGCCAGCCTGAACTTCCGGATCTTCGGCCGTTTCTGGTATGCCCTGGAAGCTCCCCGCCATCTGTATGCCTATTCACCGCGTGTCATGAGACGTCTGGCCAAAAAAGCAGGGTTCAAGATTCTGTCCGAACGGTTTCGGTCGAGCACACTCGGGCTCCGGGCAAGCCTTCAATATTGGCATGACGAGCGAAAAGGGGTTCGGGGAGAAGACCCTTTCATGTCGAGCAGAGGGGTTCGCTGGGCTGGGAGGATATGGCGCGTGGTCACGGACGTACTTCATCTCGGAGACACGGTGGAGTATAGGCTTGTGAAGGAAGCTCGAAACTCCTCTGAGGGGAGACTCGATCTGGTGAACGATTCTGCGGCGCCGCGCTCGAGGCCGGGGCTTTGACGGAGAGAGTATTGTCCATCATTCAGGGAAAAAATCATGGGAAGCGTCGGGTCTTCGTGTTGGGCCTCGACGGCGTCCCTTTTTCGCTGATCGCCGAACTGGACCGGGAGGGGGCGTTGCCCTGTTTCAGGAGACTGCTGGCGCGGGGATCTCTGAGGCGCATGAATTCGGTCCTCCCCTGTGTCTCTTCGGTGGCCTGGGGGTCGTACATGACCGGTGTGAATCCGGCGCGACACGGTATTTTCGGTTTTGTTGATCGGATTCCCCAGACCATGGAGACCTTTGTCCCCACGTCCATCCACATGACCGGGGCGACGCTTTGGGAGTGGCTGAGTGCCCATGGGAAGACCGTGGTGGTTGTGAATGTCCCGGGAACCTACCCTCCCAGGAAGGTGAAGGGCATTCTGATCGCCGGGTTTCTCTGTCCGGATATCAACAAAGTGGCCTATCCGGTGCACGTGGCGCAGGATTTGAAGGCCATGGGTTATCGAATCGATATCGATTCCTGGAAGGCCAGGGAATCGAGGGACGATTTCCTCGTTGAGGTCAACGAAGCCTTGGATCGACGTCTCGATGCGGCGTTTCGATTGATGCAGGACGTGGATTGGGATTTTTTCCAGCTCCACATCATGGAGACCGATCGGATCAATCATTTTCTGTGGAGGCACTGGAAGGAGAATGACCGGGTCTATGGACCGGCCTTTTTGAATTTCTACAGACAGGTCGACCGGTATCTCGGCCTGCTTGTGGATCGCATGGGGGAGGGAACGGATTTGATCATTCTGTCCGATCACGGCTTCTGTGAATTGAAAAGAGAGGTCTTCCTGAACCACTGGTTGGAACAGGAAGGGTTTCTCACCATGAGGAACGGGTCGGATCGGGTGAAGGACATTCATCCGGAATCCAGAGCCTACAGTCTGTTTCCCGGGAGAGTTTACGTGAATTTGAAGGGGCGGGAGGCCACCGGGACCGTTTCGGGAGAGCGAGAATATGAGACGACAAGGCAGAGCCTCATTGAAGCACTTCAGGCGTTCACCGATCCGGACAGTGGTGAACCGATTGTCAAGACGGTTTTCAAGCGGGAGGATGTCTATGGCGGGCCGTTCTTGAATATGGCTCCGGATCTTGTGGCGGTGCCTCACGACGGGTACGATCTCAAAGGGGATTTTGGAAGACCGGTCACGACCATGAGAAGCCCGGTGGTTGGCATGCATACCTATGACGATGCCTTTCTTTATGTGCAGAATCGAGAGATTCTCAGAGACGACGACAGATTCAGCATCATGGATGCCCATGGTGCGGTTCTGGCACTCATGAACGTCACGAGGCCGGATGGAATCGAGGCACAGGAGTTACTCTGATAGACAGGGGAATATGAGACATGGGAAACGTTGCTGTTGTCGGATGCGGGTATTGGGGAAAAAATCTTGTGAGAAATTTTGCGGAACTGGGTGCCTTGCACACCATTTGTGACACCCAGGAGGATCGACTTGAGCATTTCAGATCCACCTATCCGGGGGTCAGGACGACCCGGGATTTGTCCGAGGTGATCAGCGACGACGAGATTCAAGCCCTGGTCGTCGCCACGCCGGCTGAGACGCATTATCAGATTGCCCGGGAGGCCATCCTGGCGAAAAAGGATGTCTTTGTCGAGAAACCCCTTTCCTTACGGGTGGAAGACGGGAGAGAGCTTGTTGAACTCTCCTCGCGGGAAGAGAGGATCCTGATGGTCGGGCATGTCTTGGAATACCATGCCGCTGTGGTCAAGCTCAAGGAGCTGGTTGACGCGGGCGAACTCGGAAAGATCAACTATATCCATTCCACGCGACTCAATCTTGGAAAATTTCGTGCCGAGGAGAACATCCTATGGAGTTTCGCCCCTCATGACATCTCGATCATTCTCCTGCTCCTGAACGAGATGCCGACACAGGTCTCGGCCCACGGGGGTGCCTATCTCAATCGTGAGATCGCTGACGTGACCATGACGACCATGACCTTTGCAAGCGGTGTGAGGTCCCATATCTTTGTCAGCTGGCTTCACCCCTACAAGGAGCAGAAGCTTGTCATCGTGGGTGACAAGAAGATGGCTGTTTTTGACGATGTCGCCCCCACTGATAAGCTCCTCCTTTACAGCCATCGGATCGACTGGATCGGGCGGATGCCGGTTCCACGAAAGGAGGACGCGGAACCCGTTCCGGTTGCCGGCGCGGAGCCGTTGAGGGCCGAATGCCAGCATTTCCTTGATTGTATTGAGACACGACAACGGCCGAGAACGGATGGGACCAACGGCCTTCGTGTTCTCGAGATTCTCGATGGCTGCCAGCGTTCGCTTGAGAGATCAGGGACGGTCCTCTCGCTCGGCAAAGACGTGTTTTTTGCCCATCCGAGTGCCTGTATCGATGAGGGGTGCGAGGTTGGAGAGGGAACGCGGATCTGGCACCATACCCATGTCACGGGTGGCGCCCGTATCGGCAAGGGATGCAGCATTGGACAGAACGTCTATGTGGGGAAAAACGTCCGTATCGGAGATCATGTGAAGGTCCAAAACAACGTGTCTGTCTTTGAGGGTGTCACATTGGAGGACTATGTCTTTTGCGGACCGTCGATGGTATTTACCAACGTATTCAACCCGAGGAGCCGCATTTCCCGGAAAAACGAGTTTCGGCCGACGCTGGTCAAGACGGGTGCCACGATCGGGGCCAGTGCAACGATTATCTGCGGGCACACCATTGGTGAGTATGCCTTCGTGGGTGCCGGATCGGTCGTGACAACCGATGTGCCTCCCTACGGGCTGGTTTACGGAAATCCGGCCAGGATTCAGGGATGGATGTGTGAGTGTGGGGTCGAGATTAAGTTCAGAAAAGGTCAGGCAACATGTCAGGTTTGCGGGAAAACGTATCGAAAGGATCAGAATCGAATCAGTCCGACGTGATCCAGAAGGTTTCTTGATGGAGGATCGTTCAGATGAGATGACCACCCAAACGCCCGCATTCAGACGGATTCTGATCATTCGGCTGACGGCGGCCGGAGATGTGATCCGGACGCTGCCGGCCCTTGCCGTTCTGAGAAGGAACTTTCCCTCGGCCAGAATTGCCTGGGTGGTGGAAGAGGGGGCAAACGAACTTCTCTCTGACCAACCCGAACTGGACGAGGTCATTGTCTTTCCGCGAGCAGTCCTGGAAAAGGCCCTGTTCGCGGGCCGATGGCTGACGCTCGCGAGGGAGGCTTTGGGGTTCGTGCGAAGACTTCGGGGGAACCGGTTCGACCTCGTCATGGATTTCCATGGCATTCTTAAGAGTGGTTTCATGTCCAGACTCAGCGGTGCTCCGGTCCGTGTTGGATTCGAGAGAGGATTTTGCCGGGAGGGTAATCCGTGGTTCAACAACAGGCGGGTTTCACTGCCCCGTAAAAGGATCAGCCGCTTTGAGCGAAATCTCAAACTCCTGGCGCGGATTTGTCTGGATTCCCGTGATATTCCCTTCAGACTTCACGTGTCAACCGAAGATCTTCACGATGCCCGGGAGTTCTTTGAAAACCACGGTTTGGTCGGATCATATCCCGTGGTTGCACTCCATCCCGGAACGAGCGAGAAGACCCGATACAAACGGTGGTTTCCTGAGGGTTACGCCGAGGTCGGAGATCATCTTGTTCGAGAGATGGGCGCCTCGATCATCGTGACATGGGGACCTGGAGAACGTGCAATCGCCGAGCGGGTCCGGTCCCTGATGCGTTCACCCTGTGTCCTGTCCTGCCCGACCCGGTCTTTGAAAGCGTTGGCGGCGATCTATCAACATTGCCATCTCTACATCGGGGGTGACACAGGACCGATGCACCTTGCTTCCCTGGTGGGGATACCTGTCGTGGGGATATATGGGCCGACAGACGCTGTTGTCAACGCGCCGTATAACGGGACACCATCAATACAGGTCAGGAAGGACCTTCCATGCAGCCCCTGTCGGGACCGGAATTGCCCGAGAGTAGATTGTCTGAAGGCTATCAGTCATCAAGAGGTGGCAGAGGCGGCTAGGGATTTGCTTGAGAGAGCTTAATCCGTGAATGGACGCAGGTCAATCGGGTAGCATCCGCGGGTCAACCCGTTGACATGATCCGTCACAGGGAGCTGTCTGCCATTGTCCGCTCGCGCTCTCACTGCTCTTTTCTGAATGTAGAACAGTTCACCCCTAAAGCTGGAATCCTGAATTCCTTCCACGGACACAAGACTTTTGTTGACTTTATCGATTTCGTCTGCTATTAATGTTCAGAGAATGAACGTTCAAAAAATGAACGATTACTTTCTCCTGCGTTGGGACGGCTGAGTGGGGCTCGTCAATCGGGGGCTGTTGTCTTGAAAAACATCAAGGACATGGTCGAACACACAAATTCCCTTTTCAGACCTTCTGAATCAATGCGGGACCTTCAGTTTCTGGAGGAACTGGAGAAGACCCCCAATCTCTCCCAGAGAGAACTGTCCAACAAGTTCGGAGTCGCTCTGGGTGTCACCAATGCGTGTATCAAACGGATGGTTCGGCGCGGATGGATCAAGCTGGGAAAGATTCCTCCCAGGAGAATCGGATACTATCTGACGCCCAAGGGTTTTGCAGAAAAGGCCAAGCTCACCATGACGTTTCTTTCGTACAACGTGCACCATTACGCGCGGCTCAAGGCCATGATCGAGGAGAGAATCCTTGAGATGGCATCGAAAGGGTTGAAGCGCGTCGTCTTTTACGGCGTGAGCGACGAGATGGAGGTTGCTTATGTGACCCTCCAGGGGACGGATATGGAGCTGGTTGGTATTGTGGACGACGCAGATGGCGGCAAAGGGAAAGAGATCTTTGGAACTGAGATAAAGGCGTCCAGCGAGATAAACCGTTTGAAAGCGGATGCCGTCCTGGTTACGTCGATCCTCGACAAGGATAGAATTGTCGCGATTCTGAGGGCAAAAAAGAGTCAGCGAAAGCTGTTCACTATTTCTTAAGGGCTGTGTGCATCGTTTGCACGCGTCAGCCCTTGCTTCCCCTGGGAGGACCAGGTGCAAAAGTGTGGGTTGGAGGAGGCCTTGAGGTGGCTTGATCAAACAGTGTCCGACATCAGATAAGATGCTTAGACTTTTATCAGGAGCTGGTTTTGAAGTACTAGGAGAAGCATTATGGAATTGAACGGAACGAAGGTATTGGTCCTTGGGGGAGCGGGTTTCATCGGGTCCAATGTGGTGGAAGAATTGACGAAAGAGAATGTCAGGGAGATCGTCGTCTATGATAATTTCACCCGAGGTTCGATGGCCAATTTGAAAGAAGCCCTGACTGATCAGCGGGTAAAAATCTATGAACTGGGTGGGGATGTTCTCCATGAGGACATCCTCAACGAGGCGATGAAGGGGGTGGATTATGTTTTTCACCTCGCCGCCCTATGGTTACTGCATTGCCAGGAGTATCCAAGAGCGGCCTTTAAGGTTAACATCGAAGGC
>Ga0180438_10010547_pt1 | contig 11315 bp, 10 predicted proteins | sample SS_ome_12_FD_132455 | JGI IMG/M metagenome (GOLD analysis project Ga0180438, IMG submission 132455) | Hypersaline lake sediment archaeal communities from the Salton Sea, California, USA - SS_3_D_2 metaG | ecosystem: Environmental > Aquatic > Non-marine Saline and Alkaline > Hypersaline >...
CAGCCCGTCATTGCGAGGAGCGGCAGCGACGAAGCAATCCCCAAGTTGATCGTATTTGAAGGCGGGAGATTGCTTCGCTACGCTCGCAATGACACCACCGAGGCCATTCTGAGAGCGAGCCGGCGGCTCCCCAGGTATGCCTGAGTAATTACTGTATTATTCCGTCGTCGATGGAGTTCGACACTTGGTTCGGTGCTTGGTATGGATCAAGCGACTGTTCGCCCAAAAATCCTGTGTGTAGACGACACCCCAGAAGTATGCACCCTGGTTCAGCGGTTGCTTTCCCATCGCTATGACGTTGCGGGGGCCAATGATGGCCTGCAAGGAATTGAGATAGCGGTGGACATCCGTCCGGATCTGGTCCTGCTCGATATGCATATGCCCGGCCTCACCGGCTACGAGGTCGCCACCCGTCTCAAGTCGCTCATGCCAGGCGTTCCCGTCGTTGCGCTCACGGCCGATGTGACCGCCGATATCCGCAAGCGCGTCCTGGCTGCAGGTTGTGACGGGTACCTGGCCAAGCCGGTTGACCCTGATGGCCTCGAAGACCAAGTCCAGGCGTTTTTGGATGGCGCGCGGGAGGAGCTCAAGGACGATAGTTACCGCCAGGACTATCAGCAGACACTGGTGGTCCGGCTGGAGGACAAGGTTCGCGAGCTCACACGAACGCTTGAGCGCAACGCCGAACTCGACGCGCAGAACATCCAGTTGCTGGAGCAGGCGCAGCGCCAAGCCCGGCTGCTGGCGGCAGGGGCCAAGGTAGGGCGCAGCATCGTTTCCATTCTGGACTTGGATGCGCTGCTGAATACGACGGTTGACATGATCTGTGACGAGTTTGGTTTCTACTACGCTGGCGTGTTCCTGATCGACGAAATGGGCGAGTGGGCGGTGCTGCGGGCTGGTCGAGGTGAAGCCGGTGGTGCGATGATCGCCAAGGAACACAAGCTCAAGGTGGGGGGACTCTCGATGATCGGTACCTGCATCACGCAGCGCCAGGCGCGCATCGCCCTGGATGTGGGTGAGGAGCCGGTCCACTTCAAGAATCCCCATCTGCCCCACACCCGCTCTGAGATGGCCCTGGCCTTGGTCGTGGGCAATGAAGTGATCGGCGCGCTGACGGTGCAGAGTGTTGAGGAGGCGGCCTTTGGCGACGAAGATGCCACTGCGCTGCAGGCAATGGCCGATCAACTGGCTGTGGCCATCAACAACGCCCAATTGCTCAAAGAGCTGGAGACCGCCCACGAGGAGTTGGTGCGAGCCAAGACTTTCGAAGCGATCGCCACCGCCACTGGCGAGGCGATCCACTGGGTAGGGAACAAGGCTGCGCCTATCCCCGGCAGTGTGGCTCGAATCACTGAGGACTTTGTCCGCTACATGGCGCTGGCCAATGCGTTGGTACCTCAATTGCCGCTCGAATTGCGCGAGCAGAAATTCGCTCAGCTTCTGGCTGACGCTGCCGAGGTGATAGCCGAGCGGGGTAACTTCCTGAAAGATGTGCAAGCCGATCTGGAATCTTGCTCGCTCAAGCGGCTACGCAACATACTGTCTGTCGAATCCATTTTCGAGGATCTCGAGATTATCCAGAGCAGTGCACGCGCCATTCTGAACATCAAGGAAGACCTCATTGGTCCGGCTCGCAAGCGCAAGGATCAAGTCATCTCTGTGGCAGACCTGCTGATGGAGACCATCGCTTCGATGGGAATATCAGATGACGTCGCGCGTACCCTCTTCAGTGAGGGTCTGCCCTGCGTGCGGGCTGACCCATCTCAATTGGAGCGTGTCTTTATCAACCTGATCAAGAATAGTATGGAGGCGATGGTTGGCGTTGAGGACAAAAGGTTGTTCATTTGGGGTCGGGAGGCAGATGAGCCCGGGTTCATCATGGTTGATGTGACCGACAACGGGCATGGCATTCCGCCCGAGATAGCGGACAAGATCTGGGTGGCGTTCTACACGACCAAGGGGGACCGAGGCGGAACCGGTCTAGGGCTCGCGGCGTGCGCGCAGATTGTCGGGCAGTTGGGTGGCAGGATCAGTATGGAGAGCGAGGTCGGCGTTGGTACCACGTTCAGCGTGCTCTTGCCAGTGGCGGCAAAGGAAGACGTGGAAGCCGTGGCAAAGACGTAGATGGCTGTGGCATCGAGAGTTGAAACCTGGCTGTGGCAGAGTGAAAACAATAACACCAGATGGGTGGAGTTGGAACGCCGTTTTTCCCTCGATGAGGGGGAAAACGAATGACCATCAGAACTTTGATACCACAGGAGCGGCGAGACCTCGCAAGGAACACGATCCCACACGTAGAATGGCGACAGGCGCTTGATACATTCCTGAACACCCTGAGCAGCCCCAGGACAGCCCAGGCATACCAGGGAGCCGTCATAGAGGCGATGGACGCAATAGGCGTTGACTACGTGGCCGACGTTACCGCCCCGATGCTGGCCGAGTATCGGGGCTGGCTTGTAGGTCGTCTGGACGCCGAGCGAGCCGACAGACTATCACCGGCAACCGTCAACCTCAAATTGGCTGGGCTGCGTCAATTCCTGCGCTTCTGTCTGGTGACGGGCATCGCCTCTTTGAGCAAGGATGCAATCGGGTTTGTGCTAAAGTCACCCAAGGCGACAGTGGAGAAGCCCTATCAGGTATTGAACGAGTCAGAGAGGCGGCGATTTCTGAATGTGGCCCAGGAGAGCGGCCCATGCGAACACGCGCTGGTGTCGTTGGCGTTGGGTGCTGGCCTGCGAGTGTTGGAGTTGGTCAAGGTCCGGCTGGCCGATCTCTCCCAGGATGAAACGGGGAGTTGGTGGTTGCTGGTCAAGATGGGCAAAGGCCGGAAGGACAGACTTGTACCAGTCGCGGCATCGGTTATGGAGATCATCAAGCTGTGGGTAAAGGATAGCGGGCGCGACTTATCCAGAAAAGCCGACCGGGAAACCTACCTTTTTAGAACTCGCCAGAGTGCGAGAATGTCATCACGCCGAGCCGGACAATTGATCAAAGGGATGGCACAGCAAGCAGGTATTCAAAAGCCAATCTCACCGCACTCACTCAGGCACACAATGGCTATCGAGTTACTGAGAAATGGAGCGAGCGCCGTGGTCGTCCAGAACCTGTTGGGGCACTCGACGCTTGCGCCTACCCAGCGATACCTTGACCACTTGGAGCGTTCAGACTTGGCTCAGTGGGCGTTTTCGCCAGTGTAACGAGTTTCCGATAACTGAAGATATGGTATATACTCAGTCAACGTGAACAGTCGAGCTACTTCGACCATCGTCTCGGCGGAAAGAGGTGCCAACCACTGAACGTTCGCTCATTTTGAGAACGAAAAGACAGATTGGGGTGCTGGCTGCTCAGGACGAAGTGGTAGAAGCGATAAGATTGCTATCAAAGCCAGTAAGCACCCAATAGAAACGGGACATTAACAATCGCATACAGGTTCAAGACGCACTACTTCCCGGGTAATTACGCAGAAAAGTGCGTGTACAGTGTCGTGGGCAACCCCCACAGTTCCAAAATACGCTTCTGCACTTCTGTGAGCGGCGTGACCTGGGAACGAATTTGTCCGGCCACAGGCACCAGCAAGAGATTGATGTTGTCAAAAGCCGCCAACATACGCTCGGTCGTTGGGGTGGCGGTGCTGCGTTTGGGATTGCCGGGATAGATACCCGCCAGTTCGGCATTGTCTTGGGCCAAGGCCTGTTTGGCCGTGTAGTCGCCCAGAGCGAGCATACGAGCGGCCAGGGTCAATAGATGGAACAACCCTTTGGCATGATCGTCGCGCTGTACGTAGACCGGGGTGATGGAGAGAATCTTGCCCTGCAAGCGGCGGAAGATGTTCTCTTCGATGTACTGATCCCGGTAGGCTAAGACAGCCTGAGTCAAGGCAAGTTGTCCTGCAGGAGCATTGGTCGCATAGAGATGCGCCAACCGGCCCTGAATTCAGCTTCGGCGATGGCTTGCTGGTTGCGTGTCACCGTTAGTTGGAAGCGCACTGTGCGTTCTGTGCGCGCAGGCTTGTCTCCATACGCACGGATCTGGCGCTCGGTCACTTCTTGCTGGTAGTCATACTCGAACAAGCCCTGCACCCGGTACTTCTCTTCGATGCGCTGGATGGCTGCCAGCAGACGGGCTTCGTCTTTGATCTGGCGTTTGCCGCGCCCCCGCGACGGGGTCACCGCTTTCAGTGCCTTCTCCGCCCTGTCTAATCGCCGGTGCAGCCACTTGTGTGTGCTGTGCGTGTATTGGAAAGAACGCACCACCAACAATCGCTCTTGCCACTCCACAGATCGACCAGCAACTTGGGCCTGGCGAGTTCTGCTGACTTCAAATCCACAGGCCAACGCCAACGCTGGATCCGGGGCTTGACCATCCTCTGGCAGGTCTTCAGGCAAGAAAATACGCTCCATTTCATCTTCCCGGTCAGCCCAGGGGACCAGCAACTCTTCCAGAAGCCCCGGCTCATCCTTCAGATGGGCTAGAGGGGTCAGGTAGACATCGTCTTCAGCAACAATCGTCGCCCGAGTATGCAAGGCACTCATCTTGCTGTCTCCAACCACCAGCAGGCCGCTTTCCGGCAGCACTTGTTTGACACGCCGATAACACGGCAGGTAGAGGGGATCATCAGCACGGTTTCCAGAAACTACATCGACGGCTAGAGTAAGCCCCATGGGATCCAGACTGGCCAACATCATCTTGTATTGGGTTTCATACTGCCCATTCTTGGCTTTGCCGACCTGGAAGAGGGTATGACCTTTCGGATCGTGGTTCACTGTCCCAGTAGTGGCATCCAGTCGCACGGTCGACTCTTCTTCTAGCCGGTACACTCTCAACAAATGGCAGCCCAGTCGGGCTTCAATCTCAAACCAATAATCCGTCTGACTCAACATCCGCAAACAGAGTGCCAGCCGGTCATCGGTGAAGTCCAATTCCGTAAGCGGTTGCCCCGTCAATTCCTGCAAGGCATGCAATCGCTTGGCAACCCATTCTCGTACCCGATCCATACAATGCGTATGCTCGGAAAGTATGTGTATCAACCAGATCGTGATTATCCAGCCAGGGCTCAAACCTTGCCAATTGCCGTGAATCTCTATCACCTGATCGACGGTCGCCTGTATGCGCATCCTTTGCAAATGTCCAAAGATGACGGGTATGTCATCCAATCTTTCTACTTGTACCTCACCAACTTTGACCTCGTTTTTCATACCGGTGAGGATACCAGATTTTGTCTTTTATGTCCAAATTTGAGCGAACGTCGAGCAACCACCTTTCGTAACAATCTACTGTCTGCGCAGGGTGAAAACCCGCAGACAGGTTGGAGAACATCAGCACGGGTTTGCCGGTCTTCCGGGCAGATCGTACCGCGGACTCAGCTACAGAAAGAGATTGCTCTACCTCCCGATCTGCAATGTCTGGAGGTGTATCACGGCTGATGGCCAGCAGATGTACACTCTTCTCCTGCGCGACCACGTCCACGCACGCGGGATAAGTCTTCTCCAGATCACCACTTCCCCAGGCATCCATTGGGTTGGCGATAGAGATGTACGGCTGAAGGATCTCACTCAGAGCCCGCTGTGCTTGTTCTGACAACACTGGAAACTCAAGACCCAAATCCTGGGCCAGATCCGCAATCAAGCCAATCTGACCGCCCGAGAGGCTCAGGAGTCCCACGCCAACGCCCTCGGGCAGGGGACAGGTGACGAAAAACGCCGCCGCCTCTATTAGCTCGTCCAACGTGTTCAATCGCATCACACCCAGACGGAGGAACACAGCGTCACACACTGCATCGGAGCCAGCCAGGCTGCCGGTGTGAGCCTGAACCGTTCTACGGGCCATCTCGGAGCGACCGATCTTCACAGCTAGGATAGGCTTACCAGCTTCCACAGCAGCCCTGGCTGCCGTGACGAACTTCTCAGGGCTGCTGATGCCCTCTAGAAAGGCCACGATGACTTTGGTGTGAGGGTCGTTGACCAGGTAGCCATTATAGTCAGCGGCACTCAACACTGCCTCGTTGCCGCTCGATATCAAATAGCGGAAACCAAAACGCGCCGAGTTGGCCAGGCCCAGGCAGATGGCGCCACTTTGCACGACAGCAGAGACACCGCCAGCACGAGTCTTTGGGCTCAAGGCCACGCTGGACAGCGCCACGCTGTCCACCAGATTAGCCACGCGGATGCAGTTGGGGCCGCACACCAACATGCCAGACTCTGGCAAAGTGGACCAGTTCAGCCTCCCGGGCCTCCCCCTCCTGACCCGCCTCGGCATACCCGCTGGCCAGAATCCAAGCTGCTCGCGCGCCGATCTGCACCGCTTCCTCGAGAACCCCTAGCACTTTGTCGGCGGCCAGCAACACCGCCACCGAATCCACCGGGCCCGGCAGCGAACTCAGGTCGGGATAGCAAAGAAAGCCCAGCACCTCGGCGTGCCTGGGATGAACCGCGTAGACGGCACATCGTATCTGAGGTGTCTCAGATTCTCAAGAACCAACCGCCCGGCGCTGCCATAGCGCTCGGAGGCACCGATAACAGCGATGGACCTTGGCCTGAGAAGGGGAGAGAGATCCCGGAACGGACCGATTGTCACGGCAGCGCCCTACTCCCGCCCGACTACTAAGGCCAGAAGTGCCATCCGTATAGACACGCCGTTGGCTGCCTGACGGAAATAGGCCGCGCCCTCGTAAACGTCCACTTCGGGGACAATCTCGTCCACCCGGGGCAAAGGATGCATAATGGAGATCCCGCTTTTGGCCTGCTCCACTAGGGCCCTGTCAATCACATAGGCACCTTTTAGCTGCTCATACTCGGCAGGATCCTCAAACCGCTCCTTCTGGATTCGGGTCATATAGACAACATCGCTCTCACGCATCGCGGCAGCCAGATCGGTGGTTTCGGTGATCTCCACCCCCTCTTCCCGCATATCTCCCATAATGCTCTTTGGCATCTCGAGGCCTGGTGGCGCGACGAGGAATAGCCGCATCCCCAGGCGCACCAGCAGGTGGGAGAGCGAGTGTACCGTGCGACCATACCTCAGATCGCCGGCCAGGGTCACGGTCAGTCCCTCCAGCGTTCCCTTCTCCTTCTGGATAGTGTAGATATCCAGCAATGCCTGAGTAGGGTGCTGCCCGGCACCGTCACCAGCATTGATGACCGGTACCTCCACAGCCTCTGCGGCTTCTCGCGCTGAACCCTCTCTTGGGTGACGAATCACGATGAGGTCCGCGTAACCCGCTACCGTGCGTGCTGTGTCGGCTAGTGATTCGCCTTTTGCCGCCGATGAGGTCCTGGGGTCGGCCACCGATATCACGCTCCCGCCCAGTCGCTGCATAGCGGCTTCGAAAGAAAGGCGTGTGCGGGTACTGGGCTCGAAGAAGAGGGTCGCGAGCATTTGTCCGGCCATATTGCTCAATCGACCTCCAGCCTCAAGTACTGCCTCAAACCGGGATGCCGTAGAGAGGATCAATTCCAACGCTTCGTCCGAGAGAAGATCCGTACGCAAGATATCCTCGCCATACAAAGCAGACATAATTCTTTACCTCCAACTAGACTACAAGCAGGGGGCCAGAGCCAATTCGAACCCCCCGATACTCCCTCATCAAGCGTGCGCCGACAGAATTGATTGGCTCACTTCACACACAATGAACCATCTGGAACTCTCGGAGAAATCGAAACATAGAACTATGAAATGCCCGGCTGCCAGCTTCTCAAGTCCTGCAGAAGCTAGCCAGGCTTCTGGCAGCAACCCACGTTGACAGACCCGAGCGTGCAGCGCCTTCAGCAAAGATACGGCTACGACCTCTAGCACCTCTGGCGCTACTACTTGTTGCGCAAGTGGAAGACCTGTATGCACTGCGATGTGGGCCTCAAGAACCTGCATCACGTGCTGAGCACTGTCTTCGCTCAATACGTGGCTGTGTTGCTCCTTGTCCACTCCCCTAGGTGCTACCTGATATCCTTCACCGGCGGCTTGGCAAAGCGAGCGATCTTGCTGTGTTGCAGGCCCAAGTCGGCGATCATCTCCGCCATCTTGAAGGCCACTGAGGTGGGATCCAGCACCACAACTCCGAGTTCACGACCAATGTCCTCCGCGTAACCGGTGAGCCCAGCACAGCCCAGAATGATCACCTCGGCACCTTGTTCCTCGACGGCCCTGCGTGCGAGCTCCAGAATACGCGTCTTGGCTTCCTCGGGATTGGCGTCCATCTCCAGTACCGCCATGTTCATAACTAGGGTAGATGCGTAGGCGTTTTCCAGGCCATGCTGGCGTACATGGAGTTCTCTGATTGGAGCGCGGTTGCAGAAGGTAGTCGTGATCGAGAACTTGTGGCCCAGCATCGCTGCTACGTGTAGGGTGGCTTCCTCGATCCCGACGACTGGGATGTTTGAGATCTCTTTGGCTGCGTCTAGGCCTGGATCAGAGAAGCAGGCTAACACGACAGCGTCATAATCCTCTTCGTTGGCCCTGCGCACCAATTCCAGGGTGGGGGGCGTTGCCAGAGCCTCGTCGTAGACTGATTCAATGGAAATGGGCCCGTGTTCAGGATTCACCACGGTCAACTCAGTGTCAGGGTGCTTGATTCTCTCCAACTCGCGACGGATATGCTCTGTTACACTCACGGATGTATTAGGATTGATGACAAAGATGCGCATATTGTCCTTGCCTCCTTCATCCTACCGATGAGTAAGGGGCTAGCTCAAGTGGGGTCCAGATGCACCGAAAGGCGCTCTCTGTCCAATCGCGCTACCTTCACCCAGCTAGCTCAATGAGCGGCAGCCATCCCCAGTTGAGGCGATGGTCTCTACCAACACATCCACTGCCCGAACCTCACTCCCCCTTGGCAGCACCATCAATGGATTGATGTCCAGCGCCGCAATCAGGTCGCCCAAATCTACGGCCAGCTGCGAGAGGCGCACCAGGGCATCGGCCAGCGCGTCCACATCAGCGGGAGGTCGCCCGCGGAACCCTTCCAGTAACCGTGCCCCCCGAGTCTCCTGTATCATCTCCAATGCGCCCTGGGTGTTGAGAGGTGGTAGGCGCAGTGATGAATCCTTCATAATCTCAACCAACGTCCCGCCCGAACCGAATACCACTACCGGGCCAAAGTCGGGGTCATGCAAGATCCCCAGGATGACCTCGACGGCGTCACTGGTGATCATCTCCTGAACAAGCACTCCGTCTAATCGGGCGCGAGGATAGTGGTGTCTGCCAGTCGCCATAACTTCGCGGAAGGCCTTAACCACGGTCGTCTCGTCCCCCAGACCAACACGCACACCGCCGATTTCTGTCTTGTGCTGAATGTCCGGAGAGAGAATCTTGAGAACCACAGGGTATCCGATGCGCTGGGCAGATTGTGCTGCCTCTTCTTCCGTCGTAGCCACTTCCTCCTGTGGGCCTTGGATGCCGTAGTCAGCCAGCAGGCGCCGCCCATCGATCTCAGAAAGCCCTGTACGCGATCTCTCCAGCCTCTCGCGCCACTCCGGCAGAGTGGTCGGCGATGGAGAGCCCCCAGCCCCAAGATTTCCTATACCCCGTCTGAACCTGGCATAGTCCAAAAACACCTTGATGGCCTGGAGAGTCGCCCGGGTTCCTTGGAGGTAGGGAACGCCACCTTCATCCAATAGGTGCTTTACGTCCTTCTGAAAGCCAGCAGATGGATTGGAGAACATCAACACCGGCTTGCCCGTCTCACGGGCGACTTGTACCGCGGCCTCTGCCTCAGCAAGCGATTGCTCGACCTCCAGGGGAGCAGCGGCCGGCGGGCTATCGCGAGTCACGGCCAAAAGGTGCACCGCCTCGTCTCGTGAGACAAGGTCCATACAGGCCTTGAAGACGCCTCCCCGGGCATCCGTGCCCCAGGCATCCAGCGGGTTGTCAATAGCGGTATATGGCAGAATCCGGGAGAGTGCTTTACGTGTGTCCTCCGAGAGCGTGGGGAAAACCAGGCCTATCTCCTGGGCCAGATCAGCTACGAGTCCGACCTGCCCACCCGAGAGACTAAGGAGGCCCACACCCTCACCCTGGGCCCGGGGGCAGGTGGCGAAAAGGGTCGCTGCCTCGAGGAGTTCGTTGAGTGTGTTTAGTCGCACCACCCCCAGCCGACGAAAGACGGCATCCACCACTGCGTCGGCTCCTGCCAGGCTTCCCGTGTGGGCCTGGACCGCTCGGCGTGCCAGATCTGAGCGACCTACCTTGAGCGCCAGGATGGGTTTACCTATCTGAGCAGCGGCCGAGGCGGCTGCCATGAACTTCTGTGGGCTGCGGATTCCCTCCAGAAAGGCGACGATAACCCTTGTATGAGCGTCATTGACCAGGTGGCCGATGTAGTCGGAGCTGTCGAGGACAGCCTCGTTACCGGTGGATATGAGGTAGCGCAAGCCGAAACGGGCCGCATTTGCCAGGCCCATCAACACAGCGCCGCTCTGCGAGATCACCGAGACTCCGCCAACTTTATTCTGCGGGCTCAGTGCCACACTGTACATCGCCACCCTATCCATCAAGTTAGCCACGCCGATGCAATTCGGTCCGCAAATCAGTAGATCCGTGTCCTCAGCGAGACGGACCAGTTCAGTCTGCCGCGCTTCTCCATCGGCGTCGGCCTCAGCAAAACCGACGGCAAGCACCCAGGCAGCGCGGGCGCCGATCTCCACTGCCGTCTCCAAAACAGGCAATGCCTGTTCCGCTCCCAGCATAATGGCGATTGCCTCCACCGGCGCAGGCAGCGACTTCAAGCCGGGGTAGCACGGCCAGCCCAGAATCTCCTTGTAGTTCGGGTTGACGGGATACACGGCTCCCTGATAGCCCAGATGACGCAGGTTTTCCAGAGTGATTCGTCCAGGAGTTCCATACCGCTCTGAGGCCCCTACTATGGCGATAGCTGCGGGATTCAGCAATGTGGAGAGATCTCGAAAGGAATCTGTACTCGTCATGGTCATCTAGGTTTCAAGCGGATATGATAGGGGATGGAAGACCAAGAGATAAGGCCGTCTCCTCAAGACTGGTCACAACCTGGACATGCAGGGGGATCCCTTCCCGATGCCGTTTCTCCTCTATCTCGTACTCTTTCTCGCCCGGGATGTAGATTCGGGTTTCTCCCTCGGCCTTTTCCGATTCCTTGAGACGATGGATCAGATCGTCCATATCTGCCTCGAACTCCTCAAGGGAACGGAAGGCGCTCACGTCAAGGGCCAGGAAGAAATGGCCGATGCCGCTTGGTAACCGCCTGCCGTCGGGCTGCCGAGGACACACCAAGTCGGCATAGGCGGATCCCGACAGAACCCCGGAAAGAATATCCACCATAATAGCTAGGCCGTACCCCTTGTGGCCGC
>Ga0180438_10010550_pt1 | contig 11312 bp, 9 predicted proteins | sample SS_ome_12_FD_132455 | JGI IMG/M metagenome (GOLD analysis project Ga0180438, IMG submission 132455) | Hypersaline lake sediment archaeal communities from the Salton Sea, California, USA - SS_3_D_2 metaG | ecosystem: Environmental > Aquatic > Non-marine Saline and Alkaline > Hypersaline >...
TCTCTGCACTCCCTTCGCTCGCGTTTGTGGGTATTGGCAGTGACCGCAGGGCAATGCCGGCCCGAAACACTGAAAAACTACCGAAGCAACGCCCCTGACTCCTCAGGTTATGAAATACCTCTAATTAACCGACGCGACACCGCACGGCCACGCCAGCGCCCGTGCAGGCTCCCCGGTTCCGACGCAGAAGCCATCGGTCGTGGGTATGATCCAACGCAGAATCGCCGGCCCGCGGTTTGTCGTGAACGGTGGCATTACAATCCTTGCCATCGCCTTCGGCGCAGTCCTCCTCGCGCCTTTCCTGACCTATCCCTTCGGCCGCGACCATGGCGTCTTTGCCACCGCCGCCGATATCCTCGCCCGCGGTGGCGTGCCCTATCGGGACATTTGGGACGTCAAACCCCCTGGCATCTTCTATCTCTACCAAGCGAGCTTCTCCCTTTTCGGTCGGTCGACGGCCGCTCCGAGAATCCTCGACCTCATATGGACCCTCACCACAGCGGTCACAGTCTACGTCCTCGGTCGTCGCCTCTTCCGCCACTGGATTGCCGTCGCCGCGGCATTCTTCTTTCTCATCCGGTACGTCGCCGGCTTCGGATACTGGAACAGCGCTCAACCTGATGGCTTCGCTTCCCTTCCTCTCTCGCTTGCCGCCATCGCACTCCTCACGGCCGAACATCGCCGATCGTTATGGATGGCGTCACTTGCCGGTGCACTCATCGGGGTCGCCATGCTCCTCAAGCCAACCCTTGGCATATTTATCCTCCTACCCATAATCACTGCTATGGCTGACGACCGGCATCCCATCCCTGCACGCGCGGCCCGCGCATCGGCCTACATCATTGGCGGCATCTTCGTCATCGGCGGAGCTGTCCTCCTGATCTGGCGAGCTGGTGCACTGCACGACACTGGCGAAGTTCTGATCCAATGGAACCTCGCCTACTCGCGTCTCCGTCACCCCGTAACTCAAGCATCTAACCCCGTCATACAAACCTTCCGCTTCCTCCTGGGCATTCCTCGCCATTACCTCTTCCCAGTTGGATTGCTCGCCCTCATTGGTGCCTTCGACCTTGTCATTCGGCCGAAGTCCGGCCAAACAAGATGGCTCGCGCCCGGGTGGGCGCTCAGCATCATGGCATCAGTCTGGCTTCAGGGCAAGTTCTACACCTATCACTGGCTTCCGGTTCTACCCCCATTGGCTTTGCTGTCCGCCCAAGGGATCGATACCATCAACCTCGCTCTTCGCCGGACCTTGCCACAACGCGCCGCTCGCGCCATTGCAACCACCGGCGCCCTGGCGCTCATCGCCCTCCTCGGATTGGCCTACTGGACTTCCCTCCAATGGCCCATCCGTGTACTCCTGAGAGCAACCAGCCCCAACGTCCTGGTCGAACGCTATGGACGCCACGGAGACTTTTCCCTTCCCGCCGATGCCGCAGTCGCTTCGTTCATCGGGGAAAGGACTGATCCAAACGACGTGATTTTCATCTGGGGATTCGAGCCCCTGATCTACTTCCTCGCCGATCGGCAACCGGCCAGCCGCTTCATCTACACCGTCCCTCTCGTCACACCCTGGTCTCCCGCCGAATGGCGCTCCGAACTCCTAAGGGACCTTCAGACCAGACGCCCCGCCTACTTCGTCGTCACTCATAACGACATCCTCCCCTGGATGACCAGACGTCTCGACGACTCCGCCTCCCAACTCGCCGGCTTCGAGGATCTATCCACCTGGTTACACCATCACTACGAAGCTGTGGAGCACATCGAGGACTTCGACATCTGGCGGCTCAAGGAATCGACGGACTAGAGATACCCGAGACTGTGGAGCCGTTGCCGCGCACCATCGCTGAGTAGATCGCTCGTCGGTCGATTTTTCCCCTGCCGCAGTCGATTCTCTCTCGCTTCTTCGGTGAGCATTCGCAGTCGATCGCGCAGATCATTCACCGCCCCCGTGCCAGCGATGTCCCGCAACTCTCCGCGGTCTGTCCGCCGGTCGTAAACCTCGAATTCACCGACCTCCGGGTGGTAGATAACCTTATATTCATCTGTCGTCAATGCCACCTGGTCCTCGCCATGAAGAACCCCCTCGGAGAATACAACTGCTCCTGGCTCGCCGTCAGCGGTTGGCAGAGACCCACCAGAAAACCCGTCTCTGTTCTGCAATCCTGCCACATCAAGAAATGTACCGGCAAGTTCTATCAACGACACCGTCTGCCTCACCACAGGATCGGCTGAGGTCCCTCGTGGCCACTTCACCAGCAGTGGGACCCGCAACACCTCTTCGTGCATCGAGTGACCATGCTCGAACTCGCCGTGGTCGAACAATTCCTCCCCATGATCGGCTAAGATTACGATCAGAGAGCGATCGTACACCCCCTTGCACTTCAGTTCTGCTAAGAGCTCGCCTACACATTGGTCCGCGTATCGGACTTCTTCAGCGTAACACTCTCGGCACATCTTCTGGAATCGACTGCGCTCCTCCGGCGAAACATTCTGCATTTCGTCATACCACGCGCTCCGTGTTGTCTCCCAGTCGGCAGGATAACGGTCCCATACCTCATCCGGCGTTTCCGGAGAATCGTATGGAGTATGAGGATCGAGATAATGCACCCAAAACAAGAACGGTTCGCGGTGATTAAGCCGAACCCAAGCGCGTGCATGCGCGCTCACTTTTTCGCCCTGAGCGCCGCCCGAAGCGACCAAAGAATCCCTACTCGCCCCATCCTCGTTGCGGAAGAAATCCACGCAGCGACTCCATCCCCTCTCCGCAGCGAGAAACGGATTCGTCAATTCAGCCGCCGTCCGGTATCCCTCCGACCACAGCCGCTCCGTCAGCAGAGAGGCGTCGCTTCTCAGGGCGGCCCTGTCGAAGTAGCCGTAGGGATGCTCATCCACTCCTCGCATAACCGCGGATTCCGATGCCGTCCGCCCGCTGAACAACGCTGCAAACGAAGGCATCGTCCAGGATGATGGCGCATAGGCTGCCTCGTACACGGTCGCATCTCTCGCGAAGGCGTCGAGGTTCGGGGTCAGCCCATCGGTGCTTCCATAGGCGCCCAGGTGATCTGCCCGAAGGGCATCGATCCCAATCAGAACGATATTCGGTCGGGAATCGCCCAGTGCCCGGCCGAGCGGACCCGCCTCATGGAGCAGCCCATCCGGAACCGCCAAAGTCAACCAGAGAGCCCCCGGAGCCATGCCGACTACCATCAGCGAACCTCTCACAGCACGATGCCATCGCCCTGTGGGCCCGGGTCTTCCCGGCGGTACAACCCGCCTGGCGAGAACACCGGCGACCATGCCTGCGACCCATCCAATGGCAGTCATCCAAACAATGTGGAGTCGACTCAGCTCCGGCCACACATCCGATCGCTGCGCCCAACCGACCGTCAAGCCGATGAGCGCTCCCACAATCGCCGAGGCGGCTAGAATGATGGTGCGTCGCATGTGCTCAATGGAACCTCATGAAGTTGATTCCACAGTCGCATACCATTGCCAGACGAAATGTGACGACCCACCACGCATATGATAAAATGGCGGAGGCGGTCCGTCGGCCGCCGAATCCCTGATAGTGGTAGCCATGTCCAAGCACGTCCAATCTCCCATTCTCACCGATCTCAATGACAGACAAACGGAAGCCGTTCTTCACGCCGATGGCCCCCTCCTCATATTCGCCGGCGCGGGCAGCGGCAAGACGCGAGTCCTCACGCACCGCGCCGCCTACCTCATCCGACACTGCGAAGTCTCCCCATACAATATCCTTGCTGTAACGTTTACCAACAAGGCCGCCAACGAAATGAAGCTCCGCCTTCGCGGGCTGCTCGGCCGCCAACACTGGGATCTTTGGGTCGGCACCTTCCACTCCATCTGCGCCCGCATCCTCAGGCAAGACGGTGAACCCGTCGGCGTTCCATCGAATTTCGTCGTCTTCGATGAGTCCGACCAATCGGCTTTGATGAAAGACTGTCTCCGAGACCTCGATCTCGATCCCGAGCAGTTCCAGCCGTCCCGTATCCTCAATGAGATCAGCAACGCCAAGAACGAACTCATTCCCCCGCGTGAATACTTCAACTGGAGAGGGGGACGTCCGTACGACGAGATCGTCGCCCGCGTTTACACCCTCTATCAGAACCGCATTCAAGACAATCAGGCCCTCGACTTCGACGACATTATTGCCTACACGGTTTGGCTCTTCGAGCGACATCCCGAAGTCCTCGAACGCTATCAAGATCGCTTCCATCACATCCTCGTCGATGAGTACCAGGATATCAATTTCGCCCAATACCGCTTCGTCGTCCAACTCGCCGCCAAACGCCGCAACCTCTGTGTCGTCGGCGATGATGACCAGGCCATCTATGCGTGGCGCGGCGCAGACATGCGTATCATCATGCGGTTCGACGAGGAATTCCCCGACGCCAGAGTGGTCAAACTCGAGCAAAACTATCGCTCCACCGCCAACATCTTGCGCGCCGCCTGGGAGGTCGTGCGCCACAATAGCACCCGCCGTGAGAAGCAGCTCTGGACCGATTCCAACGACGGCGAGTTGATCGTCACCCACCGGGCAGTCGACGAACATGCCGAGGCGACCTTTGTCGCCGATACCATCGACCACCTCACGGCGCACGACAAACGCCCCCATCGCGAGTTCGCCGTCCTCTACCGCGTCAACGCCCAATCCCGAGTGTTCGAGACCGTCTTCGTCAGCCGCGGCATCCCCTACCGGATCATCGGGGGAGTTCGCTTCTACGACCGCGAAGAAGTGAAGGATATCTTGGCCTACCTTCGCGTTCTCCACAATCCCGCCGATTCTGTGAGCCTCAAGCGCATCATCAACAAACCATCCCGTGGAATTGGCGATAGAACTGTTGCCCACCTCGAAAACGTAGCCCGCGAGCGAAATATGACGCTTCTCGAGGCCGCTCGCCATGTCGAAGCCATCCCCAAGGCGGCCTCACGCGCGCAATACGTTCTCCAATTCGTCCATATCATCGACAGTCTTCGGAAGACCATGGATAGCTCATCCCTCACCGACCTCACTGAAGCCGTCATCGACCAGAGCGGCTACCGCCGGGCGCTCGAAGCGGAGAAGAGTGTGAAAGCGCGCGGCAAGCTCGAAAACATTCAAGAGCTGCTGAGCGCGACTCAGGAGTATGAAGAGGGAGAAGAAGAACCCAGTCTCGGGGGGTTCCTCGAAGGCGTTACGCTCTTGACCAGCGCCGATATGATCGAGGAAGGCATCGAAGCCGTCCCTCTCATGACACTTCACAGCGCCAAGGGCCTCGAATTTCCCATCGTATTCATGGTAGGCATGGAAGAATCTCTCTTCCCACTCGCCCGCGCCGCCTTCAGCGATAATCCCCTCGAACTCGAAGAGGAGCGCCGCCTCTGCTACGTCGGCATGACCCGCGCCAGAGAGCGTCTCTTCCTGAGTTCAGCCGAGTATCGAACGATCTATGGATCCACCGCCCGGACCATGCCTTCGCGCTTCCTCGAAGACATTCCAGACGAACTCATCGAGCCCATGGGCCCCGTCGCTCCCCGCAATATCACCTGGGAGTCGGCCGACTCATCTCGCTCTCCGGCGGCCCAGCAGATCCTCGAAAACGCGGGTGCGGTTGACGCTCCTTTTCGCGCCGGCGACAAGGTTCAGCATCCAACCTTCGGCCGCGGCATGGTCGTTTCCGTCAATGGCACGGGCACAGACATGATAATTTCCGTCGCCTTCCCGGCGAAAGGCATCAAGAAGCTCGACCCCTCTTACGCCAACCTCGAGAAGCTCACGTGAGGAGCAGTTCGCTCGCTGTCGTTTCAATAGGAGTATGAGCGTGGAAACCATCCGAGAAAAAGAGCGCGACACACCGATCGCCGCCTCCTGTGACATCTGCGTCGTCGGCGGCAGTGCCACCGGGGTATTTGCCGCCGTTGCCGCGGCCCGCCTCGGCGCGCGCGTCGCCATCATCGAGCGCAACGGCTTTTTGGGCGGCACAGCCACGGCCGGCCTCGTGAACATCTGGCATTCCGTGTACGACCTCGGACGCCGACAACGAATCATCGCCGGCCTCACACAAGAGGTTATCGACCGGCTTGAGAAGCGCGACGCCGTCACCTTCGGCCCGACCGACCTCACTTACGCCATGCTCAACACCGACGAACTCACCATCGAGCTCGACAACCTCGTTCAGGAATCGGGGGTTCAGCCCTTCCTCCACTGCATCTTCGCTGCCCCACTCGTCGAGGACGGCCGCGTCCAAGCCATTATCGTAGAAGATAAAACCGGCCGCCGCGCCATCACCGCCTCGAACTTCGTCGACGCGACCGGCGATGGCGATCTCATCGCCCGCGCCGGCCTGCCCTGGACCAAACGAGACGACCCCCAACCCCCCACAACCTGCGCAGTCCTCTACGGGCTCGACGAGATTCGAAAGAAAACTCCTGAATTCAAGCTCAAGAACGTCGTCTTCGACCCCGAACGAGACGGAGCTCTCCGACAGGGCTTCTTGTGGTCAGCGAAAATGACGGGGGCTCCGGACCTTGACCTCGTCTTTGGCACCCGCGTCAATGGCGCTGACTGCAGCGACGCAGATGATTTGACCCGCGCCGAGATCGAAGGCCGCCGCCAAGTCCGCGCCATCTGCGATATCCTCAAACGAGACTTCAAAGGAGCCGATGCTATCAGCCTCGTTCGGCTTTCATCCAGCATCGGCATTCGCGAAACCCGCCATGCTGAGTGTCTCTACACTCTCTCCGAAAAGGACGTTCTTCACGGCACGCGTTTCCCCGATGCCATCGCCAATGGTAGCTATCCCTCCGATATCCACCACAGTGAGAAACCCGGCATCACATTTCGATTCCTCGACGGCAGAGAAGAATATAAAGCCCCCGGCCGACCCATAGTCAGACGGCGTTGGCTCCCAGAGGGAGAAGCGGGCGCCACCTTCTGGCAAGTACCGTATCGCTCCCTCATCCCGCAAGGCTCGCCGAATGTTCTCGCCGCCGGCCGCCTCATCGCCGCCGACCGGGCCGCCTATGGAGCCATTCGCGTCATGGTGAGCTGTAACCAGACCGGTCAGGCTGCCGGCGTCGCCAGCTATTTGGCCATGCAGAGCAGAACATCCGTCGCTGACATTGACCCCGATCGACTCCGCCAAACCCTTCGCGATCAAGGTGCCACCATCATCTAACCATCCACGCGCCAAACCAAGCCGACCATACATCTACATCCTTTTTGTTGGCCGTATCGCAGGCCGCATGTTATCGAGAGACCAGCGCCTATCCCCAGTGCCCGACATACGGGACCCGTTACCCAGCAGGGTCATTGCGTTATCCTCTGAGGAGTAGTAACGAGGGCGATGGCGCGTCGGGCGTGCCAGGCGTGGATGCGTAGAGCGGCGGCGATGTTGCGCACGTCGTTGAGACGAAACATCCCGATCACAAGGTTGCACAGAGCAGCCATCACCTGTGGTGCGGCGCCGGTTCGGATCTGGCAGCGGTCTTCGTCGAAGGTCACATCTCGCACCCAGTGCAAGCGGTTCTCGATTTCCCAATGTCCTCGCACCTCGCTGCTGCCATGCAAGCTGTCACCTCTGCTGTAACTGATCTGCTCCCACATACCTCCTACCGAACTCATATCAAGATAATGCAATGCCCCTGAGGCCGCGTTAAGGCCACTTGCGCTCGGCAATTCTTTGGTGCTGTCGAAGCCCATCCAATCAGGATTGGGCTACGCTGTCGACGATTTTCGAAAGCCGCGCGAAGTGCGACCTGAGCGCTTGATACAAATCAGAGTAGACGCAGTGGTACTTGGCGTATGTGTCCGCGTTTGTTTCGTCCGGCTGTGTGCACTCTTTGATCTGCACCGTGTCGCTGCAAGCTGCCGCAACATCTTTCCAGACTCCCCCAGCGACTCCGCCAAGAAGCGCTGCTCCGAAAGCCGCTCCTTCGTCGATGGTCATGGTGACGAGCGGCGCGCCGAAGATATCGCTCTGCATCTGACGCCAAAGGGAACTCCGCGACCCCCCGCCGGTATTTCGAATCTGGCGAATCGGCAAGGCCATTGTCTTGAGGATGTCGAGGGAGTCTCTCAGACCGTAACCAACCCCCTCCATAATGGCGCGAACCAGGTGAGCTTTTGTGTGATGCAGCCCCAGACCGAGAAAGACGCCCCGAGCGTTCGGATCGGCATAAGGAGTGCGCTCTCCAGCGAGGTAGGGCAGAAAGAGGAGACCTTCGGCGCCTGCCGGTACAGCGGCCGCCTCGGCCGTGATGATCTCATATGGGTCGATGCCGAGCTTGGCCGCCTTTGATTTCTCTTCTGTGCAGAGTTCGTCTCGAAACCACCGCAGGGACCCGCCAGCGGAAAGCATAACGCCCATGGCGTGCCATTGGCCTGGAACGGCATGGCAGAACGTATGAACGCGCAGGCCGGGGTCTATTTTCGGTTCGTCCATCGGCGAGAAAACCGTACCCGAGGTTCCAAGGGAAATCTGGACGATGCCCTCTTCGATAACACCGTTGCCCACAGCGCTGCAGGCGTTGTCTCCTCCGCCACCGGCGACGGGAATACCGGGGCACAAACCGGTCTCATCAGCCGCGCATCGAGAAACCGTAGCGGATGCAACAGGCGATTCATACACTGGGGGGAGATGGTCACGGGTCATGCCAATGCCGTCGAGCATGATATCGGACCAGTCGCGCTTGGCGACGTTGAGCAGCGAGGTTCCCGCTGCGTCGGAAACCTCGGTGGCGAACTCGCCGGTCAGGCGATAGCGGATGTAATCCTTTGGCAAAAGGACTTTATGCAGCCGTTTGTAATTATCGGGTTCGTTGTCTCGAAGCCACACGATCTTTGGGGCTTGAAAACCAGTCAACACCGGGTTGAGGGTTTCGCCGATGACCGTGTCAAAGCCGACCATCTCGTGGATCCACTTGCACTGAGAAGCCGTGCGTTGATCGCACCAAAGAAGAGCTTCGCGAATGACGCGGCCCTCGCGGTCGAGGAACACTGAGCCGTGCTGTTGTCCGGAGAGCCCGATGCCACGAATTTTCTCCGGTCCTATCTCGGAAGTCGCCAAGAGCTCGCGGATAGCAGCCACAGTGGCCTCCCACCAATCGGCCGGGTTCTGCTCGGCCCAGCCGGGACGCGGTGTGCGCAGGGCATACTCGTGGGTTGAACGCGCGAGGACGTGTCCCAAGGTATCGATGAGAAGTGCCTTCGTCCCAGTTGTGCCAACATCGATTCCCAGAAGACAATCAGCCATAAAAATTCCTTTCCTTAGCGAGCTGAGGATGGTCGCCGCAAAAAGGAGAGAAAGCTGCTGGGATAGACCACGACCTGAAGGGCCGGCAGCAGGAGCAATGCGTCGCGGATGAGGAGGTCCCACCCGAGCTTGTGATCGCCCATAAACGGAAAGAAACAACCGCAGCTAATTTCGATACCGCGAAGCAAGGCGAGCCCACCGGCGCCCATGAAGAGGGTGAGGAGCCCGGCGAGCACTAAGGCGCTGCTGCGGGGGAGAAGTCCGATGACGAGGAATATTCCCGCAACCAGCTCCACCCAAGGCAAGGTGACTCCAGCCAAATTTACGAGGTCTGGGTGGAGTATTCGATACCCGGCGACGAGCCGGGCGAAGTCATCTGGTTGAGACACCTTTGGGTAGCCGGTATAGATGAAGATACCGCCGACGAGGAGCCGGCAGAGGGTGCCACAAGCCTGATGCGCAATTATCGCCCGTAAGCCGACGATCAAGGATTTAGACCCTCCATTATCGGCGCTCCGGATGTATGCCACGCGCGCCAGCCTCGCTCGAAGACGCGCACTTCCTGGAAACCATACTCGATCAGTCGCTCCGCGACGTCGATTGAGTCGGAGCATTCCCATCCGTCGCAGTACACCACGATCATCGAAGCCTGCTCTAGGCTATCGGCCACTGTTGCCAACTGGTCGTCGAATTCATAGGCGGGAAGGTTCACGGCGCCAGGGATGTGTCCGTCCATGTATAGGTCGTGGGGGCGGGCATCTACGAAGAGAGCAGTTTCTTTGCTCCATGCCGATCGAGCCTCTTCGAGGCTCACCAAGAGCATACCGGGGGGTAGTTGGGGTGTGACGGCGAGCGCATCGTCGGACGTTTGCAGGAGAAGGGGTATGCCCTGTGGCGAGAAATGATTGACGACGATACCGAGGCCGGCACTTCCGATGACGAGAGCCACAGCGCCGACAACAGCGATCCAGAACGAATTTGCTCGCGGTCTATCGCTGTGACGGATCTTCTGCATCGTCTGCCACGACCTTACAGTAGGCTGGAATCTTAAGTTCCTTCACATGTAAAAGGTCAGTGAGCACGGTGATCTTGGCCGATATGCGTCCCGGCTCCTCGACCGGACCTATCGTGACAGGGATATTGTAGCCTGGCTCTTTGTCTCCACGAGGAATGGGGTCTCCGACGCGTACGGCGGAATGGTCCGACGAAACGCTTTCGATTCGAAAATCTTTCACCGAGACAGGTGTGATCTCAACGGTTCGCTCTGCGATTTCTCCCAAACCGAGCCGTCCCACATAGATGCCGCTCGGCGATATCTCCACTTCCACCTTCACCTGGCCCTCAACGGTGAGTGTAACGCGCGATTCAACCGGATCATTGGAGTCGACATAGACGTGCTTCGTCACCCGCCCCTGCATCGTCCCTGAGCGGAATGTGATCTTGAGTTTCGTTTCGCCACCGGGCGGAATCTCGGTCGCCTCCGGCATCGCTGCGGTGCACCCACAGGTGCTTTTGACCTTTTCAATTTTCAGTAGGGCAGTGCCGTTGTTCCGGAGCGTGAAGAAATGAGTCACCGCTTCGTTTTGATACATCTCCCCAAAGTCAAAGGCCGTTTCTGAAAAAGAGATACGCGGGTACTCAGTGACCATCGGTTGAGATTGTCCGAGGCCAGGCGCGGCACAGAAAACGAATAGGAGCGCCAAAACTCCCGCAAATCGCATGCGATATGATTGGTTTGCCCTTCCTATCATACCAAGTTCGCCTCCGCTGAATTCCCCGTAGTGGCTGTGTCAGCCGTCTGAGCCGGAAAAATGATCGTAGCCTGAGCCCAAAGGTATTTCCCTGCCTCCGGCATCTACAAGCAATACGTTCTGCTCCGATATGATTTCACCTATCACGGTTAGGGCTGTGCCAGTCGACTCTTTCACGGCCTTCGTTACTTCCTGAACCGCAACCGGTGGGCACGTAAACATGAGTTCGTAATCTTCGCCTCCGGACACAGCGAACTGAAGGGCATCGATTCCCAAACGGCTCGCCACGACGCGGCACGCCTCA
>Ga0180438_10010551_pt1 | contig 11312 bp, 15 predicted proteins | sample SS_ome_12_FD_132455 | JGI IMG/M metagenome (GOLD analysis project Ga0180438, IMG submission 132455) | Hypersaline lake sediment archaeal communities from the Salton Sea, California, USA - SS_3_D_2 metaG | ecosystem: Environmental > Aquatic > Non-marine Saline and Alkaline > Hypersaline >...
ACTAAAAAGCAATGTGTCTGCAAGTTCACTAATGGCAACTGAAGCGTAGTTGCGCAAGAGATAAAAACGATTTTTGCTTATCCGTTTGAAAAACCCATAGAGCGCTGTATTAAACAGTTGTGCCACCACATAGGTAATCATAGACGCAAAGATGATGCGCGGTGCATGATCAAGAATGGTGCAGTATGCTTGGTGTGTCTGGTCAAATGAGGTAGGCAAATACAAAAGATGTAGATGGGCAACAATGCCAAACAGAAAGAGCATAAAAAAGTTAATCCCGATGGCCTGCTTGGTAGATGACGCGCCATAATATTCACGCAACAAATTGAGCCCAAAAAAACCGCCAATAGTATAAGCATCGGTTGCGGTGGCGTCCATGCCGCACAGGCTTATTTGCTTAATCACAAAGAGGTTTGCAAAGATAGTAAGGCCAGAAATAAAAGCGATAAGGGCGGATTTTCCCATGCGTAGTGCTGTCAGAGAAGCGCCAGCTACAAGGACTGCTTGAGTAATAAAAACGAGTTCATTCATAGGTTTCTTTTTGTTTTATTCTTGTTACACTGCTTTTTTGATAGGTAATAATGAGTATATATATAAGGAGTACGTATATGAAGTATTCAGTGCTTTGCGCATTGCTTTTTTCTATTTCTATAATGAAAGCGATTGATTTTAGCCCTGAAAATAAGCAAGTGGTAGTTGAGCGTTGGCGAGAGATTTTTAATGAGGAGTGTGCAACTGAGCCAGACAATCCATTACTTATGTTCTATAGAGATATATTGCTTTCACTTAATGAAGAAGATGTGCAAGTAGCGCTTACCCTCATAGCTCAGGCCACGCAGGAGCCAGAGTGGGAAACATTTCGAGTGCACCGTGATGAGCAGAGTGTGTTGCAATTTGCACATATATTAATGCAGCAGCTACGTGACCATGTTGGCCCCAACTGTTCGTTGTCATTCCCGCCTCGCTTGCAAGAGCTTGATGATCAGGCACGGGTGCTAGGGATTAAGGAAGAAGATCTTTGTACGCGTGTGCGCCAAGCATTTTTGGCTTTCACCATTACGGTTTCTCTCATGTCTCAAATGAGCGATGCACTCTAAAATTATTGCCTTATGACGTGTTTGCCACGTAGGCTGAATGAGTGAAGAAATAAAAAATGGAGGTTATATGTTGATGCAGCTCTTTATATTCTGTTTATATATGTTTTTTCCGTTATGTGCCGCTGAATATGGCTTGTTTGATCAAGCACAAAAGCGTGAGGCGCGTTTATTTATTACAAACTGTTTCGATGGCCTTTCTCATGAAATTTCCTATCATATTTCTGATGCAACGCAGCAAAAGAATGAACGTGCGGTTCAAAACATGTATACCTATTATACTTGCGCTGTGGTTCCAACAGAGGAAGCGCTTTCTCGTTGGGGTATGACGCACGAAGCAGATGCGCAAGCGTTGTGTAGTTATTTGTTAATGACTGATGCATGGCGCCTCTATATAGTGGATCCCACAAATCTATCTTATTATGAAGGGCTGCATAAAGAGATGGTGCGTATGGCGGGTGTCTGTATTGATGGGCGATCAGAAGGACATTATGGTTTAGTAAATGGTACGCATAAAGCTTTGCAGTGTGTTGACAACCCATCGTATGATTTGGATAAGATATGTGTGCTCACCCTCTTTTTGCTCCAAAAAGAAGTAGATAAAAACAAATCCGTAGGCAAACGAAAGAGAGTCATTACTGATGAAGATCAAGCGTTATCCCCGGCAAAAAAAAGTAGGCTATCTGATTAGCACATATTTGTTGTTTGGATCTCTTGCCCTACATGCATCCGATGGCAATGATGCGAAGGGGGCGAATGATAGATTCATGGCAGAGTTATCGGTATTGAGTAGTTCCTTTATGCAACGGGTAGCTGCTACCATGTGCCGTAAAGATGAGGATCTGGTTGCAGTGATAAAAGCACAAGAGCAGCAGTATTGTCAGGGAAAGTCATCCTATGCACGCCAATGGATGGAGCAAGATATACACAAAAAATATTATAAGTGTGAACAGCTCGCGCAATGGCAGCCATACAGTGCTCGTATAGCTCGTCGCGTGTATAGAGATATTAAAAAGTGCCAAAGTTATAGGCAGTATTATCGAAACAAAAAAGAGGCGCACTATTTTGAGAGCATGTTTAAAGATATTTCGAGGTTGGTTGTTGAGAGGCTTAAGACATATCAATTGGCTCTTGAGCGTGCGCATGACGCCAAAGCGCTTACACAGTTGCAGTCAGATTTCGATGTTATTTTAAGGACGAATGTTTTGGTGCTTGTATTGCTTGAAAAGCACTTTGAGCGCAAAGCAAAGCGTTCTGTTCAAACCCGATTAAACGGCATTCCGGTTGAGGGATAATGCCATAAGCGTTAAGCATCTGCTCTTGAATAGTGCGGGCCAATGTGATGATATCAGCGGAAGTGGCAGTGCCATCATTAACCAACATATTTGCATGTTGCCACGAGACCATTGCGCCGCCCACCGATAATGCGCCTTTGATGCCTAATTTATCCAAGTAATAGGCAACCCAAATGGCTTTTTTGCCATGCAGCTCGAGGTGTACCTCGGTTTCATGAAAATTGCGAAAGAAACTCCCGCAGGTGCCTTTATTGGGATAGCGTTTGGTGCGATGGCGGATCATTTCATGCCGTCTGCCACGAGCAAAAGCAATTGCTGCTTCATCTGCAGTGCGCAGTTTGAAAGTAGCATCAATAAGATAATGTGTTTCATCATGCAGGCGCGATTGATTATAGCCAAAATGGAACCAGCTGGCATCCACTGTTTGTATGTCCCCAGTTGCGCGTTCAATCACACGTGCATGCACCAGAAAGTCTGCAAGGAGGTATTCAAAATAGTGAAGATTAATATACACCGATCCGCCTACAGTGCCAGGAATGCCACTAAACTCTTCAAGGCCAATAAGCTGATGATCCAAACACCATGTAATAAGTTCTTGCATGCAGACGCCTGCGCCAGCAGTGACTAATGTATCATTTTTTGTAATGTGCTGGAGCTGCGGTTGGATTACCAACCCACTCACGCCACTATCACTCACCAAAATGTTTGCACCTTTGCCGAGTACAAAAATAGTAAGTGCCTGTTTATTGGCAAATCGCACGGCTTCTTGAAATGCTTGCGCAGATGACGGTGCAGCAAAATAACGTGCTGCACCACCAGTGCCGAACCAATTTTTATCGTGCAATGGCACATGTTCTTGGATTACCATGTTTATGCACGCTTTTGCAGATTATCAAGCTCAACTTTCACAAACTTGGTACGTACATTCACTTTTTTTTCTGCAACGAGTGTTTGGCACTCTGTGCTGCAGCAATTGTTGTAGGTATCTACGCAATCAACGCAGGCGATATAATGTTTGTTGCATTGTGCGTTGATACAATTGGTGTAGTCATCGCACGGTTTTTGGCACAATGAACATTCAGCAAGCACGTCATCATTAACTGGTACCGCGATGCGTCCATCAAAGACATAGTTTTTGCCTCTAAAATGCCCGTCAGGATATTTCTCAGCATAGCGATGAATGCCACCTTCGATCTGATAGACTTCTTTAGCGACCCCTTTTTCTTTCAGGTATGCAGTTGCTCGTTCGCAACGCACGCCACCAGTGCAAAACATCAACACTTGTTTGTCTTTAAATGCATCCAAATGTGTGTCGATATATGCAGGGAATTCTCTAAAGCTTTTGATGTCTGGTTTGACGGCATCTCTAAATGAACCAATTTTATACTCATAGTCGTTGCGTGTATCTAGAACAATCAAATCCTCTGGTTTGTTATTCAGCAACTCATGTGTTTGGTCTGCGGTTAGATGCACACCAGTATGTTCAATGTGAGCCCCTTTTGGTACGCCAAGATGCACAATTTCATCTTTAACGAGCACTTGCATACGCGGGAAGCAATCAGCTCCGCCAGGACTTTCTTTAAAGTCGGTGTTGGCCAATTGCGGGTGCGCCTTAATGATCTCTTTGTAGCGATCAACCGCTTCGATGGTGCCACCAACGGTCCCATTAATACCTTCTTTGGCGATGAGAATGCGACCTTTAAGGCCCAGGTCGTTGCAAATTTGCTGTTGCCATTTTTGGATGCGCTTTGGGTAGGTGAATTCGGTATAGTTATAAAAAAGGAGTATTTTTCCCATAATGTGTACCTCAAATGCTAAAAAGCGGTTCGATACGGATAATGCCTTACTATATAGTATAGCACAGAGGATGCATGAGGTCGACGGGGCTAAAGCCTATTCTTTTGTTATTGGTTTTGCTATACCCAAAAGAGAGCTATTGTTACCTATTAAAAAGGAGTTGTTATGATGCTCACTGATGTGGCTGTTGTTTCGTTGGTAGGATTGCTTTTGAGCCTATATGCAGGGTATGTTGAGCGTGCGTTCAAAAAGAATGAAGCTTATAAGGCCGCATGCGATCTATCAGATCGTGTTTCTTGTACGCGCACATTTGCAAGCCCATATGCAACGTTATTTGGCATTTCTAACGCGTATCTAGGGATCTTATTTTATACTGGCATGCTGTTGTTAGCGCTTGGTGGCTATACCACCTTGGCTTTCATTGGGGCGGTTGGCTCTATAGCGGCTTCTTTATTGTTTGCTTATATTTTATATTTTAAAATCAAGACGTTGTGTGTGGTCTGCACCTCTATATATGTGGTGAATATACTATTGTTATTTTTTACGTACCAATATCTTTAATAGGAAGGAGTGTTAATGTTACGCATAGTGCTTTCAAATAGTCGTACGTTGGAGCTAGGCTTACTCTTTATGAGAGTGAGTGTTGGTGTGATGTTTGTGTTGCATGGCTGGGGGAAGTTTTTTGGAGGCCCAAGTTCATGGCAATGGCTCGGTGCGCAAATGAGTAATCTTGGCATTACATTTTTACCCGTGATGTGGGGCTTTTTGGCAGCATCAACAGAATTGTTTGGCGGCATCTGTTTGATTTTTGGGATTGGCACACGATTGGTTTCTTTATTATTAAGTGTGGTGATGTTTGTTGCGGTGGTGTATCATCTGAAAAAAGGTGATGCTTTTATGGATTATTCGCATGCGTTGACCATGCTATTGATTTTTATTGGGTTGTTTCTCGCTGGCCCTGGTTCTTATTCTTTGGATCAATATCTGTATGATATGCAAAATGGAAAAAAAAGGGGTGGTTTAGATTGAAGGGATGTCAATCAATCATCTTTTTTTGTTTTTGGACTGCTGATTCTTTTTGTTTGTTATAGTTTTTCTTTTTTTCTTAAAATCAATTTGTTTTCCCAAAAAAATGGGTTCGAAATTTCTCTTTTTTATCTCACTAGCAAGTGAGAAGTTTCTTTAAGGGATGTCTTGTCACATCCCTTAAAATCCCAGACACCCAGCCTACGTGTCTCACTTCGTTCGCTTACTACGGCGGGCAGGCCAACCATTCCGTTGGATCCGCTTTCACGTTTTAACTCAGGCCATTATGCCTTTTTTCGCACGGCTCAAACGGCAAATACCCTCATGAAACTATCGGTTTAACAAAAAACCTTCTTTTGTCATACTCGCGTAGGCGGGGATCCAGGCCAAAATGATTATCAAGCTAGAATGAACATAGTCAGGTTAATACTAGAAAGAATAAATATCTCTTATTCTGAAAATATCAATTAGCGAATATGGAAGCTGATCGTCGAAGCAAGCTTGACGCGTAGACGGAACAAGACATCCCTTAAAGAAAGTTCTCACTTGCAAGTGAGAGAAAGAGATAAAAGTAAGAAAAATATAAACAACAAAAACGATAATAATAAAATAAAAAAATCCGTTAAAAAAGAAGATCTATTGACAAGGTTAGCTCACTTTCCTATGGTTTAAACAATTTGTGCGTTTTTTAAACTTTTATTAGGGAGAAGTGTATATGCAGAATGCTCGGCATTATGATTTTATGGTGCGAAAGTTACGTGCATTTTTTCACAAAAAAGGCTTTTTAGAGATACCGGCGTCAAGCCGGCTTTCTATTATGGCCGCATGTGAAGATCCAAAAACAGTAACAACGTTTCAAATGGGCGGCAAAACATGGCCTGCGTCACAAACAGGGCAGATGTGGCTCGAAATGGAACTCTTGAAAAATCCTGACTTGCCTGGCGTTTTTTGTTTGGGGCCTAGTTTCCGTAATGAACCAAATCCAATTCCTGGTCGTCACCAGTGGATATTTCCTATGTTTGATTTTGAAGGTCGCGGTGACTTTGAAGAGCTCAAGAAAATTGAGGCAGAAATATTGCAAGAGTTTGGCTTTGCAGCACCAACGCCTGTGCAGTATGAAGAGTTGTGTAAAGCATATGGCGCTGAAACGATTGAAGCAGAACAAGAGTCTAAAGTATGTGCAGAAGTAAGCGCGACTATCAGTCTTGAAAAATTCCCAACGCGCGCAAATCCATTCTGGAACATGCGTTATATTGGTGATGGTCTTTTTAATAAAATTGACGTACTCACCTATGGCATGGAAACAATCGGTTCAGCTGAGCGTTCATGCAATCCAGAGGAAATGTATACCTTCTTCTTGGCTAACTCTGATGGTAAGTATGCAGAGTTGTTGTTTAAGCTCTTTGGTAAAGATCGTGTAATGAAAGAGCTTGATGAATATCTTTCATTGGATTTCTTCCCACGCTTTGGCGGTGGTATTGGCTTGACTCGTTTGGAAAATGCATGCAAGCAAGCAGGACTCTTTGACCAGATGGATAGCTATACATCACCATACACGTTTATGCCATACAAAGTTGAACAGACGACAGTGTAAGTATTCTACGTGTATAAAAATAAGCTGGGCCAATCAATGTTGTTTGATTGGCCCAGCTTATTTTAGTTTTTAGCTCACAACGTTCAGTTGTTTTTGATATGCAGCCCAACCTGCCGCTTGGTATGTTTGGGCTGTAGTTGTTGGATCTGCTGATTGATAGATGCCGCGTCCAACAATAATAATGTCGGTCATCATCTTTGCTATCATATGTTCTGGTGTAGTATATTGTTGCCCTTGTGCGTCTCCTTTGCTGTGTAGATTAACGCCGGGGGTGCACTTGAGTTGAAAAGCATGAGGCACCTGCGCATCTTGCCCAATAATACCAATAACGTTCTGGCTATATGCTGCTGCCCATGCACATGCTTTGCGGGTGTAGGTTGCATCAATTAAATTGTCTTTGCTACTCATTTGTGTGAGCAACAAGAGAGCGCAGTGTGGATTGCATGCAGCAAGTGCATCAATAATTGCAGGCCCTGCAATGGCATGTGCAATGATAATGTCTGCCCATTCAGCAATGCGATAGACACCGCCCGCGTATTGCGCTTGCACCGTTGAGCCAATGTCGGCAAATTTGCGATCTTCACAAATTAAAAAAGTGTGCTCTTGTGCTTTTTGTTTGAGTTGCGTGATAAGATCTTGATCAAAATCATCAATAATATCGATATGCGTTTTGAGCATACAGATATGTGGGCCAACGGCATCAGCAAGAGCGAGCAATTCTGCTTTGGTGCGCACATCCGCAGCCACAGCCAGATTGCTCTTTTTTTCTTCCATGATAGTAAAGAGCTTCTTGCTCACTGGATGCGTGCAAAGTGTTGCGCGTTCAGCATAACTTAATGTGTGGTTAGAGGGTGCATTGGTGCTGTGCGGTGAAGGCATTGATAGCATGGTATGACTCCATATCAATACGTTTATGATGCAAAAGAACTGAAGTGATTTCTTCCAATGTGTATACTGCATGAACGTTGTATCCTTTATTAGTTACATGAGCAACGCCACCTTGTTGGCGATCAATTAAAATGGCAATATCAGTCACGATGAGGCCCTCTTTTTCTAAAAGCGTCACTGTTTCCAATGCACTTGATCCTGATGTGAATAGATCTTCAATAATAATGCAACGCTGTCCTGGGGAATATATGCCCTCTAGAATGCGTTTGGTGCCATATGCTTTTTGTTCTTTTCTGCGCATAATCATCGGAATGTTGTGTTCAACTGAAACAACAGTAGCAAATGGCAATGCCGCATAGGGCACGCCGCATAGCAGATCAGTGGAGCATGATGCGATTTGTTGCCACAATAATTCCGCAGCGGTTTTGAGCATGTCTGGATGCGAGATAATACGGCGCAGGTCTATATATATTGGCGACTCGATGCCGCTCTTGAGGGTGAAGGTGCCATATTGTATGGCACCGATATCATATAATTGTACGATGAATGCCTCTTTGTTCATATGGGCTCCTATAGATGAGATCAAAAAAAAGAAAAGAAAAAATAGCTTACGTTGTCTGTGCATTGTCGGTTCCTTGTGTATGTTGGTAGTGTGCTTCATGTTTTCGTTTATGCCATGCCATGGCTATATACGGATCAAGTATAACGCCTGTTGCACTGAGCGCAGCATCAGCGCCGGCTTGCAAAAAAAGATCAAAGTGTTCTGATTGTTGTACCCCGCCGGTTGAAAGCAGCGTGAGTGACAATTGTTCTTGGGTAATGATGCGGCGCACTTGTTGCGTCCAATCAAGGGCGAGTGCGCGAATCGGTCCGCCAGAAAGGCCGCACTGTGCTCTATTGTCACCAAAAAAAGGTCTGTTCTGTTTGTTGAGCAATGTAATGGGGATGGTGTTGATGCCGCATATGCCTTGTGCTCCGGCATATGCAATGGAACGTAGTAGTGCATGCAATTGTTGGTAATTTGCATGTATGCCCACTTTGACGATAACTGGAATGCGCAGTTGTTTGATGAGTGGCTGGAGTATGCCATAGAGTTGTTCGCTCTCTGTATAAAGCGGAGGTGCGCCAGGAATATTTGGGCAGGAAACATTACATTCAATCACCTGAGCGCCAGCTTCTTGTGCAAGCAGGGCGGTATAGCAATAATCTTGTGCTAAGGTGCGCTTCTCTTGTGCGCTGCCATAGACTGAAACGATGAGAAGTTGCCCCTCATTAAGCTGACTTTTAGCATAGGCAATATCAGCTTGTGTTTCATCAGGGTCAAATGATGCATTGCCAACTGAATTGGCAAGTGCATAAGAATCGTGCAGATGTTTAGCGCTATAGAATGATGTTTGTAGATCGTTATGATGCAACGCGCGATCGCATTCCACATAAGCGATATTGGGTGCAGGGTGTGCCGGATGTGCCCGACTGCGTATTGTTTTATAGGTGAAAATATCAAAGCCAAAGCGGCTTAATTGTGCAATGCCGTTACCGCTCATGAGCGGGCATGCGGCAATGCCAAGTGGTGATGCAACTGCATAGCCAAACAGCTGTTGCCATGTCTTTTTTGGTGAGAGTATGCGCGTGGGTGCATCGGGAAGGGAGAATCCTTCACGCCAGTTTTGTTCAAAACTCTTTTTGATGTCATATGTTGATGCCACTGCTTATCCTTTTTTTTTGCTTTGGCATTTTGCCAACCTACTCTATAAAGCAATGGCATGACTGTCAATTAATGTCAGAGATAGCATCTTAGGAGTATAAATAGGCTCTTAGTGAGCGGGAGGTAGAAGAAAGGGCAAGATAGCAGCTAATGGCAACCAAGGAACATTCAATGCCTCTAAGAGCCAGCATAATATTTCTTCTATAGGTGCTCTCTATATCTTCGATATGATTTTTTAAAAACAGTTTTAATTCATCCATCTCTTGCAAAAGTTTTTGTCGCTCAAGTTGTTCGTTTTGCTCTTCTTGCAGTGAATTTGCTTGATCATCAGATGCGATCTCTGGGCTTGTTTGAGCGATGATAGGATGTGTGAAAAGAGTAATAAGTAGCGCTATAATAAGCGTGAGATTTGTTTTTTTCATGTTGTTCCTTTGGGATACGTAGGTTGTATCGTTTTCTTTTATAAAGGTTTTCCAAAAAATAACTCGATAGCGAATAAAAAGCCTCCAGCAAAAATGAGAATCATGTTGGTCGTATGTAAGATGCTTGAAAAGGTTATTTCAAGGTTTGCTTCTCGAAGACGTTTTTTTAGTCTGCTACATAGTACTTGGATTTCTTCTTGTGTTGTTTGCATGGATGTTTCTATCGTGTCGGTTTCACTTTTGAGCTCAATGGTTGAGCAATGTGAAAACGAAGGGACGCATGTGAGTAATATAAAAAGTAGTAGATTTTTTTTTATCATTTTTTCTCTGGATCTGAAGATTTAGAATTTGCTTTGCCAATGATAGTGGCCACGCCAACAATTATACCTACAGTACAAACGCCTATTGCTACAGCGTCTCTTACCATACTTACAAAAGTTTGGTTCTCCTTATATGTTTCTTCCATACGCTCTTTGATCGGCTGCTTATTGCGATTATTTAATTCATCATGAGCATCTTCTATATGTTTTTTTGTTACTAAGAAATGCTCAGCGCCTGACATGAGCGCTTTTGCTTTTGCTTCGTTAATGCGCTCAATAATTTGCCTATTGGACATGCCGTTAAGCTTTTTAGCAAGAGATGAGAGTTCATCTTCGGTGATATTAGAGCAGTCTTGAAGAGTGATTTTTAGTATTTCTTTTCTATACTCTTCATTTGGTTTTTCAATTTTAAAATGATTTCGTTCGAAACGTGAGCGTATTGTGCTTGGAATATCTTTAAGCTCGTTGGCGGTCGCAATAACAAGAAAATGGCCAGAGTCTCGGAATGCGTCGAAAGTACTCCAGAGATGCGATATGGCGGCTTGGCTCTCCTTGTTGTGCTCATTTTCATAGCGGGAGGTTAAATTTGCTAGTTCATCGATGATGATTACATACGGCTCTTTGCTTTGTTCAGCTTCTTTGATCATGTGCCGGAGTTTTTCGTCTATACATTTAATGCCGGAGTTTTGAAATTGATTTCCTGCAAGGGACGATGCATGAAAGAAGGCGACCTTATGCTTCAGGGTAAGTGCTATGGCTGCAGCTATAGTTGTTTTGCCAACACCAGGTTCTCCGACTAAAAGCATTTCTGTTGGAATAGCTGATTGTGCCTGTGGTGGAAGATTTTTTTCTTTTGCTTTCAAGAGCTGGATGAGATGTTCAATTTTGGGATGTTGGCGCAAAATGCATTCGACCATTTCAGGCGATACTTTGCTTGGAAAGGGGTCTGAATGCGCAGTCAAGCGAATGCCTTCAGGGCCTTCTTTTGTTTGCTCATTTTTCGGTGCGCCTTGTGCAAAAGGTTTTCGTGGTTTTCCTTTTGGGGCTTGTTGCTCTGCGTGGCACAATGAGATGCTGGTGATGAATAAAAGAAATATATGATGCACTGCTGACGATTGCATGTTGATGTCCTTGTTTTAAGCTATGATGATTAATTAGCGAGTTACTCTAT
>Ga0180438_10010552_pt1 | contig 11312 bp, 5 predicted proteins | sample SS_ome_12_FD_132455 | JGI IMG/M metagenome (GOLD analysis project Ga0180438, IMG submission 132455) | Hypersaline lake sediment archaeal communities from the Salton Sea, California, USA - SS_3_D_2 metaG | ecosystem: Environmental > Aquatic > Non-marine Saline and Alkaline > Hypersaline >...
CACGCACACGTTCTCGGCGACGAAGACGCCCACGCCGCGGTACGACTACAACCAGATCATGTACCGCCTCGACCTGTCCGACCCGCGCCTGAAGCTGCCGAAACCGGCATCGACGCCCTAGTGCTCCGTCGAGGTTGATTCTTCGGGTGGCACAACTCTCCGAGTTGTGTTCTTCGGCCTGTTAGCCATCACAACTCAGAGAGTTGTGCCACCCACAGCAAGAAAGCGAATCCGAAAGTCCGATGTTGACGGAACACTAGTACTCTGTCGCGGGTCCTTCGATGGATCGGGTGCCGTGGGTTGCGCAGTCCCAACAGGGACGGAGCAACCACGCGGGAGCGGGGCCGTGTGGTTGCTCCGCTTCGCTTCGCAAGCCACGGCACCCATCGATTCACCGGCAACAGCGCCCTAGCCCCACAGCTCGATCCAGTACCGATGGACCATCTCGCCCGTCTCCGGGTCGGGCCCTTCGGACTCGAAGACGCCGCCGTTGGCGAGGATCACCCGCCCCGAAGCGACGTTGCCGCGATCGCACGTGACCATCACGCGATCCAGCCCGATCCGGCGGGCCTCGGCCAGCGCCATCGCCAGCATTCGCGTCCCGTAGCCCTTCCGCCGCTCGCTCGGCCGAATGTCATAGCCGATATGCCCGCCACGTGTCCTCAGCTTGTCCGTCAGCCGGTGGCGGATCCGGATCACGCCGAGAATCCGCCCGCCGCGGACCAGCCAGTAGTGCGTTTCGGGCACGAAGCCCTCGGGCAGATTCCGCCCGGCCGACCAATCCCGCCGCTCGCGCAGGTAGCCCTCGACGTCCTCCCGCACTCGCCTCGCCTCGTTCTGCCAGAACGTCTCGCCCACGCGCCGAAACTCCTCGACATACTCGATCAGCGCGTCGGCGAGCTGCTCGCACGGCTCAATCAGCCTGATCTGTTCGGCTGCCATCGTGCCGCCTCCTCTCGCTCCAGCGGCTCGACAAGCCCGCTGACGCCGCCAACAAAAAAGCCCGCTCGTCAGGAGCGGGCTCGGAAGACCATCGGGGGTTTGCCGCCGTCAATGGTCGTCGAGCCCACCTCGCTTACCGCGCGTATCGCGGTCGGACGGGTGATTACCCGTCGAGGCCGGCCCGGCCGACGGCAGCTCGATATTGCCATTGCTATTCGGCACCATGCGGAAGATTGTACCACAGTTCCCTGCGGAGTCAACGGACCGCCCGACATCGAACGTGCCGGAAGGAGACGACATGATCCGATTGGCGTCAATCCTCGCCGCCGTGCTGATGGTGGCGACCGTCGCGGCGCGGGCGGAGGACTGGCCGACGGCAGCCCACGACGCCGCGCGGACCGGCCGGACCGCCGAACGGCTCGGCCCGCCGTTCCGCGTGCTGTGGACGAAGACGTGGCCGTACGAGAAGATCGCCACGGTCAGCCAGTTGATCGTCGCCGGGCGGCGGGGGTTCATCGGCACGCTGGGGCGGGACGGCAGCGTGGCGGGCAAGGTCCGCGCGGTCCGGCTGGCCGACGGGGCCGACGCGTGGTGCTATGACAAGCTCAAAGGCGGCGTCGCGCACAGCCTGACCCACGCCGACCACGAGGGCCCCACCGTCTATGCCGCCACGACGCTCGGAGAGGTCGTCGCGCTGGACGCGGCGACCGGGCGCCAGCGGTGGAAGGCCGACGTCGGATTCGGCGGGTTCGTCTGCAACCCGTGCGTGATCGAGAAGACCGTGCTGCTCGGCGGGCGGGACGGGTGGTTCTACGCGTTCGGCCCGGGCGGGAGGCCGAAGTGGAAGCGGAAGGTCGGCGTGCCGATCCACTGCACGGCGGCCGCGGCCGACGGGGTGGTGTACTTCCTCGACGAGGCCATCCGCGCCCACGCCCTGCGGATTGCCGACGGGTCCTGCCTGACCGGCTGGCCCACCAAGCCGCTGCCGGGCGGGTCGGCGCGGCACTATTGGCCGGTGGTCGCCGGCCGGTACGTCCTGTTCCGCGTCGCCCCGCCTCATCGGTACAACTGGGGCCAGACCGACGGCGTGCTCTTCGCCGGCGTCGAGGGCGTTTCCCGCCGTAAGGAGGCCGACTATCTCGCCGTCGGCACGCCCGAACAGGCCCGCCTCGAGCAGCAACGCGTGATCGCCCACCTGAGGGCCCACCCACACGACCAGGTCCTCCACTGCCTCCGCCGCAGCGACGGCTCCCGGGCGTGCGTGCCGGGCGTCTTCTACGTCGGAGGCAGCGGCAGCGTCGGCTGCCCGCCCGTCCTCGACCGAGACGGGCGGATCCTCACCGTCTATCGCTCCTACTGGTCGGTCTACGACAGCCGCAGTTGGGTCAACCCCTTCTCCGCGATCGGCGTGCTGGACCCGGGCAGCGGCCTCGTCGAGCAGATCAAGCCCTACGGCGAGGCCAAACCCGCCGCCCCCTGGGGCCACGTGTGGATCATCGCCGACGAATCGTCGTCCTTCAGCGTGGCCGGCGAGGTGCTGTACGTCTGCCACCAGGGCAACTTCGGCGGGGTCGGTCTCGAGCGAGGCGGCACGTTCAAGGGCGTCGGCAAGCGCGACACGTGGGGCGGGCACGCGGCGACGTCGTGGCACAGGCAGGAATGGCACGGCGCGCCGCGAAGCCCCCTGACCATCGCCGGCGGCGTGGCCTACTACGTCGTCGGCGGACGCGTCATCGCCTGCGCCGGGAAGGGGGCCCAATGACCCGCCTCGCCATCGCCACGCTCACCGTGCACCTTGCCGCCGTCGTCCTGGCGGGCGAGGGGCCCAGCGGTCCCACGGCCGCGCAGTTGAGGGCCGTCGTTCTCGCCGAACACACCCCGAAGATCGACTCGGCGAAGACGGCGAAGCTTCGGGCGGCGCTGGAGGAGCACGCCGCCGAGTTCGTCTCCCGGCCGCGGTGGGCGCCGTACCACGAGTGGCGCGGGATCTCGGCGAGCCATCTGGCGATGACCGAGCCGGCCGAGACGATCCACGCCCTGTCGCTCGCCTACCCGTACGTGTCGGACGAACTGAAGCCGAAGGTCAAGGCCTACCTGGAGCGCGAGTTCGCCACGGCGAGGCCCTACGAGCTGATCGATTACCCCGATGCCCTGAAGGGCGCGCAGCGCAACTTCCATCGCATCGACCGGGCCGACTACGCGGCGTCGTCCGGCAGGCCGTTGGTCCGCGACCGCAAGGTGAAGCTCTACCCGCTCTACGTCTTTGCCTCGGCCACCGACAACTGGAAGCTGATCGACGGCGTCTGGCCGAAGATCCGCGCCGCGGCGGCGGGCATCGACGGCAAGCTGGTGTGGGTCGACGCGAACGGGCGCCGCGACCTGTCCCGCGCCGCCCGGATGGCCAACAACGGCCGGAACGTCTCCTCGATGATCGGCTACGCTCGCATGGCCGGCCGGCTGGGCAGGCGGGCCGACCTGGAGGCGGCGATGGCGAAGCTCCGGCCGATGGTCCTCCGGATGCTCGAGTTCCAGCGCGCCATCGGGGCGGAGTGTTTGAAGCACATCGACGCGCCCCCCGGCCGCGAGGGCCACCCCAGCCAGGGCGGGCAGTTCCGCAGCGCCGGCGGGCCGTACGTCGGAGCCACGCACCGCGCGGCGATCGTCTACTGGACCGACCTGTGCCCGCAGCTTGGCCGGCTGCTGCGGCAGTTCGCCCCCGCCGCCTTGAGGCACGTGGCCGACTGGATGCTCCGCAACGCGCAGGGCTTCTACCTCGTCCGCGGCGACGTGCCGGTCCAGGAGGGCGAGGTCTTCGCGCCGTACTACCTGACGACGATGAACTACTTCCACGTGATCAGCACGATCCGGCGGTCGGACTTCCACACGCATCGCCAACTGGCCGACGCGCCCGCCTGCCGCGCCGACGTATACTATCTCGAGCGTCTCGTCCGGGCGATCGAGGCGTCCGGGCGGTGACGGCCCGGAAGGAGCCGGCTCATGTGGCGATTGCGACTTGCTGCGGCGTCGTGCCTTCTGATCGTCGCCTGCTCCCCCGCGGCGTTGGGCGATGAGGACAACGCCATGTGGACCGTCTACGTCACCAACGACAACTGCCCGGACTACACGTGGGGGCTGACGGAGAAGCAGACGCGGCAGGCCTTCGCCGACGTCGTCCGCGGGCACCTCGACGAGATGAACCGCACCGACGCCCGCGCGCCGGCCGACCGGGACCGCTACAACATGGCCGTCACGCAGGAGGCGCTCTGCTTCGTCGAGCGCTACCCGCAACGCAAGGACGAGCTGATCCGCCGGATCAAGGAGGGCCGCGTCTACGTCAGCCCGTTCCTCTGCAACTCGCTGTGGGCGTTTCAGTCGACGGAGGGGGCGATCCGCACGCTGTACCCGGCGGCGCGGCTGGAGCGGCGATGGGGGATCCGGTTCGACGTGGCCGAGCACATCGAGCAGCCGTCGGCACCGTGGGGGATCGCGTCGATCCTGGCCGGCTGCGGCATCCGATGGCTGTCGGTGCCCTACTACGGGTACGACTCGACGTTCGCCGGGCTGAAGAACCCGCCCCTGCTGACCTGGGTCGGGCCCGATGGGGGCAGCGTTCGGATGATCCTCGACCGCTGGGCGTGCGGCCGGAGCAGCTACATGCAGGGCGCCCGCCTGCTGAAGAAGCCCGAGTCGATCACGGCCGAGTGGATCCCGCACTACCGGCGGCTCGGCAAGGCCTACGGTGTGCGGGCGATCCTCGCCAGCGGGACGCACGGCGACATCTCGCCCCACAGCGGCCGCCAGGCCCGCGGCTATGCCGAGGCCATCCGCAACTACAACGCCCGCCCCGGGCGGCATCCGAAGCTCGTCAATGCCGCGCTGCCGCAGTTCTGCCGCGCCGTCGACGAGGCCGAGGCCCGCGCGGCGTTCCTGCCGGCGATCCGCGGCTGCTTCGGCCATTCATGGGACCTCTGGCCGATCTGCCTGGCGAAGGTCGCCGCCGACATGCGGCGCGGCGAGCGGACGATGCTCGCGGCGGAGGCGCTGTTGGCGCTGGCCGGCTGCCGCGACCGCGCCGCCTGGCAGGCCACACGTGCCGATCGACAGCGGGCCGAGTGGTGCTGGGCGATGCTGTCCGACCATGCGTGGAACGGCACGGGCGAGGCCAACAGGCGTCACAACGCCAAACTGCGGCGCGATTGGGCGGCCGAGCTGAACCGGCTGGCCGCTGGCCTGACCGCCCGGGGCTGGAGAGCGATGGGGCGGAAAGACCAGCCGCGGGAGTTGACGATCTTCAACCCCCTGAGCGTCTCTCGCCGGGGCCTGGTCCGCATCGCCGCGCCGCCGCGCCCGGCCGCCGTCGCGTGCGGCAAGGCCAAGCTGCCCTGCCAGCTCGTCCGCGAAGGCGACGACAAGGACATGCTGTGCTTCGTCACACCCGCCGTGAAGGGCTTCGGGCTGCTGTCTGCGAGCTTGACCGCCACCGGACCGGCCGAGACGAAGGCGACAGAGCTGCGCGCAACGCCGACGGTCCTGGAAAGTCCGCTATACCGCCTGACTGTCGCCGCCGAAACGGGGCAGACCAGCAGCCTCATCCACAGGCCGACGAACACGGAGCTGGTCGCGCCCGGCGCCCGGCACGGCCTGTGCGAGACGGTCTACTTCGACGGTGAGGAGCATCGACTGAGGGGTGTGAAGACGGAGGTCGCGGCCATCGGCCCCGTGCTGGCGCGGCTGCGGATCTCCGGGGCAGCGGCGGGAATCAAGGTCACGACGCTGGTGACCGTCTACGCCGATCTGGATCGCGTGGACTTCGACGTGAGGATCGACAAACCGGTGACGAGCCGGAAGCAGCGGCTCTGCCAGGTGTTCCCCGTCGCCCGCAAGGGCTCGACGTTGCGGATCGAGACGACTGGCGCGGTGATCCGTCCGCGGCCCCGGCCGGCCGGCGATCTGCTGCCCGGCGCGGATACGCGCCGCTTCGCGGTGCAAGGGTTCGTCGACTCCTCCCCTGCCGCCGGGATGGGCGTGACCGTTGCCCCCCTCGACGCCTTCGCGCTGCGAACGGATCTGACCGCGGTGACGTTCGAGGCGCTGGGCAACGACCAGAACTACCGCGAAGTCGTCCAGGACCAGGGCGGCGTGAGGCAGTTCCGCTTCCGCTACGCCTTGCGAGCCCGCATCGGTGGATACGACGGCGCCGAGGCCGTCGCGTTCAGCCGACACGCCGCGATGCCCCTGTTGGCGGCGCGGGGCCGCGTCGACCGGCCGGGCGATCTGCCGGCCGTGCGGGTCGATCCCCGCCGAGCCGTCGCCACCTGCCTGAAGCCCGCCGACGGCCGGCCGGCCGGGGGGGTGATCCTGCGGCTGTGGGAAACCGCCGGGCGGACCGGACCGATTGACGTCGGCGTCCGCGGCTTTCGGAAGGCCGTGCGAACGGACCTGCTGGAGAGAGACACAAAGCAACTCGCCGTCGCCGACGGTCGGGTCGCCGTCGATCTGCCGCCGCACGGCTTCGCGGCCGTGCGCCTGCTGCCGTGAGGCCCACATGCCCCTGCCGCCTCGAGCAACCCGCTGCGTTCGCATCGGCGACCGGGCCGTGTGGCCGGTGGCCTGCGCCTTCACCGCAGCCCTGTCGGCGGCCGGGGCCGCCGCGGCGTCGGGTCAGACGACGGGTCCGGCCGATCTCGCCGCGGAGGCCCGCCGCCTCGCCAAGCACCACTCGGATCGCCTGGGCGAGGGCTATCAGACGCGGATCGACTTCGCCCGGCATCTGGTCTACGTCTCCGCGCTGGACGCCGGCACGTCGCGCCGGGTCGTGGCTGAACTGGCCCGACACGCCGACGCGCACCGGAAGCTGCTGTTCGGCTCGCCCCTGCGCCACAACGTGGTGATCCTCCTGCCTTCGCTGGCCGACTACCGACGCATCGTGCCCGCAAAGAGCGTTTTCGGCTTCTACAACCCCCGGCGCCGCGCCCTGGCGACCGTCACGCTCAGCAGCGTGCTGACCCACGAGTTCGTCCATGCCCTGCACCACAACGACCAACTGATCGCCGGCCAGCACCACGCGATCTGGGTCGTCGAGGGCCTGGCCACGCTGTTCCAGTGGGTCGAGATCGCCGACGGCCGCCCTGAGCCCCGGCCCGGGCCGATGCTGCGGAAGCTCCAGCAGGACCTCCGCGAGGGCAGGGCGCTCGGCTTGCCTCGGCTGTGCCGAACGAGCCGGAAGCAGTTCGTCGAGGCCGCGAAGATCACCTACCCCCAAGCCCGGTGGGTCATGATGTACCTGCATGTGAAGGGCAAGCTCGAGGGCTTTTACAGGCGGTACAAGGCCGGCCACGGCGAGGACCCGACGGGGTTGAAGGCCTTGGAGGCCTGCCTGGACATGTCCGTCGCTCAGATCGAGGCGGATTGGCATCGCTGGCTGCTGGCGCGGCAGCCGCCATGGCGGCCGGCCCGGGCGGCGAGGGCACATCTCGGCGTGCGAATGGCCCCTGCCGAGGGGGGCGTCAAGGTGACCGGCTTCGCGCGCGGCAGCGCCGCGGCTCGAGCGGGCAAGCTGCGGGTCGGGGATATCGTTCTATCGGTCGCCGGCAGGCCCACGCCGTCCGCGGGCGAGCTGGCCGACGCCGTCGGCGCGTGCCGCCCCGGACAGACCGTCGAAATCGAGGTCATCCGCGGCGGCCGGACCGACCGCTTCAAGCACCTGCTCGGGGCGGTCCGGGGCCGATAGCGCCGGCCCGGGCGATCCCTGCGCCCCCCCCCGGCGAGCGACACGCCTGGCCGCCCTGCCGCCTCCGCCGCCGTTACGAGGCCGCCTTCGCGCCGGCTTTCTGCAAGGCGTCCAGTTCCTTCCTGGCCGACTCCAGGGCCTTCGTCTCCGAGACCGTCAGCTTGCCGCCCCGCTCCTGCCGGAGCTTGGCCAGGTCGCAGGCCGCACCGAGGTGCCATCCGGCCAACTCCAGGTTGCCGAGCTCCTTCTCGACGACGCCGACGTGGTGCTGGATCTCCACCGAACCGGCCATCCCGAGCACGGCCATGCGCAGCTCCCGACGCGCCTCCACGTTCCTGCCGACCAGGTGGAGGATCCAGCCCTTCGTGTCGCGGTAGTTGGGGCTGCTCGGCTGGAGCTTGACGACCTCCTCGGCGATCAGCAGGGCCTGCCCCAGCGTCGCCCGGTCGGTCGGGTTCAGTTGGGCCATCAGGTAGGCGGCATTGTTGCCGGCCCTCGGCTCCTGCTTGGCGTCCCAGACCTGCTTGTAGAGCTTGACTGCCTCGGGCAGCTTTCCGTCCTGCTCGTAGGTGACGGCCTGCTCGACAACGAAGTTGTAGTTGCGCTCGTCCCGGCGGGCGATCGCGCCGAAGGCCTCGGCGGCCTCGACGTACTTCCCTTCCGCGCGAAGCAGGGAGGCCCGGGCCCACAGGGAGAAGAGGCTGTTGTCGGGTTTGAGGATCTCCCGGACCTTGCCGACGCTCTTCGGCTCGCCCCTGGCCGTCATGGCCAAGGCCGCGGCCCATTGGCACGTGTTCCGGTCCTTGAGGACCTTCATCGCCCAGTCCCACGACAGCGGGGCAAGCGGCCTCTGGCCCAGAGGAGGCAGGATCAGCTCGCCGGCCATCGTCGCCAGGATCAGATCGGCCGCCACCTCGGGGCTGACGGGCTTGCCGGTGGGATACCCCGCCGCCTTGCCGACTGTCTTCGGGCTGATGATCCCCCTCTGCTTGTAGCTCGCCAACTCCACCTTCGCCTTTGCCACGTCGCCCAACGCCAGGGCCGCCAGGATCGTGTACTGCCGCGGCGTGGGAGGCCGGCCCATCTGCACCAGCTTCCGGTCGAACTCCGTCAACTTCTCCATCCATGCCTTCCCGGCAGCGGCGTCCTTCTTCCGCACGGCCAGGCAGATGCCCAACAACGTCTCGTACGGGTGCGCCGCCGCCTCCGGGGGGAGCATCAACGATTCCGCGACGTCGGGCTGGTCTTCCCAGGACAGCAGCACGGCGGCCACGCGCCAGGAGATGTTGCGGCTCCACCCGGCCGTCTCCTTCGCGATCTCGAAGCCCGTCTTGCGGTCGCCCGCGCGGACCACGGCGTTCAGAGATGTCAGCGCCAGCCGCGGCTGCATTGCTGCGCCCTTCGGCATCTTCGCGCGCCGCTGCCTGACGAACTCGGCCGCCTCGTCAACGCGGTTGGCGTCCATGAGGATGAGGATGCGCTGCGAGGGGGCCTCCGCCGCCTCGGGATACTCCTTCTCCAACTGGTCCAGCGCCGCCAGCCGCGCGTCGGCCCCCTCGGCCAGGTTGGCCAACAGGTGCCTCGCCGGAACGTACATCCCGTGATGGGAGGGGATCCTGCCGAGCACCTCTATCGCCCGTTCACGCTCGCCCAGCATCACGAAGGCCTGGCCCAGCCGGTACTGGATGTGCGGCATCTTCCCCTGGACCGCCTCGTCGAGCTTTGCGAACTGCTCGACCGCCTTGCGGTACAGGCCCCAGCGGTAGAACATGACGCCTCGCTCGAAGAGCATGTTCTCCCGTGCCGTGCGGCTGAGCTTCTCGCAATCGGCGAGGGCCTTCAGCGCCTCTTTCGGCTGGAGCATCTGGTCGTGGACCCGCACCAGTGCCGCCCACGCGCCGATCGCCTGGGGCTGGAGCTGAACCGCCTTGCGATAGGACTTCGCGCACTCCTTCAGCCGCCCCGAGCGGCGGAGCATCAAGGCCATCAGCAGGTGGGGCCTCGGGTCGCCCGGCTCGATGGCCAGGAACTCCTCGCAGGTGGCCAGCGCGTTATCGTGGTCCTTCATGCCGTAGTAGGTCTCGAAGACGCGCAGCAGATACTTCGTGTCTCGGGTCGATCTGGCCTCGTCCCTGAAGCGTTGCAGGATCGCCTTGGCCGCATCCGCCTTCTGCATGGCCGCCAGGAGCATCACCTTCGTGAGCTGCGCGTCGGGCCCGAGGTACTTGTGGCCGGCCAGCTCGTCCAGGTCCGCCATCGCCTCGGTGAACTTGCCCGCCCGGACCAGGCACTCGGCGCGGTCCTTGCGGGCCATCGCGCGGATGGGGTCTTTGAAGTCTTCGTTGTCGACGACCTCCCCATATTCCTTGGCCGCCTGGTCGTACTGGCGACGCGTCGACCGCAGCCACGCCCTGGCCATCAGGGCGTAGTCCTCCCTCGCGCCCCGGATCGCCGTCAACTCCTCCTTCACCTCGTTGGGGTCCGACGGGTCCGGAAGCTTCATCGAGCCGCCCGTGCTGTTGGCGTCGGGCCTGTTCGGGTCGACCTGGCTGCCCATCACGGCGGCCAACTCGCGGTAAAGAGCCGAGTGGCCCGGCTCGCTCTCCAGCACCGTCCGCCACTGGCGAATGCACTCCTTCTTCTTGCCCTGGCTCAGGTACGCTCGCCCCAACAGCCGTCGGGCGGATCGGCTCGTCGGGTCCTGCTTCAGCAGCTTCAGACAGATCTCGACACACACATTCGTGTTGCCCACGCCGAGCTGACGGAACGCCTCTCGAAGGTCGTCGTATTCGGCCCCCCTCCCCAAGGTCGTCATCTCCTGCCTGACCGGTTCGCCCCGCAGGTAGGCGATCCGGATCCGGAGGTCCTTCACTTCGTTATCTCTCTCCGTGGGGTCGGCCTTCTGGAGGACCAGGTCGGCATCCCCCAACTCGCCGAGGTCCATCAGGGCGCGGGCCAGGGCCGTCGCGTATTTCCTGGTCTGCGGGGACATCCTGTAGGCGGTCTGGAGCATCTCCCTGGCCTGCAAAGGACGCCGCGTGATGCCGTAGTAGACCCCGAGGTCGTAGCACACCTCCGCGTTCGACGGGTCCACCTTCCGGGCTTCCAGCAGCAGGTTCTCCGACTCCAGGTTCCTCTTCGTCGTCGTCGACCGGGTCGTCCATTGCACGGCCTTGGCCTTGCATCGCAGGCCTTCCGCCGTCTCGCACTCCAGCTTCGATGCCTCGGCGGCAACCTCCAGGGCAGCCTTCAGAAGCTCCTGATTCTCCCTGTCAGTCTTCTTCTTCTTGTCGCTCAGATCCACGTAGCCCTGCGCCGCGGCCATCAGGATCACCGCCCGCTCGGGCTGGCCGGGCCTGTTCTCGTCTCGCCTGTACGCCTTCTTCTCCTCGAGCATCCGGCGGGCCAGGACCTCTCTGTTGGACGCCTTGGCCGCCAGGACGAACAGGCGGATCGCCTCCGGCTGATTCGGCCGGGCCGTGTACGACGCATTGGCGTCGGCGAACGCATCGGCCGGCGAGGTCTTCAGGAGGTGTTCGGCCATTAATCCGCGGGCCGCGAGGATGATCGCTCTATTCTGTTGGCGGGGCGGGCGCTTCTCCTCGTTCTCCACGATCGCCCTCAGCGCCTCGTAGGCCTG
>Ga0180438_10010555_pt1 | contig 11310 bp, 13 predicted proteins | sample SS_ome_12_FD_132455 | JGI IMG/M metagenome (GOLD analysis project Ga0180438, IMG submission 132455) | Hypersaline lake sediment archaeal communities from the Salton Sea, California, USA - SS_3_D_2 metaG | ecosystem: Environmental > Aquatic > Non-marine Saline and Alkaline > Hypersaline >...
GCTACCTGGCAGGTAGTAAAAAGCGATGATGATTACCGGCTGCAATGTATGACCACAGATACCAAACACGCCGCCATGCCAATGCGCCTGCTGCACCATTTGCAAATTAGCCCCATAGAGAATGGCTGCTTGCTGGAATGGGCCACAGAATATGATCTGGCGCGTGTAAGTTTTTGGCAAAAAATAGTTATGCACGGCCCGGTACGCAACGCCATAGAAACAATGCAAATTTACAGCCTGATAAACCTGCACGATATTACCACCGCCCCCACAGACGATGAGGAGGAGCAGCCAGAGCCAGAGCAGTAGCCCCCGGCAATGACCGATCCCAACTAGAATGTTATAATTTTTAACATAGAGGGGATCATGAAAACCACACACTACATTACCAGATTTTTAAATTCCAAACAGGCTGCCGGAATATCTGCCAACACCATAGCAAATTACAAACGTACCCTAACCCGGTACACCACGCACTACCCCAACTGGCCCCCAGCCGTTGATGATTTAGAGCAATACCTTACCCAACGCCGCGCCCAGGTGCAACCCATAACCGCCAATGGAGATTGGCGGGTACTATCTACGTTCCTGGGCTGGTGCCACCGGCGCGGCTACATAGAGCAAAACCCCATAAACCAAATGGAAAAACCGCGCCGGATAAAAACCGTTCCCAAAGCCGCCCCCCGTGGTGTAATAAAAAAACTGTTTGCAGCCATTGATGCCCAGGCCGCCGCCGGTGATCTGTGGGCCATAAGAGACCGGGCAATGTTCAGGCTAACTTACGATACCGGGGCCAGAGCATCGGAAATAAGCGGCATAAAACGGGTAGATGTTGATTTATCGCTGCCGGCCATTTACGTTACCGGCAAGGGCAGCCAGCAGCGGTTTTTGTTTTTTAGCCGCAAAACAGCCGGCGCAATACAAGACTGGCTAAATGTTCACCCCGGAAACCCCGCCCTGTTTGTCACCCAGATTAACACCCCCATTAAACGCGGGAAAATATACAACGCCCTGCAAAAATGGTGCAGATCAACAGAAATAACATTAACCGTTCACCAGCTGCGCCACAGCTACGCCACCCACGCCCTGAGAAACGGCATTGATATACGCCTGGTTCAAAAACATCTGGGGCATAGCACTATCTCTACCACAGAAATGTACCTGGCCGCCACAGATGATGAATTACGCTACGCTCAATTAAAACTATCACCCGGATTAGATGTGTAAAACAAGGCGGTTTTGACATCATATTTAATGTATGATATTCTGTTTGTGGCTGCCGAGCCGAAAAACACCAACCCTGGTTGGTGCTTTTTTTTGTGTTATGCCACCTTCTAGTGTTCGAGTCTTGTACCGCCCACTTTTAAAATTTCATTGTTTGCGGCAAACATTGGAAGGTGGAATTATGGCCACTGTTACAGTTTCACCCCGGCAGGTTCAAAAACTGTTGACCAAAATCCCATCAGGTGTTAAAGTGGAACTATCAAAAACACCTGATGGAGCTATTGAAGTGACCACTACTGAGCCACCAAAAACAAAAGCTGACATTATCAATGAAAAATTCCCTGATCTAGTGGGCCAGGGAATAACTTTGACTGAGGCTTCAAAAAAATACGGTACCCCCAGAAGAACAATTGAAAAATGGGTTTATCGTAACGAGTATGTAAGCCGGGTTGATGAGTTAGCCTACCCCCAAACATTTGATGAAGCTGAAATAGCCTATTGTGCCGAGATTTATCATGAACGTAAAAAGGCAGGTGTAGGTGTTTACGGCGCTCCTCTATTAGATGACAATGGCCTGCCTTACCAGTTGCGTTATCCTGAACGTGCAGAGAAACGTAAAAAGACAGGCCCATTAGCAGATTAAGCTAATGAACAAGCACGATATTTTACGGGCGAAAAAGGCTGTAAAGCAAGTGTCAGACGATATTGAAAAAGATTATCGCCGCCGCCAAAAGGCCGGTTCTGAGTACCGCCCCCAGGACAAGGCCCAGAGTAACCCGCCGCCCCCACCAACTCAAAAACAAACTCCCTCAAAGATTGAAGTGATCCCCCCTGCTACTGGTGGATATAATCAGCAGCAGCCCCAGGTAGTGTTACATCAACATTTTAACCAGCCAAAATCCGGGGGAAAATCAAAGACCTGTCTTATTATTGCCGTAACCGTCCTGGTTACGGTTCTTTGTTTGTGTGGTACGGTATTGATGTTGCCCGCCCTTGTTGGAGAAACACCCGGCCAGCCGGTTGCCGGCTTTAATGCCAATCCTCCCGCAACAGCCAGGCCAAACAACCAAACAGCAGCGGGGCTGGCAATATCCACTGTAAGGTTAACGCCTTATGTTTCCCAGTTGCCAAATCAGCCGGGGCCGGGTAACTGGTGGCGGGTTGAAACATCGTTTTATAATGGCGGGAACAGGCCACTAACCATTAGTGGTTACAATATTGTGCTTAAAGATCAGCAAGGTAGGGAATACTGGTATGATCGTAATCTATCTATGTTTAATCCAGATGGCAAGCTGGTTGACCAGGTAAACCCCGGCGTAACAACCACCGTAACCGCTGTTTTTAACCTGCCAAACACACTGGATAATGTATCTCTTGTTTATGATGGCGCGGTTGTGCCTATTAGGCCAAACGACATAGTAAAGTAATGACATTTGTCACTTTTCAAAATCAAAAACGTATATTATACTGCAAGGCGACGAAAGTCGCTTTTTTTTATAAAAAGTTCACCCAACATCTTGACAAGTTGGGTGAACTTAGTGTATTATAGTCACATCTCCGGCAGCTAGACCGCTCGCCAGGTGCGGCGGCCCGGCATAAGCCCGGCAATATACACACCCACAGGAGACTGGATCACAATGGCCACACGCCCTGCGTCACACAGCTACAAACTGCCCAACGATGGACATCTTTGTTTTTCGTGTCCATTGCCTAAATGTCGTCCCCATAGCAGCAGTTGCCCTATTAAAGCGGCAGCTCACAGTCGCGTTCAACAGCAGGCCATACGTCAGCAATCAGATTGTTATCCCCCCGCCCCGGCCACATCACGGTTTGAGAGTAGATAAAATGGACCCTACCACCAAAACAAACGGTGCAATTTCCTATCCGGGCGGCAAGGGCCAACTATACCGCCACATTATCAACTTAACGCCACCCCACAACACCTATATTTCCCTGTTTGCCGGTGGGGGCGCGGTGTTACGCCACAAGCGGCCCGCCCTCGTCAATATCGCCATAGATGTTGATGCTGCAGCGCTCAATACCCTTTGCTCCAGCATCAACATTTCCGGCGATGTGGACCACCGCTACCAGTTTATCAATACAGACGCTTTCGACTTCCTGGCCAGCCGTGATTTTACCCCGGACACATTTATGTATGTCGACCCGCCCTATCTGCTGGAAAGCAGAAAACAGCATCGCCATTTATACCGTGGCGAGCTGAGCGCCGAAGCCCACAGTACCCTGCTGGCCATACTGGGTGGGTTGCCGTGTCGTATAGCCATATCCGGCTATTGGTCGCAGCTTTATGCCGACACGCTGGCCGGGTGGCACCACCAAAGCTGGCGGGTGCGGACTCGCGGCGGTAGCTGGGCCACAGAACATTTATGGATGAACTATCCCCGCCCCGTAGCCCTGCACGATTACAGCTATCTGGGCGATAACTACCGCGAGCGGGAACGCATAAAACGCAAGGCCACCCGCTGGGCCAGCAAATGGGCCGGACTGCCCATATTAGAACGTCAGGCCATTTTAGCCGCCATACAGGAAACAGGGTTATGACCACAAGCGTTAACCTCGACAAACTGGAAACCCAGGCCATACAGCACCATTACCAGCAGCAAAAACGGCGCGATGAATTTCTGTTAAGTTACGCTATGCGGCAGCAGCAACAGCAGCAGGCCGTTACCCTGGCCGATGAGGCAGAACACTACGTGGCCACCATCGCCAAAAAAATGGGGTATGGTGTCAGGTTAACACCCCACACCCACCCCTATGATATAGAAGTTATTGACAGCACCGGGCGCGTGGCGCGGGTAGAGGTAAAAATATCAACTATCCAGCCCAACGGCAGCGGCTACCGCTACCAGGCCCGTATTCACCACCACCGGGCCGATCTGGTTGTATTTATTGCCCGTAACGGCAGCGATTGGCCCTACATTATCCCAATGGCAGCCATAAAACCCCGGCTAAACATTGCCATTAGCAGCAAATGCCCCGGAAACTACAGCGGCCAGTGGGCCGGCTACCTGAACGCCTGGCATTATCTGCATACAGCCGTAAAAAACGCCCCGGCCCGCCCGGTGCAGCTAGGGTTAGTGCAATGAGCAAAGACAAACGCGGCGGTTTCAGCCGAACCATTTACACCTACAACGGCTACCAGCAGCGCCGCACAGAAGAATTTGAAAACACCACCAACGCCCTGGCCCCGCTGAGTCCACCACCGGCAGATATGCCCGGCTACTTTGAAGCCGAGCGCCGCCGCCTGGAACGCGCTATGAACATAGAGAGCGATTTTATTACCCCGTTCTTCCAATCTATTGCCATAGCCCTGTTTGTATCCATTGGCGGTTTTTATCTGGCCATAGCCTGGGATACATTTGTGTGGCATCTGTCCTGTTTTGCCGGGCTAATTGCCGGCACCGGCTGGTTTGTGGGCGCTATCTGGTTTGGCCGTGATCTGCTCTGGATAGTAGAGCGCATTACCAACGAGGATATAAACGGCGATGGCAACATAGGCCAGCCGCCCCCACAGCGCAACCTGGAACCGGTAGAGGTTATCCATACAGATGGCCAGGGCCGCATAAAAACAATGTACCGGCTTAATTTACCCAACATTACAGATCAGCAGTTGGTGGAATTTGCCAAAGGTGTACCCGTAAAGGGCCTGGCAGAAAGCGCCTGGATAGGCGGCGGCAATCCGTTTAGCAGCGCCCAGTACGGCCAGCTAATGAGCGAACTGCACCGGGCCGGGCTGGTAGAGTGGAAAAACCCCACCGCCCCTAACCAGGGCCGCCGTGTAACCGGCCAGGGTAGAGAAACCTTTGAACAGTGGGCCAAAATGGGGCCAAATTAACGCGCACACGCGCACACGTACCCCACGGGGTACATTTTTACCAACACACACGCATTAGAAAAGGGGATTTACAATGGAAAGTTTATTTACCACACCAATACCTGTAAGACTGTCTTTTGATGAACTGATAGCGGTTACGGCATCTATGGATTTTTATCAGAACGTGCTGGAACAGGCGGGCATGGTAGAGGAGCGCCAGGCCTGCCAGAGTATTATTGACAAACTGGAAGCCGCCGCGCGTCCTGCCGTAAATATTATGCAAGAGGCCACCGCCAATGGCAGATAGCAACCTGGCCCTAATGTGGCAATTGGGCAGTGATCCCATAGAAACAGAAATAGCCAACGCCCTGGCCCGTTTTTCTCAGCGCCGGGAACTGGCAGGCCGCACTCCGCAGCGGGTAATGTTTAGAACCGGTTGTATGCCGGCCACACCGCCAAAAACACAGCTAACCGTAGACCAGGCAGATAATGTACCTGCCGGCTGCATCTTTATTTACTAATCCAAACAGCAGAGGTTTTACAATGAAAATAGGCCAGGATTTAGGCTACAACGCCACCAAAACCGTAACAGACAGCCGGCGCGTTTCTTTCCCCAGCGCCGTGGGTACACCCACCCGCGCCCGTTTTGCCGTTAATGGCCACGATAAAGAAATTAACCTGGCCCTAAACGGCAAAAACTGGCTGGTGGGGGAGTCGGCAGTACAGTTAAGCCGCTTTGTTACCCGCCATGAGGATAGGCAATGGATCCAAAGCGAGGAGTACCTTATTTTAGCCCTGGCCGCCATAAGCCAGCTAACCACGGCCCACGGCCCCACCGTGCAAATGGTAACGGGCCTGCCCATTGCCTATTTTGATGACAAAGCCGCCGTGGCCGCCCGGCTGGTGGGCGAGCATCGTATACAGCGCGTAGAGCGCAGCGCCCAAACCATCAAAATAACAGACGTGCGGGTAGTGCCACAGCCCTTTGGGGCGCTGCTCAATGAAGCCCTGGACAACCGGGGCAGCCTGGCCGATGCCACCTACACCGGCAATGTTGGCGTAATAGATGTGGGCGGCAAAACCACCAACCTGTTAAGCGCCCACAAGCTGGCCGAGCTACCCAACGAGACCACCAGCATAAACCTGGGCGGCTGGGATATTATCAGGCAGCTACGCGACTACCTGGCCCAAACCATCCCCGGTTTGGAGCTACGCGATCACGAACTGGCCACCGTACTGGCAAAGCGCGGCGTAAAGGTGGCTGGTGAGTGGGTAGAGCTACCCGGCCTGGATAATATTATAGAACCTATGGCCGATGAAGTGCTGGCCACGGCCCAGCAGCTATGGGGCAGCGCCCTGCGGCTGGATGTTATTTTAATAGCCGGCGGTGGGGCCAACCTTATTGGGCCGCATCTACAGCAGCGGTTTAAACAGGCCAGGGTTGTGACTGATCCCGTATTTGCCAACGCCGCCGGATTTTGCAAATTAGCGCAGCGTATGCAATGAGGATTGTTATCCCGCTCAGTTTGAACAGCAAGCAGGATGCCGACATTCTGGCCTGGATAGAACAGCAGCCGGAACGGGAACGCAGCGCCGCCATACGCCGCACTATCCGCGCCCACATCAACCAGAGCAGCATAACCCTGGCCGATGTGTACCAGGCCATTGTAGAGCTAAAACAGGGTGTAATTATTGCCACACCCCAGCCGGAACCGGAAACAGATCCCGAACTGGATAGCAACTTAGATGCCCTGTTGAACCTGTAAACCGGTATTACATAAGTAGCACAACTTGGTTATTACAAATTATGAGCAACCCATTACATACACCAAAGCGATTAAAAAACAACCGTACAGAGTGGTTATGCCCAAACTGCCAAGCCTGGGTAATTGGACATCTAATAAATGTTACCGGATACACAGAATTGGCGTGTGAGGGTTGTGATACAACCCTGGAACCTGATTATTACGGGTTTCAGGAAATTGAGAACAATGATTGTTTGCCGCAAACATAGGAGGCTCGCACAATGCCAAATATACCTATAGAAAAACTGCTGGATAATCCCTACCAGCCCCGCCAAACCTACAGCGATATTGATATTTTTGCCGCCAATATTCTGGATAGAAAACAGGATTTACCCGACACGCTGGGGCTAATCCACACCCCCAATGGCCGGCTGGTAGAGCTAAACAGCGCCGGCGATGTGGTTATACTGCCCCCGGATCAATACCCGCCCCAATCAGAACAGTGGGCCGTGCAGCTTGCCGAAGGCCACCGCCGTAGACGCGCCTTTGAATACCTGGCCGTTGATGATCCAGACTATCTGCAAATGCCTGTAAACCTGCTGGAATTATCAGACCAGGCAATGGATAACATAGCCTGGGATGAAAACGCCAAACGGGCCAACATAAACCCCGTAGAAGAAGCCGCCGCCCTGGCCCGCACAATGGAAGATTTTAACCTTACCCAGCAGCAGCTTGCCGACCTGCGCGGCCTGGGTCGCTCTACTGTGGCCAACAAATTACGGCTGCTAAAACTGCCTGATGATATGCTGGCAGCCATTAAAGCCGGCCAGATACCGGAAAAGACCGGCATCGCCTTTTTGCCCGCGCTGGATATAAAGCCCCACCAAATGGAGCAGGCCCACCCCAAACTAATCACCGATCCCAACCAGGTGGTATTTTACAATTACGGCGGCCCCTGCACCCCCAACGCTCTACGTAAACGGATTTTAGCCACAGACTACGTGCCTACCGCCTCAGAAGTGCGCTCTATGGTAGAGAAAATAACCGATGCCTGCACACCCTGGCCCTGTGAGCATTGCGGCATCAATTGCAAAACGGTACAGTTTATTACCGATAACGGGCCAGACTACAGCCACCGCTATTGCCGTAACTGCTGGGAAAATGAGGTAACAGAGTTGCTCTATTGCCCCGGCTGCCACATCCGCAGCCTGGTTAGAAAATCTGATATTGAGCAAAACAACCCGCAAAGCTGCACCATGTGCGGAGAAACACACCCCGCCGCTGATTGGCCGGATAAATACACCCAGATTGCAATGCCGGATCAATCGCAACCAGAGCCGCCCAAACAGCCCCAGGCCCTGGGAAATTTACTGGAAGATAAAGCGGTTTACCCCTGCCATAACTGTGGTGAAAGAACCATACAAATATACCCAGATGATGATTTTGTTGAGTGCGACACCTGCAAAGAACATTGGGACAGTATAGAAAAATACCACAAAGAGCGCGCCCGCCGCCTTGATTTTGGCATAGCAGATAACGCAGAGCCGGAAACCCCCGCGCCCGCGCTGCCCACCGATGACCAGCGCCACGATCTGGCCAGCCTCATCATTTCAACCGATGGCTGGCAGCAGGTGGTAACAGAGCAGTTTGCCTGCCAGGGTTACACCTGCAAAGAACTATTTTACGATCCTGCCGGCATACGCGCCTGGAAAAACAACAACGGCGATTATCTGTGTACCACCTGTTATGTGGGGGCCACACTAAACGGCAAATGCCCCACCTGTGGCCACACCTGCGACATACCGGCCACCACCTACAAAAACAATTTTGGCTGGCGCTGCGAGAAGTGCGGCAAGCCCAGCCCGGCCACCGCCTGGGTTGCCGTGGCCGCCGGAAACATCGACATTCCGGAAGATACCGCTACACCTAACGGTAATGGCCATAACCCCAATGAATCCCACATCGCCGCGCCTAACGGTACTGCAGCAAATGATAATAGCCGGGAAATACTGCAAAACCATCTTAACGCCCGTTTTTTAGACATCACAATGGTGGCCACCATAGAACAGCTACGGGAAATCAACACCGTGCTGGATCAATTAGCCCTTAATCACACCAGAGCTATCAGGATTGCCTAATGACCCCACAACAAACCTGGGAAACAACCCTTACCCAACTACAATTACAAATGACAGATGCCACATTTGATAGCTGGCTAAAAGACACTACGCTGCTGGATGCCAGTAACGGCACCTGGTTTGTGGGTGTAAAAAACAATATGGCCAAAGAGTGGCTGGAAAGCCGCTTACACGACACAATAACCCGTACCATAAGCGGCATAGCCGGCCACAATGTTGCCCTGGATTTTGTTGTGCAGCCCACCACAGAAGCCCCGGCCCCGGCCACCAGCGATGGCAGCACAGCGCGGGCCGATCTTGTACGCTCAATAAACCGCGATGAGATATTACGGTTTGATGTGTACGATGCCGGATACAACAACCACGCTCACTACATCCAGCAATTCTGGGGGGCATATCTGGGCGCTGATGCCATGCAGGTGTGGAACTATATCCGCTCGTTTTACACCACACCCCGGTATATCTATGACAGGCAGGAAAGAGTGTATGTGCTTAACCCGGATTGGGAAGATTGGACACCATCACGCCAATTTCGCCCCAGTGATCTGGCCCGCAGCCTGAAATCTAAAAATCAAAAGCACCCCAACCGCCACCAGGTAACAGGCTGCTGGCGATACTGCCAGAACTTCAAAAACGCCCACGATGCCGGCGAAACCTGGAATAAATGCCACCACTGTACAGACAGATCGGGCAAAATCCGTATGGGTGACATTGTAGAGGCCAAACCCAGCGCCGCCTACCCGGAGGGCCGCCCCACCTGCCGCTACTGGAAACAGGGCATTTTAGAGCAACTGAACGCAGAGCGCATCTGCAAATACCACCAAACCGGCGACCCCGGCAAGGCCAGAACTGTATTTTACCAGATCAGCGTTTACCAAACCCTGCCCCTGCTCACAGCCCACCAGGTGGACACCCTGAACGCAGAAACCAGGCGAGAACACGAAACCTGGCTTAAACGCCACGGGATCAGCGTATCTGCCTGGAAGCAACAAACAGATAACACATTTGCACCACATTCAGAGGAGGAGTAATGGAAAACGGCTTGATTTTTTCCTTATTTCCCGGTATCGGGTTGCTTGATTTGGCATTTGAGGAGGCTGGGTATTGCGTGGTGCGTGGGCCTGACCAGCTTTGGGTGGGTGATATTCGCAAATTCCATCCTCCGGAGGGTCACGCCTGGGGTATTATTGGCGGCCCGCCGTGCCAGGAATTTAGTTTATTGCGCCGGTTGCCGCCTACCGGTTACGGTGTAGCAATGTTAATTGAGTTCGCTCGATGCGTCACAGAGGCAAAACCGGAGTGGTGGCTAATGGAAAACGTGGCCGGGGTGCCTAACGTGGCTGAGCTTGGTCACATCTACACCAACCAACTGGCCAGAGATTACACCTGGCGGCGTTTTGATATAGATCAGGCGTGGTATTGTGACACGTCCAGGTTACGTCACATTCAGTTTGGCAGCCGTAGCGGCAGGCGGCTAAACGTGCCGCGTGGTGTGCGCCGGAACGTGACCAGCCAGGCTGTGCTGGCCAATGATGACAGGCCGTTTGAGGAGGTTTGCAGGTTGCAGGGACTCCCCGCGGGTTTTAACCTGCCCCCGTTTCTGGCTACCGAGAAAATAAAGGCCGTGGGTAACGGCGTACCGCTGCCAATGGGCAGGGCGCTGGCACGTGCGGTTACAGATGCCTACAGCCGTTTGCCTGGTCAGTCACCGGATCAGTTACAAGAATGTTTGTGCGGCTGCGGTCGATCAGTCACGGGTAATGCCAGATACGCTGCCAACATAGAGGGCGACACGTCAGCGTGTCGCAAACGGGCGCAGCGCAACCGTGACAGAGCTTGGTCACAGGGAGTTGCAGCCTAAACCCGTATCAACCCGGCTCACCTTTGCGCTATTCGGGTCTACAGACCCGAATAGCTTTTTTTTATATCCTTATTCGGGTCTATAGACCCAACTCAGGGGTCTAATGATATGCGCCAAGCGTCCACAGACCCGAATGCAGGGCGTAATAAGTAACCCCTAATAGATTTAAACTCTACTAAGTAAATTGTAACTATTTCTTGTTTTTAGCTATTTGGGTCTATAGACCCGAATAGCCGCAATTGGGGGAAATTAGATATATCCTGGAATGAACTAAAACATCTGATCTGAGCGTGGAGATCCTATCGCCATAAGTAGCGATTGCGGCCGAGGCGGCCAACTCCTGGGGGGTACTGGTGGGATTATCCAGGGTGACAATCCACCACCGTTGGTGCTTGCATTGCACATCGTTAAATTTGGCTTGCTGTATGCCCATTGCCGTTTTGCTGGCTTGGCTTAAACTGGTGCCAAGCGTGTTGTCCTGGCTAAACAGATATTGATCGGCCTGGGGCC
>Ga0180438_10010557_pt1 | contig 11309 bp, 8 predicted proteins | sample SS_ome_12_FD_132455 | JGI IMG/M metagenome (GOLD analysis project Ga0180438, IMG submission 132455) | Hypersaline lake sediment archaeal communities from the Salton Sea, California, USA - SS_3_D_2 metaG | ecosystem: Environmental > Aquatic > Non-marine Saline and Alkaline > Hypersaline >...
ACTTCGCAATAACATAATTGTGGGTCACGATATCGGTGTGATCGCATCTACCGATACCCTTGTACTCCACGATTACAACCTGTACTTTGACAATAACCTCAACCTGCAACGCTTGAGCCCTGCTCCTCATGATGTTTTCGGGAATCCGTGTTTCGCCTCCCGGGGGGCGGGGAACTACCATATCCGCCACTGCTCCGCAGCGCGGGATACAGGCGATCCGGACCCGGATTTAGCACCGCCTTTCGATATCGACGGGCAAACCAGACCCGCAGGTCCTTTTGTGGATATCGGAGCGGATGAAATGCACAACTCTCCCCCGTTTATCGAGTTCCTGAACCCTTCCCCGCAAAATCGCTTTGCTAAAAATTCTTTCATGATCAAATGGATCGACGACGATCCGGATGACAACGCAATGATCAACCTCTACTACGATCCCACAAACGATGGTTACAACGGCAATATCATAACCCAACTCATTTCGGAAGACGACACCCAGGACCAGTTCGAATGGAATACTTCCGGCATGTCCGAGGGAACCTATTGGGTGTATGCCATCACATTCGATCATCATAACGATGCGGTGCGCACCGCATACTGCGAACCCCCGGTCAGGGTGACAAGGAGAACCCCGGAAAACATGGTGGATCATCTCCTGGCACGCGCCGCCCTTCCGGCTCCGTGGTTTCCTTTTGCAGACCTCGACGAAGACGGCGCCATAACGATCTCAGACCTTATCCTGCTCATAAATCTTCCTTAATCCGTATGGTTGATTTTGCGGGTTTTGTTATAACTTTCTTGACTTTAGAGGATTCCGGGAGAAATAAAAGACGGATTTTACTATACAAACGACAAAATAAATATATTATAGAACCAATCCTAAGGAGCAAAGGGGGAATGGTTTGAAAATCATGCGCTATGTTTTAGGACTTTTAATCGTCATTAATACGTTCGGGTTTTTGTTTGCCCAGGAAGTTGCCGCCCCTGATACCGGCTCCGGTGAATTCATGTTTGTGGAAGAGATCAAGCCCGGGATGCAAGGGTATGGCATTTCCGCTTTCAAGGATAACCAGCTGGAGCGCTTCGACGTGGAAATCCTGGGAGTCATGTTTAATTCCTTTCCCGAGATGGATATGATTTTAGCCCGCCTTTCGGGTCCCCAGTTCAAGGAAATGCCCGTTATTTCCGGAATGAGCGGCAGCCCGGTTTATATCAATGATCGGCTTATAGGCGCCGTGGCGTATGGCTGGCCCTTTTCCATGGAACCTATTGCCGGAATCACTCCTATTAAAAACATGATGGAAGTCTTTGAACAAACGAATGAAAAACCGCATCCCCCGGAATCCGTGCCACCGGAGGAATTCCTTGCCTCGAAAAGCGCCCAGGAAAAAACCCCCGAAAAAAACGCAAAGGAAAAATCCTCGGTCACTATCCAAACCAACTCCCTCCCCTTTCTAATGCAAAGGAAAAATGAATATCCTGAATCCATCACGCTGGAGCCCCTGGGCGCCCCACTCATTGTCTCCGGGTGCCATTCCTCCCTTATGAAACGAATCCAGGGAATTTTTGCCAATACCCCCTTTATGCCGGTTATGGGAGGCGGGGCGCGGGTATTGAACCCCAAGCTGCGGGATTTGCCCATTGAAAACGGCTCCGGCATCTCCATCCCCTTTGTCTCCGGCTCCATGGATATCGCGGCTGTGGGTACGGTTACCTACAGGAAGGGGAACAAGCTTGTGGCGTTCGGGCACCCTTTTATGGAAATGGGCAACGTGGATATTCCCATGGCAAGCGCGCATATTTTCACCATTATTCCCAGTTATATGCGCCCGTTCAAACTGGGTGCGAGCGTGAAGGAGGTTGGGTGCATCAGGCAGGATCGCCGCCCTGCGATCGGCGGATTGTTTGGCATGGACCCCCCAATGTTCGACATGAATGTTTCCGTAGACCTTTTATCCAGGGGAGAAAAGCGCAATTTCGAGTACCGGGTTTGGGAAACACAGATGTTCAGCTCCTCCCTTGCGGATATTGCAATTTCCGAATCTATTGTTCAAAGCGACAAACTGATCGGGCTTTCCGCAGCCCATATGGTTTATACAATTTTCCTTTCCGATGGAACCAGGATTGCAAAGGAGGATTTTTTCTCAACCGACAGGATGCTTACGTACCAAGCCGCCTCCCAGGTTTACTATGATCTGGAAAGCCTGCTTAATAATCCCTTTCAAAAACCGGATATTGCCAATATCACATTTAACATAAGCCTTATCGATCAATTCAAGGCAGTAGCCATTGAAACCTGCACTACGGATAAGGAAATATACAAGCCCGGGGAAACAATAAAGATAAAGGCATACTTCATACCGTACCGGTTCCCGCGTTTTTCAAGGATGATAAAAATTGCCCTTCCCGAAGATTTACGGGACGGAAGCTATATCCTTCGAATTCTTGACGGGTCCCAGAGAAAACGCCTCGAGTACCAGCGCTCCCCCGGACTGGGCAATATCCTGAGCTATGAAAGCCTCATCGAAACATTGCAGATGAATTTCCCCCTTAACAATCTTTACATTGTTTTAACGGAAAGGGAATCCGGCTTGCGCTTGGAGGAAAAGGAGATGCCGCATCTTCCGCCCAGCATATACGCACCCACAAACGATGCGGCTGTTTCTGCATTTTCCGCGCCCATTCGCCTGAATTTCATACGTGAGCAAACCATGAAAACGGATTTTGAAATACGGGGAAGCAAATCCCTTCCCGTGAAAATCAAACGCAGGGGGAACAGGTAATATATTCTCGGTTTTTCTTAAATAATAAACTAAGGGAGGACGTAGCCTTGAGAAATTTTTCCTTATATTCCAAAGTGGCGCTGGTTGTCGCTGTTCTGACATTTTATACCTGGTGCGCCTTTGCAACAACCACGAAAATCTTTACGGAGAACTCCTACAATGATTTTGTAAAAGGAGAACTTAAAACAACGTCTCTTTCAAGCGAGGGAGAGCTGTTTCCCGCACCGGAATTCGAGAAAATTTGGGAAGCAGAAAACGAACTGATCTGGCGAATCGTAAAAGGTTCGGATAATACCCTCTTCCTTTCAACAGGAAACGATGGTAAAATTTATCGCAAAAAGGAAAAAGGGAAACCGGAGATGTTTTGCGACCTGGAGGAAGTGGCAGCCTTTGCCCTTGCCCTTGATAAAAAGGGACGCCTTTTCGCCGGCGCCTCTCCCGGAGGCAAAATATACGTTATTAACCAACAGAACAAACCGGAATTGTTCTTTGAAACCAAACAGGAATATATCTGGGACCTGGTGTTCGATAAACAGGGAAACCTGTTCGCTGCCACGGGAACCGAAGGAAAACTGTTCCGTATTACCCCTAAGGGAGAAGGGGAACTCTATTACGAAGCCCCGGATAAAAACCTCATGGATATCCTGATCCCCCGGAAAATCGCTGATTCCTCCCTTTACCTCTCTTCCCATGACAAGGGAAGAATTTACCGCGTGTATGATAAAGACAAGGCATTTGTTCTATACGACTCCGGAATGGATGAGGTGCGCTCCCTCGCAGAAGGTGAAAAAGGCTACTTTTACGCCTCTTTGAACACCTTGAAAACCCTTCCCACACCCCCCACTTCTCGAAAAGACAACGAAAAAAACGAGGAAGACGAGGAAGACGACAATAACGGCAACAACAATAACAAGGAAGAAAGAAAACTGCTCCTCCCCTTTATTCTGGGAAAAAAATCCTCCGTTGTCAAAATTGATATGGCTGGCTATGTGTGGACGATTTTCGAAACATCCGAATCTCCCATTCATTGCCTGATGTACGATGATAAATCCAAAACCGTGCTGTCTTCCATCGGAGAAAAAGGAAGGCTATATCGCATTCAGGAACAAAACAAACACACCCTTACCCTTTCAACAGAGGAAAATTATATCCTTTCCATGATGTCCTCTGAAGAATACCTCTATTATGGCACCGGAAAATCCGCTTGCCTTTACCAGGTGAATTGGAACGACCTTTCGGGCGGGGAGTATATTTCACCTGTGCACGATGCCAAAACAACCGTTCTTTGGGGCAAGATTCACATGGAGGGCGCCCTCCCGGCTGGAACGGAAGTAAACATAGCCTTGAGAAGCGGAAACACAGCCGAAACGGATAAAACCTGGTCCGAATGGACTAAAGAACAGAAATTCAAGGAAAAACAAGCCTCTATCACATGCCCGGTCGCACGCTTCTTCCAGTATAAACTCCTTATATCCGGGAAGGATCAAAATACTTTTCCTGTGATCAGAAAAATTGAATCCTTTTACCGACCACCCAACCATACCCCCGAAATACAGAGCATCCAAGTCAGTTCCGCTGCAAAACCTAAAACACCCCCCAAACCCCCTTCTAAAAGCAAGTCCGATGACAAATCAACCGGGAATAAACAATCCAATAGCGCCACGGCTATGGATACCAAGGCAAATTCCAATCCCAAAAAACTAAAAATCACCTGGAAAGCAAAAGACCCTGAAGGCGACACACTGGAATATTCCCTCTATTTCAAGGGGAAATCAGAAGCGCTCTGGAAAGAAATCGAGGAAAAAACGGATAAACCCCTTTACATGCTTTCCACTGAGGCTATCCCGGACGGAGAGTACCAGATTAAAATCGTGGCTTCCGATATCCCCTCAAATCCGCCCTTGAACGCGCTGGAAACATTTATGCTCAGCGATGTATTTATTATTGATAATTCCCCTCCGGTGTTCCTGAAAAAAATCAAATTCGATCAGGTGGATAAAAACAGCATCCTGATCACAGCCCGTGTGCAGGATGATTACTCCATCATCTCCACAGCTCAATATTCCTCCAATGCAAAAGATTGGTTCAGGGCAGACCCGGAAGATGAAATATTTGATTCCAAAATGGAATCCTTTGCCTTTCTCATTGAAGATCTTGAGCAGGAAGAGATCGTCCTTACACTCATGATCACAGATGCGGAAGGAAACACAGCAGTAGAGAAACTCCTGGTTGATCTGAAGGAAAAAAAGTGATCCTTTGACTCAAATTTGATTATGTTTCCAGGTTTCTTCGCATGATCTCGGAATCTTTTAAAACAGATTCCAGTTTTTTCAGGTCCTGCTGTTCAATGGCTTTCCTGATTTTACCCAGCGCCTCCGAAAAATGATCGATAGCAGCGAGGATATATGGGGCATTTTCAAACAAAACCACGGACCCAAGCGAAGCCTCAAGCCCCGCTGCATGTATGCCCTCCCGGAGACTCTTCCCCGCCATCTGGCGGATAAAATTAATATCGTCTGACACACGACTGAGCAGTTGCCCCAGAGAGCATGCCGCGGCATAAGGAAGATGAATAAGCAATGCCATGTAACGGTCGTGCCTCTCCGGGTTCATGAGAAGGGGAACCATACCCAGGGCTTTCCAGAAAAGAGCGATCTTGCAAACAGCATCGCGATTTGTCTCCGGAGCAACTGTAACAAAGGCAGTGGCGCCCGAAAGAGATAAACTCAAATCTTCCTTTTTTTCCCCATTGGCAGGTTCTATCATGGGGTGCGAACCCACAAAATAGCGGTTATCGGAAAAAAAACCCTGTGCCTGATCCACAATTCTCTTTTTTATCCCGGCAGTATCCGTGACAATTGTTCCGGGCTTTACCGCGTCGGAAATTTTCGGCAACAGGGCAAGGGTGTTCACTACAGGTTGATCGATAATCACGAGATCGCTTTCCCGAATTTCGTGTTCAAGTTCGGACTCTTCCTTTGATAATGCAATGTTATCCGCAAGTTTCAGCTTTATTGCCGTGCTTTGAATGGTTTTACTAAGATTGCCCCTTCCCAGGATGGTTATTTTCCCAAAATGGATTGTATCTTTCACGTTAGTTCACTCCCGGAGCAACTGTTCTTCCCACGGCAGCCGCCACTTTTTGAAGCTCCCTTATAAGGATTTCAAATTTTTCCGGTTTTAAGCTTTGAGCCCCGTCAGACCAGGCATTCTCAGGATCGATATGAACCTCGATTATAAGTCCGTCCGTTCCGATAGCCACGGCTGCACGGCTCAAGGGACCCACCCACCTCCAGTGCCCCGAGGCATGGCTTGGATCAATCCACACCGGAAGGTGAGTTTCATGCTGAAGGATTGCGACAGCAGAAATATCAAGGGTATTCCGGGTCCAGGTCTCAAACGTGCGTATGCCCCGTTCACATAGAATTACCCTGTGATTACCCTCGTTCATAATATATTCAGCAGCAAGCATGAATTCTTTCAAACTGATCGACATGCCTCTTTTCAAAAGAACCGGTTTGTCCGTTTGTCCCACTTCTTTAAGCAGGTTGAAATTTTGTGTATTGCGCGCTCCGATTTGCAGGATATCCGCATATTTGTAAACCAGTTCCACGGCTCTTGTTTCCATGACTTCAGTCACAATGGCAAGACCGGTTTCCTCCCTGGCTTGTGCAAGCATTTTCAAGCCTTCCTCCCCCAACCCCTGAAAATCATAGGGAGAGGTGCGAGGTTTGAACGCTCCGCCTCTTAGCAACCGGGCGCCTGCCGCTTTAACTGCGCGTGCGGTATGGATCAGGCTGTCGCCTTTTTCCACGGAACAGGGTCCTGCCGCAAGGATTATTTCTTTTCCCCCGATCTCGAAATCGCCCACGCGAATAAGGGTTTTTTCCGGATGAAAATCGCGCGTTGCAAGTTTATAAGGCTTCAAAACCGGCATTACTTTTTCCACACCGGGAAGCGCTTCCAGGGGAAGCGTCCTGAGTATGCTTTCATCCCCTATGGCTCCGATAATCGTTCTTTCGGTTCCGCGGGAAATGTGTGCTCGAAGCCCCTTGTTTTCTATCTTTTCAACAATATGTTGAAACTGCTGTTCTGTGGCATCGGGTCTTAAAACAATAATCATGGTTTCTGACCGCCTTTCTTATATTTTACTGCTTGTTCATTCTTTCATTGGGATAAGACCCCAAACACTGAATAAAAACCGTGTGTGGCTCCAGTTCCTTTAATACTCCTTTGACCTTTTTATCATCCAGATGCCCCTCGAAATCGATGAAAAATACATATTCCCATGGACGTTGCCGTGTTGGGCGGGATTCAATTTTTGTGAGGTTCACCCCCCTTGCTGCAAACGGTTTTAAGGCTTCGAAAAGCGAGCCTGGCTTGTGCTTTAAAGATACAATCAAAGAAGTCTTGTCAGAGCCTGTCGGCTTCGGGACTGTGCGTCCCAACACAACAAAACGCGTAAAGTTTTCCATGGTATCCTGAATATTTTTGGCAAGAATCTTCATCTTGTAACGATTCGCTGCAATCTCGCTTGCAATCGCCGCGCTGTTTTTCGTTTCCCGGGCTTTATGAACCCCCTCTACCGTGCTGGCAACCTCCACATGCCTTGCTGAAGGAAGATTTTCCCTCAGCCAATGCCGGCATTGCATAAATGGCTGTGGATGGGAAAAAATGCACTCCACTTTGTCCAGATCGACATTCGAGATCAGGCAATGGTGAATATAAATTATGATCTCCGAACTTATCTTCACATCAGAGTCAAGAAATCGATCCAAAACCTTATGCACCACTCCTCCGGTGGAATTTTCAATGGCAACCACGCTGCAATCCACGATCTTTTTTTCCACGGCGGAAAAAAGATCATCCACTGATGAAAAGGGAATGAAATTCACAGAACTGCCGAATTCGGCTACCGAAGCCTGGTGCGTATAGGTTCCTTCAGGTCCTAAAAACCCCACCTTGATTTTTTGTTCCAACTGCTGGCACTGGGAGGAAATTTCAGTAAAAATTCTTTTTAATCCCTCCGGCGTCAAAAACCCCTGCACAGCGCCCAGAACATTATCCATAAGCAGCTTCTGGCGCGAAGGGTCATAAATTTGCTCTTCACCCTGCCCTGTCTTGATTTCTCCGATTTGTTTGGCAATCTCCGCCCGCTTTTGCAACAGGTTTGTGATTTGCACATCTATATCACTGATCGATTCGCGCAATTCCCGGATATTTCTCATTTCTTACCCTCTTCCGCGTGATTTGATATTTTTCTACTTATGGGGATTCACCGCTTTTTTCAAAGCCCGAATTTCCCTTAATGTCAAAAGTCTATATTCCCCTTGGGCAAGCCTGCCCAAACGAATCGGACCTATGCCCACCCGTTTTAAGTCTGTTACAGGATGTCCCACAGCTTTGAACATCCGGCGAATCTGGCGTTTTCTTCCCTCTCTTATCACCAGCCTATATACAACGGAATGCCGCATTTTGCGGTATATATCAACGGTTGCCGCAAGGGTTTTTTTCCCCTCCAGAACAATTCCTTTCTTAAGCCAACGCAGATTATGCCTTTCCAATTCCCTCTTTATAGTGGCAAGATACTCCTTTTCCAGGTGATACCTGGGATGCATAAGGCGGTTTGCCAGCTGTCCGTCATTGGTAAACAACAACAAACCTCGGGTATCCCGATCCAGGCGTCCCACAGGGAATATCCGCTCCTTGATATCTTTCATGATATCCATAACCGTTGCAGCGCCATGGCTATCCTTCATGGTTACAACAAATCCTGCAGGTTTATTCAAGGCATAATAGATAAAGCCGGGCGCCGGGAAAATTTCTTTTCCATCCACAAAAATCCGATCTTTATCAGGATCAATGCATGTTCCGAGCTTGGTTGCAACTACCCCGTTAACGCTCACGCGTCCTTGAACAATCAGGTCTTCACACCTGCGGCGGGAATCTATCCCGCACAAAGCCATATGTTTATGGAGTCGAACAACCATAATTCTTTGTTCCGTTATAATAGAATTATCTGCTTGAAATTCTTTTCATTCATTTTCTTTTTGCTCGTTAAACATCTTCCGAAGATCCTTGAGAGAGGGAAGATCCGCAAGCCGCTTCAATCCGAAGATTTTAAGGAACATATCCCCTGTTCCATACAGAGGGGGTCTTCCCGGAACCTCCTTTTTGCCTGTTACTTTAATGACTTCAGTTTCAATAAGGGTGCGAAGTACTCCGCTGGAATCAACGCCCCGGATCGCTTCTATTTCAGCGCGTGTAATTGGTTGCTTATAGGCAATTATCGCCAATGTTTCCAGGGCTGGAATAGAAAAAGAGGAACGTTTTTTGTGCTGGTTGAGCTTCAGGATATACGGGGCAAACCGGGGATGGGTCGCCATCTGGAAACCTCCAGCCACTTCCACGATCTGGAGTCCTTTCCCTTCCTGTTCATAGGAATTTTGGAGATTGGACATAGCCTCCCGTATGACTTTGGAGGGAAGGTCACCCAGTATCTTGCTTAGGCGCCTTATGGAAAGCGGATTCGTGGTTGTAAAAAGAAGGCATTCCAAAATAGGAACCAGCTCCTTCTGGTTTATTAAATCGCCTTTTTTTATCTCCTCATCCGGTGAAGCGCTCATAAGATTTTTCTCTCCTATTTTGATAAAATTGAGTATTAAATTATACGTATCCTTTAAATTCAGTCAATTAGAATTACGGAGCCCACCCATAGGAGTTTGGCAAAAAAAATCGCATGAAAAAGACCCCCATTACAGAATGCTCTTGAAAATTCTTTTCCTTTTTTCAAATGTTACAACGCTTTCGTAACCCAGCTCTTTCAGGAGGCTTATGGCTTTTTTGAAATGGCGCCCCACTTGCTTCGGGCTGTGGGCATCGGAACTCAAGGTGACCGGCGCCTTGTTTTTTTTGAGTTTTTTCAGAAATGCTGTTCCCGGATAAAATTCCTTCACTGGTTTATCCATCCCGCTGGTATTCAGCTCCACCACCATCCTACTTTCTCCAATTGTCTTTGCCACGTTTTCCTGGATATCGTCCCAACTTTCTTTCGGAAAATATCCAAATTTCTTCACAAGGTCCAGATGACCGATAATGTCAAAAATCCCGGATTGCACCATTTGTTTTACAAGTTCGAAATAGATTTCATAAATCTCCCGGATTGATCTCTCTTTAAAAGGCTTTATCTGTGTTTCCTGGTCAAATCCCCAATTATCAATATAATGAATCGATCCAATAACATAATCAAACTCGTATTTCTCGCAAAACGATCTCGGTAGCTCTGGTTTATTGGGAAGAAAATCCATTTCCATGGCTAAAAGAATTTTTACCAGGGGATTTTTTATGTTTGTAAAACGTTCCTGGAGAATCCTCACTTGGGATATGTATCGAGGTACCTCCTCATAGGAAAGAGCCATCTTGGTTTCCTCCTGCGGCATCCACGGGGAATGCTCCGCAAATCCGAATATCTCGATGCCCTTATCTATGGCAGCCCTCACATACTCCACCATTTCCCCTTCTGCATGACAACAGAACCTGGTATGATTATGGAGATCCACTTTCATAGAAATCACCTGTTATTTATCAAATATTCAAGCATAGTTCTTCCAGACAACTCTATGGAAACAAAACGCATCTCTTGACTACGGTCAAGCAATAACATCTACCGGGGCGGTTCTATTTATTTTTCCTTCTCAGTTTTAGACGGATGGGTGTTTTGGAAAGTTCGAAGCTCTCCCGTATCTGGTTCATTAAATACCGTTTGTACGAGAAATGCATCAAGTCAGGATTGTTTACAAAAAGAGCAAAGCTCGGCGGAGCTGTTCCGGTTTGAGTGATATATTTCATTTTTAAACGCCGCCCCTTTACCAGGGGAGGAGGATGGCGTTTGATTATTTCCTCAAATTGATTGTTCAGCTGAGACGTAGGAATACTTGCATTGTATTGAGGCATGATTTCATCAATGATACTAAAGATACGCCTTACCCTTTGCCCCGTAAGTGAAGAGATGAAAAGAATCGGCGCAAATGAGATAAAATTGAATTCACGCTTTAAGTTCTTGGCATATTCTCCGGCTGTAGAGTTGTCCTTGGTTATAAGGTCCCACTTGTTTACTACCAGCAAAACAGCGCAACCCGCTTCGCTTATATATCCTCCGATATGCGTATCCTGGGATGTGGTCTCCGACCCCGCATCCAACAATAATACCGCAACATCGCAACGTTGAATACTCATTATGGAAGACGTCACGCTCAGGTGCTCAGGACCTCTTTCAATCTTGCCCCTTCTACGTATTCCGGCTGTATCGATGATCAGGTATTTCTTTTTTCCGATCTTTACCGGTGTATCAATGGCATCGCGTGTTGTTCCAGGCACCGAACTCGCAATTACCCTGTCTTTTCCAAGGATTTTATTTACCAGCGTGGATTTCCCGACATTTTGCCTCCCTACAACGGCAATTCGTATGGTGTCCCGGTCTTCTTCAAATGCGCTTTCCTTTCCAGGCAGCTCGGCAATAACAGCGTCAAG
>Ga0180438_10010559_pt1 | contig 11308 bp, 3 predicted proteins | sample SS_ome_12_FD_132455 | JGI IMG/M metagenome (GOLD analysis project Ga0180438, IMG submission 132455) | Hypersaline lake sediment archaeal communities from the Salton Sea, California, USA - SS_3_D_2 metaG | ecosystem: Environmental > Aquatic > Non-marine Saline and Alkaline > Hypersaline >...
CTGATCCGCGCCCGGGAGGTTCTCGGCTCTCGTGAGGCGAGCACGTTCTTCCTGAGCGACATCGTCGAGTGCCCCCTGGCCGATGAGTCCTGCGATCTGGTCTTCTCCAACCACGTCATCGAACACGTCCCCGACGATGAACGGGTCTTCGAGGCCGCCCGCCGCACCCTCCGGCCCGGCGGGGCGTTCCTGCTGGGGTGCCCGAACGAGGGCGTGTTCTGGTGGATGCTGGCCTACGCGCTGAGCCCGAGATCGATCCGTCACTCCGACCACATCCACTTCTACAACTCCGACGTCCTTGTCGAGATGGGACGCCGCGCGGGTCTCCTGCACCAACGCACCGAGGTGCTCGGCTACGGCGTCCCCCACTGGGGATGGGACGAGAGACTGCGCCAGTACAAACGCATCGACGACCTGTTCCACTGGGTCGGCAGTCGGCTGGTCAAGAACCAGGGATCCTCGCTGTACCTGACCTTTGCCAAGGCGCGTTGAGCTCCCACGGGGTGTCCGCGCAGGGCTCCGCCGATCTTCGGGGGCCGTCGGGGGAGCCTGTCGGCCGGCGGCGCGCACAGCCGGGCGACGCCCGGGAGGGAGGTCCGTCCAGGCCTCAATCCGGGCCGACGAACAAGACGTCGATCGTGTCTGCGAGCTCGGTGAGCCGGACCTCGGCACCGGGATCGGAGACGCTGCGAGCGCGGTAGCCGTATCCGCCCATGTACTGCGCCAGGTCCGCGAGCGAACAACCGAGCAGGGGGTAGGCCGAGGGGGCGACCTCGCAGAGGATCGCAGGTCGGCACGGAGTGCCCTCGAAGTAACGGCTGAGGCCCCTGAGCACGGGGAGTTCGTACCCCTCGGTGTCGATCTTTATGAGCGCGATTCTCTCCAGGTGGTTCTCGAAGATGTAGTCGTCTAGCCTGCGAACGGGGACGGTCCGTCGGTCGCCGAGCGTCTCCCCGGGCATGTAGTGGGGGACCATGGTGTTCCAGCCGATGACGTCGAGGCAGGTGACGTCGATCGTGCCCGTGCCCGGCTCGTCTCCCAGCGCGCACGCGTTGACGACGATCGCGTACTGCGCGTTGGCCTCGGCCATCCGGCGGAGTCTCTCCGCGTACTGCGGCACGGGCTCGAAGCTGTGGACCTGGCCGGACACGCCCACGCATCCCGCGCCGATCACCGACAGGTACCCGATGTTGGCCCCCACGTCGATGAAGATGTCGCCAGGCTTCAGGATCCGGCGCATCTGGCGCACGATGTCCGGCTCGTACAGGTCGAAGTACATGGCCCGCATGTCCCGGTCCAGGTCGAGGTCGAGGTCGAAGACCACCCCACCGATGGATCGCCGGACGGGCGAGCGGGGCAGAAGCCAACGGGGGGCCCATCTGCACCTCAGCTTCCTGAGGAAGAGTCCGGGGTCCGTCGCCAGAAGCGAGATTCCTTTTCCTATAGTAGTAGTACGGGTGTTCATCTTCCACGCCCCCGCGGCCTCGATCCTCTCTCGGCGGCGGATCCGAGGCTCCGTACACGACCCTACGGCCGCGCCCGGAGCCCTGTCAAGGGCCGAGCGGGGGCTTCCATGGGGCTCCGCGCGCTTCCGGGTGGTTCGTTGACAGCCTCTGCGACTGGGTGGTAAAGTCAGGAACTGGTTTTGCCGAACAGGGGTAGAAATGGAGGAAAGTGGAGCGCGGTGGCCGCCCGGGCCGAGCGGCCGCCCGGCGTGGTCTCTAACAGAAGGGGACACCAAGGTGGATCGCACCTCCGTCAGCGTCTGGGGGGTCTTGTTCATTCTGGCCGTTCTTGCGCTCCCCGGTGCCGTTCGAGGAGATCTCGTCCAGGAGGTCACCTATCGCGCCGGGGAGGTCTCGATCTCGTCGTTCGGGAACGACCACCTCGTGGAGCTGGGTGCTCTTCCCCTCGTGGGAGAGGGGGCGGAGCCGGTCCTCCCGGTCGAGGCTCTTGTGTTCGAGCTGGACCCTGGGACGCGTGTGACGGGCGTCGAGATCCTCGAGGTCGAGCGCGAGCCGATCCCGGGCCCCTTCCGTATCGCGACGGCCGATGTTTACCTGCTGGACCGCTCGCCCGGCGGCGGCGGGCCGAAGGGTCCCACCCCCTTTCCGGAGGTCCCGGTAAAGGTCGGATACTCGGGCTCGATCGGGGGTACGCGCCTGGGAAGCGTCCTCGTCTATCCCCTCCAGTGGATCCCCGAGACCGGCGATCTGGTGCTCAACCGGAGGATGGTGCTTCGTGTCCAGACGGGCCCGAGCGAGGGCGAGCCTCCGGTTCGTCGCGCGAGGTCGCTGTCGCCCGTGGCCGAGGACCGCTGGCGGTCGATCCTGCTTCCGGCCGAGGGCGGGAAGGGCGCGGGCGGGGCGCGTCCGGCGACGGCCGCGGGGCCCGAATTCTTCACGCTGGACGATCGCACGGTCGAGTACCTCATCGTCACCACCGACGAGATGACCGCTGAGTTCGAGCGGCTGGCCCGCTGGAAGACGGCCCGGGGCATGCCGGCCCGGGTCGTCACGCTGGACTGGATCCTCTCCACCTACACCATCGGAGTCGACGTCCAGGAGCGGATTCGGGCGTTCTTCAGGGATGCCTACGAGTCCTGGGGCACGCGGTGGGTGCTCCTGGGCGCCGACGCGGGCATCCTGCCCACGCGGATCTGCCGGTTTCTGATCGACCCGTACCGGGCCTACGAGCAGGGCCTCGTGCCCAGCGACTTCTACTATGCCTGCCTGGACGGGAACTGGAACGCGGACGGGGACGACATCTTCGGGGAGCGGGATGTCTACGGCGACGTCAACGTCGATTTCTACCCGGAGCTCATGCTCGGGCGGGCTCCCGTGAACACCGCCGGAGAGGCCCGCGTGTTCGTCGACAAGCTCCTCGGCTACCGCAAGAGGCCGGCCCAGGATTACCAGAGGCGGGCGTTGTTTATGGCCCAGCAGATCGTCGAGAGCGACTGCCCCGGCTATCACCACGGAGCCTCGATCACGGAGGCCTGCATCCCCTGGCTTCCCCCCGACGTCGCGATCACCCGGCTGTACCAGTGCGCGGACTACTTCCCGGACTCCGAGGAACTCGACCTCCACGGCGCCTTCACCGAGATGGACCGGGGGTACTCGGTCGTCTGTCAGGTGGGACACGGCGACCAGTACAAGATGGACTGCGTCACCGACTTCTTCCACCGGTACCACGCCGATTCCCTCTCGAACATCGACCGGCTGTCGTTCTTCGTGCTGCTCAACTGCTCCACGGGCAACGTGGACGTCGACTGCCTGGCCGAGCGTCTGGTCCGCTCGGAGAGGGGAGGGGCCATCGGCTTCGTCGGTAACTCGGCCTACGGCTTCCCCTCCACCGGACGGCGCTATCAGCAGTACCTGTTCAACCTCCTCTACGGTCACGGCATCACGACCCCGGGGGAGCTGATGACGTACTTCCGGCTGCCGTTCGTCCCCATGGTGGCGAATCAGGTCCACCGGTGGACGCAGTTCAGCTATCTGCTGCTGGGAGATCCGGCGGTGGACCTGTGGATCGAGACGCCCAAGACTCTGAGCGTCTCTCATTCCGGCGTGCTGACGCTTACGGATTCGACGTACGCGGTGACGGTGCAGACGGGTGGCGCCCCGGCCGAGGGCATTCTCGTCTGTCTCTGGATGGAGGGGAGCGGCGCGTACGCCCGCGGCCGGACGGACGCGTCGGGGGAGGTTTCGCTCCCCTTCGTGCCCGGCGCCACGGGGACCGCGAGTCTGGTGGCCATCGGCCCCGGCGCGCTGCCCGTCGAGGACTCGGTGTCCGTGACCGGGAGCGGGCGGACCCGCGTCCGGGCGGTGGCGGTGGAAGATGCGGGCACGGGCAACGGCAACGGCCGCTTCGAGGCCGGCGAGCGCGTGGACCTGGCCGTGACGTTGAGGAACGACGGCGAGAGCGCCATCGACGCCGTAGAGGCGAATCTGGGATTGGCGCTCGGGGACTCGCTGCGGGTGGACGTCCTCGTCGACGGTCTCCGGGACCCGTCCCAGGTTTGGGTGGGGTCCGGCGGGTGGCAGCCGACCGGCGTGCCCTTCGACCTCCGCCTGGGCGATCGGAAGGTGCTCGGTCCACCCCCTCTCGCGGTTGATTCCCAGAAGGGAGTCTCCCTGTGGCTGGATGCGACCGGCTGGCATCTCCACCTTCGCTCGGGGCCCGACTCGAGCCGCGTTGCGGGGACGCTCACGGCGAGCGGCGCGGTCCTGGGCGTGTCGAACGTGCATACCGAGAGCGCGGACCTGGTGAGCGTAACGGGGGGGAACGTGGTCGAGTTCGCGTGCCGGATGGACACGACGGATTTCGAGGACCGGATCGACCTCAGGTTCGCCGACAGCACGGGGGTCCGCGTGATCGACGGATCCTCGAACCTGGGTCCGATCGGCCCTGGATCGGATGCGGTGGGCCGGTTCACCGTCGAGAGCGACCCTTCCGTCCCGGACGGGCGGCGGGTCTCGTTCGTGCTGGACGTGACCGCCGACGGCCGGACCGCGAGCGAGTGGGTCTCCGCCGACATCGCCGGGCTGCGCCTGGACGTTCTCTACGGCAGACTGGAGGACGGCGTCGGCAAGGACCCCGCAGGAGTCCGACCCCTGGAGGATGTGTCCCTGTACGCCGGGGTCATCAACTGGGGGGCGGGCGAGACGGGGGGCGAGTTTCGGCTCCGGCCCATCTCGGGGGCGACCGTTTCAGACTCGGTGGCGGCGATTCCGTCGCTCCTCCCGGGCTCTGCCTTCGAGACCGAAGACGCGTTTGTCCTCGAGGCCACCGCCCCGGATCCGGAACTCGAGATCGTGTACGTCGTGGACGGCCATCTCGTGAGCCGGGACACCCTCGTCGTGGGATCGGTGGCCGCGCCCGAGAGCCTCGCCTATGAACCCGGGCCGGGCCGGATCCTGCTCACCTGGACCCGGGCCGACAGCATCGCGGCCCGTGGGTACCGCGTCTCTCGGCGGCAGGGGGGAGGTGGGGCGTTCGAGTACCTGGATGTGGCCCTCGGCTCCGGCACCTACGTGGACATGAACGTTGAGCCGGGCCAGTCGTACGAGTACACCGTCTCCGTGTTCGACAGTTCGGGGACGCTTTCGCCCCCCTCGGCCGGGATCACGGCGTGGACCAATCCCCCGTGCCAGGGCGGGTACCCTGCGGATGCGACGGGTCAGGCCTACGGTTCCCCGGTGGCGGCCGACCTGGACCGGGACGGGGACATGGAGATCGCGGTGGCCACGAAGGAGGGAACGGTGACCGTGCTCCACCACGATGGGACCGTCGTCGACGGCTGGCCCCAGTGGACCGGAAAGGAGATCTGGGGATCGCCGGCGCTCGGCGACTTGGATGGGGATGGAGATCTCGAAGTCGTCGTGGGCTCGCTCGACCGCAAGATCTGGGTCTGGAACTGGGACGGGAGCCTGTTCAACTCGACGAACAACCCCGGGATGCCCGCGGGGGCCCCGGGTTGGCCGAGGAAAACCGGGGGCGAGCTTCGCACGGCCCCGACCCTTGCAGACCTGGACGCCGACGGGCGGCCCGAGATCCTGGCCAGCGGCTGGAGCAAGGACGTGTACTGCTGGCGCTTCGACGGGACCGGGTACATCGACACGACGGGACTCTTCGGGGTGACGAACCTGAGAGTCTGGGGATCTCCGGCCGTGGCCGATCTGGACGGGGACGACTCCCTCGAAGTGGTGGTGGGGACCATCTCGACCGGGGGACTGGGGAAGGTGTTCGTCTGGAATCACCGGGGAGGCCACTTCCTCGGCAGCAACCCGTTTGCGAACGCCGCGGGTTCCATCTGGACATCTCCGACCATCGGCAACATCGATGCCGATCCCGAACTCGAGATCCTGATCGGTTCGGACGGGGGAACGCTCTACGCCTGGAACCACGACGGCACGGGCGTGCTCGAGCCTTCGGGCGTGTTCGTGTCCCTGTACGGGCCGTACCAGCGGATCCGGTCCTCCCCTGCGCTGGGCGATCTCGACGGCGACGGATGGCTGGAGATCGTGGTCGGCTCCAGCGAGTCCAGAACCCTGAGCGACACCGTCTACGCCTGGAACCACGACGGCACGGGCGCCATGCCCGGCGGCTCCTGGGTGTTGGGAACCGTGAACGAGCTGGTCGAGGACACGCCCACCACTTCGTCCCCCACGCTGGCGGACCTGGACGGCGACGGCCATCTGGAGGTCCTCATCGGGGCTCATGATGGGCGGGTCTACGCGTGGCGCAGCGATGGAGATCCTGTGGGAGACTTCCCGGCCCGGACTCGTCTTCCGGTCCACGGGTGTCCCTCGGTGGCGGACCTGGACGGGGACGGAGACCTGGAGGTCCTGGTCGGGTCGTACGACGCGCTCGTCCACGTCTGGGACCTGCCGGGGTCGCCCGGCGAGATCGCGTGGAACGGCCCGCAGCACGGACCCTGGCACCGGGGGCTCTACGGGTTCAGTCCCCCGCCCGACACGACCGAGCCGGCCATCGAGATCGGCATCCTCCAGAACCCGGTCCTGGAGAGAAGTCTCGACCTCTACGTCTCCTCGGCCGAGAACCTGACCACCGCCCCGGAGTTCCGGCTCCAGTTTGGCGCGTCGGACACGACGTTGGCCTCGAGCAATCTGGCTCCGGGCGTCCGGGATCTCCACCTCTACCACGCCAGCCTGTGGCTGTCGGCGTCGCAGACGGGCGAAGCGGCGATCTCGGCCCGAGGGGGAGACGTGGCCGGCAACGAGGGCGAGGCAGAGCGCGGCTTCACGGTGGCCCAGGTGACGGCCGCCGTCGGCGGTTCGATCCAGACCCCCGACGGGGCGGCCCTGCTGGTGTTGGGCCCCGGGGCTCTGGCGGAGGACGGTGTCATCCTGATGGCCCGGGTTCCCGAAGCGGGCCTGCCGGGGTTCCCCGAAGGACCTCGCCTCCGCGCCCTCGGAGATCGGGGGATGGTGGGCTACGCCGTCGGCCCGGCCGGCAAGCCGCTGGTCGGAGCCGCCGTTCTCCGGCTCAAGGTCCCCCGGCAGGAGGACCCGTCGGAGCAGCCGGCACTGTTCGAGCTTCGGGGAGAGGAGTGGGTGGCCGTGGCCGGCGCGGAGGCTCCGGACGGGTGGGTGGGTGGGTGCATCGAGCGGTTCGGGATCTTCAAGTTAGACTTTATGAAAGAGTCACAAGAAATTACAAATACGCACATTACAAGCAGCTATCCAAATCCATTCAACCCCCAAACCACCGTTCACTTCACGGTGGCCCGGCGCGGCCACGTCACCCTGACCGTCCACGACGTGCAGGGTCGGCGGGTGGCCACCTTCGTGGACCGGGATCTGCTCCCGGGCGTTCATCGGGTCCTGTGGGACGGCACCAACGACGCCGGGCGGGCGGTGGCTTCGGGGGTCTACTTCTGTCGGCTCGCTCTGGGGTCTCAGTCCTCCAGCAGGAAGCTGGTTCTTCTGAAGTAGACCTGGGAGGATATCGGGTGAAACGGTTCGATCGATGCGCACGCCGGGCGCAGAGACGAGTGGCGGGGCTGTTGATCGCGGCCGCCGTCCTGGGCCTGACCGCCGCGGGGTGTGGGGGGGGGAGCGACAACGGCCAAGAACCCGTCAACCCCGCCGAAGAGCATACCGCCGAAGGCTGGAGGCAGTTCGAGATGGGAGACTACGGGGCCGCGCAGCTGGCCTTCGAGGAGGCCCTGGAGTGCGATTCCCTCCACGCCGAGGCCTGGAGCGGTCGGGGCTGGGCGCACCTGAGGCTCGGGGAGAGGGCACAGGCCCGACAGGACCTGGAAAAATGCCTGAGCCTCGACGCCGACCACTGGGACGCCGTGGTGGGCCTGGCCGTCGTGGTCGCCTCCCTCGGGGAAGAGGAGGTGGCCATCGACCTGTGCCTGGAGATCTTGGGCAGCGTTGGCGACGGCTACCGGTTCAGCCACGACGCCGACGTCACCGGTGCGGACCTTCGCATCCTTCTGGCTGCGAGCTACTTCCGGACGCTCCAGTTTGACCTCGCCCTGGAACAGGTGCGGGCCCTGGACCCCGGGCTGACACTCGATCCCACGAACCCCGAAACTTGGGGAGAACACGCCACGTTTGAGGCCGCGCTGCTGTCCGAGATCGAAGGTCTGGCCTTGTCTTCCGCAACATTGGGCTTGACTGTGCCCATGGGATGATGGTATAATACCCCACGAAAAGCGTTGAGCATCGCCGCAGCCGACGACTAACACGGTGAGCTCCGCGTGTTACTGCGCCGGAAATCTACCAGACCCGTGCCTTCCTGTTTTTCCACGGTGGGCGATCCCTTCGGTTTGGGCTTTTCTTTCTCGTCGAAAAGAGACCCGGATCAACCCGACAAGGAGAGGACAAGCGTCATGACCATCCTCCGGTTGAGGTCTTCGACGGACGTTCGCGTGTTGCCGGTCGGTGTCCTTCTGGGAGTGCTCCTGGCGGCGGCCTGGCTGACCTGCCCCGCGCCCGCCCACGGGGACTGGGTGGAAACCTACGTCTTCGACCCGGGCGATCTGACGATCTCCGAGGTGCGCGGGTACCATGAGCTCAGGCTTCCCGCGTGCGTGGTGGACGCTCCCGAGGGGGCGCCACGGCTCCCCGTGTACCTCGCCACGTTTCCCGTGCCCGAGGGGGAGACGGTGACGGGCGTGGAGGTTGTCGGCCTGGTCTCCGAGACCCTCCCCGGCCCGTACGAGCCCCTCCCGGGCGGCGCCGAGATTCCCGGGGCCCCGGTCCAGAAGGACGAGCGAATCTGGGCATCGACCACCCCCTACCCGTCTGGGGTCGCGACCTTGGGCTCGGAGGGGTTCATGGGCGGCGCGCGCCTGGCGTCTCTGGTGCTTCACCCCGTGCAGGTGGTGCCCGCCTCCGGGTCCGTCCTCTTCCATCGTGAGATCCGCGTGAGAGTCCTGACCCGGACATCGTCGGCGACCGGCCTCAGGCACGAACGCGCACCGCTGTTCGGGGAATCCCTGGGCAGGCGAATCCACCTGGGTCCGGCCGGCAGAGTCAAGGGCGTGGGTCTCGGGGACGCGCCCAAGGGGGCGCTGGAGTCGGGGGTGTTCCAGCCGACCGAGTACCCGTCGCTCGACGGGAGTCTCGTCGAGTACCTCATCATCACGGGCGACGAGCTGGCCTCGGAATTCCAGAGGCTGGCCGACTGGAAGACCTCGTGCGGCGTGCCCGCCGCGGTGAAGACCGTCTCCTGGATTCAGGCCAACTACCCCGGCGGCGTGGACCTTCCCGAGAAGATCCGGATGTTCATCCAGGACGCGTACCAGAAGTGGGGGACCGAGTGGGTTCTCCTGGGCGGCGACGTGGAGTTCGTGCCCGTCCGCCTCGCGCACATCGACTACTACTCGCCGGGCGACTGGCTGATCTCGTGCGACATGTACTACGAGTGTCTTGACGGCAACTGGAACGCCGATGGCGACCATCTCTTCGGCGAGGGGTACAAGAACGGCGCCGACACCGGCGACAGCGCGGACTTCTACCCCGACGTCTTCGTGGGGCGCGCGTCGGTCGAGGACATCACCGAGGCGGCGGCCTTCATCGACAACACGATGGCCTACCGTGAAGACCCCACGCCCGGATACCTGACGAGTGCCCTGTTCTTAGGCGAGGTGGTCTTCCCCGTGGGCTGGGATCCGGGCGATCCGATCTACCTGGACGGCGCGGACATCTGCGAGCAGTCCGCCCAGTGGGTCCCCAGCGACTGGGACACGGTCAAGCTGTACGAGATCCGCGGGAACGAGAACCACGACTCCATCCTGGCCGAGATGACCGCCGGCCACGGCGTCGTGTGCGTGGTCAACCACGGCGACGCTTTTAAGATGTCCTGTTCGGACGATTCGTACCTGTACATGGCCGACATGGACTCGCTCGGGAACCTCGGCAAGATGGGGTTCATCTACGCGTCGAACTGCAACCTCTCGCAGGTCGAGCTGGACTGCTTCAATGAGCATCTGATGCAGAGCCAGGACCGGGGGTACATCGGCTGCATCGGGGCTACGCGGTTCTGCTTCCCGCATGCCGCCCGGGACTTCCAGGAAGAAGTGTTCCGGCTGATGTTCGCCACCGGTGTGCGACGGATGGGCCAGTTCCACGCGCTCCACAAGGTCCCGTTCATCCCCATCGCGGGAATCGACAACTCGGCGCACCGTTGGACCGTCCTGAGCTACATCCTGCTCGGGGATCCGGAGCTGCCCCTGTGGATGGTGGAACCGCAGAGCCTGAACGTCACCCATTCGGGCTCGATGGCGCTGGGCGACAGCACCTACAGCGTGTCGGTCACGAGCGGGGGCTCGCCCGTCGAGGGGCTGACCGTGTGTCTCTGGAAGCAGGACACGGGCGAGTACGCCCGCGGGCTGACCGACGCCGGCGGGCAGATCGAACTGCCGTTCGAGCCGGGCTCGCCGGGGAGCGCCTCGCTGGTCGTCATCGGCGACGACTACATCCCCTACGAGACCGCGGTTGCCATCAGCGGATCCGGGCGGGTCTACGTGAGCGAAGTGGTGGTGGACGACACCTCCGGCGGCAACGGCGACGGTCGGTGGGACGGGGGTGAGCAGGTGGACCTGGACATCACGCTCCACAACGGGACCTCGCAGCCCGTCGAGAACATCACGGCCGCCCTGGGTCTGGTCGACGGCGGAACGGCCACGATCGACCTCACGGTTAACGGCGCGTCGGATCCTCAGCTGCTCTCCCTCGGGTCCGGCCGCGCGCACCCCGCAAGCCTGCCGGCGACCTACTCCATTTCCGACGAGACGCTGTTGGGGCGGCCGACGTACACGGCCGGCGCCCCGCCGGACACGGGGGTCTACTTCTGGCTGGACCACAACGGCTGGCACGTTCGGGCCGCGGGCGGTTTTGAGGATGGGGCCGTGTGGGTTTCGGTCTCGACCGACGGCCAGACCATGGATGCAGAGCCGTTCGAACTCGAGGGCACGGACAGCCTCTGGGTGGGACCGCAGGAGCTCCAGCTATTCTCCGTGATGGACACCACCGAGTGTGAGGACGGCGTGAACGCCGTGTTCGGTGACACCCTCGGACTCACCGTCGTCACGGCCGGCGCCTCCTACGGCACCCTCAACGCCGGTCAGTCTCAGACCCAGTCCTTCACGGTCGGTTCACTGGCCAGCGTCCCGGACGGGGTCCCGGTGTATCTGGTCCTGGACCTCACGTCGGGCGGTCAGACCTGGACCGAGTGGGTCCGGGTGGACCACCACGGCCCCCGCCTTTCGGAGTACTACCACGGCATCGACGACAGCACCTACACGGGCAACGGCAACGCCAAGGCC
>Ga0180438_10010560_pt1 | contig 11306 bp, 9 predicted proteins | sample SS_ome_12_FD_132455 | JGI IMG/M metagenome (GOLD analysis project Ga0180438, IMG submission 132455) | Hypersaline lake sediment archaeal communities from the Salton Sea, California, USA - SS_3_D_2 metaG | ecosystem: Environmental > Aquatic > Non-marine Saline and Alkaline > Hypersaline >...
CTGTCAAAGTTCTCATAAACGATAAACTGACACCAACCGCCTATACAACAAAAACTGCTATTGAACGTGTTTTGAAAGAAATAGAGCAGGCGTATGATGTCATTATAAGGCATCAAATCGAAGTTCCCATGAGCGCAGGCTACGGAACTAGTGGGGCTGGTGCTCTTTCATCTGTAATGGCACTTAATGATGCGTTAGAATTAGAATTGTCAAAATATGAAGTCGGCAAGATCGCACATATTGCTGAAATCAAATGTCAAACCGGATTAGGAAGTGTTTCAGGAATATTGAATGGCGGAATAGTTCTAATATTGATCCCTGGTGTTGAGGGACTTTTCAATATAGAGCGAATACCTATGAATCCAAATTTTTCTGGGAAAGTTGTAACAGCATTAGTCTCTCCTATAAAAACACGAGGAGTCATTAGATCGTATGAAAAACTACGAAAAATCAACGAATACGGAGAAATTTCGCTTAAATTGATTAGAGAAAATCCGACTGTTGAAAATTTCTTCAAGTCATGTAAAGACTTTGCGATCAATTCCGGCTTAATGTCAGTGCTTATTAAGAAAATGACAGATGTTGCTGTAGAAAATGGAGCACTAGGAGCTACGCAAAATATGATCGGTGATGCTATGCATGCAATTGTAGAACCAGATTTTGTGACTAATGTCGTCAAAGCTCTTGGAAATTATGTAAACAAAGAAAAAATAATCGTGTCAGACATTGATCTGAATGGACCAAAACTTCTCTGAATGCATTGTATTTTAAGAGTCACTAGTTTCCTTGTCTTCTTTCTTTGTCCATGAATTAATCTTCTTTTTTGCACGAGATTTTAGTTGATCTAATGCTGCAACCAATTCCTGTTTTTTCACTTCTGCATCATTTTTAGCTTTTTCTAGCATATTTTCAAGGAAATGTTTAAGATCTTTCTCCTTGATAAACGAAACAAGATCATTAACGAGACTTTTTGGTCCTGATGTCCTTGAAACGTAATTCCTAAATCTTAAAGAGGTAGCAAATAATAATACACATCCAAGGAGAATTATAGCATCGAATAAAATTGATAATTGATGAAAACTGTAGATTAATGCCCTAGTACTTTGACCTGAAGTAATATTGTTCACAATAAAGGCATGATAGCCCAAAACAGTGCCTAAGAGCGCAATAACTGAACCGTCTTCCCAAGTTGATTTTTCTTCACCTACTTTTTGTTCATTTGTAGGAGCAAGACGTCTACAGAGACCCTGTACAGCATAAAGAGTTCCTACCGCTATGAAGATGGCGTCTACTGCAAGAGATCCCGTGCCAGAACCAATTCCATTCCAAATACATAACGCTAGGTGGTACACCACAAAAATGAAGAAAAGACCTACAATAGAAGCAAATACATCATTATTAGACTTTTTAATCCACCAAAAGATCATAACAATAGTGATTATCCAAGCGACTATTCCCGAAATGCCACTTATGAAATCTGGTGAAGAACCATTGCCTATCAAGAAGCCAAACCCAAGAATGAAAAATCCAGCTATACTTAGGATCGCAATAATTTTAATGGGCCATTCAAACAAAATTGCATCTTTTGGTTTCCCAAAACTCACTATCCGACCTGACCAGCCTGCAATGAAATTTCTAACTGCTGAAAATGTTGAAATATTTAGTATCAGAATCCAACCATAGAAACATGCAAATGCAAATGCTTGAAATGGTATTGAAAGCATTTGAAAGATGTAAAGCCCTATAAGAAGCAATGAGAGTAATAGGATAGTTAAGATTATTCTTATCGTTGTACGCTTGAGTACTAAAGCCATAATGCCTACAATAACAAAAATTAATGCTGATACAGTTTCAAGATTGATTATAAATTGAAAAATTGGTAAGGTTGTAAGATCAAGAACCGTTAAAATCGTAGAACCAAAAATAGACAGGAGCGATACAAACAGGAAAAACACAAATCGCTTCTCTGATAATGTTGCGAGTCCTCCAAGGACTGCTCGTTTGATATACCAATAGGTAACACGTTCAATGTACGACAAAAATATCACCATGTACAAATTTTCAACAAATCATAGATGCAACAAGAAGGGAAACCTAAGCATTATTAAAAGCTTCTAAATTTTGACACACCTTGCGTTATAAATTTCTGCGCAGCTTGTTATATAAAATGCTCGAAAAAAATATAAGACCCCAGTGGAGGGATTACTCAGGAATGCTCGTGAGGTTGAAATATGGCTGATGAAGAACCCAAAAAGATGGCTGATGAGCTTAAGAAGGAAATCTTGGACAAAACAAAGACTGAAGATGAAGTAAAAGATATGTTAGAAAAACATCTGGAAGAAAAATCCAAAAAGGAACCTTCTGAATAGACATAGAATAGCGATCATGTTGTAAAGGGAAAACAAGAAGCTCTTAGTAAGTCTCAGTAATTCATTTTCTTTTAAATTTTTTAAAATTTTAACTTTAGACGGGAAATCTCCTTCCGAGAGGGAGGGGATTAAAGCCGATGGCTTTTTATAGTTTTTTGGAACCCCTAAAGATGGTACGACGAGTGTACCCGTAATGCCCGACTGGGTGGAGGCATATCCTCCTGTAAGCGACCAGTCAGCAGGTGACAGGGCTAAACGTAAGGATGCCCGTACATGAGGTCTTATCCAGTATGGCAAGATATTCCCCTTATTGTGTGCAGTTTGCTAACCTGTCGGACAGGCAGGTAACAGATCAATAGCATTCTGTAGGCAGATGAAGAAGGGGCAGGATAAGGGTGAGCAGCGTGTGTAACCTGGTAAGCTTCCGTAAGCCCATAACTGTAGGGAACGTGGCGAAGCGTCGCCTCCCGTGAGGGAGCGAGAACTACAATGGCAAGCTGGAAGTCCCAGCCGAAAGGGTGGGGAGGATGTCACATAAGCGCGTACTTTCAATTTAACTTAGTCAGATTGCGTGATTTCTTATCTTTTTTATAGTAAACAATGCCATGTGCAAAAACTTTATAATGAAAATCAGGTGAAAACATTCATCTAACTCATCTAACTGATTACTACATTCGTTTTTGATGGTTTACTTCAAGAAAGACAACGGAAAGGATCTGTACACTATGGAAGACGATGAAGAGTTACAAGAACTTCGAAAAAAAAGAATGGCTGAACTAATGAAAACGAAAGGGAGTGTAGATGCGAAAATGACAGGAGATGTAATTAAAGCAGACTCTAGCAATTTTAATGAGATTATTAATTCAAACGTGCCCGTGCTTGTAGACTTCTGGGCTAGTTGGTGCCCACCGTGTAAAACTATGGAACCGATTATTGAGGCACTAGCAAAGGACTATGCAGGAACCTTTGTTTTTAGTAAACTTAATTGTGATGAGGAACCTGCAATAGCGAGACAATTCAGTGTAAGTTCAATTCCAACTTTTATATTCTTTAAAAACGGATCACCAGTGAAGCAAGCTATTGGTGCGGTCGGAAGAGATCCAATCGAGAAAATAATGAAAAGTCTTTTGTCGGGAGATTAACTTCTTAAATAAAAGACAGGTCTCTCCTGAAGATTTCTTCTTTGGGGAGGGTACCATATTTTCTTTTTTTCAACTTCAAAGAAAAAATATAGTTTTTAGATAGATTCTTCTCCGAGTCATAACATTCAATAAAAACCTAATTTACAAACTCAACGCCTTTATCAGCTGTTATCGTAACGATTTGAAATTCTCCACCTGATCCAGCATCTCTCTTACGAGCGGATGTAATTGCTCTTTTGATTAATTCGACGCCTTCGTCGATGCTGAGGTTATCCTTATATTCGCTTTCTAATACTCCATAGGCCATAGGCGAACCGGATCCTGTCGATGCGAATTTCTTCTCCTCAAGAATGCTCCCAAGCCCTCCAAGAGTAAATATATGCGCACCTGCTTGATCTACCCCTCCAATTATTAGGGATACATAATATGGCAACATTCGGTTCTGTCCCAATACTTTTGATGTAAGTTTAGCCATTGAACGTACAGTTGGCTGTCTTCTCCAATCCAAAATACATAGTTGTGCCATCGCACGAATTTGATCTACTATCTTCTGGGCGTCAGCCACCCCCCCGGAAATAGTTATAGCAATATAATCAGTAATTTTGTAAATTTTGGTAGCGGTATTGCTCGCGACAAAGAATCCCATTGTTGCCTGAGATTCTGATCCGATAACAAGGCCTCCATTACAAACAATAGCCAATGTTGTAGTCAATCTTAAACACCTTTTAATGAAAATTTTTGATTCGATGAATTCTAATTGCACTCTATTAGATTGCAAGTTATAAAACTGTTTTTTATTAAGCAAATGCTTTTTAACAAACAATTACGTAACAATTTTAAATTGCATTGTTGTGATGTTTGATCGCGTTTGATCGCGTAGTTTGGAGTTATAGATCTGGGGGCATTGAAATTAAAGAGCGACCAAAGAGACTACAAAAAAGACCGTGGACGTTGATATTAGTCATATTCTTAATAGGGATTCTAATTGGTGTTCTCATCGGTTATTTCTATGGGCTTGTGGTATCTCAGGTCGGTGGTGAAAGCATTAGGCTTGAAATGGTGTATGGTTCTGAAAAGCGCGGATGGGTTGAAGAGATCTCTCCTTTGTTTGAGGAATGGTGGGAGGACGAATTTCCTGAGGTGCAAATTGAGGTTTTCTTTCGACCACTTGGCTCGCGTGAATCAATGATAAGTGTGATCACAGGAGGAATAAAACCTACTATTTGGAGTCCAGCGTCGACCGTATGGATTCCTTTGGCAAATTTAATGTGGGCTGAAGAACGAGGAAGCAGCGAACTTCTTGTTACCGAATGGGAGACTTTCATTTATTCTCCGATTATCATAGGCACGTGGGAGAGTTACGCGAAAGGAATAACAGGATTCCAAAGCCTTCACGACTTAGCGATACTTCCGGATAGCGACCTTTTATTTGCACATACAAACCCGCAGTTAAGTAATTCAGGTTTCATGGCGGTCATTCTAGAAGCGGCTGTTGCAACCTCAAAGAATCCATCGGAATTGTCATTAGACGACTTAAAAGATGCCTCAGTAAAACAATGGATGACAGAACTTGAAGCAAAGGCTGTTTACTACGGCGAAAGCACAGGTTTTCTCATTGACCAAGCTACTGAAACAGGTCCTAACGGATTAAATGTTTTCATCGTTTATGAGAACCTAATTATTGAAAAGAATTCAGCTGGAGATCCACAAGCCGTTTGGAACCAGAAGTTGAAAGCCATTTATCCTGAAGAAGGAGTATTACTTTCAGATCATCCATTTTGTATTCTAGACGCCCCATGGGTGAGCGATAGGCAAAGATGGGCTGCAGGAGAGTTTTTCAGGTTTCTTAAATCCGAAGAAATTTTGGAATTGGCACCTGAACATGGATTTAGATTATTCAGCACGTCTGAAGTGCCAACCGACGTTTTCAACTCGCAAAATGGAGTCGAACCTATGTTGACTATACCTTTGCATTCCTCCCCCCAGGGTGAAGTGCTTCTCCGCATTAATGATCTATGGGAAGTCTCTAAAGCAAAAGGAGGTTAAAAATGGCGACCTCTTCGCTCAGTGAAAGAATTAGAACATTGGAGCATAAACTATCAAACCGATGGTGTCGCTTAGGCGCTGAGGGAGTAACACTTGCCTTTTTCTTTGTGATCATCCTAGGTCCAACGATTTTTGTATTTTCAGCAGTGTTTCTTAGTTGGAATGAGGTCGTCACAACAGTTTTCAATGACCCCATTGCCGGCGACATTCGATGGCAGATTATGAGAACAGCATTAATTAGGAGTTTTCAGATTGCGGCCATTGCGACAGTTATTAATATAGCAATTGGATTACCGATGGCCATCATAATTGCCCGATATGAGTTTAAAGGAAAAGAAATTTTGGATACCCTGGTAGATCTGCCCATGGCAGTTCCAACAGCAGCCCTTGGTTTTAGTATATTCTTGTTCTGGGGTAGCCGCAGTGGGATTTCGGTGCTTTTTGGCTTGGAAACAGGTCTTGTATCCCGTGGTCCGCTTTTGATCATTTTAGCTCATGTAGCGTTTACATACCCTTATATCGTAAGATCACTAAAAGCTGTGATATTGGGGATTGATAAGACCTATGAGGATGCAGCAAAAACCTTGGGTGCTTCGGGGTTCACTACTTGGCGCACTATAAGTATGCCCTTAATGAAAGAAGGTCTTATTGCAGGCGCAATACTTTCATTTACCAGAAGTTTGGGAGAAACTGGCGCGACATTGATTGTGGCAGGCGTATATGAAACAGCACCAATACTCATAGTGTCCTGGAGAAAATTACTATTAATTCCTGCCACTGCATTTCTATCGATGATACTTGTAACTATAGCTGTAGTAATGCTAGTTTTAGTTAGGTTTATGGCACGAAAAGTTGGATTTCCGATTGAGAAAGTATGGCCACGTCCTGAACAGTTTTTAAGTGGCATGTGGCAACGAAGATTTAGAAACTCAGTGACCATAGCTATATTTCTAATCATCATTCTTCTTCCAAGCCTCTTCACTTTTCAATATGTAGCGTTATGGTGGAATGGTTCACCTGCAACTGGGAGATTTGAATCAGGCGTATTTTATCAAGTGTTTAGAGCACCAGATTTGAAATGGGCATGGCTACTCATTTCTCTGGTGACTAGCTTGCAAGTAGCAGCGTTGGCCACGCTAATAAATCTAGCTTGTGGGCTACCGATGGCTTTTATTTTAGTTCGACGCAAATGGGGCAAAATTAATGGTATACTTGACGCAATGATTGACATCCCTCTTGCAGTTCCATCTTCTGCAATTGGTTTTTCAGCGTTCCTATTCTGGAGAGGTATTATTAATCCAGGCTTTTGGTTGATTCTTATGGTTCATATTATCTTCACATATCCGTATTTCATCCGTCCTGTTATTGCAGTTATAGAAGGAATCGACCCAGGCTACGAAGAAGTCGCAAGAACGCTCGGGGCATCTGACCTTACAACATTTCGAACTGTCTCCCTTCGATTAACTGGACGCGGTATTCTAGCAGGTGCAATCATGGTGTTCACACGATCGCTCGGAGAAACTGGCGCTACAATTGTTGTAATGGGCTTATCACGAACAGTTCCTGTGTATATTGTGGATTTAGTAGAATCATTGGCACTCCCTGCAGCAGCGTTTGCATCCATTATTTTGATATGCATTTCTTTGGCGCTCTTATTGACTTTACGCTTTATTAGCAGGTCAGCCGAAGAATGGAAATGAAAGTAGAAACATATGGAAAGCGTAAAAATGCCAGAGATAAAATTAAGCAATATCTCAAAACATTATGACAAGGTCATCGCTGTCGATTCAGTTAATTTGACAGTTCGTAATGGAGAATACGTAGCATTACTAGGTCCAAGCGGTTGCGGTAAAACAACGACATTACGAATCATTGCCGGTCTAACATTACCTACTGAAGGTGAAGTCTTTATTGACGGAAAAGACGTGACATATGCTCCACCTGGCGATCGTGATATTGGTTTCGTCTTTCAGCATTTTGAGATTTTTCCATTTTGGGACGTCTGGGATAATGTAGGATATGGTCCTAAGTTGAGAGGATTAGATGAAATGGAAATTGAAAAACGTGTTTGGGAGGCTTTAGAGACTACAAAACTGACAGATAAGGTGAATGATTTCCCTGATGAACTGAACACACCTGAATTACAACGCGTTGGGATCGCTAGAGCTTTAGCTACTGGCGCTAAACTTATGCTATTTGATGAAGCTCTAGGGGCTCTAGACCCAAAAGTGAAAGCTATTTTTCAGCACGAACTGCGCAAGATTGTAAAAAAGAATAAATTAACGGCAATTCATGTAACACACGATCAGTTACAAGCTATGGCAATTGCTGATAGAATAATTGTTATGAGAAAAGGAAGGATCGTTCAGATAGGCAAACCTACAGAACTTTACTACACACCGAATGACATTTTCGTAGCAAATTTCCTTGGCGAGTCAAATTTTATTGAAGGTGTAGTTTCAAATGTTACTGAAATAGGATCAGAAATACGATTACGAGATGGATCCATACTTAGAATCAATGAAAAGGCAATAAAACTGGGCAAGCGTGTTGTTATAAGCATTCGTGAAGAATTATTGAAAATACATTCTATTGAAAGACTTAACGCTCTCAATTTCATCCCAGGAAAGATAATTGAGTATAGATTTCTAGGAGATAGGCACAGCTGGACGGTAAAGCTGGATACAGGTGAGACAGTAGGAGTAAAGGAATTTGCTCGTGTTCCACCGTCCTTTAACATTGAAGATATTGTAACGGTTCAAATGGATACCTCATGGGCTGTTGTTTTCCCATATCCAAGCGACGGGCTTGCACCTCATTTATCTTTAGAATAGTCAAATGTAGAGGTTGAATTACGAATGTCACCTAAAGTTGAACTAATGCATATTACAAAAAAATATGAGAACCTTGTTGCATTAAATGATCTTAATTTAACTATAAACAACGGCGAATACCTTATATTGCTGGGACCCACCGGTAGTGGTAAAACTACTACACTTCTCTTAATTGCTGGTTTAATCCAGCCCGATAAGGGAGGCGAGATCTATATCGATAAGTTGAGCGTAAATAATATAACTACAGAAAACCGTAACATAGGTTTTGTTTTTGCGCGATATGCATTATTTCCTCATCTAGATGTCGTCGAAAATTTGATATATTCTCCTAGAGTTAAAGGAGAGAATTTAAAAGAATCTAGACAAAGTGCCCGAGAAATGTTAGAACTTATGGTACTTACTGGAAGGGGAGGTGCCCTTCCAAAAGAACTAAGTGGTGGAATGAAACAAAGAGTGGCATTAGCACGTACATTGATGAGTGGGGCAAAGTTACTACTTTTGGATGAACCGCTTGGTGCATTAGATGCAAGAATAAGAATGGCATTACGTAATGAACTCCGAAAAATTGTAAAAGATTTGAAGATAACGGCAATCCACGCGACTAATGATATTACTGAAGCCTTTTTAATAGCAGATAGAATTGCTATCTTAAGAGAAGGAACTCTTATCCAAATTGGTACGCCAGTTGAAGTATATGAGAATCCACAAAGTATTTTTGTTGCAAATTTTCTCAGTGATACTAATTTCTTTGTAGGCAAAATTCAGAAAGTAGAGAAGAATTCGACACTAATAGAACTTGATGATGGCTTAAGAGCAGAAACTAACAAGACATCCAAAGCTGAAAATTCCCGAATTGTTCTTGGAATAAGAGCTGAAGATATTCAAATTAGGCAAAAGATAAACATAAATGAGCCAAATCATTTTCACGGAGAAATTGAAAGTTCACAATTCATTAGCGGTACGAACAGATACGAAGTCTACCTTGAAAATAAAGAAAGGGTAATAGTTAAAGAAAAGGCAACACACGAATGGTTCGAAGAAGGTGACCTAGTAACTATATATTTTCATCCAAGAGAGACTCTAATTTTTGATTATCCAGAAGAAGGGCTGGAGAAGGCTTTAGAACTGGAATAAATATCTTGTTAAATGATTTTAACCTTAAAGCAAAAAACTTTGTACATTATAAGTTAGACGATATAAGATTAGTTATCTTACTTCATCTCGCAAAGCCATCAATTTAACTATGTCGGCTGTATCCTCACATGCATCTGAAATGTTTTCAATACGTTCAATAAATTCGTGAACTACTATCGCTTCAAACGGGTTCACTGTGAGGTTAGACTTAATTAAAAAGCTTTTAACTTTTGAATTCAAGAGATCAACCTCGTGTTCAATATTCCCAATCCTGTCTGTAAGACGCAAAATTTCTGATGCATCAATTCCGAGTTTTTCAATACATTCCTTTAGCATGTCACTACATTCTAATGAATGTGACATCATCTTTGAAACCAAATCTTTGAGTTCATCTGGAAATGCTCCCACATTAAGTACAGCCAATCTTCTGACCGCTGCATTGGCATTGTTTGCGACATCGTCCATCCTTTTGACTATATGCATTAGGTCTTCTCTCTCATTTGGCTTGCTGAGTTCTCCAGTCGTTAAAATTGAGAAAATTTCTCTTCGTAAAATATCAGCCTCATGTTCGATTTGTTCAGTTCTTTTTTGAGTTCTTTTGGGAGTTTTGCCTTCAAAAGCCTTCTTAATGAAGGCTTGTGTTTCTTTAACAACTTGATTCACTTTTAAGGCATGTTCCCTTGTTTTTCGAATTACTTCAGATTCACGTCTTGTTTTAAACCATTCAAGAAGACCGCTCATATATTCACACGCCCATTTCTAATCACAAAAAATAACTTTAAGAAACTAATAGTCAAGTTTTAGAAACTTATAGTTTTTGGTTTTTGAGTTTCTGCAGAAGTTTTAATTGGAATTAGCAATGACATTCATTGTATCGGAAAACCAATGATACACTTTGTGATGATAATGAAATTGAATTTCAACAAATTCTTATCCGACCTGAAAGAATTTCCAGCAATAAAAGCGAAAAAAAATACCGAACCGATCCTTAAGGAATTGGAAATCAATGGATTCAAATCACCTCACGTTATTTTATTCAAAGGTGAAGATTGTGCGAGCGTTGAATTTGATACAAAATCAGACTATGAGGTAGTATTCCATGCGGATAGCATAACTGAGAAATTCATTGAAGTCAATCCATATATGGCGGGTTATTCACTTGTTATGGCAAATGTAAATGACATATATGCAACGGCGGGTACGCCATTAGCAATGGTCTTAATATTGGCATATGAGAACAATCAAAAGAAGATTGGCGATGAACTGGTTAAGGGGATCATTGATGGATCTAAGAAATTTAGAGTACCCATTGTAGGTGGGCACACTCACCCAAATGACACCAGAAATATTGCTAGTGCTGGAATAATTGGTAGGGTTCGAAGAGAACACAGGATTTCAAGTAGTGGAGCCAGAGCAGGGGATATTATACTCTCAGCTATCGATACAAAGGGGCATGTAGGGCAAAAATACACTTTTGGTTGGGATTGTACCTCAATGAAAACATCGGAAGAGGTACTTCGACAGAGACAAGCTATTTGTGAAATCGGGAAAACTGGATTTGCAACAGCTTGCAAAGATATAAGTAACGCTGGGATTCTAGGAACACTTGGCATGCTCTTCGAGGCAAGTAAAGTTGGTGCTATTATCGACCTAAACCAAATTGAGAAAAATAAACCTGAGCAGGTCCCACTTGACCACTGGACAAAAATTTTCATTTCTACAGGGTATATACTTACGATTAAGCCAAATCATATCTCAATGGCGATCGAACTTCTTGAATC
>Ga0180438_10010561_pt1 | contig 11306 bp, 21 predicted proteins | sample SS_ome_12_FD_132455 | JGI IMG/M metagenome (GOLD analysis project Ga0180438, IMG submission 132455) | Hypersaline lake sediment archaeal communities from the Salton Sea, California, USA - SS_3_D_2 metaG | ecosystem: Environmental > Aquatic > Non-marine Saline and Alkaline > Hypersaline >...
AAAATCTTCATTATAATCAATTTTTCCTTTTAATCTTAATTTAGCTAAATGAGAATAAACAGTTCTTTCGCCACATTCAAAAAAATTTGATATTTCTAAAGCTGTTTTTCCTTCATTATATAATTCTATTAAAATTTTATCATCAATTTTTAATTTTGACATTATCTCTCCTTTATTTTTGCTGATTCTATTGCTTGTTTTCTAGTAATTTTACTTTTTGATTTAGCTCTAATTTTTCTTTTCTTTTTATACTCTGATTTAGACTCAAGAATTAAATATAATAATAATGAAGCAAATATTCCTAAACCATAATAACCTAAACCTATTAAATAATTTAATGGTACTAAACACCATGCACAAGAAGCTGTTGTTAAACCATCAATTTTTTTATCTCTATGTTGGATTACTCCATTTGCCATAAAACCAATAGATGCTATTCCATAACTTAACAATCTTGTAAAATTAAAATTAACATTTAAAGAAGTGAGTTTTAATGTTAATATAGCAATTAAACAACTTGCCATTGATATTATTGCTAAAGTTCTTCTACCTCCAGGTTTATCATTTGATTTTCTTTCTTTACCAATACATAATCCAATAGCCACAGATATACATAGTTTAATTGCTATTACTATCCATGCGATTATTTGTTCTTGTGTAAAAGTTAAAATTACCATTATTTCCCTATAAATTCACTTTGAAATGCTATTAATTGTTTTATTTTATTTTTTGTAATAATAATAAAATTATTATCTTTATATGTTCCTTTATTACATAAAGAACATCCATTTCCTTTACATTTATTACATTTTTTATAATTTGAAATATCTAAAGTTATTAAATTTTTCATTATAAAATATCCTTTAAAAAGTCTTTAATAGCATAACTCGGAACACATATAGATTTCGTGGTATCTAAAGAATCTCCAGAAGAAATAAAAACTGCAAAAACTAATCCTACTAAATCTCCATCTTTATCAAATACTCCAGAGCCACTACATCCACTCGTACATGGCATGTTCATAATTTTATGCTCTAAACCTTCATCAAAATAATGTCCTGATGCAGTGCCTTCTGTATAAATATAATCTAACCCTCTATACATTCCAACTGAATAAATTTTATCTGCTATAGAAATTCTATCAATAGTTTTAATCGCTTCTTTTTCTGGAATTTTTCCTATTACTTTTATTAAAGATAAATCAAAATCTTCATCATTTTTTAATACTTTAGCATCATAAGTAATATTATTTTCTATAATTATTACATCTACTCCAGTTGGTGCTACATGCTTATTAGTTAAAATATAAGTAAAATCATCTGTAATTTTAACAACTACTCCTGTACCAATCCACCCATAACCTAATAAATTATTATCATGATGCTCTATACGAACAGTCATATTATATAATTGAGAATAAGATGGTTTTTTTATAGAATTAGAAAAATTTTGAATAGATGAATAGCTATTATATCCTAATATTGTTATTGATATAATTATTGCAGAAATCAATATACCTAAAATAATATCAATACTTAATTCTAATTTTTTATTCATAAATTAAACCTTTCTTTGTTTTATCATATGACAAGTAATTATATAATTTTCTTTCATATTTGCAGGGATAGTAATAACTAATTCTGGCTTCTTTTTTGCTTTTTTTGCTCTTCTAAATATTTCTTTTATTAAATTTTTAGTAATTTTAAAATTTTCTTGATTTTTTTTACTTTTTTTATATATTGTAAAAAATTGACTAAATGGCATTACATCAGTAATAAATTCTCTTTTAGGTTTATTTTTCATTGCCCTTCTCCTTTACCCTTATCACCCCTGCGGTTGAGAGGGCGGTGGCTACTAAAATTGCTAATGCAAAATGGTCTATAACAAGTGCTTTCCTCAAACCTCTTAATCTATCTGGTATTTCTGATAATGTTATCATTTTTTCTCTTGGCAGGTATTTAGACAGATTATCCTTTTGTCTTGCATCTGCAACTATTAATAAAGCAGTGGAATTATTTTTTACTCCATTTATTTCGGAATAAGTATGCCCAACTGCTCTTGGAAATCCATACACCATTAATTGATATAACTTTGTCTTGCTAAAATCCAAACACAACCTTTCTGCTATCGCTTGGGAACAAACATTAACATCCCCAATATACTTATTTGAATGATAATACTCTTTGATTATCTCCTCAATCCCCTCTACCAACTCTTTGCTAGGCATTGGTTTCTCCTTTGCAAATTGTGTGTCCTTTGCATTGGTCATAGGGTAAATGACAATAAGGACAAATATTGCTATATGGTTTTGCTCCTAAATCCCAATTAGGTGGTTGAAATGGTTGTAGCCTACTATCTCTTGGTAACTGAAAATCACAGTATCCACAATAACCACACCCATAAAATCCATTGCCTATTGTTCTATATTGGCAAGGATGTTCACTCGTACAATTCTTTGTTTGTATATCTCCTGTACTCATTTTATTTCTCCAACTCTTTGCTAGGTTTATCCATTGTCTTTCTCCAATAGTTCAGGGTTCTCCCATACGTTGCCGATTACTTCACAATTCCATTTTGTATCAACTTTTTTTCTTCTGATTAAATCATATATTTGCCAATTCGTTCCACCATTAAAGGCAATATGGTAGCTACCAGTTAAGGAATCATATTCCATTCTTCCAATGCCAATAGGAGTTTTCAGAATATCATCTTCAAAACATTCAACACCATTCTTGTCCTTTAAGCCTGTGTATTGCATGAGGATAAAATACTTTCCAACTTCAGGGTTCCATCTTGCTTGATTTTCAACCTGTTTATAAACATCAGATTCATTCAGCCATGAATTTCTTTCTTTATCCCAAGCCCTAAATTTATAGATTCTTTGCATTGTCTTCTCCATGTATTGGTCTTTTAAACTCATAGCAACCTCAATCCTTTTTTAACATATATTTCATTTCTTTGCTATTCATTGGATAATAATAATGGTCAACAAAAGCAACCAAATCTCCCCACATCATTTCGTATGCCTTAATATCTTGACTGCATTCTTGTCTATATATTCCAAAAGCCCTTGACCGCCTGTTTAAATATCCTCTATATGCTCTACTGCCCATTTTCCACCACAATTTTTTTAGGAAATATCCTCACACCTACTCCGCCATTAGAAACCTTAGATAATGGATATAATGCGTCATACATACTATTTTCTGTCATTTCATCTTCAAACTGCCAAGACTTAATTTGAACTCCAAACTCTTTTCCATCCATAAATCCACGCATATATTGTTCTTTTAATATTTTATCAAATTGGTCTTTTAAACTCATAGCAACCCCCTATCTAATCAACCCCAAAGCCTTTGCTTGACTTGGGTGAGTGCTTCGTTGAACCCTTTATTATATTTTTGTGATAATATTTTATAATCATCTTTATGTATTGCCTTTTCTTCAGGCAACCTCGCTTCAATCTGCTCTCGGATGGCTCTGGCGATATTCTTTCTCCATTCATCGACATTTGAATGTTTAGGGCAAGGCATTGGGTGTCCACAAACAATATTTATTTTTCTACCCATTGGAGTAAGTTCTGTCCATCTATACTGGCAGTCTTCGTTTAATAACTCAACCAACCAATCTCTCTGGTTTTCTCCCATATCAGGACTTTTAATTTCTTTAAATATATCTTTCATAAATATAATTCCTTAATTTAATCCAAATAAATCATCTTCATTGAAATCATTAATCTTATTATTTAAATCTATCCAAAAATCTTCAGAAATTAAATTTTCTTCTTTAGATAAAAATAATGTCAAATCATATACATTATTTGCTTCTGTAACTTGAATATGATAAATTTCTGGATTTACTCTTGGTAATAAAGATAATAATTCTAAATAATTAAACGCATATACATATTTAATAGCTTGTGTTTCTTTATTTAGTAAAGTTATTGCATATGTCATAATATATCCTCATTATAAGTATAGCATATTTATTGTTAGGTGTCAAGTGTCCACCCCATAGCATCATAGACAACTTTCACTTTGCCTGTTATATTCCTTTGTATAACTTTAGAATAATCAATAGGCCTACATAAAGTTTGATTATATTCATCAAAAGCTTGAACATCTCTTGCTTTTTTCTTCTTAGAAATTCTTTTCTTCTGTTTAATTTCTCCAGTTTCAACTAAATAATCAACTGAACAACTCACATCTTTACTTTTATAACACATTTCTTCAAGTTTCTTTTTACTTAATTTTTCTTTCTTAACAGTTCCTTCTCTTTTTCCTGGAACTTCTTTATAATAATCTATAACTTCTTTTTCTTCATAATAATATTCTGGTTCAATATACATAAAATAAAAATCATCACCTAAACTTTTTTCAAAATTAGTGGTTTCCAGCATTGCTCTTAACCCAATAGGAATTGATTTATAAGATTCTTGTGGTTTATTATATCTAAAAGTCCAAGCTATATCAACTAAAGGTGCTTCTTTAATCTTTTCTTTTTGCAATTCAATCCATTTATCAATTTCTTCTTTTTCTGCACCATTTTCTATTCGATTAAATAATTCTAATTGAAACTTCTTTGTAAATTTACTTGTTCCTTTTCTTTTAACTTCAATTCCTTTTGTAATTTCTTCTAAACCTGCATTTGTTCTCAACCACCCATGATAATGGCAATTACCTGTAATTAGCATTTTTTCAAATGTACCTTCTTTATCAAAAATAATTCTACTCTTCTTTCCAAATCTTTCAAAAGACCACTCTTGAATTAAACAATTTAAATAATCAGTTAAATCTTCTCCATCATTTTTAACAAAAATAGCATCAGTATCTATTTGTATAATATCATATCCTTTTTCTTTTAAAGTATCTTCTACAAAATGCAATAAATCACGTACACAAGAAGTAATCATTGAAGCGATACGATAATCATACATTCTAAAATGCTCATTCCCAATTCCTCCCCAACTTGAAAGTGAAATTGATTTTACTGCATTATATCTTTCTAAAATATCTTTATACTCATTTACCGCAGGGTCTGTTGATTTTACTAATTTTTTATATTTATTTTTTTCTTCTACTAACTTTTTTACCATTTGTGGCAAGATTGAATTTTCATCTTGTTTAACATGATAGGTGGTTATAATATTTTTAGAAATTCTATCCGTAACATTAATAGGAATTGTGTCAGAAGTTGGAATTTCCATTATATTAGCAGAGTCTAAACATAAATCTATAATTGTATATAAATATGCTCCACTCAAATCATATTCATCTATATTATAAAATCTTCCTAATTTTCTAACTGTTCTAAATGCCCCTTGAAATTCTGTTTTTCCTTGTTTTTTTGGTTTATTAGGTAAAATTTTATTTTGTACCTGCCCTTCTTGAAAAGCTAATCCTTCCATTAATCTCATAGGCATATTTAAATCTTCCCATTCTACTTTTGACATTCTTCGCATAGAATCAAATAAAGGTATCATTTGTTTCTTTTTTTCAAGTTCAACCATTCCTTTAACATCCTCTAAGTTTCTTTCTTTAATTTCTTCAGAAAGTTTAGAGAAATCAGGTTTTTTAATTTTCTTTCCATATCCTAAATGTTTTTGCATTAAAGCATCTAAGGCATAAGATTCTTCTTTATTTGTAGTTAATTGTTTCCACCAATCAAGGCTATCTATAATAGAAATTCCTTGAGGATAAGAAATCATACTGCTTTTATCAAATGTTCTTCTTCCATATCTTTCTTCTCCTATAGGAGAAATTCTCTTTGCAAAATCAGGTATATGATAGTATAAAAAAGGCCAATCAAAATTAGATTGGTTATGGGCTATTAAAATATCTGGAGTATTTTTTTTAATAAATTTAATAATTTCTTCAATCATTTCATATTCTGTTTCATAATCTCCCAAATACCATTGTTTATATTCATCTAAATAATTATCATAAATAGTAAAACAACTCAATTTATCCTCTGCTGATTTAGTTTCTAAAGGCCGAGGAAGATTTTTAGATAAAGTTTCAATATCATACATCTGCCACCTAAGTTTAGTTTTTTCAATTATATCTACTTTATCAATTAAATATCTTTGGGTAGGCCTCAAATCAGATTCAAATGCATCCTGCGATGCTAATCTTTTAATTTCCCAGGGCTTATCTGCAAAAAGTTTAGTTAATTTTACATGATTATAAGAAATATAATTTCCATTAACATCCTTCTCATACCAATAATACATAAAATTCTTATTAGATTCTACTGTTAAATTTCCTTCAGAATCTCTAATAAAAAGATTAATAGTATTAAATTGATTACTAATATTAACAAGCTTCATTTAATTTCCTCATAAAGCCAAAGTTTCCATTCTTTTTTCTGGACAAATGGTTTAGCTCTTTTTTTAACTTCTTCATAATCAAATCTGTATTCTTTAGGTATAGTAGCCATAATTTTTCTTACAATTTGCTTTTGACATTCTATACAAGCCTGAGTTCTACACTTAACCACTTTACTCCCCTTCATTATATGCATTACTACGTTCTTTTTTCTTTAACCTTGATTGCATTGCTCCTAAAGCCCTATCAGCAGACTTAGTATATGCTCTAAATACGTTTCTAACCCTTCTTAAATCTTGAACTTCATGACTTACTTCTGCTACTACTTTAGACATTGTGACTTTTTTATCTCCAGCTTCATTAATCTTTTGAAAAGTTAATCTTCCTTCATCTTTCTTTTTATAAGTATCAGCTATTTCTGATACTATTTCACATCTATTAGCTAAACCTGAAAGAGCCCCTAAAAGTTCATCTATTTCTTCATAAGAATTAACAGTTCCTGTTTTTAATTTTTCTGATATATCATCAATTTTTTGAAAATCTTCTGAATAAAATTCTAATAATTCATTAATACCTTCTTCCGACGAGAAATAACTTTCAATTGTTTTATAATCCATTAGTTCTCCTTTTTACATTTACATTTGAGTAAACTTTTTTCTTTTTTCAATTCTTCTTTTAATTTTTCATTTTCTACTGTTAATTCAAAAATTCTAGCATTACAATATTCTTGAAGTTCTTTTAAATCTTTTTTATTTTTAATTGGAGATTTTAAAAATATTTTAGAGCAAATAGAACACCCTTGTGCTTCTTCCATAAATACTTGACAATCATGTTTTTGTAAATTTATTATAAATTTTTTCATTTCTTCATATATTGAATAATCATTTCTATTTGAAGCAAGAAAAAACCAAATTTTAAACTTCTCATCAAACTTTTTTTCCCAATTTTTCATAATTCTCCTTTTTTAGGCCTTCCACGACCTCTCTTCTTTTTCTTTTTGTCTTTTTCAGGATAATAACCTTCTGTAATTTTGTCATATTTTGGAGCAACAATATCTTCTTTTGGTTTATTTTTCATTTCTTGTTTAAGTTCTTTTGTTCCAACATAATAACTATTCTTTTTAGCTAACATTTGAATAATTTTTTCTTTTTCTTCTTCAGTTCCCACTATTTTTTCTTCAATTTCTTTTTCTTTTGGAATAATAAAACCAGAATCAAAATAAAATGGAATTTTAATTTCACTGCCTTCTACTTTACTCTTAGAAGATTTAGTTTTTTCTAATTTTAAAACAGTTGAAAACCCAACTGATTCTTTTCTTGTTTGTTTATGCATTTTTCCATCAGGGTCTAAAAAGATTTCTTTCCACTTTGCTTGAGGTGCATCTGCATTTTGCCCCCTACGGATATAAATAGTTTGATAAGACCAATGAAGTAAAGCTTTGCCTCCACTTAACCCATCATGAGTATAAAAAGACCCGATACCTTGGGTGCGTACTTGGCCAATCATTAATACTGCTACTTTTCCATTAAATACAGGTGTTGAACATCTACGGAAAAAAGCCCCTAATTGTCTTGCTAATAGAGCCATAGTTTCATCAGTCATACTTTTTTCTTTACCTTTTTTTGTTTCTTGTTCTCCTTTTGGTGACATGGCTTGAATAGAATCAACCACAATTAAATCTACAACTTGTTCTTTTGCTAAAGTAATAATAATATCCATTGATTCTTCAGCATTGTTCGCGGTATCTATTAATACTAATTCATTCAATTTAACACCAAATTGAATAGCCCTTTCTTTTGAGAAAGAATGTTCTAAATCAATCAAACAGCAGATTTTATTATCTTTTTGAGCATTTGCTATTGTTTGTAATGCTAAAGCACTTTTACCTACTGATTCTGTACCATAGACTACTGAAAAATTTCCTTTTGTAAATCCAGCGCCTATCAAATTATCTATTTCTACAATTCCTGTTGGAATAGTTTCTTTTTCTGGTTCAGAATCTCCCATCTTTAATAAATTAGGATTTTTAAATTTTTTATTTAAAGATTTAAGAACTTCTTTTAATTTTGTTTTTCTATTATCCATTTTAAAACTCCAATTCAATTGGTTTATTTGTTATCTCATATTTTTCATTCATTAAAGAACAATTAATGTATATTGTATTTTCATCTTTATAGATTCCATTAGCACCATGTAAATGTCCACCTATATAATATTTAGGTTTAATTTCTTTTATTTTATCTCGTAAAAAAGGGCAACCAACATTTTGTTTACTAAATTCTACATAATCATTTATCCCTAATGGTTGCCCATGAGTTATTATAATATCTGTATCATTTGGTATTGTTTCCCAAAGTTTTTTTAATTCATCTCCTGACCTCATATATGCCCAATTTTTAAAAATTGGTGTATAAGGAGAACCCCAAATTTTAATTCCATTAATAGTTATTGAAGAATTTTCAAGATAAATAGCATTAGTGAAAATAGCTTCAATTGATTCTTTAGATAATTTTTCAGAATATATGTCATGGTTTCCCATTATAAAAATAATTTGTTTAAAATCCAATTTACCAAACCAACTATTAATATATTCTAATCTTTTTAAATCTCGTATATCAAAATCACCACAATGAATAAGAATATCTCCTTTAGGAAGAGTTAATTGATATTCATCATAATGAGTATCTGAAATTGCTACAATTTTCATTTATAAAATGCCCTTTTAATGCCTTCTTCTTTAGTAGGTTCTTCATAAAGTTTATCAAAATTTTCCCAAACTATTTCCCAAACATCTTTACTTGTTTCTCCATGATTATCCTTTAATCTACGATTAACACTTTCTTCTTTACTTACTCTAGGTAAAATAAGAGCGTAAACTTCATATCCATATTTTTTAGCTAACTTAATAGTAGGTTCTCTTAATTTTTTGCTAACATTAACCTCATCATAAACAATATTAATTTCATCTTTTAAAAATTCTTCTAATAATGCTAATGTACTTCTTTTAATCGTAGGTTCTAAATCAATATCAAAAATATAATTACCAGCTCCAACCATGTAGCGGATAGCATCCCTGGAAATAACTCTATAACCTTCTTTAACTAGTTTGAGAGTTTCTGTTGTTTTTCCGCTTGCAATATTTCCTATAAGTAAAATTAACTTTTTCATTTTTTCTTCTCCATTAAATAAAACCAATCTTCCAAATCCATTACAACCCATCTTTTCTTATTCTTATTTTCCAGCACATATAAAGGTAATCTTTCTGAACCTAAAGGAATTTCAGAATTAAGCTTATCCCATATATCTTGTTTAATAATAATATCTTTAGTGTTTCTCAACTTACATTCAATTGCAAAATCTGAAACACCTGAAATATCTCCAGCAGAACCAAATTGTCCAGAACCATTTGAAGGGAAAGCATTTGAATATCCTAGTTCCTTAAATTTTTCAACCACATAATTTTCCAATTGTCTTCCTAATTCTCTAGTATTCATTTTAGTTTACCTTTTTCATAAAGTTCTTCTAATTCTTCTCCTTCAAAACATGAATTGCATTTTTTACATATACCATAATGTACCCATTTTCCAACATGAAATCTACAAATAAATCTTACTAATTTTTGGCAATGTGGACACCAATACATATCCATTTAATTCTCCTTAGAATTTAAAATTAAAATAATCTATTTCATTTTGACAATATTTTTCAACTTCTTTTTTAGATTTCTCAGTATAATAAGATTTCCAATCATATTCTCCATGATAATGTGTTACTTTATTTTTTATTGGAGATATATATTCTTTATCTTTAAAAATGTTAGCTATTTTATTAGTTAAAGTATTTTTATCATATATAATACAATCTGCCACAACTTTTTCATTAATTTTAATATAATTTAATTGATTATACAATAATTCTTTATGTTCAAAATTTAAAACAAAATCTTCAAAATTATTAAAAAAATCAGTTTTTCTAATTAAACATCTAAATCTATATAAACTTACTATACGTTCATAAGAATTTCTTATTATAGCTACAATTTTCCAATTTTTATATTTCTTATAAATCTCTTTATTTATAGGAGTATGAGTAGATTTATATAATCCCCAATTTTTATTATTAATTTTACTATAAATCAGTAAAGCTCCCCCACCATTTTTAGGAATATGAATAAATAAAATTTTATCATCTGGAAATACTATCATTATCTTAACCAATAAAATAAAATAATTAATTGTAAAATCATTAAACAAACAAAGCCAATAAAAATAATTTTATTAATAATGCCCTTGCATTTTGCCGACCACTTTTCTATTAACCACAGTAAAGGCAATGAGCCATCCAATGAAGGCCAAGGAAGTAAATTAAGAATACCTATAGCAATTGAGAATACTCCAAATATCATTAAATAAGATACTAAATCTAAATCAGCCATAACATTCGCTGTCTGTGACATTGTAAGAAATTCTCCTTTACCGATAAAACAATCTCCAATTCCTTTTATAATTGCTTTAATAACAAAAAATATATATTCCATTGTTGCTGAAAAACCTTTTATATATCCTATATTATATGCTATAATGGAATATAGTGCAAAAAACCCTGTTATAAAATTAATCATCACTCCAGCTAATGCTATTTGTACTTTTTGCCAATAAGATTTTGCTATTAAATCAGTATCTCTCCCTGTACTTTTATTTTCTCCATCCATTGCACAAAATCCACCTAGAAATAAAGGAGCAATTCGATATTCCGTTAATTTAGCCCAATCCCAAATTTGTTTATTATATGGTTTAAAATTAAACCATTTCCAGGCAATATGAATCTTTCCACTTCTTCCTTTACAAAATTTAAATCCTATAATTCTCCAACCAAATCCAATAGAAAAAGTTTTAACTCTTACTCCATGAATTTTAGCAACGACTAAATGCCCTGCTTCATGTAAAAGAACAATTGTAAATAAGATACAAAAAAAGATAA
>Ga0180438_10010562_pt1 | contig 11305 bp, 13 predicted proteins | sample SS_ome_12_FD_132455 | JGI IMG/M metagenome (GOLD analysis project Ga0180438, IMG submission 132455) | Hypersaline lake sediment archaeal communities from the Salton Sea, California, USA - SS_3_D_2 metaG | ecosystem: Environmental > Aquatic > Non-marine Saline and Alkaline > Hypersaline >...
ACGGCGAAGGGTGCGATCGTCCCTTGGAAACATGCTTGAGTTTTGGAGCGGCCGCGGAATATTACATTCATCGTGGTGTAGGGAGAAAGATCACCGCTGAAGAGGCAATTCAAATAATAGAAGAAGCTGACAAAGCAGGATTAGTCCACGCAGGAACTAATTCCAAGCATTTAGGTAATATCTGTAATTGTTGCCCCTGTTGTTGCGTGTCAATGAAGGGAATCACTGAAAAAGGAATGCCTGTTCGAAAATTCATGAATCCCATTTTTGAATCGATTATCGACCAAGAACTTTGTACGGGATGTGAAACGTGCATTGAAAGATGTCCAGTACAAGCAATTTCAGTAGAAAATACTGCATCCGTGAATAGAGATTTATGCCTTGGGTGCGGTTTATGTGCCTCCATATGCCCAGAAGAAGCCATTACTTTAGAATTAAGGGAAGACAGGGAAGAACCTTTTGATAGAGTGCTTTCGATGGGTCAAGCTATTATTGAGGCGAAGAAAAAAGTTTTGGAAAAAAGAGGGTAAGTTAAACTACTTCACATGAAAAGTACCTAACGCTCCTCTTGTATTATATAAAAAACTATCGCGTCCAATATTTATTTGTCCTCCAGAAGCTATTTCTAAAGCGTGATTAATTCCGTCTAAAACCTTATTCATTAAAAATTCAAAGATCTCATAATGCTCTTCAAGATGTTTAATATTGTTTTCTGCAAAATATTTTGACATTACGGGAATAAATCTAGGGATGAAATCATTGCTTATCATCATGTCTTCTATATCCATTTCCATTTCGGATTCTTCTTGAAATGGATTCAAAATGTCAATTTTCGCAAACATCATTTTCGATACGAATATAGACGCCTTTATACCCCTCATAATAAAATTAATTTGAATATCTTCCTTAGAAGGAGATTCGAAAGTTGCCATATCAATTATTTGTTCTCCTACAATTCTATCTTTTAAATCCATTAAATTTTTAACTCGGTTTGACGCGTGCTTTGTTGGGACCATTTCTTGAAGCTCTTTTTTATTTCTATCATAAAAATCTTCGTATAAGGCTGAATTCAATCTCAAACCAGCATCTTGTTCTGGTAATTGAAAATTGTTTTTTTTAAAAATATCTAAATAACTTTTAATAAACAAGAATTTAGTTTTTAAACGGTGTAATGCTAAATAAAGGGCTCCTCTAGTCTTAGTGTGTGCAACGATATTTCCCATTCTGCTCACGTCATGGTGTTCTCTAGCATACATTGCAATTGGTTTTATCTTATGAACCGTTATATTAATAAACCTTTCTATAATGTCCATATATGCTTGATTTTCTTGTATATCTAAAATCTCAATGAGTTCCTGACTTGAAAGCCTGCTTTCTGGGATTGCTTTAATTTTATCATAATTAAATTCAGCAAGATATACAGAGATTAAGGCTTCCATTTCAATTACCGATCTATGCGGGATAAAAACCTTGTTAAGGTTATTTATGATATTTTGCTCAGCATCCATGAGACTTATCCTCCAACCGCTTAATCAAGCGGCGTAAAAAGTATAGCCCTCTTACTATTTTCATTATATCTGTTCGTTATTATTATTATTATTATTATTTTATAAGATAAAAATCCAATGTTCTTATTAATCATTTTATCCAAAATAAAGATATAAACCGATTCAAAAAAGAAAAATGAAAAAGATAACAATTTATGATAGAAAGGAAGGCGAAAATCACTATAGTCTGACTGCAGAGATTAATGAAGAGGGTAATTTAATATTGACCGGTGTTGATTCCGGACCATTCGTTAAGGATTATTTTGGAGATTACGACTACGAATATTGGCTATCCGTCCAAAAGGAGTATCTATCGACTGTTTTATTGCATTTAATAAAAGAGCGTTTTAAAACAGATGGGAAATTTAAGGAATGGTTACAAGAAAGAGACATTCCAAGCGATTTCTTTTCTTATACTTGATGTAGGCGCTAATAATTATATCAAATTAAAGAAACCGTCTCTTTTTGAGATTAGATGTTGAGTAATTTCATTTAATCCGGCGCTTTTTTAATATGCATCGAAGATATATAAGACTTTCCAGTAAGATTTCACTAGTTTTAAATACTGCTGGTGAGTAAATGACTTGCCTTCTTTTTTAGCGTCACTGATTGATTTCTCCAATTTTTTTTCAAATAATTCGTCGACCTCTTTATTATGTGCTTTAATACGTGGTTCCCAGATTTTTGCTGCTGCTTTTGATGTGAGCCTTTTCAGTTCATAATAAATTTTTTCATATTGCAGGCGAGCTTCATCTAATTCTTCTTGTCTTTTAGCTTTTGGAATTACTTCTTGTTCTGGCATGAATACATCAACCTCAAATAATTGGATTTCAAATTTTCCTTAAAAATTTGTCACATTATAGATGGATAAGATATTATTTAAGAGTTATCATATGGGAATAAGTGCTTATTTAGTTATTATCTATTAAGAGCAATATAAAGACAGCGAAAAAAAATAAGATGGAATTATTAAAGGATTAATTAATTAGGTATGTCTTTCACATTAAAAACTACGAGGCTTCCAATTAAAAAAACGACATTTAACGACCCTATCACTATAAGGTCACGGATATAATAAGCTAAATCGGGATCTACAAGATAAGTAGCTGTATCGTAATAATAAAATATTGTAAACCACTTCAAGTTTTTAAGTTCTTCCAAGTATCCATAAAATCCGTTGATAAAAAACATAACAAATACTATGACAACGCCTAAGACCATGGCCTTCTTGGAGTGAAGGATAACTATCGAGCAGAATAAAGTAAACATCGATATTAAACCTAAAGATAAAACAGTAGAAATGAAAGCTGCCCACAAGCGATCGAAATAAAGCCCCCCTTCTAAAAATTCAGGTGATAAGGTGAGAAAAGCAGAGGTTTTAAAAAGTTTTACATAAATGTAAAGAAAAAGAGAAATTAATAATTAGTATAGAGACAATAATATGATATGTAAGGATTAATTTATTCTAAATGTTCTTTTATGAAATTCCACATTATTTCGTTCACTTTTTCAGCGACCTCGACAATGAATCCATGTCCAACGCCGTCAATTATTTCTAATTTTGAATTGGGGATATTCTCGTGGAGTAATTCTGAATTTCGATGTGGCGCTAACCGGTCTTTATTTCCGACTAAGATCAATGTTGGTTGTTTTATCTTATTCAATTGATCTATAGTATCGTGACCGGCAATCGCTGCAGCTTGATTGAAGTAATCATTCGCAGTTGTTGGATTTTCAACCACTACACTTTTGAGCTTGTCGTATAATTGCTCGTCTTTCTTTATTTTCCTTCTAAAGGGCGAAGTATATAGCACGGCTAACCTTGTTTGAAAGGCTGCTTCAGGATCGTCAAAACTTTTTCTAAACGAATCGGTTGGTTGGGTCAATCCTGCTGTTTCTGTTTTTGGAGTTGTTGCTAATAGAAGTAACGTTTTAACGACATCTGGATACTTCAAGGTGAAATGCTGAGCAATCATTCCCCCCATGCTGATGCCACATAAATGAATTTTTTCCTTGATATTTAAGTGATCAAGTAAGTGCTTAATGTCTTCAACAAACATGTCCATCGTAAATGGATAATCTGGTCTTGAGCTTTCTCCCGTTCCACGATTGTCAAGAGTAATCACTGTCATTTTATCTAAAAAATGGGGAATCTGAAAGTCCCATCTTCGCATGTTCGATCCAAGTCCACTTAGTAATACGAGTGGTTCACCACTCCCTTCTTTTCTATAATTAATCTCAATATCGTTGTAGGTGAATTTAGGCATAATTAATCTGAGTTAAAATTAATTATAAATATTTCGAATCCATTAATATTAGGACTCTGAGTGAGTAAAATGGAAATGAAACTAAAAAAGAGAAATAAGTTGATAAATTTATTATTTTAATTAAAGACCTTCAACTACAGTGGCGATTCCAACACCGAAACCACCGCACATTAATTGAACGCCATATTTCTTGTTGTTGTTATGTAAATAGTGTACCATCTCGTCAAAATAGATTACACCGCTTGCTCCAATTGGGTGTCCAATTGCAATAGCACCCCCGGTAGGATTCACTCGAGGATCGTCAAAATCGTATCCAAAATGCTTTGCAAAAGCCAAGCATGGGCTTGCAAAAGCTTCATTCGGCTCTATTACATCCATATCATCTACTGTGAGTTCTGCCCTGTCCAAAGCCTTTTGCATGGCGGGAATCGGAGCCAATAGCATGATAATAGGCTCTCCCCCAGCTACAGCAGTTGATAGTATTCTAGCTATTGGCTTTAAACCTAGCTCGTCTGCTTTTTCTCGAGACATTAATAGAGTTGCTGCTGCTCCGTCGACTATTTGTGAACTATTTCCTGCAGTTGTCTTTCCACCCTTTTTAAGAGGTCTGAACACCGGTTGTAAGCTACTTACCATTTCCCATCCTCTTTCTGGATCATCTAAATAGACCTCTCTCACTGTTTGGTCTTTAGAAATCGTAACTTCCTCTACTTTCTGCTTTCCTGTGCTTTCATCCTTAATTGGTTTCATGTTTTCGTCAGTATATTTCCTTGTATAAGTAACTGGTACAATTCGCTTTTTGTACTCTTCTTCATTGCGCATTGCCTTCGTGGCTTTCTGATGGCTCCACATTCCAAATTTGTCCAATTCTTCTCGTGTAAAACCAAACTTATCGCTAATCATCTCCGAAGACACGCCTTGAGGAACGATACTTCTCATTGGTTCATTATTCCATCCTGCAGACATCATCATTGCTCCTGGTTTCTTTGGAGATAAAAACATATCTGAACCCATCGAATAATGCGTCATGCTTTCGACACCTGCTGCAATATGAATATCACCGTCGCCAACACGAATTGCATTAGCACATGTATTAATGGCCTGAAGTCCCGCGTTGCAATACCTGTTAACAGTTGCACCTGCGATTTCGTCAGGTAATCCTGCTAAAAGTAAGGCTATTCTTGCGACATTACCACCCTGCTCTCCATACTGTGATAAACAACCCACATGGCAATCTTCAATCTCTTTAGGATCAAAATCGGGACATTTTTCCTTAGTTCTATCCACCACCGCCTTTAATACTGTAACCAATAAGTCTTGAGCAGAACACTCTCTATATGCCCCGCCAAGTTTTTTCATCTGAGACCTTCCTGATTTCCCTACTGGCGTTCGAACGGCCTCAACTACTACACATTCTTTTAATTCCTTCATTTTTACTCTTTAATTTACTTTTTTTAACAAATTACCAATACTAATTATCAGTAATTTAATAAATTTTATGCAATTTATTTATCAATTTTCAACTATGCAAATAAAATTTATTACTGAAATGAGTAAAACCATCATTAAATTATCAAATTATAAGAATTATATTAAATTGATTTAATACAAGATTTATGAGTTATATTTTAGTAAAAACTTCACAAAAATTTAAACGAGTAAAATGGAATGGAAAACTAAAATAACTGAAATGATTGGATGCAAGTATCCAATATTGCTTGGTGCGTTTGCTGGATTTGACGATAAAGACCTCACTGCCGCAATAAGCGAGGCAGGTGGATGTGGTGTTTTGACAGCGTCCACATATAATTCTGAAGATGAGTTTAAATATGCTTTAAATTATGTTATAGAAAAAACTCATAATCCATTTATAATTAATTTCTCGACATTCAGCCCAATAACATCAGAGCATAAATATTATAAATACATAAAAATAGCGAAAGAGGCAAATATAAAGGCAATTATTACAGCAGGTTCGAGAGTTGATCACCTAGGTCAAGCAATCAAAGATAACGGGCTATATTGGATTCATAAAGGGACCACTATGAAACATGCCTTATCAGGAGAAAAAATTGGAGCTGATGCAATAATTTTAACAGGTTTAGAAGGAGGAGGATTAAAAAATCCACAGCAAAACACGTTCCTAATTAACATGGTACACGCAAAAAAGATGTTGAAAAAACCTTTTATCGCATCTGGAGGAATAAGTGAAGGCCGAGGAATGTTAGCTGCCTTAATGATGGGGGCTTCTGCTGTCCATATATGTACTGCGTTTCTAGCGACTGTTGAAAGTCCAATTCCAGACAGTTGGAAACAGAAAATAATTGACGCTGATAGCTTCAATCCCGATTTCATTAAATTTGTTTGTCATTTTACTTCTCCTAAACCAAAATCAACTGATCATTCAATGGCAGCAGGAACAGTTAAAAGAATTATTACCACTAAAGAATTGATTCGAAATATCATTACTGAAGCTGAAGAAACCTTAAAAAATTTAGGATTGAATACAGATATCATCCAATTCTAATCTAATTCTTTCTATTTTTCTTAACCATATAGATGTTAGATATTAATTTCTACTAATTTATTAAATTAAATACTGAATATATTATTACAAGAGCATAATTTTTTTAATCATCAATAATTGTAAAATTAAAGAGCTAAGGCCAAAATATATTGACTGCGACCTTTAAAGTTAAAGTATTACTCACTGGTTCGGCTGCGAGCGAAAAGTCTGAATTAATCAATAAGTTTATAAAAAGTAAATTCACCTCGAATTATAAATTAACTATGGGCGTCGATATCTTAACAAAAGAAGTAGAGTATAATCCCGGAGAAGTAGCAAAGGTCACAATATGGGATATTGGAGGCAATAAACATTTTGAATTTGTTCGAAGTACCTTTTATAGGGGTGCTTCCGGGGCTTTAATCGTTTTTGACCTTTCTAGAGAGCAAACATACGAGGAAACAAGAAAATGGCTCACTGAAATAAAACAATCCATTGGTGAAGACATTCCCTACCTCTTAATTGGAAATAAAGCAGACTTGTTAGAAGAAGTAGAAAACGCAATTAACCGTAAAGAAGTTCGTGCTCTTGTTGAAGAGGAAGGAATGTTATACATTGAGACTTCGACAGAAACCGGGGAATTAATAGAGGAAGCGTTTGCTGAATTAACTCGAAAAATAATTGCACGGAAAAGAAAGGAACAATCTCTAGAAAAGGAAATAGAAGAACTACCACCCGAAAAGAAAAAAAAACCTACTCCTCGTAAAATAAGAGAAAAGAAAAAAAAAGAACTAACATTTTAATTACATTATTTTAACACATTTCTTGGAAGATTGGTGATAATTTCTTCAGCTTCTTTCATGATACTATCCAGCAATTCTTTTACTGTAGGAATTGAGTGTATTCGACCGGTAACAACCCCGCCGAGAATAATCGAATCGTCCTCGTTTTCTTCTAAGAGTTTTGTTAACCCATCTAATTCAAGCTTCATTATCGCAGAATTTGATGGACATTGAATTCCTCGAAATAAATCCGATGCTCCGGAAATTGTTTCGTCTACTACTTTTAAAGACATTGGATTTCTTAGAAATCTCATTGGTCCAAACAAGCCTCGTGCGACCAAGGTGTCAGTTTCTGCTCTTCTTACTATTGCTTCCTTCCACATTTGCTCAAAGTCAGACTCTTGTGTAGCAATAAACCGCGTGCCCATCTGCACGCCAACAGCACCCATTGCTAACGCAGCAGCTAATGAAACTCCGTCCGAGAAACCTCCTGCCGCGACAACAGGAGTCTTCACTGATTTTACAACCTCTGGAAGAAGAACCATTGACGATACGTCCCGCCAAGCGCAATGAGCACCTCCTTCTCTGCCTGACGCGATAATAATATCCACTCCCGCTTTTTCCGCTCGCAGCGATCCTCTCACGTTAGGACAAACGTGACACCAAGTAACATGCGATAGTTCTTCTTTAATTGGAATATATTGTTTCTTTGCTCCTTTAGATGTAGCGTCAATTGCCCAAGGAAGCGGATCTCCAGCGCTAGTAACAATCATTACTAATTTTTCTTTTATTTCTGGCTTTTTGGTACAGATTTCAATGACTCCTTTAACTAATTTCTTCGCAGCAAAATTAAAATCTCCTGCAACAGGAATATTTACTCCAAATCTTGCATCAGGATATTCTTTTAAATTATCATAAACATGTTGAATAACATTTTTTATTATTTCTTTTGTTTTACCGGAGCCAAATATCTCTTTAGCACTTTCTGGCGTGGCAATGCTCACGCCTCCAGCCATGCCAATCGTACTTATTAAGCCTATAGCTCCTTCCTTGGCTACAGCAATGCATAAATCAGTAGTAGAGTATGGGCCCATTCCTGCTTGTATGATGGGATATTTTGTTCCTAACATGTCTAAAAATTTTGTATGTATCAATCTATATCTCCTTAAATTATTATTTTTTAAATTTAGAATATATTTAGGATTAAAATCAATACAGAAAGAAAAAGGTAATTTAAAAATCTATTGTTTATTCTCTTGGGATAATAATGTTTTTTTACAAGGTACACTTTTTTGAATTTTATCAAGAGTTACAATACAACAGTAAAGTGAGATAATTAAATGTGGGTGTCGACTAAATCCTCTTTTTTATGTCCTGCTTTATATTTTTTCTCACATTCTTTTGAACAAAAAACGTGGACGGTTGTAAATTCGTGACCGTTAAAGTCTTGTATTGCATCAAAATTGGACACTTCCTTTTTACACATTTCACACTTCATTTTTAATCTAACTTGATTTAATTTTTACTGAATGCAATATACAAATTAGCTTTTAAAAATCCTTTCAAATCGAAAAATATCCTCAAGAATTATTTAAAACAATTTACTACAAGAAAAAATCCTTTAATAACTCCGAAAGCAAGTTATAATTATTTTGATGGATGTTAGAATTACCACATTCTAACTTTAATAATATCTTTCTTTTTTCCTTCCCAAACGATTCAAGTTTGATTACTAATTTTTTGTTTTCATATTTGGATTGCTTCTCTGGCGAATTCTTTCGATTTCCCCATAAGCTATCGATTTTTTCCGCCATAATATCTCTCTTTTCTTTATTAACTGGCTCCAACTTGCTTCCATTGAACACCTTAACTTTTTCCATTTTATCATTCCCTTTGAAGATATCTTGATAGAGCAGATCTTGTTCTCAATCCACCTTTTTAAAGTCCTCATCTTTTTAAATAAAAGATATTTAAAGAATAGTTGAATAGCCTTAATAAGATAAGAATTAATTATCTATAATCTTATGAATATGGAGTGAAAATAATGCAACAAGATAAAAATGAAGAAGAGAATTCCCTGACGATGTGTTGGTTTGGCGTTTGGCAACCTTACGCGACATCGGTAGTGCACGTGCCTGCGCAAGAGATCAGTCCAAAGGAAATCAAACAAGAGAAATTAATATTTATTTGGGATAAATACATGAAAGCTCCGAATATTACTGAACTTATCGGCGAGCCTGTTCCGTGGTCTCCTGCTTTAATTGAAGGTTATAGTCGTGAATGGAATAAACAGGAAGATGATAAATTTATTCCCAAGCTAATAAAAGATACAAATGGAAAATGCATTGGGGCTGCTTTACTCACATCTAGACTTACTGAACCTCAATTACAACCACTCATTGAAGATTTTGAGATCCGAGGGTATGGTTTAAAAATGATTAACGCTCATATTGGAGATCTCAATCGAGAAATCTTGGCTTTTTTACCTATTTAGAATATAATATAGCACAAATCTAGTAAATGTTTATATAACACTTCAGCAATATTAGATTGAATAAAAAAATATGAGTTGCTTAACATGAGTGAAATCAAAATTGACTGGAAAGGTCATGTGAAAAAATATCAAGCGGCAATGGAAGATCTTAACCTTGATTTCTGCGTTTTGACTCGAGTAAAATCTATCACTTACCTTTCGGGGTGCTTCGTCCCTTGGAAAAGTGCAATCGTGTTACCTAAGGAAGGAGCAGGAGAACCTACCTTACTTACCGTGCTTTTAGACGTAGAAAGATGTAAGGCGGAGGGACAGATTAAAGTCGATGGTTGGGGGCCAAGGAAGGGCTTTTACTGGGATAAAAAGATCCAATCTACTGCTAAGAAAGCCGGTGTTTTCAATCCAAAAGGGGCACCTCCCCGCATAGGTGTAGAACTGGGATTAGATATCTGCGTAACGGGAACGATGTTGTCTTATTCTGAAGCAGAACTCCTTAAAAAAGTGTTTCCAGGATGTGAATTAGTAGATTTCAACGAAAAAATAGAAAGAATTCATTTTATTAAGGAACCAGAGGAGATTGCAATGTTGCGCAAGGCAAGTGAAATTACGGATATCGGGCAAGCAGCAGTAAAAAAAGCTTTAAACGAACGAGCACCAGGGAAAGTGTTCACGGAAAACGAAATTGCAGGAATTGGAACATTAGCGATGAGAAAAGCTGGAAGCAATTACGAATGGACCTTTACAGGAAATCAAGAAATCGGTTCGGGTTATAGAGCTAGCTGGACATTCAATGGGTGTACTCCTGCTACAAATAAGGAAGTCAAAGAAGGTGAATCGTTGCTTGTAGATTTACATAGTGAATATGGCAATTATCTCGGAGACCTCAGTCATAACTACATTCTTGGAAAATGTCCCCCTGAATTAAAGGCTTTTAACGATATATACGAACAAATGTGCTACGCTCTCATGGATAACATGACAGTTGGTACCACGTTTGAAGAATGCTACAATGAAGTAAGCAAGATCACTAAAAAAGAGGGGCACGAGAACGATCTCTTCTTTGGTCTAGGTCATGGGATAGGATGCATAGGAAACGAGTCATGGCCACTCGTCCTTCCGGGAAAAGATTGGGGGAATATGGTTTTTGAAGAAAACATGGTGGAAATTGCTGCTGTCGTGTTTAATAAACCCGGACTCGGAGGATTACGGTTAGAAGCTCCAACGCTTGTAACGAGCAAGGGAGCTGAACGACTTCCAAAAACTCCCTTAGAAGTGGATTATGTTTAAACACAGAAGAAACAAAAAATTAGTTATTTGGGATATTGAAAATAAAAGCGTCAAACATGCCTATATTCTTAATTTCCGAATGTAAGTCTTTAGCATAGCCTCTTGGATCAACGGCATCTGGATGTGAAGGAAATTTTTTCCGAATAGTCTTAATTCGCCTTTTAGTTGGCTCGAGGATGCATAAAATGCCTCCTTTTTTCATCGTTCTGAGACACTCATTAAAAGCCATTTGTTTATCTCTCATGTGATGAAAGGCACCTAAGATAAAAATTGCATCAAAAAAATCATCTTCAAACGGCATTACTTCAGCTTCGAATGCCTTGAATTCAATTAAATGCTCAACTTTTGCTTTTTTCGCAATACTTATCCAATCTCTTTTAGCATATACAGAATTATCGCTTTCTGGCTCTCCAGTTAGCACCTTA
>Ga0180438_10010563_pt1 | contig 11304 bp, 14 predicted proteins | sample SS_ome_12_FD_132455 | JGI IMG/M metagenome (GOLD analysis project Ga0180438, IMG submission 132455) | Hypersaline lake sediment archaeal communities from the Salton Sea, California, USA - SS_3_D_2 metaG | ecosystem: Environmental > Aquatic > Non-marine Saline and Alkaline > Hypersaline >...
AAAAATAAAAAGCATTACAATTGCTCCTGTATAAACTCGGGCTCTTTATAGTGGTCAGCCTATTTGCGCCGACCAGAGAGAAATCACTGGCAGTAGAGGGGGGCGACAAGCTAAAATACCCTGTCAAACTATCTAGAAAAAACTGAGAATAACTTGGAGGCACTTATGCAAATTATCCATGGCTTCGAATGCATCAGAGAGCAGAGTATTCCCGAACTGGACACCCGAGCCGAGGTCTATCGCCACAACAAAACAGGTGCGCAGCTCCTTTCCCTTATCAATAAAGACGAAAATAAGGTTTTTGGCATCACCTTTCGTACTCCCCCTGCGGATTCAACTGGTGTGGCTCACATTTTAGAACACTCCGTACTTTGCGGCTCTCGCAAATATCCAGTGAAGGAACCTTTTGTCGAACTTATGAAAGGCTCCCTGCAAACATTTCTCAACGCTTTCACTTATCCAGACAAGACCTGTTATCCAGTGGCAAGTCAAAACGTCCAAGACTTTTACAATCTCATAGATGTCTATCTGGATGCGGTCCTGTATCCCCGGCTGACCCCATTCACTCTCCAGCAAGAAGGGTGGCACCTCGAACTGGAAGTACTGGATAAACCGCTTGTTTATAAAGGGGTCGTCTTCAATGAAATGAAAGGCGCCTATTCGTCCCCAGAAAGGGTTCTGGCCCAATACAGCCAACAGTCACTTTTCCCTGACAACCCTTACGGTTTCGATTCGGGAGGAGCGCCTAAGCGAATCCCCAACCTCACCTTTGAACAGTTCCAGGCATTTCACCAAAAATACTACCACCCTTCCAATGCCCGCATCTTTTTTCACGGTGACGATGACCCGGAACAACGGCTCCGCATAGTGAATGAGTATCTGAAGGACTTTGAACACCAGGTGATCGATTCGGCCATTCCTCTTCAGCCCATATTTGATGGACCAAAGCAGATTGTTCGCTCTTTTGCTACTGGATCGGATGCTGAAAGCAAACCAAAGGGAATGATTACTATAAACTGGCTCCTAACCGAGACTTCAAGTGCAGACGTCAATCTCGCCTTGAGAATACTCAACCATATACTGCTCGGCATGCCAGGTTCTCCATTGCGCAAGTCGTTGATCGACTCCGGCCTGGGCGAGGATCTCGCCGGCGTTGGTCTCGAGGACGAACTGCGTCAGATGTATTTTTCAACCGGACTCAAAGGTATCGACATAAGAAATGGGGAGCGCATCGAAAAACTTATTCTGCAAACTCTAGAGAAGTTGGCAAGAGATGGCATTGAGCCCGCAACCGTGGAAGCAGCGCTGAACACCTTAGAATTTCGTCTCAGAGAGAACAACTCGAGAGGTTACCCTCAAGGTCTTTTAATCATGCTGCGCAGCCTCACTACCTGGCTCTACGACGCTGATCCCTTGGCTTTACTCGCCTTCGACAGTCCCCTCTCTCAGGTAAAATCTCAGTTGGCAGCCAACCCATCGTTATTTGAAAGTATGATTGCGCGGCACTTTTTGAGCAATCCTCACCGGGCTACCCTTATCCTTGAGCCTGACCCATCCCTTGCCGAAAGAGAAGAGGCAAAAGAGCGGGAGCGATTAGCAGAAATTCGCTCGACCATGAACCAAGAAGAGCTACAAGGCACGATTGCTCAGACCAACAAACTCAAACGAATCCAACAAACCCCTGATCCACCCGAGGCCCTGAAGGCAATTCCAATTTTGAAGCTCAGCGATCTGGAAAGAAAAAACAGGACCATACCCCTGGAGATCACCGAAGAGAAGGAGACAAATATTCTTTTCCACGACCTGGCCACCAGCTCCATTGCCTACGTGGATGTAGGCTTTAACCTCCAGACAGTCGAGCAAGAGTACTTGCCTTACATACCGCTTTTTGGCCGCTCTCTGGTGGAGTTGGGCACAGAGCAGGAAGACTTTGTTGCCCTCACACAACGCATTGGCCGCGAGACAGGAGGAATTTATTCTCAGCCCTTCTCTTCAGCTGTGAGAGGGGAGGAGGGAGGTGCATGTTGGCTTTTTCTCCGCGGCAAAGCCATGTTGGCCAAAAGTCATGAACTCATGAGCATCTTAAGAGACGTTCTTCTAACAGTTAAGTTGGACAACAAAGAGCGTTTTCAGCAAATGGTAAACGAGGAGAAAGCCCGACAAGAGCAAAAGCTTGTCCCGGAAGGTCATCAGGTGGTCAACTTGCGCTTGCGCTCCCATTTCAATGAGGCCGACTGGGTCGCAGAACAGATGAGAGGGGTAAGCTATCTTTTCTTTCTCAGAGAGCTTAACCGAAAAGTCGATGAAGACTGGCCTGGTGTGCTGACCACTCTGGAGCATATAAAAAAAGCTCTGGTCAACAGGCAAAACATGTTGGTGAACATTACTTGCGATGAACACGGCTGGGCTAAGCTTAAGCCGCCCTTGAATAACTTTTTGGAGGAGTTGCCCTCTACCCCCGTCCATAGATACAAATGGTCACCTAAAAAAGTAGCAGCTTTTGAAGGAATGATAATCCCTGCCCAGGTCAACTATGTAGGCAAGGGGGCAAATCTCTATCAACTCGGGTACCGGTTACACGGCTCGGTTCATGTAATCTCTCGTTACATTAGGACTGGCTGGTTATGGGACCAAGTTCGGGTGCAAGGAGGAGCTTACGGTGCCTTCTCTATCTTCAACCACCTATCCGGCACCTTCACCTTCGTTTCTTACCGGGACCCCAACCTTACGAAGACCATAGAAGTCTTCGATGAAACGGTTAAATTCCTCCGGTCCGGCAACTTGACCGATGAGGAAATTATCAAGGGTATCATTGGAACCATTGGCGACATAGATAGGCATCTTCTTCCTGATGCCAAAGGATATGCCTCAATGGTACGGTATCTTACCAATGACACCGAGGAGATTCGGCAAGTGCTCCGAGAAGAAGTGCTCAACACCTCACCAGCAGACTTCGAAAGTTTTGCTAATGCTCTGGATGCGGTCAAGGAAAATGGGCTGGTGAAAGTAATAGGATCGGCCAGCGCTATTGAAAGTGCAGCTGCTCAAAAGGAAGGCTGGTTAGAGGTTTTTAAGCTGTTATAGATTAGAGTATGGGACCTGTCCCTTTCTTGATTAAGATATTATAAGCCTTTAATCTGTCTTCTGGGGGCAGATTACGAAGGTCATCGAGGACCAAAAGAATCCCTCCATCCCGCAACAATTCCTCGTTGTTCAGCATTTTTAGGGTATAATCTCGGATCATTCCGTGATAAGGCTCTTCAAGATCGGAGAACTTTATCCCAGCCACATGGTAACCTGCATCCTCGCCTTGTTCTTCCTCCTTAGTACGAGAATACATTACTTCTCCAACCAGTTCGATAGAATTGAGGGTTCCCGGCAAGAGGAACTCGAGGCTGACATTCTCTCCAGGATGCAGTGGTTCGGCTGACTTGACAAAAATCCCCTCGGTGCCGAGGTTGATGATCTTGGCCTTCAGGCTGGATCCGTCAGCCAGATCAAAACGTACATCCAGATTGACTGGCACCCGCAAGCTCTTTCTCTTGCCCCTCCCCTCTTCCATGACCTATTTTTCCCCTTGGTCCCGATTTTTTGAGCTCAACTCTCCTTGGCCCAATCTTCTATCTCCGCGGCCTCGTACTCTTCCTGCTTCAAGGCAAGGTCCAGTGATAACAAGAGACCAGCGTGTTTCTGGGTTTCACTTTCTCCCTGGAATTTGAAGTGTTCCTCCCGCGCTGCTCGCACATCCTCAAGTCCCTTCTTAAGAGCAGCTCCAAAAGAATCGCTTTTCTCCAATTTACTTGCCTCAAATCGAGGAGTAATTCCGTTTTCAGCCACTTCCTCGGCCAGGTGAGCTAGCTGTTTCATCTTGGTCATGGCAAAGTCCATCATTTGCCAGCCAAGCATGCCTTCTTTTTGAAAAACCCAGGAGCTGCGAATGTGCTGTAACATCTCAGTGTATTTGCTTTCCACCAATCCCTGCAAACGGGCCACAAATTCCTCTGGGAGTTCGTTCTCCTCGCCAGGGAGTCCCTCAGCTAGTTCGGGGGTCAGCTTGTCCAGAATTCGTTGAAATTTTTTGGCATGGTACTCGGACTCCCACCCCTCTCTCTGTAGGACCCTCTTAATGTGAGGATCATCCACTCTCTCAGCCTCACCCATATAATGGGGTACCAGCTTAAGCTCATAATCAACGTATGATTTAAAAATGCTCGCCCGGTTGGTGGGGTCAAAAGGGTAAGGGGCAGGAGTCATATTGGGTTCCCCTCCCAAGTTTCCGACAACCATACCTAACCAGTGCATGTGCCACATTTCTTCCCTGGCTCGCGAGAGCAGGCTGGCCCCCAGGGGTGTATCCTCCCCTTCCAGATAGCTATGAACCAGATAACGCAGTATGGCTGCATGTTCCTCAGCCATGTCCTTGTTCAACATCACAATCAGTTCTTCTTTTTCCATGCCAACCTCCAGCAGTTGTCTACGGTGAAATATCCAGGATAGGCAACGAATCCGAGTCTCAAGGACTTAGCCACCTCCAGAGGGAGTTTCCATGGTCTTTTTCCCATACTCCATTACTCTAATACTCCAAAAGCGCTCGTCATCATGGCCAGCGAAGCCATTGAAACTTGACCTAGCCCAGAGGACCAGTTTTTCTGCGTTTAAATAATAGTTTTTCCAAGCAGAACTCGTCAAGATTTATCTATCAGTAAAGAGCAAAAAGCCAGTCCCCGCAAAGAAACTGGCTTTTGCTCACCAACTGCAGCCAAGGGTCAAACATACTAACTGTCAGCAAGCAGCCTTGCTGGATCAGCTAAGACCCAGTTTGTTGCGAATCCAACCTTTAAGCTCTTCACTAATCCCGTATGTACCCTTCCTGCCGCCCCAGGATTCAACTTCCCTTGTGAGAAGCTCAGACGGTACCTCCACCTCGCCCAGAATTTCATCTTCCGCCATGCTTTGCCTGACCAGATTAATCTTTGCCGGCTTATTCCAGGCATCAACGGTGAAATAGCAACTCACGTCGCTGGCAGATCGGGCGAAGTCTCGGCCATGGGCCCAAGACGACCCCCATTCCAGATAAAGGGCTACCGCCTTTTCCGGAGTCATTTCCAAATTCAGGCATTCCATGATTTCCGCGTTTTCACTGATGTCTTCCATCCTCAGCATCGTTTAACTCCTTATCTAGAACCTACTTGAAGCGACAGGTGCAATAAAGATGAATAATCTTTTCAACCCAATAGATTTATCCACCATTTAAATTTATCTGTTGGATGGTTTTCAACTCTAGTCTACTTTGAAAAAGGCACTGGCCTTGGCACCACATACTGGACATTTATCCGGCGGTTCATTCTCTACGGTCATGCCGCACACACTGCACACGTAATAATCAGCCTCTTCGAGGTTGTCTAAATTATCTATTGCCTTCTGATAAAGCTCCGCGTGAACCTTCTCCACCTCATTAGCAAAGACAAAGCTTCTCTCCGCTGACTTGTTGCCCTCTTCTTTGGCTTCCGCGATCATGTCAGGATACATATTCTTAAACTCATGGGTCTCACCGGCAACGGCAACCTTGAGATTCTCAAGGGTGGAGCCGATCTCGCCAAGAGCCCTGAGATGAGCGTGGGCGTGGACGGTTTCGGCCTCAGCCGCGGCGCGGAACAGTTTGGCAGCCTGAGGATATCCATCTCTCTCGGCCTTCTTGGCGAAAGCGAGATACTTGCGGTTAGCTTGAGATTCCCCAGCAAATGCATCCCTCAAATTTTCTTCTGTCTTAGACATTAAGTTCCTCCTTTTCAATTAAGATTAGTTTTTCTACCAATTTCTCTGCTACAAAGGTTAGACCTTCAAGGTCCAAATATTCCAAGGCAGACTCGTCGAAAAGAATCTTGGTCTGGGAATCAAAACCTTCTTCTTTATCCTCGTCCCAAAAGAGTAAGAGAAGAGGCATCTTAGGTAGCGGTTGAAACCGATAGGCAAGGTCTGCACTGTGACCATCTGCCACCGGAATACCGCCCAGTTTACGACATGCTTCTTTTAATTCCCTTGGAGCTCCGGCGAAGACCTGATTAATCCGTCGGTGACATCCTTCTTCAAGGGCTGTCCGTTTGGGCAAGGAGTTGGGAAAGCTCTCCAGTCCCACCCAGATTTCCTTCAACGGCTTTGAACCGGAGAAAAAGATGTAATTATAAAGAAGCACCTCATCCCAGGGATCGAATTCTTCGTCCTTATCTCTGACGATCCCCGTATGTCTCATGGTGACTACTCGACCAAAGTAAGGAATCTTTAGAGCTTCTAGTCCATCGTCCACTGAATAGCCAACCTCGAGCCCTGAAGAGATTGCCTCGAAATCATGTTTCCTAATTTTCTCCTTCAAGTAATCACGGGTTATTTTGTGGTTTTCTTTCTTGAGGTAAACACCTTTTTCTCTTTGCCTCTCAAGGGCTTGCTCTATTTCCTGGAGCGTAGCCTCTTCCAGGTGGGGGCATTCCTTGACTTCGTGACCATAGCCCACCACCTGGGTGGCAAAGGCAAGACAAGAGGGCTGACCGCAATCACCACAGTTTGTAGCTGGCAATGTTTTGTAAAGATCAATAGGTCCCAATCGCATCAGGTCTCTCCGTTGCCCTTATTCCTTCTTCTCAAAGGTCTTTTTCTCGCCACACTCCGGACACTTCTGCGGTTTACATCTTCCCTCTTTTTCATGACCACAAGTGTTACATTTAAAAGTAGCCATTATTTCACCTCCCTAACCTATTCTCCCCACCAGCCTTTCTTGGCGTGAGCCTCTCGCTCCGCCTCGGCCAGTTTCTTTATCTTATATGCCGAGTCTCGCAAGACTGCGTAAAGTATGCCGCAGCCTACATCTTCGCGCACAGCATCACCCTCGTCCGCAAGTTTCAGCATGTTTTGCACTATATCAAGCGTTTTTTTTATTGTTTCGCTGCAAGCTCTCAAAACGGTTCGCCTTCTTGTTAGGGTCCCCACCAAGTAGTTTCAAGATCCTTCTTCGGCAACCGAACCTGGACCTTTGAGAGGTTTGAACATTTTCTTTCCAGCACCACAGGCAGGACATTTCCAATGCTCAGGCAAATCAGCAAAATCTGTCCCTTTGGCTATCTTTCCTCGTCTGTCTCCTCGGTCCGGGTCGTACAGACAACCGCAATTAGTCATCTGACACTGGAACATGTCTTCCGGTTTGGCCATGTCAACTCCTTTCCAATACTTATTCTTATAGATGACACTCATCCGCGTACTCAGGGCAGACGGATCTAATATTTGCTTTATGCACCTCCATGCACTCAGGACAATTGATCTCCAGATTGTCACCATCAATTGTCCTTGCCTTAATCTCCTCAGCACTCATATCCGAAACCGTACCACAGGCGCAGTTGGGACATGTTGCTTTTACCTGATACCTTTTCTTACTCATTTTCTCCCTCCTATTTGGTTGAAGCCTTTTTTCTGTAGAGACTTGTCGTCCTCCAAGAAAAACCACCGCAGGCACTACACTGGGGCAATTTTTCCTTCTCTGACAAGTCAATCTGTTTAGCGCAAGCATTACACCTGTAAATTCCTTCAGATGCCTCGGTACCAGCTGCAAGTTTTTGTTGTGCCATGATCACAATTCCTCCGAAATATTAGGTCTAGCGCGTTTTTCTTTGCTCCCCGGGGTTAGTCTTCGAACCTCCTCTGTTTGACCCTTGCCCCAAAAAAATATTCTCGCAATCGTCCATTTATAACCCAAGATCTGTGCCAACATAGGACAGATAGATTTAAACAAGAATAAATACTGTTTTATCAGCTATTTATACTAAGACAAAAAATTGAACTCCCAACATCCTATGGGGATTTAATGAGACATTTGTGAGACACTTTTGAAGTAGAGAAGGATCGCTGCGGATAACTCTTTGTATTCTTTAACAATGTTATTCAATGGATGTTATCAAACCCATAAAATGTATCAAATTTATTTTTGAGACACAACTGTCTCATGAGACATGGGGAAGTCTTCTAGAAAACGATAGAGGGTGGCACGGCCCACTCCCAAGTGTCTAGCCGCCTTGGCTTTGTTACCTCCTGTGAGCTCTAAGGCTTCCCGGACCATCTCCGGCTTGAGCTTCCGAGTTGGGCCCCGACGCGATCTACTTTCCTTCAGTTCCAGAGGCAGATCTTCAGCTCGGATCATCTTACCTTTGCACTTGAACAGAGAATAGTGAATGGCATTTTGCAACTCTCGCACATTTCCAGGCCAAGGATAATCTATCATTATGGCAAGGGCTTTCTTGGAAAGACCGGCGGTTTTCTGTCCCTGTTCGTTCGCCTGACGCAAAAACTCTTCGGCCAGCAGGGGAATATCATTTTTTCGCTCCCGGAGCGGCGGCAACTCGATGGGTACCACATTGAGTCTGTAGAAGAGATCCTCGCGGAAATTCTTTTTTTCCACCTCTTTTTTCAAATCGCGGTTAGCAGCACTAATTACCCGCACATCTACCGAAATTGTCTCTTCCCCACCTACCCGCTCAAAGGTTCCCTCTTGGAGAACACGAAGGAGTTTCACCTGCATGCTTTTGGTTAGATCAACCACCTCGTCCAGGAAGATGGTCCCCCCATTTGCCAGTTCAAATCGTCCTTTCTTATTACGAATTGCACCTGAAAATGCTCCCTTGACATGTCCGAAAAGCTCGCTTTCCAAAACGCCCTCCGGCAGCGCACCACAGTTGATGGGAACAAAAGGTCCCCCACCCCGTTGACTCTCGTTGTGGATTGCGGTTGCCACTAGCTCCTTCCCCGTACCAGTTTCTCCGGTAATGAACACAGGGTAATCATTGGTGGCCAATTCCCTTATCTGTTCAAAAATCTGGAGCATTTGGTGATCTTGGCCAATGATCCCGGCGAAGCTGGTGATTTTTCCTAACCTGATTTGCAGCCCCACTAGATCGGTTACATCGCGAAAAGCCGCTAGGACACCGGTAAAACAACCACTTTCATCTGTCATACCAGTAACCGACATCTCGATGCGTCGAGGATCGCCCTCCTTATTTACGATGTTGAGAGGATAATCTATATTGGTCCAGGAATTAGGCGGTTCACCACAAAAAGAGCAGCGCCCCCCGCAGAAGGGCGCACCAAAGGCCTCATGACAGTCCTTTCCAAGAATCTCCGTCCGGTCATACCCGGTAATCTGCTCAGCAGCTCGATTGAAGAAAAGGATTTTCCTCTCTATATCGTGGGCGATTATTCCCTCCATAAGGCTGTCGAGGATCCGCTCCAAATTGGTCTTGTCAGCCAAAAGGTTTTCCAATTTAGCGTCCATGAATGTTTTTCTCTCCTCGTACTTTTTCCCAGCCGGATATAATAGTCTAATCACTCTTAGATTGACTTTCACCCTATCTTTTTGCCTTAATATGAAAGAGAAGGCAAGCCAATATAAGGAAGCTCAGATGCCAGCCTCAAACATTCTCCTTACCGGTCCGCCCCGATCAGGCAAATCCACCCTCATCGAAAAGGTGGTCAAAAGGGTCAAAAGACCAGCAACTGGTTTCTTTACCCGAGAACTTCGAGAGAAAGGTAAACGGGTAGGTTTCCTCATAGACACCCTGGATGGAAAAAGGGGGCTTTTGGCTCACCAAAATATCAAAAGCAACTACAGGGTGGGGAAGTATGGAGTGAACCTTAAAGATCTTGACCAAATTGCAGTGCCCGCCATGATCCCCTCTACGGTTGATCAACTCATAGTAGTTGACGAGATTGGGAAAATGGAGTGTTTCTCTCGCCTTTTCAGGAAAACCCTTCTCCAGGTCATCTCTTTAGAGAACCAGGTCATTGGTTCCATTGCCATAAAGGGCGATCGCTTTATCCAAACCATAAAAAGCAGAGACGATGTCACCCTAGTTTTCATAACTCAAACCAGTCGCGATTTAGCTTTCGATCTTTTTCTGAGAGAAATGCGAGGATAATATGTAAAAAGATGGAGTATTGGAGTACTGGAGTGATGGAGTATTGGAGTACTGGAGTGATGGAGTACTGGAGTGGCTATGGTTTCAGTTTTCAGGTTTCAGTTTTTCTGTTTCTCTTTCCTGACACCTGAAATCTGACACCCGACACCTAATATCTCTTTGAGAAAATCATGACTGGCATTGGCAAAGGAATATTTCAATATCGCATGGGCTCTTGCCAAAAGTGCGGTGAGAGCAGTCCGATCATCTCAAACGTAATAGGCTTCTGTGCAGATTGTATCCGGGCTCACTTTGAGGAAGTTTGGCCCGAGATCAAGAAGGTTCACTCTCGTACCCGGAAACCCTACAGTCTGCCGGAAGATCCTCCCCGAGCTGAGTCCGGGGTTACCTGCCAACTTTGCTTACACCAATGTAAAATCCCCGAGAGCGGTGTGGGCTTTTGTGGACTCCGGCGAGTTGTAGACGGCAAGATAATCGGAGGTCGCCCCCACGAGGGGAATCTTTCTTATTATTATGATCCCCTACCCTGCAACTGCGTCGGAAGTTTTGTCTGTTCCGGCGGCACCGGGTGTGGCTATCCCAAGTATGCTGTCTCCGACGGACCAGAGCATGGTCATAACAACCTAGCTGTGTTTTATCATGCTTGCTCCTTCAACTGTCTGTATTGTCAAAATCATCAATTCAAAGATCGAATTCGCTCAACTAAACTTATCAATGCCAAGCAGTTGGCTGGGGAAGTGAAAGACAATACCACCTGCATTTGCTATTTTGGGGGAGATCCCACGCCGCAAATTCTCCATGCTCTCAAAGCATCCAAACTTGCTGTGCAGGGAGCATCTGGACGTGTGCTCAGGGTTTGTTGGGAGACCAATGGGGCCATGCAAGAGCCCTACCTGAGTATGATGGCAAAGGTATCGTATGACTCGGGAGGATTAATAAAATTTGATCTCAAGGCCTGGAATGAAAGTGTTCACTATGCACTTTGCGGGGTAACTAATGGAAAAACCCTAGAGAATTTCAAAGCGTTGAGCAAGTTGGTCCAGCAAAGGCCGGAGCCGCCTTTCCTTATTGCCAGTACCCTTTTGGTGCCAGGCTATGTGGACGAGATGGAAGTCGCAGGAATTGCTAGTTATATAGCGAAGCTTAACCCGGAAATTCCATACAGTCTCCTGGCCTTCTATCCTCATTTTCATCTGCAAGACCTTCCCACCACCTCCCGCACCCATGCCCTCCGCTGCAAGGAAATTGCCGAAAAAGCCGGTCTGAAAAGAGTCCATATAGGCAATCTCCACTTGCTCGGAAGAGATTATTAATCGATTTCTGAAGGCATAGAGCATAGGGCATGGAGTAT
>Ga0180438_10010565_pt1 | contig 11303 bp, 7 predicted proteins | sample SS_ome_12_FD_132455 | JGI IMG/M metagenome (GOLD analysis project Ga0180438, IMG submission 132455) | Hypersaline lake sediment archaeal communities from the Salton Sea, California, USA - SS_3_D_2 metaG | ecosystem: Environmental > Aquatic > Non-marine Saline and Alkaline > Hypersaline >...
CATGCCTACGGCGACGAACGGTCTTCTGGGAAAGCCCAAAGACTACCCACAAGAGGCCCCTTCTTGTCTACCTCAATTAAGTCCCAACCAGAAACGAACTTGCGCCGATTAAGTGCCATTCAGTCCTGACCCCTTTTCTGCTTCAGCCCCTGTTTTGCGGGAGTCGCGTTTCCGATGGCATTTGGTTTTTGGCGGTCACAAACAATTGGCGGCAGCCCCCGGCGGCGACGGCAAACGGTCGTGTGCGGTTGGTGGGCGGTGTTGGCGGCGGCCCTGGCGCCGGGGCTGGCCGCCCAAGCGGCCGATTTCACGTTCTCCGCCAACGGGTTAAGCGGCGACAATTTTCAAAGCCACAACCAAAAGGTGGTCTACAGCTCGAACGGCATTTATCGCTCCGGCTACGACGGCCGCCTGCAGCGAAGCACCAACGGGGGAACCAGCTTCTCCACCATGTACAACCACGGCATCTCCGGCCTCAAGCCGCCGGCGCTGGAGGCGGACCCGTTCGGCAACGTGTACATGCTCTACCCGGATCCGAGCAACGACATTACGCGGATGCGGAAGGTGAACGCCGGCGGCTTCGTGAATAGCTGGTCGTACTCCGGGACCAGCTCTTCGAAATTCTCCTCGGCCTACGATGCCGGTCAGCACCGGCTGTACCATGCCACGCAGACCGGCCAGTTGATGACGATCGACGCGGACGACGGCGTCCTGATCCGCAGCCAGAACCTGTTCAGCGACGGATCGACCGGTTCGCGGCCCTCGTATCCGCACGTGATGGTCGACGAGTTCGGGGTAATCCACTATGCCCTGACCGTGGCCGACCAGAACGACTCGATCCCCTATGAGTCGATCCGCTACATGAAATCGCTCGACGGCGGCGCGACGTGGCGAACGATGAGCGGCCAGGGCCTTTCCCTGCCCTCGACCAGCGACCCGAACGGCCCTTCGACGCGGATCAACTACAGCGGCGAGAACACCGACAACACCTGGCTGGCCAACATGCACGCCAAGAACGGCAAGGTCCACTTCGCCTACAAGAACACCAGCAACGGGGCGATGCGGTACCTGCGGTTTGACGAGGAAACGGGCGGCCGGGAGATCACCACATCGAGTTTCGCGGGCGGCTCGTGGGAGATCGACTCGGCGGCCGTTTCGTTCGCCTCCGACACGGCCAATTCCACCGGGGCGCTGTACGCGGTGGGCGGCAACGGGGTCGGTTCCGACAGCGGCGACGGCCACCGGCAAATCGCGCTGGTCAGCTACGACAACGGCGAGAGCTGGCAGGATTACGCGCGGTCGGACGATTTCGACATTACCTACAACGTGGGCTTGACCCGTTCGATCACCCCGGATGGCAAGATCATCGGCGGCGTGGCGCTGAGCAACCCCTGGGCTTCCACCAACTTTTTGCAGATCGACGCCGCGGAGCCGGCGACAACCATCGCCCATTGGGACGGCGGGGGCAACGACTCCGCCTGGGACTTCACTGGCAACTGGGTGGGGAACGTGGGGCCGACGTTCAATAACAAGTTGGCCGTCGCGATTGGAAGCGGGGCGAGCACGGCCAGGTTCGATACCATGCGGATCGGAAGCGACCGCAAGGTCCGCGGGTTGATCTTCGGCGCCCATGCCGACGCCGACGTCAACCTCCGCTTGCACAACGCACCGGGCGCCGGTCGCACGCTGACGTTCGAGTCGAATGTGCCCGGCGGCTCCGCCGAGATCAACGTGCATCACGACGCGACCGGCGATATCGACCTTGGCGGCGGCTTTGCCGACGGCGACATCGTGCTGGGCGACTCGCTGCGTATTAGCCACAACGGCAGCGGCAAGCTGATGATCAGCCGGCCGATCAGCGGGAACCAGACGATTACCAAACTCGGCGACAGCGTGGTGGAGCTTTCCGGTAACAACGCCGGCTTCAGCGGAATGCTGGACATTCAGCAGGGCAAACTCGCCCTGGGGGACGCCGGCAGTGTAAGCGGCCTGCCGGACGTGCACGTCGCCTCCGGCGGCACGCTGTCGTTGGGCGACGCGTATGTCGGCGGCACGGCCGAGATCGGCAACCTGACCGGCGGCGGCCTGATCGACCCGCAGTACCAATTCACGGTCGGGACCCGCACGTTGCAAGTCAACCAGACCACCGACGACGAGTTTTCCGGCGTGCTGCAGGATGCCACGAACGGCGATCGGGTGTTGGCGCTGGTGAAGAGCGGCGCCGGCACGCTCACGCTTTCCGGCAATAACGCCTACTCTGGCGGCGCCACGGTTGAGCAAGGCACGCTGGTCATGCGCAACGACGCGATCATGGGCGGCAACGGGCTTGCGGTCACCGCCGAAGCCGCGGTCGTCGCTGCCGGGGCGACGCTCGAACTCAAGAACGATTCCGGGAGCGAACGGACCCCTGGCAAGATCGCCGTCTCCGGCGACGGGACGGTGCAGAAAACCGGCGCCGACCAGTTGACTCACACTTCCAGTCAATCCACGGTTGCCCTGGGCTCCGACGGACTGTTCTGGGTTCACGAGGGCGTTTACAAGTTCGGCGCCGACACGCCGGGTGACTGGGCGGGCAACCGGGGCGACCTGCAAGTCGATGACGGCGCCACGTTTCGCGGGGCATCGACACATATCTTCGTCGATGCATTGAACGGCGGCGGAACCGTCCGCACGGGCGGCGGGCTGACGCTCGGGGCTGACGGCGGTAGTGGAACGTTCTCTGGGGTGATCGGCGACGATCCCGACCACGGCAGCGCGCACTCCGTGACCAAGATCGGCTCCGGAGTCCAGACGCTTGCCGGCGCCAATACGTACACCGGTCCGACCAGCGTCCAGGCGGGGAAGCTGCTGGTTACCGGGAGTCTGACTAGCGATATCACCGTCAGCGGCGGCGTGTTCGGCGGCGGGGGAACCGTGGGGGATTTGACGCTCACCGCAGGCAAGCACTCCCCGGGGGCCTCGGTGGGCATCGACCGGGTAAACGACTATGACCTGCAAACCAACGCCACGCTCGAAATTGAAATCGGCGGGCTCGCGGGGGCCGGCATTGCAGGCGGACACGACCAAGTGGATGTAACGGGCTCAGTCACGCTTTCCGGCGAACTGTCTCTGCTCGCGGCCGACGACTGGTCGCCGACGCCGGGCAGCGACGTCTTCGTCCTCATCAATAACGATGCCGCCGATCCAATTGTCGGCGGTTTCGCGGGGTTGGCCGAGGGCGACCTGGTGACGCTGTCCAACAATTCCGGTAGCTTCGACTTTGTCATGACCTACGAGTATGATGCGGTCACTGGCACAAGCGGAGTTGGGAATGACGTGGCCTTGGTGTCCGTTGTTCCGGAGCCTTCCGCATTGGTCCTCGCTGCCGCGGCAATGTTTCTCTTGCCGTCGCGGTGTCACCAACGCTGATTCGCAAAGTTCCCCCCCAGCCCGGCTGCAATATCGCGCGCCGTCCCTCCCCTATCCCGCCTAGCAAGGTTATCGCCATGAGAGTCTACCGGATCGTCTGGATCGCCGCACTGTTAGGATTGGCGCCGCTTGGTCCCAGTCTGGCAGAAGGAGCGGATCAAAAAAGACCCAACATCATCCTCTGCATGACCGACGATCAGGGCTGGGGCGATACTGGTTACAACGGGCATCCGGAGTTAAAGACGCCGGAACTCGACAAGATGGCGGCGGCGGGCATTCGGTTCGACCGCTTCTTCTCGGCCCACCCGATGTGCTCGCCGACGCGGGCAAGCTGTCTCACCGGGCGCAGTCCGACGCGTTACCTCTGCATGACCTGGGGGCACGACCTGCCGCTGCGCGAGGTGACCATCGCCGAGGCCGTCAAGACCGCGGGCTACACGACGGCCCACTTCGGCAAGTGGCACGTCGGCGGCATTCCGCACGCCGCCGGTGGAACCGCTCGCGGTTTGCGCGCGACGTTCGACCCCAAACCCCGCCACCCTGGCAACCAGGGCTTCGACGAGTGGTGGTCGGCGGGCAATCACTACGAGATCGGCCACAAGTACATCTATCACAACGGCGAGCAGGTCCCGCCGCGCGACGGCGATACCTCGGATGTGTTGATGGATGTTGCGCTTGAGTGGATCGGCAAGCAGGCGAAGGCCGACAAGCCGTTTCTCGCGCTGATCTGGTTCCCCTCGCCCCACGGGCCCTTCGAGGCGGAGGAGAAGTACGCCGAACCCTACCGGCAATACGGCGAGAGAAAGGCGAATTACTACGGCGAACTGGCGGGCGTGGACCATGCGATGGGCACGCTGCGGCGGGCGCTGCGCGAGCTGAACATCGCCGACAATACGATGCTCTGGTTTACCTCGGACAACGGCGGCTATGGCAACATGCCGTACGCGACCGGAGGCCTGCCCGGCGCGAAGGGGGCGCTGAGCGAGGGCGGCACGCGCATACCCGCCATCCTCGAATGGCCGGCAAGGGTGAAGAAGCCCTTTGCCACCACCGTGCCCGCCTGTACCATCGACTTCTATCCGACCGCGCTCGACTTGCTCGACATCGAGATGCCCGGCGAGGCCGGTCCGCTCGACGGCATCAGCCTGCTGCCGCTGATCGACGGCGAGATGGAGAGCCGCCCCGAGCCGATGCCGCTGGTCCACGGCGCTCAGCTTCGGATCGTCGACAACGAGTATCGATTTCAGCACGGAAAGCTGTTTCGCTTCGATGAGGAGCAGAAGCAGGATGTCGATGTAGGCGCCGAGCGGCCCGAACACCTCCAAAAACTGAAGGAATGGGAAAAACGCTGGCGGGAGTCGGTCCAGGCCGACCAGAAACCGTACCAGCGCGGGCTGGTGACAAAGCTCAAGGGTGAAGTGAGCGGGAGCGCTCCCGGAGTGAGCGACAACAACGGCCCGGAACGGGCGTTCGACGGGAGTGTGCACACCGCGTATTGCGTCGCCGAGCCCACGGTGTGGCTTCAGGTCAAGCTGGCCGACGGGCCCAAACACATCGACGCCTATGGCATCATGAGCGCGAAAAGCGGCTCTTCAGCCGCGGACCCGCAGGACTGGACGCTCAAGGGGTCGGTGGACGGAGAGAAATGGGAGGTGATCGACCAGCGCGCCGGGGAGATCTTCGTTAGCCGATTCATGCGCCGCGAATTCAGGGTCAGCAAGCCGGGAAACTACCGCTACTACCGGCTGGAAGTTACCAAGAACCATGGCGCCGACCGGACCCAGTTTGCGGACTTGTATCTGTTTGAGAAGCTCGATCCGTGAAAGCTCCTTCGGACACAAAGAACAAGGAAAGAAGCATGACCGCTATCACCCAATGTATTGCCCAGGCAGTCACGATCATCTGCATCACGGGTTGGTGCGGTGCGGCGCCAGGCGCTGAGACGTCATCCGCGCCGGATGGCAAGGGTGTCCGCCTCGCCTTCATGACGGACATGCAGTTCGACGGCCCCGCGAAAGACGGACATCGCTTCGGACTGGCGGAGCAGGGGAACCCGAAAAATGGCGAAGGCTACAACATTGCCCTGTATGCCTGGCAGGCGATGATGGAAGTCAAACCGGACTTGATATTCGACGCCGGCGACCTCAGCGCCGATGGCGAGGACGAGGAATTCCTCGTGTATCGCGATTGGATGCTGGCGATGCCTGCCCCGGTGTATCCCGTGATGGGCAATCACGACCGCCAGCACGACTGGTTCAAGCCGTACGGAAGGGGATTCTTCTCGATCCTCGGCCAGGGATCCGCCACCCGCACCCTGAAGGTCGGCAACCTGGTCTTCATCCTGATCTCGCAGGACCATATCCAACTCGGCCACGGCCCCGACAAGGAGGGCATCGACCCCATCTCGACCCAGAAGCAGGAGTGGATTCGCGGGCAGTTGAAGAAGTATGCCGGGGCCGATAACAACATATTCCTCATCATGCACTATCCGCTCAACAACACCACGGCATTCAGCGACCGATGGTGGCGGACGAACCATCCGGGGTGGAAACGCACCTCCAACGAGCTGAAAGAACTGCTCACGGAGTATCAGAAGGACGTGGTCGCCGTGCTCTCCGGCCACATCCACATGCAGTGGGACTGGAAGGACACGCCGGACGATCGGTGGGACCGCAAGGGCGAGGTCGAGAATGTCGGCTTCTTCGTGGACGGCCGTAAGATCAACAGCGAAGAGCGTGAATACGGGCCGCACCAACTGCCGGAAGTCCACTTCCTCAACCTCCAGGCGCTGGACTGGCCGCATGGCCCGGCACGAGAACCAACCGTCTATTTCGCCGACGCCAAGCCGGGCAGCCGCGAGTTTGAGCTGCTGACGATGCGGATCGAGGACAAGAAGATCGTCGATCGCTACCCGATCCGCCTGCCTCATCCGGTGGACGTTGGAGACGGCAAACTCCGCTTCATGGAGTCCGATCTCGGCATCTTCGAAAAGGACCTCACGGTGAAGATCGAGGAGGACGACTGGTTCTTAATCCCCAAGGGTGAGAAGGGGACCGTGGAGTTCCAGCAGGAGTGGGCCGAGCCCGTAACCATTCTCGGCGTCACCGTCGAGGCCGAGGGGGGCCGCCATGCCAATGTACTATACAAGGCGGCGGACCATCCGCTGGGCGACTGGCCGGACTGGAAGGAAGAACCTCCCAAAGGCGCCAAACTTCTCCGGGTACGCATCGATTTCAAGGCCGACCCGAACGCGCCGATGCGCGTGCACGACGTCACGGTCGCCACGGATCAAACGGGAGTAGAACCATGAGCAAGACAACGAAGAAACTTTTGATTTCCATCAATATATGCATTCTGTTGACGGCGGGCGCATCCACGATCGCCGCCGAGGAGAAGTCCAGGCCGAACATCCTCTTCATCGCCATCGACGACATGAACGACTGGACGACGGTCTTCGACGAGGACAACCCGATCCAGACGCCCAATTTGGAGCGTCTGGCGAAGCGGGGCATGTTTTTTTCAAAGGCCTATTGCTCGGTGGCGGCCTGCGTGCCGTCCCGAACCGCCATCCTGAGCGGTCTTTCGCCGATGAGCACCGGCTGCTACAGCAACGGCGGCAGCCCCAGAGTATGGAACCATAAATCGAACGTCGTCTCGCTGCCCCAGTACTTCCGCGACCACGGCTACCAGGTCCAAGGCGCCGGCAAGATCTTCGGCGACCACTGGATCCACGGAGGCGACGATCCGCGTGGCACTGATTACAGTTGGGACGATTTCCAGAAATTCGTCGACAGCGATTCGCCCCACTTGAACGGTTACACTCCCGACCAGGTCAAACCCCTCTCCAAAAGGGCCTTCGACTGGGGCGAGGTGGCGCGGCGCGAGCAGATGGGCGACGAGAAGATGCTCGACTATGTATCCAGGACGATGGAAGAGAAATGGGAGAAACCCATGTTCCTCGCGGCGGGAATTTTCAAGCCTCATCTGCCCTTCTACGCCCCGCCGGAGGTATTTGAAAGGTATCCCATGGACGATGTCGTGATGCCGACGATGCCCGAGAACGACCTCGAGGATGTTCCGGGAAGAGGCCGGGGGATGGCCCACACGGAGCCTTGGATCTATACCAACGTAATCCAGCATGAGGCGCCGGATCCACGCAGCCTGAAGCGGATGGTCCAATGCTACCAGGCCTCCGCGGATTACGCGGATTCGGTGGTCGGACGCCTGCTCGACAAACTCGACGCCTCTGGCAAGGCCGACAACACGATCATCATCCTCTGGTCGGATCACGGGTATCACCTCGGCGACAAGGAGAGCTGCGTCAAATTCACGCTCTGGGAGAAGGCCAACCGGGTGCCGCTGATCATCGTGGCCCCCGGCGTAACCAAGCCCGGTACGGTCTGCGACGCGCCGGTCAGTTTGCTGGACATCTATCCGACACTGGCGGAGCTGGGCGGTCTGCCGCCGAAAGCCGACAACGACGGGCATAGCCTGCTTCCGCTGCTCAGGAATCCGCAGGCCGGGTGGGAGCACTTCCCAATCATGACGATGGGCAAGGGGAACCACGCCATCAGAACCCCGGCCTACCGCTACATCCGCTACGGGGACGGCTCCGAAGAGCTGTACAGCGATGAAGACGAGTGGAATATCGACAATCTGGCCGATGATCCGGAGATGAAGAAGGTTATCGAGCGGCATCGCACGCTACTGGACGAGCAATTGTCGAGAGGGGGCGCCGGGGTTCAAGGACGCTAGCGCCGATTTTTAGACAATCCAAACGGGAACAGAACCATGAGCAAGACAACGAAGGAACTTGTGATTTCCATCCATATGTGCATTCTGTTGACGACGGGCGCATACACGATGGCCGCCGAGGAGAAGTCCAGGCCGAACATCGTCCTGATCATGGCCGATGATCTGGGGTATGAATGTCTCGGAGTCCATGGCGGGGCGTTCTGCCGAACCCTGAGCAACGAGCGTATCCATAAGGACATTGCCCGGGGAAAAGCCGTCGAGGTCGGGGAGGCAAGCCCCTACCACACGCCGGTTCTCGACCGTCTGGCCAGGACCGGGGCCCGCTTCGAGCAATGTCATGCCCAGCCGCTGTGTACCCCGTCGCGGGTGCAGATCATGACCGGCAAGTACAACTCGCGAAACTACCGCGGGTTCGGACTCCTCGACCCGGGAGAGACGACTTTCGCGCATCTCCTCAAGCAGGCCGGATACGCCACCTGCATCGTGGGCAAATGGCAACTCAATGGCAAGCCGAAGACGACCAACGAGGAAATGCTCAACCGGCCGCGGCACTTCGGGTTCGACGAATGGTGTCTGTGGCAGGTCACGACCGACGGACGCACCAAGGTCGACGGCCGGCGGGTCGACGGCCGCTATGCCCACCCGGTGTTGTCGATCAACGGCAAGCTCCACGATCGGATGGTGGACGAATACGGGCCGAAGGTCTGTACCGACTACATTCTCGACTTCATCGGGCGGAACAAGGACAAGCTTTTCTTCGTTTACTACCCGATGATTCTGACCCACTGCCCGTTCACGATCACTCCCGACACCTCGGAGTGGCAGGATCCGGCCACGCGCATGGCCGAAAGCAATTACAAGGGCCAGCCAAAGTACTTCCCGGACATGGTCACCTACATGGACAAGCTGATCGGGCGGATTGTCGACAAGCTCGATCAAGAGGGTTTGCGGGACAACACCCTCGTCCTCTTCACGGGTGACAACGGAACGGATATGCCGATCGTTTCGACCCTGAACGGACGGCTGGTGGCCGGAGGAAAAAGAACGACGACCGACTGGGGAACCCGCGTGCCGCTGATCGCCAGTTGGCCGGGTGTGATCCCGCCGGGGCAGGTGCGCGACGACCTCGTCGATTTCAGCGATTTTCTGCCGACCGTATGCGAAGCGGCCGGCGCCAGTATCCCCGAAGACCTGAAGATCGACGGCAGGAGTTTCCTGCCGCAGCTTAAGGGCGAGAGGGGCCATCCCCGCGAGTACATCTACGCGTGGTATTTCCCGTGGGGCCCCAAGGAGGGCGGAGAGTGGGCCCGCACCCAGCGCTACAAGCTCTATCAGGACGGACGGTTCTACAACGTCGCGAACGACGTGCTGGAAAAGGCGCCGCTCGGCGACGATGCGTTGACCCCTGATACATCACACATCCGGGATATGCTCCGCGAGGCGATCAACCAGAACACCCGTCCCGGCTTCCACGAACGAGAATGACAACACCGACAGTGAAAGGGAATAGGTTATGCAGAGAAGGCGATTCTTACAGGTCACCGGCGCCGGCATAGGACTCGCTTCGACTTATGGATTCGCAACGGCCGACACAGCACCGGAATGGGCGCTTGGGCCGTTTGTGAAACGCAAGGAGCCCGTTCTGCGGCCGACGCGGGATTCCGTCTTTACCTGCCCGATCCGCGGCAAGCAAGTGCGTTGGGAAGAGCGCAACGTGTACAACCCGGCCGCGGTGGTGCGGGAGGGCAAGGTCTGCCTGCTTTACCGGGCGGATGACATCAGCCGGGATCTCGGATGGGGGCGGACCTGTCGCATCGGGCTGGTCCATAGCGAGGATGGGTTGCGCTTCACGCGCCATCCGGAGCCCGTGGTTTATCCAGACAACGACGAGTGGAAGCCATACGAATGGGAAGGCGGCTGCGAGGATCTGCACGTTGTCGAGGATGAAGACGGTGTCTACTACATGAACTACACCACGTGGACTGGCCGGCAACCTGGCGGTATCGGCTGCACCATGTCCATCGCCACTTCCAAAGACCTGGTGGACTGGACCAAGCATGGCCCCGCATTCCTGAAACATGCCCCCGACAAGGTGAAAGGCTCGCGGTCCGGGGTGGTGGTGTCCCGGCGGGAAGGAGACCGCCTGATCGCGGCGAAGATCGACGGCAAATACTGGATGTATTACACCCACCCCTGCGGCATTGCGTGGAGCGACAACTTGATCGACTGGGTCCCGACCGGCAAGGCGGTGTGGGGGGGAGCGCACGAAGCCGGCGCGATCGCCCTGCTCCGCGACGACGGGATTCTGCTGATGACGCAGGGCGGCCATCACAAGCTCGGCGCCTGGGTGCTGCGCCAGGCGCTGATCGACCCCTCCGACCGCAAAACCATCATCAAGGAGCAGAAGGAGCCGTTCCTCTGGCCGGAATACGAGTGGGAAAAGAAAGGCTTTGTCGGAAGCACGACCGTGGCCAACGGGCTCGTTCCGTTCAAGGGCAAGTGGCGGCTCTACTACGGCGGCGCCGATCACGTGATCGGGGTGGCAACCTGTCCGATGGTTTAGGAACGCGAAAGGATGCTGAGATGGCGAAGGGTACTCTGACAACCGTATTGACCTTGGCGATTATGCTTGCGGGTAGTGGAATACACGGGGCGCGGGGGGCTGACGCTCCGTCGCCCCATGCGCCGCGAAGCATCGACGTCGCCTTCGAGCCGGTCGATGTCGACTCCGCCTACCAGAAGCGCGCGACCTGGCAGGAAACGCTCCGGGCAGCGTTCGAGACGCTACGGAACGACCATCCTTCGTTGTGTCTGGGGCGCTGCCAGGTGAACGATAAGTGGTTTCGCGCCGGCCCGTATGCATGGCCCACTGGCAAGGGACCGTCGGACGTCGTTTTTGATATTCCGCTCACCGGTGTCGACCTGGTCGCCAAGCGACCGGATGGCACGCGCATCTGGATGTTCGAGGGACCGGTGAACGCGGGGCAGCCCTACGACTTGGAACTCCCGGCGCGATCGGCCCTGTAAGAAATCTTGTGTCAGCTAGCAGTTGGGTGTAGTTTTTACCACCCTTTTTGCACTCACACGGAGGCTGACAGATGGATGATTTTTTGCAGGCGAAAGCGGAAGTTCTAGCTCAG
>Ga0180438_10010566_pt1 | contig 11303 bp, 8 predicted proteins | sample SS_ome_12_FD_132455 | JGI IMG/M metagenome (GOLD analysis project Ga0180438, IMG submission 132455) | Hypersaline lake sediment archaeal communities from the Salton Sea, California, USA - SS_3_D_2 metaG | ecosystem: Environmental > Aquatic > Non-marine Saline and Alkaline > Hypersaline >...
CAGGGATTGTCCATGACCTTTACATCCTTGGCACCCGCATCGAAACAGAGTTCGACGAGTGTCTTGACGACGTCGGGATTTGTGCAAGCGGCCTGTTCGGGCGTCCGGTCCCAGCCGATGTTCGGCTTGACGATCACCTTGTCCCCCCTTGAGACAAAACGCTGCATTCCCCCGAGTGTTTTTATGGCTTCTCTGGTGATCAGAGAAGGGCTTTCACCTTGGATCAACGCGACATCGGGAGAGCTTTGAGCGAACACACGTGGGGGAATGTTCATGAGAAGACTACCGATGGTGATATCCTTTAAAAATTCCCGTCTTTTCATTTTTCTATCCTTTTCCCAGGGATTCCATGTAGTGTCTGATCCCCCCGAAAATGCCTTGTGCGACACGCGCGCGGTACTTGGGGTTTTTGAGCCTCTCAGCCTCCGTGGTGTTGGAAAGATGGGAGATCTCTACAAGGATGGAGGGCATCTCTCCCCCTATAAGAACCCAAAAGGGGCCGCCCTTCACTCCCAGGTCTTTGACGTTTTTGTAATCTTTGGAGAGGGTTTTTACAATGCTGTCTTGGATGATCTCGGCCAGCTCCTTGGACTCGACAATCTTGCTGTTCTGGGCGATCTTGGTGATGATATCTTTCATCTCGCTGATGCTCTTCGTGGACGTGGCATTTTCCTGTGCGGCAATGGCGTTGACGGAGGCATCATGGCTGAAGTTGAGATAAAAGGTCTGCACTCCCGATCGCTTCTTGTTCGGGAAGGAATTGGCATGGACAGAGATGTAGATATCCGCGCGCTTCTGATTGGCGATTACAGGACGGTTCTCAACGGGGAGAAAGATGTCTGTCTCTCTGGTCAGGATCACTTCGAGGTTCATCTGGGTCTCCAGCAGCTTTTTAAGCTCCTTGCAGACATCGAGAACAATGTCCTTTTCGTGCAGGCCATTGCGACCGATACATCCGGGATCTTTGCCTCCATGTCCAGGATCGATGACGATCCGCTGAACGCCCAAACCCAACTGCCGGACCATACTGTAGCCCTCTTTGGCCGGTTTTGCAGGTTGGGGAGGGGGGGAAGGGGACGTATTCGCGGTTTCCTCTGGATAGATATCGATCACGATCCGGAAGGGGTCCAGCAGATGCCAAACGTGGTGGCGCTTGATCTTTGCGAAGCTGAGGTCGACAGCCAGTCTGACTGTGGAGTGATTTTTTTGAGCGATGCGGATACGTTCCAGATAGCCCGCATCGAGAACGATGCTCTTGCCGTGCAACAGAGGATTCAATTTGGCTTGGTAGATGTCCACATAGATTCTGTCAGGGCATGCGAGCTGGATGAAATAATACTCCCTGAGCTTACCGATATCCACCACGATTCGCGTGAAGGAGGGATGTGTATGATAGCGGAGGTCATAGACCTCGATCCGGGTGTCCGACTGTCCAAAAAGAGATACTCCAAGGAATAGGATCAGACAGATTTTGATCAATAACCGGCTGTTTTGTTTCATCAGGTCTGCGCCTATACCCTATTAATTCTATATAATATCTATAATCCTGTCAACGAAGCCTCCCGCTCCGACTCCGTTCCACGATTCCGAAGTGATAACTATAAAGAATTCCCCGCTGTTAGTCAACGTATACCCACCGCTCTTTATTTTTTCCATTCCCTCTGATAGAATTCCTCTATGAACAAGGTCCTTGTGCTCGATTTTGGCTCACAGTACACCCAGCTCATTGCGAGAAAAATAAGAGAGCTGGGAGTTTTTTCGGAAATCGTCCCCTACGACATTTCTTTCTCCAGAGTCAAGAAGGATGCACCTAAAGCGATCGTTCTTTCCGGTGGGCCACAGAGTGTGTACGAGGAGGAGGCGCCCCGTATCACTCCAGAGATATTCCATCTGGATATCCCCGTTCTTGGAATCTGCTATGGCCTCCAACTCATGGCGTATCTTTTAGGAGGGAAAGTGGCGCCCTCCCCGCGCAGAGAGTATGGTTTCGCATCGCTGGAGGTGCTGCAAAGAAGTGGACTTCTTCGACGCGTAAGGAACGGAAGCCAGGTGTGGATGAGCCACGGCGATAGCGTGGAGACTCTTCCTCCGGGATTTATCGCTTCTGGGGTGACCGCCAATTGTGAGACCGCCGTTATCGAGAATAGGGAAAAAAGTTTGTTCGGTGTTCAGTTTCACCCTGAAGTCATTCATACGAAACAGGGGAAAAGGATTCTTTCCAATTTTCTGTTCGATCTGGCCGCTCTTCAGCCGGACTGGACGATGGAATCTTTTATAGACAACAAGGTTCAAGAGATTCAACACCAGGTGGGTTCGGGAAAGGTCGTTTGCGGGCTGAGCGGTGGTGTGGATTCTCTGGTGACATCTTTGCTCGTCCACCGTGCGGTCAAGAAAAACCTTCACTGTATTTTCGTAAACAACGGTCTCTTGCGGAGAGGACAGTATCAGGATTTGATGGCCAATTTCCGAAAAAAGTTTTCCCTGAATGTTATCGGCGTCGACGCATCCACGTTTTTTTTGGAAAGGCTAAAAAGGGTGACCTCTCCCGAAAGAAAACGTAAGATCATCGGCGCTGTTTTTATCGAGATATTCGAGCGGGAATCGGAAAAACTGGGAGGGATAGAATTCCTTGCCCAGGGAACCATATATCCCGATGTGATCGAGAGCAATCCGGTCAGAGGCCCGTCTTCACATATCAAATCGCATCACAATGTCGGGGGCTTGCCCAAAGGATTGAAATTCAAGCTTGTGGAGCCTCTTCGGGAGCTTTTCAAAGATGAAGTGCGCGTTCTCGGGAAAGAGCTGGGTGTCGACCCGAATTTCATCCGTCAACACCCCTTTCCCGGCCCAGGATTGGCTGTCAGGGTTGTGGGGGAGGTTACAGAGGAAAGGCTGAGGATCGTAAGGGAGGCGGATGCCATCCTTCTCGAGGAGATCCAGAAGGCCCGTCTGTACAACCGTTTGTGGCAAGCGTTTGCCATACTGCTGCCCGTCCGATCCGTGGGCGTCATGGGGGACCGCCGGACTTACCAGCGCGTGGTCGTCATCCGTCTTGTACAGAGCGTGGATGGGATGACGGCCGACTGGTATCCCGCAGAGTCGGACCTTCTTTCGCGTATTTCGAACCGTATCGTCAATGAGATCGATGGGATCAACCGGGTTCTCTATGACATCACTTCGAAGCCTCCGGGCACGATCGAGTGGGAATAATCGTTGTCACTTCCCTGTTTTTTATTTGACAGTTGACTTTTTCCGATGATGCTATAGATTTATAGTATTTAGCCTGGATAGTTCTGGGTAGATAATCATGATTGAAACATCCTTCATTCACCTGCACACACACTCCGAATACAGCATCCTCGACGGGGCGCTGAAAACGAACGATCTGGTAGAGGCGGCCTACAACAACAACATGCCCGCGGTCGCTTTGACTGATCATGGGAATATATTCGGGGCGGTCAATTTTTTCAGGCAGGCCCATGAGAAAAAGATCAAACCCATACTGGGATGCGAGATCTATGTGGCCCCCCACAGCCGACACGAGAAGAAAGCCGGAAAGGCGGGGGCTATCCACAACCATTTGCTCCTCCTCGTCAAGGATGAGAAGGGTTACCAGAATCTCTGTGAACTCGTTACCCGAGCGTATCTCGAGGGATTCTATTACCGGCCTCGTATCGATAAGGAGCTGTTGGCCAAGCACAGTCAAGGGCTTATCGGCCTCTCCGGCTGTCTGAAAGGAGAGGTGAGCGCCTATTTAAGGATGGGTCTCGAGGATAAAGCGGAAGAGGCGGCCCTCGACTATTCCGCCCTCTTCGGAGAGGGAGATTTCTACATCGAGCTCCAGGACCACGGCCTTGCCCCTCAAAAGCAGGTCAATCCCAAGCTTGTCCTTCTGGCAAAAAAATTGAATCTCCCGCTGGTCGCCACCAATGATGTCCATTATCAAAAAAGGGAAGATGCAGAAAGCCACGACATCCTTCTCTGTATCCAGACCAACAAAAAGGTGGCCGATGCGGACCGCATCCGATTCGGGTCTGATGAATTCTACTTCAAATCGAGCGAAGAAATGACGGCGTTGTTCAAGGATGTCCCCGAAGCGATCGATAACACCACAAAGATCGCCGCTCGATGCAATTTCGATTTTCCTTCCTCAGGATATTTTCTGCCGCAATTCAAACCGCCTGATGGGATATCATTGAGCGAGTACTTCGAAGAGGTGGCAAGGGAGGGATTCCGATTTCAGATGGAGCGGATCCGGCCCCGAATAAGAAACAAAGAGCTCCCGAGCCTTAAGGAGTATGAATCCCGTCTCGAGAAGGAAATCCGGCTGGTTCGGGAGATGGGATTCGAAGGATATTTTCTGATTGTCTGGGATCTCATTCGGGAGGCCAAAGCGAAACACATTCCTGTAGGGCCAGGCCGAGGTTCTGCAGCCGGGAGCCTGTTGGCGTTCAGTTTGAGCATCACGGATATCGATCCCCTCGAATACGATCTTCTCTTCGAAAGATTCTTGAACCCGGAGAGGATCAGCCTTCCCGATATCGACATCGATTTTTGCGGGAGAAGGCGCGATGAGGTCATTTCCTATGTGACACACAAATACGGGCGGGACAGCGTCTGCCAGATTATAACCTTCGGGACCATGGCGGCCCGTCAAGTCGTCAGGGATGTGGGGAGAGCTCTTGAGGTGCCCCTTCCTGAGGTCGATAGAATCGCCAAGATGATTCCTCCTTTCGGTCCGGATGCGACGATCGAGGGCGCCTTGAAGAATATTCCCCAACTGAAAGAGTTGAGAGACCAGAAACCCAAGATCGCACACCTTCTTGCCGTCGCTCAGCGGCTCGAAGGGCAGGTCAGACATCCATCGATCCACGCGGCCGGGATCGTCATCACCCCGAGGCCGCTTGTCGAGTTTATGCCCCTCTACCAATCGGTCAAAGGGGAGATAACCACACAGTTCCCCATGCAGGATATCGAGTCCATCGGACTCCTCAAGATGGATCTGCTGGGATTGAGGAATCTGACCGTCATAAAGGATACGATAGAACTGGTGGCAGAGAGCACAGGGGAACAGATCGACGTCAAGGATATTCCCTTGGATGATCAAAAGACCTTCGAGCTGTTCCAGGCCGGGAATACGGACGGCGTGTTCCAGTTCGAAAGCCAGGGCATGAAAGATCTGCTCAGGAATTTTAAACCGGAAAGCTACCGTGATCTCATCGCGTTGAATGCTCTCTACAGGCCGGGTCCGCTCAAAAGCGGCATGACGGATGAGTTCATAAAATGCAAGAATCATCCCGACCGCATAAAGTATGAATTTCCGGAGCTTGAACCCATCTTGGAGGAAACCAAAGGGCTGATCGTCTATCAGGAGCAGGTCATGCGGATCGCCACGGAGATCGCTGGTTTTTCGATGGCGGAAGCGGATATCCTGAGAAAAGCGATGGGAAAGAAAAAAACGGCTGTGATGAAGTCTCAAAAACAACGTTTTGTCCGGGGTGCGAAGGAGAAAGGAATCAGCCATGCAAAGGCTGTCAAGATATTCGAGCAGATCAAGTACTTTGCGGGCTACGGATTCAATAAATCCCACAGCGCCGCCTATGCGTACCTGGCCTATCGAACCGCATATTTGAAATCCCATTACCCGGTCTATTTTCTGGCCGCCCTCTTGACCTCCGAGGCCGAAAGAGGGGCGACCACTCAGGTCGTGAAATACATCAACGAATGCAAAGAGATGGGCATCCCGGTTCTCCCCCCGGACATCAATAAAAGTGGCGTGAATTTTACCGTCGAGGGAGAGGGCGTCCGGTTCGGGCTTGCAGCCATCAAAAACGTGGGGGAAGGGGCCATACGGGATTTAATCGAGGTCAGAGAGAAAAACGGAGAGTTCCGATCCCCTTTTGACCTCTTCCGGGGCGACAGCCCCAAATTTGTCAATAAAAAAGTTCTCGAAAGCCTGATCAAAGCTGGAGCCTTCGATTCTTTAGGATGGAAGAGATCCCAACTCTTTCACCTCATCGATAAAATGATCGATTTCAGCCACGAGCGCCAGAAGGCCAGAGCCTCCAAGCAAAACCTCCTTTTCGGTGCAGGACAGGTCGAGCCCGCGCCCATACCGCCAGAGATCGAAGGCATGAGAGAATGGGATGAATCGCTGCTCCTCTCTTATGAGAAGGATGCCCTCGGATTCTACATAACGGGGCATCCTCTGGCTCATTACAGCAACAGCCTGAGTCGGCTCGTTTCCTGCCCCATCAGCAAGTTTGACGAGGAGAATGCATTCAACACAGAGGTATCTGTCGCCGGGATCATAACTTCTTTGAAATCCATAAAAACCCGGAGGGATGAACGGATGGCCACTTTCATCTTGGAAGATCTGAGCGGCCGTATAGAAGTTGTGGTTTTCCCCGACTGTTACGCCAAGTATTTTGATCATATGAGCGAGGACCAACTTGTATGGGTGAAAGGAAAGTTTCTCGGCGAGGGGGAAAGCCGAAGGATCCATCTGCTCCAGATCATGAGCCTCTCCGATGCCCTTGAAAAGCAGGCGAAGAGGATGTACCTGCGGATCTGCCTTCCCGGGATCGAAGAATCGATCTTCGAGGAGCTAAAATCCGTACTGGAAAATCACCGTGGTCACTGTCCGGTATTTTTTGAGTTGGAAACGCCGCAATCCTACCGCATGGTCGTCAAGTCAGTGGATATCGAAGGGGTATCCCCTTCAGAAGAACTCAGCAGGAATATCGAAGAACTGCTCGGCGAGCGGTCCGTCTACATAGAATATTGATGGATATGATTCCGCCGGCCGGCTTTTCTGTCTGTTGCGGGGGAGCCAATTTTTGCTTTCTTCCGACGGGTCTTTTTGTTATTTTATACAGGAGGAAACTAAAGATATCACGGATTTTGATGTCGAGCTTAGAATGCCCTATAAGATTCTGGTTGCACACAACAGCCCTTCGGTCCTGAAGGCTCTTCTTTTGGCTTTCCCTGAGCCCGAGTACGAGGTTTTCCTCTTCAAGAGCGGGGTGGATGTGATGCAAGAAGTAAACCAGATCGCCCCGGATGCCATTTGTCTCAGCCTGTCCATTCATCAGGAAAATGGATTCGAGATCGGACGGCATCTGAAAGAACAGGATAAGTTCAAGCAAATCCCGTTGATCCTTTTTTATGGGGCATTCGAGACCGTTTCGCAAGAGAGTACGGAGGGATTCGTTTATGATGCGTTGATTCAGGAGCCGTTCGATTCGAAAAAACTTGTCCAGATGACCCTCGAACTCATCGAGAAAAAAAGAGGCCCCCAGACACTGCCCGAGGAGCCGGATCTGGAGGCCGTCCTCGATGAACGCGGCCGTGTTATCCTAGATGACGACATCAAGGAATTCGTTAGGAAAGAGATCTACGAAGCCGAAAGGGAATTGGAGAAGGGGGTCCGCGTGCGGGTGCTTGCCGAGCTGAAGGAATTTCTGCGCAAGAAATAGATACCAGGGGCCATATCCGCAGAGGAGAGAGAGGATGCTTTTAGCCGTCGATATAGGGAATACAAACATCCAAGTGGGTGTTTTCGAGGGAAAAGAGTTGTACAAACACTGGAAGATAAGATCCGAAAGGGAGAAGACATGTGATGAATACAAAATCACGCTTTTGAATCTTTTTTCCCTTTCCGGTCTCGAATTTCGCACAGTGAATTCCGTTATCATTTCCAGTGTTGTCCCGCCGCTGACCCCTGTTTTCAAGGATTTGAGCCGGGAATTGTTTGGTTCCAATCCCTTGGTCGTCGGCCCGGGTCTGAAGACCGGGATGCCCATCCTTTATGAAAATCCCCAGGATGTGGGCGCAGACAGGATCGCGTCATCGGTCGCAGCACTCGAGAAGTACGGAGGCCCTGCGATCGTCGTAGATTTCGGGACGGCAACGACTTTTGACGCTGTCTCCGGGCGGGGAGAATACCTGGGGGGCGCCATCGCTCCCGGCATTCAGATCGCCGCAGAAGCTCTTTACCTGAAAACAGCCAAACTCCCGAGGATCGAGATTGCAAAATCAAAGAAAGCCATCGGCCGTACGACCGTGGCAAGCATGCAATCGGGGTTGTATTTCGGATACATCGGACTCGTTGCAAACATCGTCAAAGCCATCCAGGAGGAACTCGAAGGTGAATGCGCGGTCGTGGCGACGGGTGGGCTTTCTTCTCTCCTTTTCGACGAGATCGATGTGTTTTCCCATCAGGCTCCTCTCTTGGTCTTAGAAGGTCTCAGGATCATCCACGAGAGAAATGTGGGCTGATCGAGCGAGTTAGGTTCCCAGATCATAGTTGGATGGCAAAATTGGACAGCTTGGACAGACGCAGCGGTTACTACCGGACGATAGAGAAGTTTTTTATCGAACTGCGCGGAGCGCCGTTTTTTTTATCCTCCAAAGAGCTTCACATCATCAGGCAGTGGGAGGAGGGGGGCATCCCGCTGCGCGTGGTGCTGGAAGGGATCAAAAGGAGTTTTGAACAGGGCCGCTCCATACAGGGAAGGCGACACAGATCCCTCGATTATTGCCGCTCGTATGTCATGCGGGCCTTCGAGCAGCACAAAAATAGGCTGGTCGGACAAATGAAAGAAAAGGCCTCAGCAAAGAAGAAGAGGACGACAGAGATCCGTCTTGAGGTCGAAAGATTTCTTGCCGATATCCCAGAGGAGCTTCAAACCTTAAGACCTGTTTTTTCGAGTCTCCACAAAAAGCTCTCGAGGGGAAAAATGACTGAAGAGGAACTTGAAAAAACCGAGGAGGCCGTCGAACGACTGATCGAGGAGAGCATCTCCTCGGCAGAGAGGGTCGAGATCACAGAAAAGATCAGGAGCGAATTCGGCAAGCTTAGAGGTGCGAAGTTCGATCAAGTCTTCAGGGTCATGGCGTTGAAACGAAAGAGGGAAAAACACAAGATCCCGCATGTTTCTCCATTCTACTACTGAGGAAAGCCATTTTTATGCGCAGGCAAGTTTTTGCTCTTCTCGATAAGAATAAACATGGGATGTCTCTCTCTAAAATCGTGCGGGCGCTCTATCTCAGGGCTGATGAAAAGCCCCTCCTCGAAAAAAGCCTCAAGGAGTTGGAGGATCTCGGGGCCATCCTAAAGGCAAGGAACAGATACTTCGTCCGTCAGCGCTCGAGTCTCGTCAAGGCAAAAGTTTTGTCTGTCCATCCAGGGTACGGATTTGCCAGGCCCGAGGATGGATTGCTCGAAGATATCTTTATACCCGCCCGTTATTCTGGAGGGGCTCTCCAAGGAGACCTCGTGGAGGTTTTCTATAAAGAGAGAGGCTCCAAAGGAAAAAGCGAAGGTCGTGTTGTCAGGATCTTGGAACGCGCCCGAGAAACGATGATCGCTGCTGTAAAAAGGCAGAACGGGAAAATCTCTATCACTCCCTTCGATTCTCTCTCTCCGGAGCAGCATGTTTTGTCCGGGCCAGGTAGCCAGATGCTCGAAGACGGACAGATCGTGAAGGTCGACAGAAAGAACCTTGCCATCAAAAGAATTCTCGGATTTCCGGATGATGAAGGCATCGATACACAGGTCATCATCGAGAGATTCGGTCTGCCCTCTGAGTTTTCAGAGAAAGCACTGGATGAGGCCCGTGAAATCCCTGCTGATATCGAGGCGAAAGATATCGAAGGCAGGAAGGATTACAGGGAATGGTCCACCGTTACTATAGATGGTCCCGATGCACAAGATTTTGACGATGCGGTGAGCATCCGGTTGACAGAGGGGGGAAATTATCTTTTGGGCGTTCACATCGCAGACGTTTCCCATTACATCAGGGAAGGATCTTCACTGGATGAAGAAGCTTTCTATAGGGGGACCAGCGTGTATTTCCCGGGCCTCACTCTTCCCATGCTACCCGAGAGGATCTCTAACCACATCTGTAGTCTGAGGCCGAGGGAAGACAGGCTCACCGTTTCGGTCGTCCTCGAGATCGACCCTGAGGGTCGGATCCTGCGGTCTGATTTCCATCCGTCTCTCATCAGGACCGAAGAGCGGATGACCTACGACTCAGTCTTCCAGATCTTTGAGGGCGAGCCTGATGAGTCACAGAGCTTTTCGGTTCTCGCCCCGGACCTACACCGCATGCGCGAACTGGCTCAGGTCTTGAGAACCAAAAGGAGGGATGGTGGGAGCTTGGATTTTGACCTCGTGGAGCCTGAGCTGGTGTACGAAGAGGGGAAGCTCTGTTCGGTGGTCCCCTTCGAGAGGAACGAGGCCCACCGTTTGATCGAAGAGTTCATGGTCGCAGCCAATGAAGCCGTCGCCTCATTCCTCCTTCGGGAAAAGGCTCCCTCGATCTTTCGGATTCATCCCCCTCCTGCTCCAGACGATCTGAGAAAGCTGCGGGAGATTCTGTCCCATTTTGGTATTCTTCTGCCCGATTCCAGAAAATTACGGGCAAAAGATCTTCAATCCGCTCTGGATCAGGCCGAGGGGAAACCCGAAAAACAGTTTATGGCGTCTCAAGTGCTCAAAAGTCTCCGTTGGGCGCTTTATTCCGACGAGAACCAGGGGCATTTCGGCCTGGCGAAAAAAAATTACACACATTTCACCTCTCCGATCCGTAGGTATCCTGACCTGGTCGTGCACCGGGTCCTGAAATCTGTCCTCCTCGGACAGGGATATAAACCCTCTCTACCTTCTGTCGCTCTGCACTGCTCTGAGCGGGAGCGAAAAGCAGAAGAGGCTGAACGGGAGCTGGTGGAGTGGCGTATCGCTCGTTTTATTAAGGCCAGGCTTGGGGAGGAGTTTGACGGGATCATCGTCAATATTGCGCGTGCGGGGCTGCATGTTGAGTTGAAGGATTTTTTTGTGACCGGGTGGGTCCCGATGGAAGATCTTCCAGGAGATTATTTCTATAAGCGGGCGGAAAAGATGCTGGTAGGACGCCGGACAGGCCATTTAATCGCGCTGGGTCAAAAGATCAGGGTGGTTCTCGCATCTGTGGATCCGATGAACAAAAGAATTGTCCTGTCCATCCCATAAATCTCGGGGATGCAGAGTGACGCACCGTCATTCAAAGATACATATTTTGTCCTGGATTCTGGCTGCGGGATTCTGTATTCTTAGGAGTGGAGAGGCGGTTTTCCCTTCGTGAGCCATGGAATCTCACAGAAAAGAAAAAAACACAAAAGCTTGCGATTTTGACGCAGCGGTGGACTCATGGCCTGCCTCTTTGCCGAAAAAGATCGAGGGCCTTTTAGCGATCAAGGGTCGAAAGATCCCTGTGACCGTGTTGCGTTACGATGAGGGAATGGCGAATAGACCGGCGGGA
>Ga0180438_10010570_pt1 | contig 11300 bp, 10 predicted proteins | sample SS_ome_12_FD_132455 | JGI IMG/M metagenome (GOLD analysis project Ga0180438, IMG submission 132455) | Hypersaline lake sediment archaeal communities from the Salton Sea, California, USA - SS_3_D_2 metaG | ecosystem: Environmental > Aquatic > Non-marine Saline and Alkaline > Hypersaline >...
TATAATTCTTCCCAATAGAATTGTACTTTAGGAATCATTCCGATTTCAAAAAGGAGCACCCATGCTTGACAACGCAGATGACAAGCATCTGTTGGACGACCTCCGCCACATCGAAGGCTTCCCCATCGGCGAGGACGAGGACCTGCACGCTCTGTCCGACCCGCCGCACTATACCGCCTACCCCAACCCGCACATCGCCGAGTTCATCGAGAAGTGGGGCCAGCCCTACGACGAGGCCACCGACGACTACCACCGCGAACCTTTCGTGAGCGATGTCTCGGAAGGTAAAGCTGGGCATATCTATAGTGCCCATACTTATCACACCAAGGTTCCGTACAAAGCAATCATCCCTTTCATCAAGCACTACACTGGGCCAGGTGATACTGTCCTTGATGGGTTCTGCGGGAGCGGCATGACAGGGATAGCTGCACAGATGGCAGGCCGTCGAGCCATCCTGTCGGATCTCTCCCCAGTTGCGACGTTCATCGCTTACAACTATAACACTCCGATAGATGACACTGACTTTGTGCTTGAAGCCAGACGCATCTTGAAGGAGGTAACGAGCGCATGTGGATGGATGTACGAAACCTGGCATCCACATTGCGACGCCCCTGATCGCGCCAAGGGGCGCATCAACTACACTGTGTGGAGTGACCTTTTCGAATGTCCTTACTGCTCCGCTGAGGTTGTCTTTTGGGAAGCAGCCTTTGACGAGGACACTGGAAGGACCAGTCGAACCTTTGCTTGTCCTGATTGCAGCGCCGAGGTGAATAAGCGAATCCTTGACCCCATCTTGCTCCCGAACGGGATGACAAAGCAGGTCCCCGTTCTGATTAATTACAGTGTGCGAGGGCAGCGCTATGATAAGAAGCTGGATTGGCATGATTTTGAAGTTCTTCAGAAGGTCGACGCCTCTGAGATCCCCTATTGGTATCCGCAAGACCGCATGATGCACCTCTCGGGGGAAAGCGAGGTGTGGGGCGATAACTGGCGCCCTGGACGTAACTTCCAGTTCATCCCAGACCTTTACACCAAGCGTGCCCTGTGGGCTATGGCCTGCTTATGGGATCGGGCGAGGGCAGTTCGGGAGCCTAGACTTGCACACCACTTGATATTCTGGATTCAGTCCATTAGCTGGAGTTTCACGCGCTTAAATCGCTACCTACGAAATGCTTATTCCCAGGTAAATCGAGTGCTGAGCGGGACTCTCTACCTGGGATCAATGCACTCTGAAATAAGCCCTTGGTATGCATTGGCAGGCAAGATAAAGCGGTTGAAGTCCGTAGTATCTGCAGTGGAGGGAACAGCTTGCATCTCTACGAACTCCGCAACCGCGCCGATTCTGCCCGAAAACTCGGTTGATTACATATTCACCGATCCGCCGTTTGGGGACAATCTGAGCTACGCTGAATTGAACTTTCTCTGGGAATCCTGGCTACAGGTATTCACCAACACTACCCCGGAAGCCATAATCAGCGAGACACAAAGCAAGGATCTAACGGCCTATCGGCAGTTGATGACCGATAGTTTCAAAGAGATGTATCGTGTACTGAGGCCAGGCCGTTGGATCACCGTCGTCTTTCATAACTCCAAGGCTTCAGTGTGGAACGCCATTCAGGAAGCTCTGGCACGAGCGGGGTTCCTGGTTGCCCAGGTAACCGTCATGGATAAACAACAGGGCACCTTCAAGCAGGTCACCAGCGCAGGCGCCGTCAAGAACGATCTGATCATCAACGCCTACAAGCCGCGCACCGGCTTCACCCAACGCTTCCTCTCCAAGGCCGGGCAGGAGTTAGAAGCCGATTTCGTGCGCCAGCACCTGGCCCAGTTGCCGGTGGCAGCCAACGTGGAGCGCAGCAAAGAGATGCTCTACTCCAAGTACCTGGCCTACTATGTGCAGCACGGCTACCAGGTGGCTTACAACAGCCAGCAGTTCTATCGCACGCTCCCTCAGTGGGGCTTCAAGGAACTGGACGGCTACTGGTTCGCCGACGAAGCCCAGGCCAACGAGTACGAGACGCGCAAGGCCAAGCGGTCGCGCCCCAGGGGGAAGGCTGCCAGGAAGCAATCCGTCCTCTTTATCAGCGACGAGCGCAGCGCCCGCCAGTGGCTGTGGAACTTGCTGGAGAGGCCCATGACCTACGACGAGATTTATACCGCCTTCGTCAAGGCGCTGCAGACGTCCGAGGACCAGCTCCCCGAGCCGATGACCATGCTGGAAGAGGGCTTTGTGCGCACCGATGGCAGATGGAAGCGCCCTGATGTCCTGACTCAGGCCGAGTTGGAGACGCGGCGGCAGGCGCGGTTGTTGCGCCAGTTCGAGGAGTATTTGGAAACAGCGCGGGTCGGCCAGCGGTTGAAAGAGGTGCGCAAAGAAGCACTGGTCGTTGGCTTTACCGAAGCCTACCGCGCCGGCCGCTTCCAGGACATCCTGGCCGTAGGCCGTCGCCTGCCCAAGCGGCTGCTGGAATCCAGCTCTGATTTGTTTGACTTTATTGACATCGCTGAGGCCAAGGTGGAGGGGTAGAGAACCACAGAGACACGGAGGACACCGAGAAACAACAAAACCTCTGTGATCTCCACGCCTCCGTGGTGAACCGAGGAAATCGCAATGCTTTACGAGAAGGAATTGACCAGTCAGATCATTGGTGCGGCAATTGAAGTGCATCGTGCCCTCGGTCCGGGCTTGCTCGAATCTGCCTATCAGGTCTGTCTGGCCCACGAGTTCTCGCAGCAGGGCATCCCCTTTGAACAAGAGAAATCCCTTCCGGTAGAGTACAAAGGGGTGAGGTTGGATTGCGGCTATCGGCTCGATTTCCTCGTGGCGGGTAAGGTAATTGTCGAACTGAAAGCAGTGGATGAGCTACACCCAGTGCACGAGGCCCAGCTACTGACCTATCTCAAACTCACCGGTTGCCGCGTTGGCTTGCTCATCAACTTTAACGTACCGGTGCTCAAAAAAGGCATCAAGCGTATGGTGTTGTGAGATTGAACCACGGAGGCACAGAGAATATTCAGGGAATCTCCGTGTCCTCTGTGCCTCCGTGGTAAAACCAATTGAGGAAAGCAATGAACTGGCAACAAGCCATTCTCTCCCACTTTACCCCCAAGCGGGAGCGTATGCTCTTGGTGATTGACCCCGACAACCTGATGCGCGACGATGCCCTGCTGGCCGAGGTCCAGAACAGCAACTATGACGTGCTGGAGCTGGACGACGAGGTCTCTTTTCGCAACACGTTCGAGCGCAATTACCGCAGCCGCTGGGACGACGGCGAGGCCCGCCACGTGGTCGTCGTGGTCCACACCACCGACGGCGAGCGGCACATCCCCTATGACCTGTGGAAAAAGAGCCGCCGCATCGAACTGAGCGTCAGCGCCCTCTTTCCCAACCTCAACGCCATCGTCGTCCGCCAATTGGACAACGCCTACTACGCCGATCTCTACCCGGCCCACCAGCAACTCGTCGCCCGCCACGAGATGCTGCGCGGCGAGCGCCAGACCATCGAGTTCATCCTGCGCGTCGTCTTTGGCCTGGAACCGGCCGGTGCGAGCGACCCGGCCCGCTGGGTCGAGTTCCTCATCCACAAACACTACAGCGCCCGGGAACTGCCGCCAGCGATGGAAGACTATGTGGTGCAGAACCTGCTGCCCGGTGTGGCCCCGGCCGGCCTGCGCCCGGAATTTCTCGGCGACCCCACCGCCTTCTACGCCTGGCTGAGCGAGGGTTGGGCAGCTTATGTGGCCCACGTGAGCGGGCAAGGCGATCCGCTGCCGGTGGACTTGGCCGATACCCGGCTGCGTCCTCTGCTGGGCTGCCTCTTTGCCGAAGGGTTGGTCGCCCGCGCCCCCGCGTCAGCCACGCTGCCCCCTGGTCGGGAGTGGATGGTCATCGGCCTGACCTCAGCGCAACGAGTAGGTGTTGGGAGACAGTACATCAAGGAAGAGAAAAGCGACGTCCAGGCCCTCTACAACCTCAAGACCCGGCTGGCCCATTTCCAGACGATGGACGACACGACCCTCCCCAGCGGCAAAACCGACCTGCGCGACTGGCTCAACCTGGCCAACGAGTGGGCCGAAGTGGTCTGCCAGGCCAACAGCCTGCCTGCCGAAGACTATGCCCAGGTCCAGCCCGGCCTGGCTGCCGCCCGCCAGGTGCTCGATGACCACTTCTGGGCCTTTGTCCAGACTCGCTACAGCGCCGTGGACTATTACCAGGACAACAAAGGCCCCATTTGCCTGATGGCCGTCAACCGCTGGCTTTATCAGCAGGCAGATCGGGACGAGCGATTGGCTCTGCTCTGCTTCGACGGGCTGGCACTGGACCAGTGGTTCCTGCTGCGCGACTATCTCCAGTCGGTCCTGCCTGATCTGGTTTTCCACGAGAACCGCACCTACGCCGTGGCTCCCACCGTCACCCCTGTCTCCCGGCAGGCCCTCTTCGCCGGCCGGCCGCCCACCACCTTTGCCGAGACCCTGCATCGAACTGACAAAGATGCCGACCGCTGGCAGGCTTACTGGGTCAATCAGAACGTCCCCCAGCGGCGGGTGGCCTATGCCACCGTGAAGGTGAGCGGGCAGGGGTTGGACGATCTACGCGCCGTTGCCGAGAGCAAGAACCGTCGCCTGGGCGTGTTGGTCAACCTGTTTGACGAGGTGATGCACGCTGTGAAGGGGATGACGCCAGAGGCCGACAAGCGAGTGTACTATGACACCCTGCGCAGCCACCTGGAGAACGGTCGCCTGGCCGAATTGTTCGACCTGCTGCTGAACCACGCCTACCGCCTCTTCCTGACCGCCGATCATGGTAACGTCGCCGGCGTCGGCAACGGTCTGAAGCCGCCGAAAGCTTTGGTAGAAAGCCACGCCCGCCGTGTGGCAATCTTTGACAAGGCCGCACTGGCCGAGGAATACGCCGCCGCCCATGGCCTGCGGCTCTACCGCACCAAAGCCCTGCCGCCCGATGTACATCCCGTTTACCTGCCCGGCACGCAGCTCTTTGCCCCGGAAGATGCTACCCACATTTCTCACGGCGGACTGTCGCTGGAAGAGCTGGTGGTGCCCTTTGTGGAGGTGATACGCCCGTGATCGGCCTGGACTTTCCCGTCAAGCCCCAGTGGATCCACGACGTCCACCACCTGTGGCGGCCAGCGCAGCCCATCAGCGAGCTGGTGCAGGCAGCCCTGGCGCAGACCATGCAAGAGTTGGGCGGTGAAAAGGCCCGCCGCAACAGCCTGACCGTCATCCTGCGCTATTTTGTGACGACGGAAGGCGGTGGGCAATCGCGCCGCACCGCTACACAGGACGTGTGGGTGGCCTATGCGCGCCTCTATCCTGCCAGCACCATGGCCCCGGCCTACCTGGCATGCCTCATCGCGCAGAACGAGGTCGCGCAGGAGGCCAGTCGCTTCATCACGCACCGCTGCGCCCTGGACGACACCCTGACCAGCGGCGAGTTGCGGCGGCACGTCGTCGCCCGCTTTGGCGAACGCAAAGTGGTGACCAACGCCGTCAGTGCCTTTCTGCGCACGCTGCAGTACTTTGGCGTGTTGGCTGCAGGCGAGCGGCTCGGCGAGTACCGTTTCGCGGCCCGGCTGCCAGTATCCCGTGAGGTGTTCCCGCTCATCGTGTGGGCCTGGTGGCAGCAGCACCTCTCACCGCAGGTTGACCTGGATGGGTTTGGGGAAGACCTGGCTGCAGCCTTTCTCCGGCGCGACGGTTTTCCGGACCTGTGGCGAGCCTACCAACCCTCGTTGTGGACGTTGGAGGAGCGACTGGGTGGACGCCGGGTGACCCTGAAATACGCAACCGCTTCTTCTTTGATGGAAGCCCTGCTGGCTCTTGTGACATCGAGTTAAGGACAACTGATATGGACAAAAAGTTGAAGAAAAGCACTCTGAATGGTCTCATGGCTGTTGAAGGAGATACGGCGGTCGTTGGAAGAGTTGGGGTAGGGAAGCGGGGGAGCTGTCATCGGATTAAAGGGAACAGATTGAACGGAGAGAGTAGCTCTGGGTTGGGAAGAATCCGTTCAATCCGCTCTAAAAATCCGTTGACAGCAATTCGCTGACAGCAATTCACTGACAGCACTCACTGACGCGAGGAGACATAGCTATGTCAGGCAAACTGGTCAAGACACCCTACGATGATCTGACGTATCGCATCATTGGCAGTGCAATGGCCGTCCATCGCGCGCAGGGGTCGGGCAAGCGCGAAAGCAGCTATCAGCGGGCCCTGGAAGCCCAGTTTGCCAAAGATGGCTTGTCCTTCGTTGCCGAGAAGAACATCGAAGTCTATCACGAGGACCGACTCATCGGCTTATACATCCCTGACTTTATCATCGAGGATACCGTTGTGGTGGAGATCAAAGCCCTGTCCGGACTCGACAATAGCCACATTGCCCAGGTCATCGCTTATCTGGCGGTGACAGGCTGTCCGGTTGGCTTGCTGCTCAACTTTGGGACACGCAGCCTGCAAAAGCGTCGGATCTTCCCGCCCGAGAACGTCTCGGAGCATACGGTCAACCGCCAGTGGCTTTTCGTGCCGGACTGGCTCAGAGCTGAGCAAGATGAGCTGTCGTCGGATTAGGGGAACAGATTGAACGGAGAGGAAGAAGCACTGGATACTTGATCTGGTCTGATTGAAGGGGGATCAGGATGAGAAAAAGCTCTAATTTGAAAGTGGGCAACTCGGTTGTAGTGAGGGCAGGAATCACAGATCCTGACCTGGGTACCGACCTGGGCGGCTGGCAGGGGAGGATTTCGGGCATGGCCGCAGACAGAGGAGGGAGAATCTTGATTTCCGTCCGCTGGGATAGTATCACGCTGAAGAACATGCCCCAGTCTGTGGTTGAGCAGTGTGAAAAGGGAGGATTGGATTGGGCAGAAATAGTGCTGGTGGCAGAGAAAGTCGATCTGACGACCCCCAGGGATACGATGAACGATGTCGTCGGAACCGCAGGGGAACTTGCCGCCAAGTATGCCTGGAGTTACCTGGGCGAGCAGGGGGAGCGAATCCGGCAGGTCCTGGCTGAGGTGGATGAGGATGATGAGATGGCCGCCTGGGATGCCTGGGCCAGGCACCTCAGAAAGAACCTGGCCTTTCCCTTTGAAGCTCAAGTCTGTGAGGTGCAGGACGAAGGGCCTCTGCAGGTGGGTGATCGTGTGACTGTAGAGAAAATCTTTGTGGTGGATGACTTTTACGGTGTCATCGTCCGGGTAGCGTATGGACACCGGAAGTATGACTTTCCCCTCTGTGACCTGGATGTCATTGACGAGGGTTCACCAAACTATCAGATCGTAGATGATTACTGCGTTTGGTTTGCAAACCGCTAGTGAGCAGGCCAGGTTGAGCAAGGATATGCGACTAGGTTTCGCCGTCAAAGTGATGGGGCGACCCGACCTGAAATCCCATGACACCCGCCGCTGGCAGAACGAGCCCCACCTGAGTGTCAGCCTGGCTTACGTGCGGGACTTCTTTGGCTACCTGGACAGGGCCGGCATCCGCATGTACCGCCTGTCGTCGGAACTGGCGCCCTATCTGACCCACCCCAACCTGCCGCAGTTTCACCGTCAGATTGACGAGTGTGGTGCCGAGTTGGAGCTGGTGGGCCAGATGGCACGGGAGGCTGGCCTGCGCCTTTCTTTCCACCCCGCGCAGTACGTGGTGCTGAACGCGACCGAAGAGGACATCGCTGCCAAAAGCGCGGCCGATATCATCGCCCAGGCGCAGATGTTGGAAGCCATGGGCCTGGGAGCGGAAGCGGTGGTGGTCGTCCATCTGGGGGGAGTCTATGGGGACAAGGAGAGTGCCATGGAGCGTTTCGTGACCCGCTGCGGGAAATTGCCTGCTGGGGCCTGCCAGCGGTTGGTGCTGGAGAACGACGATACCAGCTACTCTGTGGGGGACATCCATCACGTCCATCAGCAAACGGGCCTGCGGTTGGTTTTCGATTATCTGCATTTTCTCAACCACAACCCCGAGGGCCTGTCTCTGGCTGAGGCACTGGCCCTGACCCTGGACACCTGGCCCACAGATGTCACTCCCAAGGTCCACTTCAGTTCCCCGTCCACGGCCATGCGTACTTTGGAGCACAAGGACTCGCGCACGGGAGGCCGGCGGCTGGTGCTGCGCCCGCCCCGGCCGACCCAGCACGCCGACTTTGTTGACCCCTTTGCTTTCAGCGCTTTTCTGCGCCAGGCTCAGGGGCTGCGGGATTTCGATGTGATGCTGGAAGCCAAGGCCAAGGACGTGGCTCTCCTGCGCCTGCGCGATGACCTGCGCCGCTTCGCGCCCGGGTTGCTGTCGGATAAGCGTTCAGACCTCTGAGGTTTTGATCACAGATTGGGGCATAGCGTCGCGGCAAGGCTGATTAGAAGCCGCCAACGAACATGGCAAGCAAACCTCAGAGGTCTTTGGAGGGTAGGTGGTGGTCATAGCTGATGTGGAAAGCCGGATTCCCGAGTTGAAAGAGTTGCAGCGCGTGGCCTATTGGCTGGCTCAGCGGTTCTGGTCAGAGGCCAACGCGGGCAACATCTCGGTGCGCTTGACCGATCTCCCATCTGATATCGTCCAACGGGAGGGCTGTCCCCCGGTCCAGATGCCGATTGCCTTCCCCCAACTGTCCGGGCAGCACTTTTTGGTTACTGGCACCGGCAAGCGCATGCGCGATATTATCCACGACCTGGAAGGGAACATCGGCCTGATCCGCATCCTGCCCGGCGGCCAGGCTTACACCTGCGTGTGGGGCGTGCCCCAAGTGACCAGCGAGTTTCCCGCCCACACGGCCATCCATCAGATGCTGCTGGCCGAGAGGCCGGACCATCGGGCCATCGTCCACACTCATCCGCCGGGGCTGGCTGCCCTGACTCACCTGGCCCAATTCAGGGATGCCGAGGCCCTGAGTGACGTTCTCTTCCACATGCATCCCGAAACCAGTTATTTTCTCCACAAGCAACTGGCTTACCTGCCTTATAGGGTCCCCGGCTCGGTCGAGTTGGGGCAGGCGACGGCTGAAGTGTTGCGCACTTGTAAGGCCACGCTGTGGGACAAGCACGGTGTGGTCGCCATCGGCGAGACCATGTCGCGGGCGCTGGACTGGATCGAGATCCTGGAAAAGGCGGCACAGATTTACTGGCTCGTGGCCAGCAGCGGACAGCAGCCCGTTGGCCTGACCGACCAGCAGATTGAGGCAATGCTCAAAGCGTATGGCCTTGCCTGAAAGGGGGGGTAGTCAATGGACGAGATAGAGCTGGGCAGCAGCCAGCGGGTGCTGGTGGCGGTGATGAACGACCCGCGCGATCTCGAGGTCGCCCGTGATAAAGGCTGGTATCGTATCCCTCTGAAGCGAGCACCCGGTCGGGTGGCAGCCGATTACCTGGCCTTTTACCAGACCAAAGCCTTCGGTGATGAGGGGTGGGCCATCAACTACTATGCGCCCACCCGCCGCTACCGCCTGGTCACCCGCGCCGAGTTGTTGCCGGAAGAGGCAGACCATCCGCGGGCGGCAGAGCCCTACTACAAAGTCGAGATCGGCCCGCTGCAGCGATTGCCTCGCTCCATACCCAGCAGGCGATTGCGGCGCATCACCTTTATCCCTACCACCCTGGAGCGTTTGCTGAGGGCTGAGGAAATCAACGACCTGTGGGATCGGGACCCGCGGGAGGAGAAGCTGTGGCAGGCCTTCAAACGAGAGGGCATCGAGGCCGAGCGTCAGTACGAGTTGGAGGAGGGGGTGGTTCAGCACCTGGTGGATTTCGCCATCTTTTGCCAGGAGGGGCAGGTGGCCGTCGTTTGTGAGGGAGAGCTGGCTGGGGAGAGCGTCAAGGTGATACGGGAGCGCCAGGCTTCGGATTACGGCCTGGCGGCGTGCGGCTGGACGGTGCTGCGCCTCGACCGGCAGCAGTTGAGCCGGGATGTGCCCGGCTGTCTGGCGGCGGTCCGGGAGGCGGTCTCGCGTTGCGGAGGGTTGTGATTTGGATGCCTTGCTCAGTTTCTTGAAAAAGAAAAGATAATGATGTATAATGACTTTGATGACAGCAGTGTGAGGAATGAGTGAGGTGGAGCCGTGGATGTAAAACAAATCAGAGAACTTGTTATCCGCGAACTACCTGGCATCCTCCAGGAAGATGAGGAGGTGCAGCAGTTGATTCTGCGCCTGGCACGGGAGCACCTGGCCGACAAAGTCGAGACCGACAGCCGTTTTGATCGTCTGCTGGATGAATTGCGCCGAGAACGCGAGGAGCAGAGCAGCAGATGGGCGGAGCAGAGCGGCAGATGGACGGAGCAGAGCAGCAGATGGACGGAACAGGCCAAGAGGTGGGAAGAACAAGACCGCAGGTGGGAAGAGAACCAAAAGGTCATCAACCAGATGCTCCAGGCCATTCAAGCCTTGGCACGCAAACACGATAGCACCATCGGCGCTCTGGGGGCGCGCTGGGGCCTCCACTCGGAACAGTCATTCAGAAACGCCCTGCGAGGCATCCTCGAAGAATCCTTTGGGGTGCAAGTGCTCAACGTCGTCGAGTTTGACGATGAAGGCGACGTGTTTGGGTACCCTGAACAGGTAGAGTTGGATCTGATCATCAAGGATGGCTCGCTGATTATCTGTGAGATCAAATCCTCGATGAGCCGGGCAGATATGTACGCCTTTGACCGCAAAATCAAGTTCTACCAGAAACGACATCAGCGGCAGGCGGACAGAGTGCTGGTGATCTCTCCCATGGTGGACGACCCGGCCCGGCGGGTGGCCCAGAAACTGGGTATCCAGGTATACAGCTATGCTGAGGAGGTTGACCCTACGGAAAACTCCTGAACATAACAGTGATTGGACAAATTGGGAATAAAGTTGTATAATTTGGGCGCAGTTGAAGTCCTGAATAGGAAGCTTCCATTGACGTCTCTTGTTGACAGCGTTGTCGGAACAGGAAATAGTTGCTTGAACGCAGCCCCGGCCCCGGTAGAGGCCGATCATTGCGGAATAAAAGGGCTTTGTGGGGTTGTTTGTCAAACTATGGACGGGGGACACCGGGCCTGTACCGCAGCAGGGGTAAAAGGCGGCTCTTGGCCCAGGGTGTCCTTTTTTAGTCTGCGAGGAGGGTAGAGGTGCGAGAGATTCGTTGCCAGGAAATCACCGAGACGGTGGCCCGTCTTTGCATCGAGGCCAATTACTATCTGGGCGATGACGTGCTTCAAGCCCTGCGCCAGGCCCGGGAGGCCGAGGTCTCGCCTGTCGGCCGCGAGGTGCTGGATCAGATCCTGGAGAACGCCGATGTGGCCCGCGAAGAGGAAATGCCTCTCTGTCA
>Ga0180438_10010571_pt1 | contig 11300 bp, 15 predicted proteins | sample SS_ome_12_FD_132455 | JGI IMG/M metagenome (GOLD analysis project Ga0180438, IMG submission 132455) | Hypersaline lake sediment archaeal communities from the Salton Sea, California, USA - SS_3_D_2 metaG | ecosystem: Environmental > Aquatic > Non-marine Saline and Alkaline > Hypersaline >...
ACTTTATTAGAAATATGTTTAAATTCCTTTATAACATTATTCATCCCATATATAAAACGTATATATATATTATGCTTTTTAAGTTAATTTTAGGTTGTGATTTTTGTGTATTTTTTCGTCAGTATAAAAAATTGATTTTTTATAAATATAACATAACCACACATCACTATATCATGTCAAAACTTGAAGAAACGCTTAAGATATGGTGTGATGAAAATTTGGCACTTGGACGTGCTTATGGTTGTTCAGGAGAACCTTTTAAATTTGAAGGTGTTAATCCAAAAGGCAAACTGGTTTATCAAGATGGTGTTGATTGTAATTATTGTGCATTCAATGACGTTTATTTGCAAGAAGATGACACATACAGAATATACACACATTGTAAAATAGGATCAGTTGACATGGGATGTTTTGTTAAGAAATGTGAGAATATTGCAGAAGTTATGGATTATATTGCAATGTATTGCGAATATACTCCGAACTCTGTTATGAAATTATTGATGAGTGGTGTAGAGAATAATTTTTCGACATTTGGTTTATCTAAGGATAAACTGAGAGAAGTTGATGGAATGTATATTCCACATCTCTCTAAATGTGATGATTCAGATACTGAATTGATCAAAATGATACGGGAATATGTTCCTGTTAACCCCGCAAATTAGTTCATCAAGTTTAATTATAAAAATTGTCACATCTTCAAAGAACAGAACATCAGTTTCCTGCAAGTTGCTTGATAGCATTCTTGAGATTGTTATACTTATCGTTAGCGTCCTTTGATTCTGTGTACATATCCTTGAGGAGATTGAGTTGATTCTCAATGCTCTTCTTGATTGTATCGAATTTGTCTTTATCTTCAACAGTATTCTTCTCTTCAAACTTTCCAAAGAAATTTTCACTAAGTAAACAGATTGGAAATTTGTTGATATGTCTCTCGATAAACTCAAACGTGATGTCAGCTCGAATAGCAATATAAGCCCAATCCCATTTTTTATCCGGAAATCTATCGAATAGAGACAAATCAATGTCTGGATTTCGAGAAACAGCTCCGAAGTTCCATTGCTTATTAATAAAGTCACAAACAAAGTCTGCATTAATAAGACTATTCCGATGTGACAGGAAATCCCAACTCCAATTCATGTAAGGATGCTGTCTAATCACATCAAGTGTCAAATCCTTACGATATGTAAATTTATCGAAATCTATATTGTTATAATAATATTTAACCATACTCATTGTAAGATTTGGATTCATGGATATAGCCTTCCAATGTTGTATTCTTGGATTTTTCGAGATAATATTCATTGTAACACTAGGATTTGCACAAACGTTCTCCCAAATCCATGGAAGATCTTCATTTTCAACAATACACTCATATGTGAAAGCCTTGTTTGTTGACAAAGCTTCAAAGTGATTCTCAAACATCTCCAAATGTTTTCGAACAAACTTGATAGTGATATCCTCTCTCAGTGCCAAACTAAACCAATCAAATGGTTTAGTATCATACTTATCAAAGAACGATAATGGAAATTTTATGTGTGTACTAAAGTACAACCAATTCCAATCCTTATTCGGGTACTTATCAATAAATTGTTCCAAATGTTTCAAATTCATTTATAATTATCATACATATATCCTAATTATAAATTATAAAAATTATTTTTTCTAAATTCCCAAAATATCTTCAACATAATTCTTGAATTGAGTGAACAAATTAAAATAAGGAAATTTTCCACAAATTGATATACCCGATTTAGTCACAGTTACTTCACCCTTTGTGTCATCATAAAGGTACGATAATCTTTTAAAACATCCAGAACAATTGTTACCTCTATTTTGAAATCCATTTTCAAGAAGTTTATTTGCAATATCATCTACATCAAAATCGTCAACTGCATCCTGAACATAATTGATAAAATTTATTTTTTGATCAACTACATATATATCATCATCGTTCATACGGGTTTTCAAATAATGGCAGAAAGAATTTATATAAAAATCAGCATTATCCATGGAATAATTTTTTAACAATATCTGACAATTTCCATTACCAAAAAGTTTGAAAACTACATCGTTGTCAATTTTATATAAGAAAAAATTTTTAAATTTTGGAAGAGATTCTATATCGAAGTCTCTAGAAAATTTTACGTGTAATATTGCATTGTATTGTTGCATAATTTCAAATACAATATCTTCATCCACCTATTATAAAAATCAATTTTATTCACACCTGTTCCATTGAGATAAGATCCTTCAAGTTCTTTGTAAAATCGTATCCACTCTTAATTGAATCGAATTTACTAGAAACAGTCATAGTACCATTCTCTGTAATTTTGACCGTTACACTACCATCACTATTCTTGAATACTTCCTCATTAACCTTTGTGAAACCGTGACCAACAAGTTTATTTCGACAATCGGTATCAACTTTTATACAAAATATTGTGTGAAGCAGTTTCTGTTCAACAATAGTGAGTTCATCATCTTTCAATCCTTTACTCAAAAAATTAAGAAAATCTTTGATCTCTTCCTTGTGTTGATTATCGTTCATATCTTGGGTTAAGAATACACAGAGACCAGACTCAAAAAGTTTGAATATACCATCATCAATTATGAATTTATACTGACGTAAACTCGTTGAAAATGGTATATCTGTTCCTTCAAAATTTCTCGAGAATTTTATTAAAACGCCAGAAAACCAATATTTCATGATAAAACTTCTTAACAAAATAATTACCAATTATAAAAATCATTTTTTTTATATTTTCAAAATCTCTTCAACATGATTCTTGAATTTAGTGAATAGATTAAAATAAGGAAATTTTCCACGAATCGAAATAGCCGGTTTACCCACAGTAACCTCACCCTTTATACCATTGTATAAGTACGATAATGTTGTAAAACATCCACAACAATTGTTACGTTTTTTATCTCGAAATCCATTTTCAAGAAGTTTATTTACAATATTATCTACATCTAAACCACCTGCAACATTCAAAACACAATTAATATGACATATCTTTTGATCAACTACATATATATCATCATCGTTCATACGGGTTTTCAAATAATGGCAGAAAGAATATATATAAAAATCAGCATTATCCATTGAATAATTTTTCAATAATATTCTACAATTTCCATCACTAAAAAGTTTGAAAACTGCATCGTTGCCAATTTTATATGAGAAACAATTTTTAAATGTTGTAAAAGATTCTATATCGATGTTTTTAGAAAATTTTACTAGTAATGTTGCATTGTATCGTTGCATAATGTATCGTTGCATAATTTCATGTACAATATCTTCATCCACACATTATAAAAATCAATTTTTATTCTATACTTCCTTCCAAATCGGTCCAGAACCGAATGCACTCAATTCATACATCTTTCCCGTCTCCTTATGCCTATAAATATCAGTCCATCTAGACATAAAGAAATCGTGTCTACTTTCACATTGAACTTCAACCTTCACCAAATCTTCAACATTGATACCATACTTCATATTCAATATATCAGCATTACTCATATATTTAGCATACTCTCTATCATTCTTCTCATCATATGGTTGGCTAAACAGTTCATTCTTCTTCTTCTCTTTGTAAAGAGTTGCTCTCTCTTTACAAGATTTCTCATCGACACAATCTACAATACTCTTTCCAGAAGTCCAAAAATCCCCCATATTTTCTGATTCATTTCCACAAACTGGACAAGTATACATTAATACTTATTACTGTATCAAAGTTTTTAAGTAATTTTTATTCACCTCCTCCCAATTTATAACATGAAAGAACGCATCTATATAACTTCCTCTCTTATTTTGGTATTTCAAATAGTAAGCGTGTTCCCATACATCCAATCCCAAAATCGGAATACCATGTTTAATACTCTTTATCCTCTTCATTAAAGGATTATCCTGATTATAAGTTGTAACAATCTTCAATTTACCTTTACCATCTACAATGAGCCAAGCCCAACCAGATCCGAAAACACTCAGAGCTTTTGAACTAAAATCATCATAGAAATTTTTCATTGATCCCCATGTATACAATATTGCATTTGCAATTTGTGGATAGTTGTCAATATCTCTCTTTCTCTTCTTGTTTGTCATAAATGTCCAAAAGAGAGTGTGATTAAAGTTTCCGCCTCCATTGTGACGCAAAGCTGTATCTCCAGATTTTATCTTTCCTTGCAACTCTCTAATATCGATCTTCTTTAATCCCTTCTCCACAAAATATGCGTTCAATTTATCAACGTATCCTTGATGATGTTTGGTATAATGAATACGCATTGTCTCTCTATCTATGTAAGGTTCTAATTGACTGTATCCATAATCCAGTTTTGGTAGTTTGTAGGACATATATAATTACTCTTCATTTTTATTTTCAGAAAGAATGGATCTCTGCATATTGACCTTCTCCTGATTCAATCTCTTAATATCACTAACAATCTCCATCTCACCAATCATCTTCAAAGCCAAAATCGCGGCGTTCTTCGACTTACCTATACCAACAGTTGCAACTGGAACTCCATCAGGCATCTCAACTATAGACAATAATGAATCCTTTCCCTGAAAATTTTTAGAAGGGATTGGAACACCAATGACTGGAAGATTTGTGATAGATGCTAACATACCAGGAAGATGTGCTGCACCACCAGCAGCAGCTATAACAACCTTTCCCCCCCAACTTTCAACATTTCTCCCAAATGTGAACATCCACTCAGGCGATCTATGTGCAGAAACAACATCAACGCAGATAGGTATATTATAATGTTCAAGCAACTCTATCCCTGGTCTCAATGTTTCATAATCACTCGTAGAACCCATAACAATATAAATTACTGGATCAAGTCTATCTTTCATAGCCAGTTTAGTTGTGGCATGTCCAATCTTTCTCCTCTTTTTATACATTCCGTTCTCACCAACACTCTTGCAGTACCAATGTAGCCCCTTATATGACTTTACAAAATCGGTCTCATCTCCTTTTGCCAGAATATTGTACATAACAACTGGAGAAATAGTCAGTTCAGGTTTCAACATGTTCATACCCATAACAGATCGGATATGTTGTTCAAATTGTGAACAGTTTGTTGCTTCAATTGTGTAATGTCCACTATTGTGAACTCTTGGTGAAACCTCATTTAACAATACACGACCATCTTTTGTCAAGAACAATTCGATACCAAACATGCCTCTTGTATTGAAAGATTGAACAACTCTTTTGACAATATTGTTAATCTCAATACGTACATGTAAGTCCAATGATACAGGACAGACAGTCATTACACATATACCATTATCCTGAACAGTTTCAACAATGGGATAGTTAACAGCCACACCTGATTCTCTGACAAAACTCATAACTGCCAATTCTGCATTTATATCCACTAACTCTTCAACAAACATATTGTCATCATCTTTCAAATCATACTTCTCAAGAAAAGCATCCACATCTTCACTTGTCTTCATTATCCAAACTCCTTTACCATCATATCCTCCCTTCTTTGCCTTCACAACGAATCCACATTCTGGCAACTCATCTCCAGAGATAACTTCTACAACTGGGATTCCCAAATTCTTCATGTATATCTTCTGTTCAAACTTATCTTGAATAACTCTCAAACATGATGGATCTGGATAGACTTCACAGTATTCTTTTGCCTCTTCTAATGCATCAATATTCACACTCTCAATATCGATAGTCAATACGTCGACCATCTTTGCAAGTTCCAAAATCTTCTCTCTGTCCCTGAAAGATCCCACAATCTGTTTCGCACCAACTTTTGAGGCAGGACAATCCTCTGTTGGATCTAGAACAGTAACATCTGTAATTCCTAGTCTGAAGGCAGCCTGTGTCATCATCATTGCCAATTGTCCACCGCCAAGTATACCTAATTTTCTATTCATTATTGATGTTATAATCAATGATAACTTTAAATTAACAATTTGAAGAAGATGTTTACTAGTTAATTTATAATGTTAGAAAAAGTGATTGAAGATTGATAACTCTATCAGAGGTGAAGATAGTGTATTTGGTGATTGTTTCAGAAAGATATCCTTTAATAATTGGTTGTGGACCTTACAGAGACTTGTACAAAGCAACTCAGTCAAAAGATCTTATTAAGTACGTTATCGATATTCGGGATGGAAATGTGCAACTTGATAGAATGTTCACAGATAGGAGAATTAATGGTAAGAATAGAAGGAAGATTAATCAAGAGTTGTTGAAGTTTGAACATTTAACAAAATTTATAAATAGTAAACCTCAATTTCCAACAAAATTCAAAGATAGTTGGAAATGTAAGAAGATATATAATGATTTAACATATAATGTTGAACCATATGTGATCAATCGTTCTTCATCAAACTTTCCTTTCCAACACCATTTGCACCACAAATTCCAATATGATATATCTTTTCTGACATGATTATACAAAGTTGACATAACACTTTATATAATAAAAATCAATTTTTTTACCAATATACAAACATGTAAAAAGTATTGCAATAGAAAAATATATGTTTATATATCGATGTACATAAACTCTACAAGAAGATGAAAACGATACAAGAATATGGAATCGATGAAGAGATATTTTCGAAAATAAAATTGTTTATGATGATGAAGATCAAGAAAGATTTGTTAATCAAAATTTGAAAACTTTCCATTGTAATAAAAAAATTGAATATTATTTTACAATGAACAACAATAATATTTCTCTAAACATGCTACAAAAACTTCATGATATTAATGAGAAAGCAAAACTTCTTCCTCCTGGAAGTGGAAAAGAGGGATATCTTAAAGCCTACGATCCTGAAGCATATCAAGCACATATGCTTCAGAAAGAGAAAACAGTTAAAGCCGTAACAGAACATCTTAAAAAGATTTTCTATGAACGTTTAAACGAAGCTTATCGGAATCTGGAGGACGATGCGATGAACGGACGAGAGTCCAGTTTCATTTTTGACACAAAGTTGATCAATCTGGATGAGAAGTACAAAAAGGATGTTACACAGTATTTCCAAAAAGAGATGGTGAAGAGTGAAGACGACATTGTGTACATAAAGAGTCCATTTGTTTCAATTCTCAAATCTTTTGTTGAAGAGGCAAATACATCGAGAAAGTACGATCTCACAATCATCTTTGATGAGAGAGAGGAGAAAACAGGTATCTACTTCTACAAAGAGGTCGAAGGAGTCGCTTATTTTTCTTGGAAAGCTTAAGGATTAATCCATTTATAATACCAGTGACACGTTTTGAATTTAATTTTAAGGATCTATGTTTGAGTAGAATTGTTGGATAAGCACAGAGAAATGTTCATTTTAATAGAATTAAATTATAAAAATTGATCTATTTTTTATCAAATAAGCATCAAATATTTTGCTATCTATGAATATACCATCAGATATAATTGTATTAATAATTGAATATTTGATTCCGACTCTTGATGATATTATGGATTCTTTGAATATATCTAAAGACAACACATATATTCCTTTCAATCAGTGTCTTTTGAATATATGTAAAGACGATGACATATATATTCCTTACAATCTGTGTCTTGTGAATAAAAGATTCATGCAGATTGTGAATAATGCTCCAGTCCTGAAGAGAATTGATGAGCATTTTCGTGGAATTCCAAAAGATGAAGATGATATTGATTCAGATCAAGAAGACCCAGTATTTATATATTTCAACCATACAAAATTACATATCAATGGATCTGTTCAGATAGATTATGATGTCTTCAAAGAGAACAGTGAATTCAACAAGATTGGATTTTTGCATCATTGTAATGATCTCAAATTGAATAAATCGAATTACAACGATAATGTTGATTTTGTGAAGAGATTCGTAAATGGTGAAAATGAATGTTTGCAAGAATTAGTGAATGCGACACAGATAAAATGTCTTGAAAGTTTTGTTTATGAAGCAGGTGATGAAATGTTTATATATAGAAATATTTTCAACATTGGTAAATATGTCATAACAAGTGTTCCATATAACGAGTTTTGGACGGATGGACATACATTTGGAAATTGGAATATTTATATTTCAGGTAAAATTATATGTTTTTTCACTTCAACCAAAGATGGTTGGAAAAAAATCTATAGGTCAAAATTAAGCAATACTCAGCTGCTCAATGAAATATTAAACGATATTGGTATTGATAATTTTGAAGATAGAATAGAGAAATTTATCATGTTGATTGGTTTTATTGAGTATTACAAAATTAGAATCCTCAACCTTATATTTCATGATATGCACGAAACATATGATCAAAATAGGAGTGATTTGTCAAAAAAAGCATTGGATAAGTACAGGAATCTATTTGTAAAAAAAAAATGATTTTTTTATAAATAATTATAACAAATACATATAAATCATGTCGAAAAAATATGGTTTATATCAATTGGAATCTGGATATGATGAATGTACCGTAAATGTTTCAGTTGTCATTACGGAAGATGAATACAATGAACTAATTAAACACAAATTTTCATATAATGCAAGTGTACCTGTATGTGCATATGAAAATATCATTAAAGTTGAATACAAAGATGGTAATTTTACATATGAGTCAGAAGACAATTAGAATTATCTGTATAACAATTATAATAAATGATCGTTATAGATTTGCGTGAGGAGCATGAGTTGAAAGAGAAGCATTTACAATCAGTAAATGCTGATATTATAAACATTCCAATGAGGAGTATTGAGTTTAATAAAAACTATATAAGAAACTTGGCAAAAGATCACAAAGTTTATCTTGTTTGCAAGAGTGGTAATAGAAGTAGCAGAGTGAAAAGCAAACATTTCCCAAACATAGCGAATGTTATATCGTATGAGGGGGGTGTTAACAATATGAAATTGGATGATCTGAAAGTTGTTGAATCAGGTAAAGTCAGAATAGGTATACAACAATATATGCAGATAATGTTTGCAATTATTTTGGTTATAAGTAGCGTTATCTTGATGTTCACAAACAAACTGTACACATTGGGATTCAATGCTGTTATGGTAATTTTTATAATGGTTCAACTGTACACTAAATCGTGTGTTTTAGGAAAGTTTTTGATGTTGTTTAATTAGTTAACTGGTTTAATCAACCAATTGAATAAATTGTAACGCTCCAAACCATCCAAACAGAACTTATTAATATTATTAACAGCCATCCCAAATACAAAAATAGAACCACTCCACATTGAGAAGTTCGCCAATCTCTTCCTAGTCAATACTCTATCTTCTTCATCATCCTCGATGAATTCAAAATAATAATCTAGTTCCTCTTCCTCCTTTTTCCACATTTTCTTGTTGAAGAATGAATATAATGTTTGAAAATCCAAACGGAATCCCTCTTTCAAGAGAAGATACTCCAAAACACTGTATACTGGAAATATATCCAAGGAAACCATAGCTACTCTTTGTAAATTCTTATCTTCTTTTAATCCTTGATTTTTTATATCAATTAAACTATATTTCAACATGTCATCTATAAAAATAATAGTTCCTGGTAACAAGAAGTGAACAAATATCCCAAACTTGGATAGATAATGTGTTTTCACATAACTCTTTGAATATACAATGATCGCATCGTTCTTGAGTTTTATTTTTGTTCCAACATTTCGTTTACAAAAATTGTATCACACCAGCACCAAGTGATATAGATCCGAATATAAGTAGAGAATTTAGTCTTTGTGAAATTTTTTTTGTCATTAATCTATGGTAATAACAAAAATTTTGAATACTTTTTAACGAAAAAGATGGTAGACATTGTGATTATCACTTGTCAATCCACATGTTGCACATCTTCTGTTACCTAGAACATTTGATCCATCAAACTTCTGTTGTGATAAACCCACTATTGTGGGTTTGTAAGTAATACCACATTTCAAACAACCACCAACAGATCCACCATCATTCGTTACACAATAACCATGACCTCCACATTTCGGACAGGTTTTGTCATATTTTGATAGAGAAACTGGTTCTGTTCGATTAATTCTCAATGGTGGTTTAACGGGAATCTTAAAGGCTTCATTATAATATGCCATATATATAATCCATATTATAGAAATAAAAAATAAACGTATATTTTATATACATGAATAACGCAAAGATATTCAAAAAAGCGATTATTTACAGAGTCATATCTTTTCTGGTCACACTCATAATTACATATCTGTTCACAAAGAAGATAACAATATCTCTTGAGATGGCGATAGTTATACATATTATACAGACTATTCTTTATTATTTTTATGAGAAGTTATGGATTTGATGAACCAAGAAACAATATTATTTTTATATTCGATCAGATATTTCACAATATTCTCAAGCCAATTATCATAAATAAGTATCCTCGCCACACTCATTCTTAACATGAATATCACAATTATGTTCTTTTTCTAAATATTTCATTATTTCTAAATGACCATATAAAGAAGCTAATAGATAAGCATCGTTATCATCATTATTCTTGTAATTGAAAAAAATTATCATGATTTTTGATAAATTCTTTTAATTCGTCAATGTTTTTTGTATTTTTACACCTTTGCTGATTTAAAGTTCCGACTACTAATCAGGTAAAAATCAATTAAGGTTTGAAGAATTACCTTCGGTAAAAACAACTGATAGTCAAACTTTTATCCTTTATTATAAGGTGAATGACTGTAAATAAAAAATTGTCTTTAAATGTAATAACGTTATTTTGCTTTCTGAGCCACGTTTTTACAACCATAAGTTAAAAATTGAAACAACCTTATTTTTCATTATTGCTTATAATAAATTATATATAATCCTTTAAGTTATTTTAATCGGCGTTTTAAATCAGCAAAGGTGTAAAAATATTTTCAAAATCCATAATTTATATATGTAATTAAATCCTTAACTTTTATAAAATCATTTTTTTTTAGAGTTTCAATATGAAAATATAACATTAATCATATTTTCTTCCCCACATACACAACATTTATCTTCATGAATTTCAAAAAAACAATCTTCATGATAAATATGTCCATTATGACATTTACAATAATTATCCTTTTGTAAAATCTTCTAAACATATAAAATCAATTTTCAATTATACATAATATCAATTTCTTAAACTCTTCTGGTATATTTTTTGATAAATTATTATTAAATAAAGTTAACCATCGTAAATTGATAAGTTTTCCCATTTCAGTAGGAATCTCACCTGTTAATTGATTATTATCTAAATATAACCAATGCAAATCGCTAAGTTTTCCTATTTCAGTAGGAATCTCACCTGTTAATTGATTATTAACTAACTGTAACCCT
>Ga0180438_10010572_pt1 | contig 11300 bp, 20 predicted proteins | sample SS_ome_12_FD_132455 | JGI IMG/M metagenome (GOLD analysis project Ga0180438, IMG submission 132455) | Hypersaline lake sediment archaeal communities from the Salton Sea, California, USA - SS_3_D_2 metaG | ecosystem: Environmental > Aquatic > Non-marine Saline and Alkaline > Hypersaline >...
ATTGATGGCAGTATCGGCAATGGCAACGTCACTGTATGGAGCGGCATCCAGGGGACGATCGCAGAGGACGGGCAATACAATACAACTTCGGCAAACCTGAGCGACGTAGCTATAACCAACACTACCGCGTTCGTTTGCGGTTCCCGTAGCACCTATGATATCTGGAAGGTTTCCCTTGGCACGCTTAGCGGAAGCGGATTTGCAGCGCTTCCAACTGTCACCACTACGCCCGCGGTTAACGGCATTGCCACCGATGGAAGCATGGTTTATGTGGTTATAGACCGAACCGCCCTGACGGCCGGAGGCAGTGCAAACTTATTCGTATATTCTGTGGAGGGGCAACTGCTCCACACGATGGATATTACCACCAATAATCTCGATTACGTCGCGGTCGATGACATGTATCTATACGTTGTCGACGATAGCAATTTTTGCCGCGTTTTGCTCAAGGAACAATTTCCCACATTCGCCGATGTGTTCACCGTTGTAGACGTCGACGGTTGGCCAGTCTGCGACGGCGTCTCCATTATTTGCCGAGACGCCACCAGCACGTCGTTGTTTCAACGCAACTGGATGCACGGCCCGACGAAAGAATTCATGCGGACGAACTCCGATGACCCGGAGCGCCGTCCGTTCTACACGCTGGCGGTTCCCACAGGGAGGGTATAATCATGGCCTCAGTAACTGACGTCACAGTCCTAACGACGACAACCAATATCCTGACCTCGGCCGAGTCCAGCACTATCGGCTCACCGATCTACATCAAAAACGAATCATCCGAGGTGGTGCCTCTGATACTCGGCAGTTCAGACCCATATGACCTCGACCCCGGGGAAGTCTGGCCGGTGCTACCAGGCCAAGCCGTGACAGGCACGTCAGCCAGCGGCACAGCGGTGGTACAAGTGATCGTGGGCGTGAAGCCCGCCGATGAATCATCGTCCAGTGGCGGCGGTGCTGTGGGCGCATCCGGGTCTGTTGCGGCCACCTCTGGCGCAGGAGTATGGAGCGCGGGCCAAAACGACTTCACCGCCGTCTACGCGTCCACCACCACCCTGACGCTTGGCACGTTCCCGACCGCGATGGGCACCGTGAGAGATGAACAGTTTTTCTTGGTGGTGGTCACCGACGCAGACGGCTTGCAGCGGACGTACACGCCGACCGCTAACGCGATGACCCTCAGTGGCCAGGCCCTCACCGTAGCCGGCGGCAGCTTCGACCCGACCGACCTCGGGTACGATGTCATGCTGTGGGGCCCGCCGAAGAACCGAGACGCGACGATCAACGGCGAGCAGGTGCGCGTGCTCAATCCGCCTACGGTGGACTCTGTGACCGGGGCCGTGCTCGGAATTAGCTACGACCACCACGAGATCCACGAAGGGAACTCCTACCACGTGAGCGACGTTCAGGCCGTGGATGATACGATCCAGTATTGGGTGGTCACCGCGCCGGACTCGCTCGCGTGGGGACATATGGTATTTGGCGTAGAGGGCACCGGGGAGATCGCTGTCACGATCACCGAGGGCGGCGACCGCACGCCATCGACGGCACTTACTGCCATCAACCGCAACCGCAACAGCAGCAACACCGCCACTGTCACTGTCCATCGCGGATACACCGCCGGGACCACAGATGGGGCTGTCACTATCTGGGGTTCGCGCAGCGGCAGCACGTCACAGGGCGGCAATCTGTCTCTTGCGGGTGTCGGCCGCGGGCGCCTCGAATACGAGCTAAAGCAGGACACGCAATATATCATTGCGGTTGAAACATTCGCCGCAATTCACGTGTCCATTGAGCTGGACTGGTACGAGCACGAGGACGTGGGCGCGTAATGGGACTCGTAGACGATCTGCCAGTGCAACGCATTAGGCCGGTGTTGTATTTGCCCCTGTGGCTGGGGACACTTCGGGATGCGAGCGGATACGGGAATCATGCGACCGCGACTGCCCCAATTAGGTGGATCGAGTCGGAACGTGACGCCGTGCTGACCAATGGCGCCGGACGTCTATCAGTTGCCGCGAGCGATAGCATTGCTGGTATGACCGGCAGCACGGTATTTCTGTGTGGCCGAATAATCCAACAGACTACCTCTGATTATATCATTCGCACAACCGGAAGCGCTGTCTATTGGTATTTGATTGACAATAACGTCGTGCTGTATGATGGGGTTTCATTTTCGCTCTGTCCGTGCAACGTGATTGGCGCAAGGTCGCTTGCGGTGACCATGCCTGCAACTACGGGTAAGCCAGAGTTTTGGACCGATGGACAGAGCGACGGGCTGGGTAATCTTGACGTGACGATTACTTGGCCATCGAGTACGATTAATCTGCTCGGAGTGAGCGGCACGAATGCACTAGAGTCTCCTGCTGGTGCATTGATTATCTATCCGGGCGTACTGTTCGCCGAGGAAATCGAGGCAACGCACGACTACCTGACCGACCGCATTACCCCGCGCCTACAGTGGCCCGCGCAGGGTCTCGACTACTCCGGCCCTGAGTTCACCGGCGAGCCCAAGTACGTGGACAACATCCAGTCCGCCCGCGTGAGCCTCGCCGACAAGACCAGCGGCCAACTCAGCAACACCGGCCTGCGCATCCAGTCTGGTACGTGGCGAATCGCCGAGGATTCATCTGGCCGGTACGTGCATTGTATAGCGGATGGTACATTGTATAAGCCGCTGGTGGGCGCAAACAACTATATTACAAAAATATTCTCCGAAACCGGCGGCGTTTCGTTGACAAAGAACGCAACGAATTTTACATTAACCGGAACAGCGGGCGACCGCATACACGCGCTGGTATTGACGGCGCCTTGAGGAGAGAGATGAAGCTGCTATTGATCTTTGTTGCCATTGCCCTTGTCGGCTGTGCCACCCCCTACGCTGCCGGCCGCGCCTCGTGTGACATCGTGCAAGCTGCTAACGACATTGCCGGCGGGCAGGTCGCCAACTGCGACCGAAGCAAGGCGTCCTGCAAGCGGGCCCAGGAAGTATGGCCTGTGGTCAACGCGTCTGTGACCGGTGCCCTTACCGCAGCTCGGGCCGCGATCGATATCGCCGAGCGGGTGAAGGCCGGTGACAGGGCGTGGTTGCCGCACCTCAAGGCGGCCGTGTGCGCCCTGAGCCGGGCCCTGGGCGGTGTACTCAAGGCAGTCCTGCCCCGCGGCGGAGCCGAGGCGGCGAGTGTCCTAGCGCTGGTGGGCGCCGGTACGTGTGACCGATGAACACCGCGGTGGTCGCAATATCCCTGACCGCTGCTGGCCTCGTGCTAACGGCCGCGGTACTCCTCGCGCGCACCGTCCGAGGCTGGTCCAGTGAGGTCTCCGCGCTACGACAGGAGATCGCCGCGCTGCGGCTGGAGATGGAGCGAGCCCGCCGGGCCGACCTAGCCGAGGTCCGCGGCATGATCCGCGAGGAGATCGATACTCACTCCCGTGCGTGCGTGTGCCACCAGGCCGGATGTCTCCCGCGCACATCCAAGCCGTCGTGATCTGGACCCCACCCGCAGACCCTACCCCACCCCCTGAGACGCGCTCACAGCGCGCTGACGCGACGATAGACCAGCTGGCCCTACGGCTCGCGCGCAGGCGCTCTGATCTCACAACGGCCCAGCAGGCGCGCCTGGCGTCTATCCTGGCCTACCGGACGCGAGTCTACCGGACGGGCGAGCCCGAGTAGCCAGCCTCCTTCACAGCCCCCTCAGAAAAAAGAACGTAGTGTTTCCGGGGACTTGTGCGATAAACCGAAAAAAGGTATTGCATCGTGTGACGCTGTCACACATAATACTCTCATGAGCGACGCACGAAACATCCAAATCGCAGCCCTGGCCGAGCAAGCCGAGGACGATTATCTGGACCACGGCTTCCGTTTCGTCGACGGATCGGCGGCGGTTGGCGACGAGCTGGCGGTTAGTTGGAGTGAGGAGGAGGAGCGGGAGATGGCCGGGACGTGCGCGTTTGAGACATGGGAGCAGGTCGCCGAGTACGCCAAGCACAGCACCGGGGCGATCGTCATGATCACCGGCGCCATCGAGCACAGCGGCCACCTCGCGGGCGAGATCATCGTCTCGGATGCCACCGTGGTAGCTACATGGACGCGCGAAAACGCCAACGACGATTGGGCGTAGCGCGAAACACTGACCGCAAACCAAGGAGAAAACAATGAAAAAAGCAATCGTACAGATCGCAACCGCAATTCTGGCCCACGGCGACGATGCCGACGAGGCGTTGGAGAACGCACAGCAGGCCTATCCGGACCTCACCGCCGATGATATCGTACCTCTGGCGGGAGCCTGCGCGGGCGAGACCGTCTGCGTGGACGTCACTGACGCGTGTCTGGAGGCCGGCGGGGACGATTGGGAGATCTTCGACGGGGTGTGCATGACGTATACCGAGCAGGACGCGCGCCTCTAGTCACTACAACATCCACCCCGGGCAACCGGGGCAAAGGAGGAAACCCCATGACCCCCACAACCATCCGCATCCCCGACGAACTACTCCGCGACCTCGACAAACACTGTCGCGCGCGAGCCGCCCGCACCGGCGAGCCGGTCAACGCGAGTCGGGTGATTCGCGAGGCGTTGCGGTTCTACCTGGCGATCGATGGCAAGGCGTGGCTACAGGGTGCATTGGAGGAACTCCGGTTGCGCAGGACAACCGACCCGGTCAACCCTCACGTCCGCGACGCCATGCTGGCTCTGGAGATGGTGGTGGATGATGGCTAGGCCGTGGCGAGCGCCGAGCAAAACCGCTTCTGCTCGGCGAGGTTGTTCCCGCCAAACGTGATTCGTCGCAGGACACCCACCTTCGGCCCGCGTGTCATTTTCAGCACGGCAAATGCCTTGTCTCCATCGTCATCGATGATCTCGTACACGGCGTAACGGGTTGTTTTCTTTGCCATTTTTCTGTTCCTTTCGTGTGATTCACGTGAGTTAGTATCAACAATCATGCTGATGATTAATTTTTTGTCAATGGTTATTTTTTTCTTGACACCCCGGAACCGCCCGTGTACTCTCACAGAATGCTGGACCCCAAACCCGACCTCGAATCCTGTTAGTCTCCCCGCGCTGCCCCGCGCCGGCCGGTGTCCAGCATCATCGCGCCGGCCGGGGTGGCGCCTATTGGAGGATAGTATGCCCCGAAGAGAGATCGTCGGTGTCAACTGGCGCACGATGCGATGCGACATCAACACGATGAGCCTCGCCAAAAACCCCAGAGACTACTTCGACCCTGAGAAGTGGACTCAACTCAGGGAACAAATCAAGGCGGCCGGCAGGGTCTATAAGCCTGTCACGTGTCTCGCAAAGCCAGATAACTCAGGTCTACTTATTTACGACGGCCAGCGTCGTTACTTGGTGACAAAGGAGCTGCTGGCTGAGGGGTACGAAATCCTCGAAGAGCTGCCGTTTGAGCTGGTTATTGGCAATTCAATGGACGCAATTTTGCGCGCAGCCACCTGCGAGGGCGAACCGCTAGACGACGTCTCCAAGATTCGTCAAATCCAGATGGCGCTGGATGCCGGAGCAACGCAGGCCGTTATCGCCGAGCGCCTCGGGTATACACCGAGTTGGGTGAGCCAAATGGCCGCGCTCGTGACGCTCTCCGAACCCGCAAAGCTAGCCCTGCGCGAGGGACTAATCACCCAGGGCAAAGCGAGGCAGCTGGCCAAGCTAGCTGAGGACGAGCAGAACGTGAAGTTGGAGTCCATCCGCCAAGCCAAAGCCAACGGCAACAAGTCCGCCGGCAGGGTCGCGCCCAAGCGCCCGGTGCTCAAGCAGCTGCGACTAATGGCCGAGCGCTTCGAGTCCGCCGCGGGTGCGAGCCAGGGTGAGATCAACGCATTTCAGACCGGCGTCAGCTATGCCATGGGCGAACTCACCGCCGAGCAGGTGGCCGAGCAGTACAAGCTGGAGGTGGAGTGATGCCAAAAGGAACCAAGAACAAACGTACATACACTAAGTCCGGCAAATGGACAGGAGTAACGATAAACCTGCGCACAGAAAGATCGAAGCCAATCGGCGCGCGACTGGACGCCTTTGTTGCAGCGCAGCGAGTTCCGCCGGCTATAGCGGACGTAGCTCTGCTCGCGTTGGACGAATTCCTGAAACGAGAGGGGTTCTAATGGCAAACGAATACGATGGCGAGACGTGCGAGGGGTGTGTTAGGCGTGAGTGGAACATTGGCCTGGGCGGGTGTTCTGACTGTCGCAGGCGGCCAGACAACCAGGAGAGCGATCACGATCTGCCCGACAGCTTCGCCCCGTCCCTCCAATGCCGCCAGGTGCGCGCGTTGGAGAAACTAACGGCGCTGGCTGACTGCACCGGCTACGCTGGCCGGGGCAGTCTCCCGGTGATATGGACAAAGGAACGCGGTGAGTGAGATCCGCCTGCTGTGTATGCCACGTCCCCCTAGACGGCGGCGGGGCAATCACCGATGACCACGGCCTGTCCGTGAGTCACGGCCTCTGCGATTCCTGTGGCGGTGAGGAATACGGCGACCTCTGGTGTGGTCGCGTCGGCGTGACCCGCTGGCCCAGCTCACGCCTAGCTGAGGCGCGCTCACTCGCCGCTCACAGCACGTATCGCCTGGCAAGGCTGATAGGTACCACCCGCAGTGCCATCCGCTGGGCGGAGACTAGAGAACGGCTCACGCGACGGGTGCAGCTGGCGCTGTGTGATGCGCCGGCGGTGTACGCTTACTATGACGCCCTGACGGGCGGGAAGGATGACGAAAATGAAAGAGTGCAATGCAGAGATGACGGTTGAAGAGCTGGTCCAATTCTTAATCACAGAAAGGATGACGATGATGACCAAAACCGACAAGCCCAAACTGACCAACGGCAACCTGATTCGGCCCAACCCAAATCTCCAGGACCGCATTGACGCCTATCACGAGAACTTCGAGCGCACCCACAACGTAGAGGTCAAGCGGGCGCAAATCCTGCTTTCGCTCATCAGCGCGGGACTGGACTACCACGAGAGGGAGTAGCCGTGAAAAACGATATTCTCTACGGCCTGCCCTTTGACGAGTACCAGCGCATCCCCGCGGTGAACCTGAGCCTGTTGAAGCACCTCGAAGAATCGCCCGGTGAGCTGGAACACGCCCGCCGCAACCCGAAGCCCCCGAGCGAGGCGATGATCCATGGGTCAGCTATCGGGTGTCTGGTGTTGGAGCCGCACCTTTTCGCCAAGCAGTACACCCGCCCGCCGCAACAGTTCGCCGAGTTGCCCAGTTCATTCGTGCGCGCACCGGCTGGATTCAAGGGCACATTGACTGCCGAAAAGAAGTGGCTGGCCGAGTTGAGGGCGGGCGGATGCACGGTGGTTAAGGATGCCGACTGGACCGTCAACGGCCTCAAGATGAACACCACCGCGGGCAAGCGATGGAAGGCACTCACCGAGGAGGCGGGTACGCATGTGCTCAACATGAGCGATATGCAGCGCGTCCGGAGTGCGGCTCGCTCGGTGCTCGACTATCCTCTTGCTCGCGCACTCATCGACGCCGGCCGCATCGAGGTCACCCTGGTCTGGTATGACGAGGTCCACGAGCTATGGTGCAAGGGGCGCCCGGACATCTACATAGAAGCGGCGACGCAAGAGATCGTGGATTTGTTCGAGTCGCGCACGCCGGCCGGAAAATCCTGGATGGTCCCCGAGCTGGGCGAGCCGATGATTCCGGACCTCAAGAGCACCGCGAAATCCGTGCACCCCGAGCGCATCGGCGCGGTGGCCTACGATGGGGGCTGGCATCAACAGTTGGCCTACTACGCCAGCGGGTGCGCCGTCATAACCGACAGGACACATTCGTGGGCCGGCAACATTGCGGTGGAGCAGGACGGCCTCTTTCGGTGCGAGGTTTTCCGGATGCCGGATGAGCAACTCGAACAGGGCGGCGACGAGGTGGGGACCATGTTGCAGGCCTACGCGCACTGGTCCGAAAAGAAACAATGGCCGACATCCACCGGCGAGCTACAGGAGCTGGAATTTCCGGCCTGGGCAAGGAGATAGACATGACTAAGCAAATCGACCTAGCAACCCGCGAAGAAGCTACGCCCGCCAATCTTGACGATGAGCAAGAGCAACTCGGTATCGTCGCGTACCTCCAGAGCATCGCACCCAAGCTCGAAGAAGCGGCCACGCGTCACCTCACGCCGGACCGCCTGATTCGTGTGTTCCTCGGCATTGCCGCGCGCAACCCGAAGATTCACCAGTGCACGCGCGCCTCTATCGTGCACGCGCTTTCGCTGTGCAGTTCAACGGGGCTGGAGCCTGGCGGCATGCTCAAGCACGTGGACCTGATTCCGAGATGGAACAAGCATGCCGGGCCACTCGACCGCAACGGCAAGCCGAAGGGCGCTATGGAGCTGAACTTTCAGCCGCGATACGGCGGACTGGCGGAGCTGGCGATGCGCTCTGGTAGGGTCTCGCGCATCAACGCCTCGCCTGTGTACGAACAGGAGCTGGAGCAAGGCCTGTTCGAGTACAGCCACGAGCCCCCGGTGATTCGCCATGAGATGGACCCGACGCTGACCGGCCTGGATGACAAAGACATCATCGGTGGATACGCGGTGGCCGAGCTGGAGAACGGGCAGCGCGTGCAAATCTGGTTATCGCTGGACCAGATAGACAAGCGACGCGCAAAGAGCCAGCAGCCCAAGGGCAACTTCTGGACGGAGTGGTACCCGGAGATGGTTCGCAAGACCCTGCTCCGCGCGCTGCTCGACGGTGGCCTGGTACCCCGCTCCACCGAGCTTGCCTTGGCGATGCATCACGACCCAGACGGATTCGCGCCCGTCAAGCAGACCACCGCGGCGCAAAGGCGCATCGCTGTTTTTCGCACCGAGCCCCCTGTGCCACCCCAGGGCGCCATCGACACCACCGCGGAGCCAGCGCTGCCGCCCGCCGACGAGAAACCGCGCGACTACGCCGTCCGTATCAGCAACGAGCTGGGCGCCAGTGACGAGCAATGGGATCAGGCGCTGGAGGAGACGGGACTACTCGGTAAGGCCGAGTGGACCATCGAGGAGAGCGACGCGCAGATCGCCGCGCTAGAGCGGATCGTGGGAGCATGACCCTCCCAACCCTATACTGCGCCCGCTGCAAGGGCGAGCTCGCCGTGCGTTGGACAACCGAGGACGTCGGGCTAGTCGACACGCGCTGCACCTGCGCCCATGACGACGTGGCGATCGAGATGCTTCAACGTGACTCCGACGACACACCGGCGGAGCTTTGTGGAACGGCGGGGATGCGGAAATGAACGGCAAGGTCTACACCGGCGACGGCTGGGAGGTCCGCTGCGGTCGCTGGCAGGACTCGCCGCCCGAGGTGGTGGATGTCGTGAACTCGGACCCGCCTTTCGATGACCGGACCAGTCTGGGCGCGCGGTCGTTTGTCTCGCCCGGGAAGGTCCGCCGCACCGTGACCAGTTTCATGGGGATCGACCCGACCGACGTAGCGCCCCCGCTGTTGGAGGCAACGCAGAGATGGGTGGTCCTTTTCTGTGCGGTCGAGCAGCTGGGGCGGTATCAAGACGCCGTCGGCAATGCGTGGATCAGAGCGGGCGCATGGCTCAAGACCAACCCGCCGCCGCAATTCACTGGCGATCGCCCGGGAACATGGGGAGAAGGGATCGCTATCATGCATCGGGCCGGCCGCAAGCGCTGGAACGGGGGAGGGCACCCGGCCCGATGGGTTGGCCCATCTGAGCATGGCACGAACCACGGCGAGCCAAGATACCACGAAACACAAAAACCACTTTGGTTGATGTTGGAGCTTGTCCGTCTATTCTCCGACCCCGGCGAGATCGTGTGGGATCCCTACTGTGGCAGCGGGACCACCGGAGTCGCATGCCTGCGCCTCGGCCGCCGCTTCCTTGGCCACGAAATGCAGCCCCACTACGCGGAGATCGCCGCGGAGCGCCTCGAAGCCGAGACCCGGGGGTTGACCCTCCAGGACGCGAGACGCGGCCAGACGTCGATTCTGGACCGACTGGAGGACGAATGAGCCGCCCGCCCAGAACCATCATCGTCGACGGATGGAAATACCGCCGCGTCGGACCCAACGGTCGACCACCAAAGCAGCCGGTCGTGGTGGACGGCGCGAACCTTTGGCGGTGCTCATACTGCGGCACACCCAAGCCGGCCAGCGAGTTTCACCGGGATCGCCACGCACGCAACGGGCTCAAGTCCTGGTGTATCGACTGCTGTAGAGGTAAATAATGGAAGCTCGCTGCCCCTACTGCCTCACCTGGTACCCCGTCGAGTGGCAAGTGCTAGGCTACTGGTGGCGCGACTCGGGCGCTTGTCCTGGGTGCGGGGCGCTGGTGTTGGTCGAGACGGAGTGCGAGTTTCAAGGAGAGGATGATGCAGGTAACAAAAAAGGAACTTGAGGGCATGGCGCATGGGAACGACGAAGGCGAGGGCCGGTGATTGGCGAAGGACAGCCGCATAATTAAGCTCACCGTGACCAAGGAGCAGCACGACATACTCACCGAATGGGCGTGTGGCGTGCCCCTTGCGGCGCTCATTCGGCGCCTTGCGTTGCAGGAGGCCCAGGGTACTCAGAGGGTACTCAGAGGGTACTCAGAGGGTACTCAGAGGACCATGCCTGATAATTGTGCACAGGGTACCCCGAGTACCCCCCCGGTACCCTCCCAGGTACCTCTGGAAGCTGGCACGGAAGTTGCTCCTAAGAGAGAAGAGAGAAAGAAGAAGATCAAGAGATCTCTTTCTTCGGAGCAGCAGACCCTCGGAGGGACCGCCGCCCCACCACCCGCCGAGCCCTACGTCCGCGAGATCATCAGCCACCTCAACGAGACCTGCAAGCTCTCCGCCTTCCCAGCCGATCCGACCATCCGGGCCCGCATCAACGAACTCATGGCCGCGGGCTACACGGTCGATGACTTCAAGGCGGTACACATCTGGGCCAACGATCACTGGCCAGACAGGACCGATAGCAACGGCCAGAACTGGCGGACCATCATGCTCACGCCGAGCAAGCTCTACGGCGACAAGTTCGCCGACAACGTGGCTAGGGCGCGGGCGCACAAGCCGGCGAGGAAGGGGCTGCGGTATGTCTAAGCCCACGCACATCACCGGCGCCCTAGGTCGCGCGCTTCGCAGGCTCGCCGACCGCATCGAGACCGACGAACAGCGGGCCGCTCGGTTGGCCCGTGAGAGGCGCGAAGAACAAGCCCGCGCCGACGCCACCGCAGAGCGACGACTTGCGCTGCTCCGCCGCACCATGCCCCGACACTATGCCTGGGCGCAGCGTAAGCGCGCTGAGTGGACGCCAATTCGCGAGGGGCTA
>Ga0180438_10010575_pt1 | contig 11299 bp, 11 predicted proteins | sample SS_ome_12_FD_132455 | JGI IMG/M metagenome (GOLD analysis project Ga0180438, IMG submission 132455) | Hypersaline lake sediment archaeal communities from the Salton Sea, California, USA - SS_3_D_2 metaG | ecosystem: Environmental > Aquatic > Non-marine Saline and Alkaline > Hypersaline >...
ATCTTCATGACCTTCGCGTGAACCAAGCCAGAATCAAGCCGACCGTCATCGCTCCCAGGATCACACCGAGGGTCAGGACCAAGTACCACTCGGCGGCAGTCGTCGAACTAGGAGGGGGTGGGATTGCCTTCGCTCGAGCGCTGAGTTCCCGGGCCTCCTCAGTTCTCATCCTGACGAGATCGAGTTGGGCAGAGTGCTGAAGGACTCTTGCCTGCTGAAGCCGTGTCTGTGCCTGAAGCAGTATCGGCAGTTGCTCTGGACCATCAACCAGTGAGACCGCCTCAGCAATCGATGCGGCGGCAGATGAGATCTCTTCGTAGAGCAGGGATGCGACTTCGCCTTCGGGTGAGTCAGTGGGATGGCAACTGCCGCATTCTCCAGCCTCACTGCCGATCAAGAGCAGTTCATCAGCCGGCTGCACGTCGTACCGGCCATGACAATCCACACACGTAGGCAGATCCGAAGTGCCGGACGCACCGACACCGTGAGCTCCCGACAGATAGGCGTCCTCGGTCAGAGGGTGACATTGCAGCCCGCACATATCCGCAAGTTCACCGGCACCAGGAAGGGCTGCGCCGTGGTTGCCGTGACATGTCGCGCAGGTGGGAGCGTGAAGATTGTTGTCTTCGAGGAGCGCGACACCATGCACGCTGTTGCGGAACAATTCGTATTGGTGGGTGTCGATGCCATATGGCTCCATCAACGCAGAGTCCGAATGGCACTTGGCGCAGGTAAGAGGCAGGTTGATAGGGTACACAGCCGAGCTTGGGGAATGAGCATCGAGGGTGGCATGCCCACCATGGCAATCATAGCAGGTAGCCACGCCCTGATCACCCTGAGCAAGCAGCTGGCCGTGCCTGCTCAATTCGCGGTATTCGCTCAGCTGGTTTGTAGGCAATCCGTAGGGAGCCATGCGCTCGGAGTCTGCGTGGCAACTTCCGCAGAGCTCAGGGATCTTCTCCTTGGGCGGCCGTCCGGTGTATCCAGTCCCCTCAGATTTCGCCCCTGCCTTGGTCGGTGCAAGGGGATCGCCGCCGTGGCAGTCAGCGCACCCTACCTGGTAGTCAGCATGAATGCTGGTCAGCCATTCCTGCGCGGGAACTGCGAACTCAGGCTCCAAGGTCAGGTGGCAGTCAAGACATTCGCTTTCCTCCGCAGCGTGGCGTGGACCAGCGGCAGCAAAGGGAAGGTTCCAGAATAGCACGCTCCCGGCGAGGACTGATGGAACGAACCAGGCCACTATCCTGCAGACCACGGCCAGAGCCCTCATGATTCAGAGATCGCCGCCACCAGGTCCTCGGCTGCCGTCACCCGCCTCTGATGACCATAATAGATGCCAATCTCGTTCTGTCCCTGGCTCAAGCCCACGATCCTGCTCTGAGGGGATTCCCTGACCACATAGGACAAGACGGTGTCTACAGACACCCCCTCATCCCCCGTCTCCACCAGCACTATGTCCGGCTTGAGCGTCTTGATACGCTCTCTGGCCCTAAGTTCATCGGTTTCGATGCCCACCAAGTCTATCCCCTCCTCGTTATCCAGGAGCGCTTTGAGCGCCTGAGCGAACAGAGTGTGTCGGCATAGTACAAACGTGCGCCTCTTAGCGAGCATTTGAATTCTCCCGGAACAACTCGTCCCAACGTAGTGGCTCACCTATTGATCGCAAAAGAGGATGCGCTGGCGCTCTGCCCACCTATCTTCACACCTCGGCGACACCGTGCTGGGAGATACCCGCGTGCAGTGTGCCGCTGGTGCTGCAGAGTCTTCCCGCACGCGTAGCCTATCCCGAGAGGTAATGTAAAGTATGTTCCTTGACTATTCTAACGTATGAGCGCTTCTCTGTCTATGACCCGCACTGCCCTTCCCCAAAAAGAAAAGGAGCTATCCTAGGATAGCTCCACTCACGCCAATGCTCTGATTGCCTGATTCAGGTGGGCTATTATCTCATAGTATGTCTACACTAGTACTAGCTGCCGACGGAATCGACCAACCCTTCCCGCACGGCATAAGCCGCGGCTTGGGCGCGGTTCTTGAGGTGCAGCTTAGCCAGAATATTGCGCAGGTGGTTCTTTACTGTGTTCTCCGCCAAGCATAGGGTCTCGGCAACCTCTTTGTTGGTCTTACCCTCCACAACAAGCTCCAATACCTCTATCTCTCGCTGGGTGAGCCTGCCGCCGGAGCCCCCGGCCTCTGGACGGGCCTCAGCCAGGGAGCTGAACTCCCTGAGGATCTTGGCCGCCATGAGCGGAGAAAGAGGCGCCTTACCCAGGAAGACGCCTCGGCAAAGGCGATAGAGATCGTCTGGCTCCAGGTCCTTCAACAGGTAGCCATCGGCCCCACACCGTATGGCCTCGAAGAGGTCGCTATCTCTCTCCGACACGGTGAGCATCACAATCTTGACGTAGGGCATCTCCTCTTTGATCACTCTCGTGGCGTGGCGGCCACTTGTGCCTGGCATGGCAATGTCCATGAGGATCAGGTCAGGCATCAACTCTCTGGCCTTCTGTAGAGCCTCCTGGCCATCTCCCGCCTCCCCGACGACCTCCATGTCCACCTGCGCCGAGAGAAGGTTGGCAATGCCCTTTCGAAACAGGATGTGATCGTCAACTAAGAGCACACGGATAGGTTCCATCATTCTCTCCAATCGTCCAAGGGGACCTTCGCAACCACCCGCGTTCCTAAGCCGTGCCCGGAGTAGACCTCCAGCGTTCCGTTGAGGCTCTCGGCTCGCTCCTTCATGATGTTCAGTCCAAAATGCCTCCCTTCGCTTCTGCCCACTTCGCGCACGTCGAACCCTCGCCCATCATCTTCGATGGTCAGCACCAAGAACTGCTCCTCCTTTCGAAGCGTGACCGCCACACTCGTGGCGTCAGCGTGTTTTCGAATGTTGGAGAGCGCTTGCTGCAGTATGCGGATGAGCTGCACGCCCTGGGCAGCGGGTGGACTGATCTCAGTCTCAGTCTCCACTGCGAAGTTCGTCCGTATGCGATTCTGCAGCCCATATTCCTCGATGTAGGAGTCCAGAGTGTCGACAAAGTCCGCACCGTCGAAAACGGCCGATCTGAGGTCGGCGATGGCCTCTCTGGCGTCCACATAGGCCTCCTCTGTGGTCCGGATAATGTCGGCCAAAATCGACTTGGCGTCCGTCACTTCCCCGTTCGCCACGTGTTCGGAGGCGGCCTTGAGCCGCAGTCTGAGGTACCCCAAAGTCTGCGCCAGCCCGTCATGAATCTCGCGGGCCAACCTCTCTCTTTCTTCCAGAACGGCAACGTCCTGCATCTCGCTGTAGAGAGCCGCGTTCTCAAGAGCGACGGCCGCCTGAGCGGCTACCCCCTGCAGAAGTTGACTGTCTTCAGGTCCGAAAGGTACATGGCCAGCCTTACCTTCCAGACCGAGCGCGCCCACCACGCGACCGTGGGAGGATATGCGCGCGGTGAGGAAGTCTCCGGCCAGATGTTCCTCACCCCCGTTGAGTAGGGCCCACACGTTCCGGGCCAACGTCTCGGAGGGCTGGCCATAGGTGGCCTGACTCTGAGAATCACCTTGGTTACGATTGCTCATCACTATCCCGCTACTTGCCTCCACGGCTCTAGCCGTCTGGCCGACGATGTCTTGCAGCAGCGGACCGCTCTGCAGATGACCACTGATTGCGCCGGTGACCTGGTACAGCAGCTCGAGGTGCCGGGTCCTCTCAGCTACCGACTGCTCCATCTCGGCGTACAGTTGTGCGTTCTGCACCGCCACACCTAGCTGCTTCCCGATGGCATCCAACAAGTCCAGGTCACCAGTCTGAAAGTGATCTCGCTCTCTGTGGTGGAGCGCAAGAACACCGAGTGTCTTCTCTCTCGAGGTCAGCGGCACGGCAACAGTGGAAAGGTAGCCTCCCCTAAAGCAGACCCCTTTGGACAGTCGCGGATCGGAGCCTGTGTTGGCGCTAAACATCGCCTGACCCGAGCGAGCTACGTGGCCGCACAGGCACTCATCCATTCCCAGGACGCCATCCTCTTCTCTAAACTCCGGTCGCTGACCGTACTCGGCTCTCAAGGACAGCTTGGCCTCTCCTCCGTCAAGCAGCCACACTTCGCCGGCGTCCAACCCCAGCAAGTCCAACACCCTCTTCAGCCCAGTGCGAAGCATCTCATCCACGTCCAGGGATCGGTTAACGGTGCTGGCCACCGCGTTCAGGGTGAGGAGCCGTCGGGTCTGGTCCTGCAACTCTTCCGTCCTCTTGAACACCTCCTGTTCAAGCCTTGCTTTTTCGTTGAGGCCGTCAGCCATATCATTGAAAGCGCCAGCCAACTCCCCAAGCTCATCTTCGCTGTTCACGCTAGCTCTTTGGCTCAAGTCGCCCTTCGCGAAACGGCGTATGGTGTCAACCATGGCCTCAACCTTGTTCACCACGGTGTTACCGATCATGAAGTTGAGGGAGAGGACCACCGCTATCAACATTCCCGCGGAGAGCAGGAAGTTGTCCCTCAGATTTGCGGCCAGAGCGCTGTTCACACGAGACATGGAGAGATCCGTGATGAGGATGCCGAGCACGGAGCTCTCGGACGAATGACATGAAAGGCACTGCTCGTCATTCGCTATAGGGTTCACATTGCGCAAGTACCTTTCACCGGACTCAGCCGTGAACAACACGCTCTGGTTACGGTTCTCCGTTTCTTGTCGATGACAGAGTTGGCAGGTGGGATCCTCCAACCCAAGCACCTCACCTGTCCTCAGCCCCTGGAAGGAAGCCTTGATCTCTCCGGGCTTGTCGATGAGCATGATCTCAGTGATATCCTCTTGCGTCGCCGCGATCTCATCGACCGCATACTGGATGCTCTCCAGATCGTGAGTCATCATGGCGCGCACAAGACTACTCTCGATCACCTCGCCGACTTGAGTGGCCGACCTCTCAACATCGTTCAACATCGCCTGGCGCTGCTGGACGAATTGTAGCAACGTGAAGAGCCCCCCTAACAGCATCACTGGGACCACGATTGCCACGGTGATCTTGGCCTTCAGGTTTCTGGTAAGTCGTCCTCTGAGCATTTGCGTGATCATGGACGGTACCGCCTGCAAAGGGCACGACCCGTGTCCAATTCCCTGCCCAATACCTATGATATTCTATCACACGAGGACGGTGTTGACAACTTGGGATGGCAACAGCGCGTCCGCTCGCACACCCCCAATGAGATACCGCCAGCCGGTATCGAGCTCGTCTCGTAGACCTGCACCCTGTTGGTGCTCCGGCGTCGAATCTCTCTGGGTAAAGCGTATATCCGCCCTGGTGGTGAATCCCACGACGCAAGGGGACACGTTCTAGCGCACGGGTTCCTGCGCGCAAACAGTGTTTGACAACCCCGTTCCGCATCAGTATACTTGAGTAGCATGCTAGACTAATACTTTGAGACCCCGGAGGTTGCATGGGTAACTCTGTGTCCGCTTCCAAAATCGCGAGGGGCGGCCTATTCACTGGCGGCCGGCTGAAGTTCTTTGTCGGCGGAGCCATCATCGTTGTCGTCCTCGCCTGGCTCATATTCACCAATATCCAGGCTGCTAGCGCTCCATATCTAACCGTGGAGCAACTGCTGGCTCAAGGACCATCGGATCGCATCGCAAGAGTGTCTGGCCTCGTGCTTGGCGAGACCATCGACTGGGATCCCCAGCAGCTGGTTCTGCGCTTCCAGATAGCCGACGAGGGCGGAAGCATCCCTGTGATCTACGAGGGCGTTCGGCCCGACATGTTCCGGGACGGCGCGCAGGTCGTGGTGGAAGGCAAGCAATCCTCCAGCGGCGTGTTCGAGGCGAAAACCCTGCTCCTCAAGTGCCCGTCCAAGTACGTGGAGGAATAGCCCGTACAACCCCCACCTCCACGATTGGGAGGCCAGAATGTCTCAAATAGGTGATGCGGTCCTTTTCCTCTGCCTTTGCGTCTCGGCGTATGGAGCCATTGCCTCTTTCCTGGGCGCCCGTCGTGCGTCTCGCCGGCTGCTCCGGAGTGGAGCGAACGCGCTGTTGATGATGACGGTCCTGAGCAGTCTTGCGGCGGCCATCCTCCTCTATCTTCTGCTGACGCACGATTTCGGAGTGAGCTATGTCTACCAGTATACGAGCACGCATCTGCCCTTTATCTATACGGTCTCTGCTTTCTGGGCGGGCGAGGCAGGCTCCTGGCTACTATGGTTCTGGTTCCTGGCCATTCTTGCCGCGATAGCGGTGAGATACACTGACCGCCTGGGCAGGCTTGGTCCGTACATCCTGGCCAGTCTTGCTGCCAACCAGGCCTTCTTCGCTCTGGTCCTGATCCTCATCGAAAACCCTTTCGAAACCATGCCCATCAGGCCGGCGGAAGGTGTGGGCATGCTACCATTGTTGGAGAACCCTGGCATGGTGGTCCACCCGCCCGTATTGTTCCTCGGCTACGCCGGCTACGCCCTGCCTGCCGCGTTCGCGCTTGCCGCGCTTGTCAGCGGAGAGGTGAGCAGAGATTGGGTGAAAGCCGTGCGGCCCTGGCATCTCTTCGCCTGGCTCTCCCTGGGACTGGGCATTATCATCGGGGCATGGTGGTCCTACGTGGAACTAGGGTGGGGGGGCTTTTGGGCGTGGGACCCGGTAGAGAACGGGTCTCTCATCCCCTGGGTCGTGGGCACTGCCTTTGTGCATTCGGCCATGATGGAGGAGCGCCGCGGAATGCAAAGGCTGTGGAACCCTGTGCTGGCCGTCCTGGCCTACGCACTGTGCCTGTTTGCAACGTTGGTGACCAGGGGAGGCATCATCGTATCCGATCTTCACGGCTTTGCGCGCAGCCTTCAACCCATTGCCTACCTGCTAATACCATTCATGGCACTAATCTTGGGACTGACTTCCTTCCTCATCTGGCGCCGTCGACACCAACTCACGAGCGAGCGGCAGATGGAGAGGGCTCTTTCTCGAGAAGGCAGCTTCTTGCTCACCAATGTGCTCCTTTGCGGAATCGCTCTGATAGTCTTCGTGGGGACGATATACCCATCGTTCGCCCAGATCGTTCGAGGTGTCCAACTCAGCCTGGACGCCTCCTTCTACAATAGAGCTACGGGGCCTCTTGCGCTGGCTCTCATCTCCCTGATGGGTGTTTGCCCGGTCATCGCCTGGAGGCGAGTGACGCGTGATGGGGTACGTACCCTTCTCCCGGGCCTCATCGGGGGAGCGGTGATCGCCGGCTTGCTCTTCGCCTTCGGCGTGAGAGATGGGCTGCCGCTTATCGCCGGTGCCGTCTGTACTTTCGTGGTCCTCTCACTCCTGTCCACCCTGGCTCGGGACGTGATGAGCCGGCGCCGCTCGACGGGAGAAGGCTTCCCTCGCGCTGTTGCGAGATTACTCTCGAGGGCTCGCCGCCGGTATGGCGCCTACGTCGTGCACCTGGGCATCATTTTCATGGCCATTGGAGTCACCGGTTCGATGAGCTACAAGAGCGAACAGCTCGTCGCTTTGAGCCCCGATGAAACCACCACCATAGAGGGCTACGAACTTCGCTACAGAGACTACTCAATTCAGACACTGAATCCGGTGCCCGAGACGTACCAGAGTAAGGTGCGTTTCTCCACAGCGCTGGATGTGTACGTGGGCGACTCCAGGGTGGCCACTCTGACCCCGCAGAAGAACTACCACTATGCCCTGGAGAACCCGTGGGTGACGGAGGTGGCCATACGCAGTACCCTCAAGGAAGACCTCTACGTCATCCTGGCCAGTTTGGAAGAGGATGGCCTGGCGGCCTTTCAAGTGGTCATCAACCCTCTGGTCTCGTGGATCTGGATCGGGGGTGGCGTCCTGCTCGTCGGCACGGCCATTGCCGCCTGGCCGAGAGGGCGCAGCACAGCTAGGGAGACGTAATATGCGCAGACGGCTCATTCTCTTCGTTGTGGTACTGGCGTTGCTGCCCAGCCTGGTGACGCCCGCCTGGGCCCAAGGATCAGGGGTGATTGAGGGTCAAGTTTTCGACGGCTCGACGGATGGAGCACCGCTTGAAGGGCTGCCCGTCACCCTGTTTGCCTTCACCGGCTCAGAGACCGAGAGTTCCTCTGAAACGACAACCGATGAGGAAGGGAGATTTCGATTCGAGGGTCTCCAGACCGAGAGGTATGCCTACCAGTTCGAGGTCCAATATGCGGGCGTACGGTACGGGAGCGAGGTGATGGCTTTCGCCGAGGGGCAGGATCTGATCTCCGTGCCTTTTACAGTATTCGACTCCACCACCAGCGACGAAGGCTTGTCGGTGCAACGGGCCCACCTGATCTTCGACTTCCAGCCAGGGACCATCAGGGTGGAGGAGGTGCAGGTCTTCTTCAACGCCGAGAACGCGACCTACGTGGGCCCGACGGGAGTGGACGAAGAGCCAACCGTACAGTTCGCCCTGCCGGAGGAAGCTACGGCTGTACAGCTGATACAGGGCCTGATGGAATGCTGCGTGGTGGAGACAGAGACAGGCATCGCCTCGACGCTGCCCGTCTTTCCAGGCACCAAGCAGTTCGTATTCTCCTACGAACTCCATCCTCAAACGCCGACCTACGACTTGGCACGCCGCGTCGTCTATCCCACACAATCCCTGGACGTTCTGGTTGCTGACGTGGGCGTCGAAGTGACATCTCGTGGGCTGACTGGCGGCGAGGTCTTCTCGCTGGAGGGAGGGGACTACATCCACCTATCGGGAGGGAACCTGGCCGCGGGTGGGGACCTCTCCCTGCATTTCGACAACATACCACTGGAGACCGCGCCTCCTCAGGCGCCCGCCGCCGACATCTCAGTCCTTCGGTGGGTGCTCATAGCAGCCATCGTTGCCGTCGCGGGCGCGGCAGTGGCCTATCCTCTGCTGCGAGTATCGGAGGAGGAGACCTCCTAGGTGATCGAGATCCAGGGCCTGGTCAAGTCCTTCGGCCACACCTATGCCCTGCGAGACGTCGATCTCAAGGTGGGCGAGGGACAGTTTCTGACCATCGTCGGTCCTAACGGGGCCGGCAAGACAACTTTGCTGCGCATCCTGGCCACACTACTCAAGCCTACCAGCGGCCTAGTGAACATCGACGGGCTTCACCTGGCTTCGCGCAGCGATGAAATCCGGAGGCGGATAGGCTTTGTCTCCCACCAGTCTCTCACCTACGACAAGCTGACGGTGGAAGAGAACCTCAGGTTCTACGGGCGGCTCTACGACGTGGTTGGGCTGGAGGAGCGCGTGGACTCTCTTCTCCAGCTCGTGGGACTGCGCGCGAGGCGACACGACCCGGCACGCACACTTTCCAGGGGCATGCAGCAGCGTCTCTCCATAGCTCGTGCTATAATCCATCAACCATCATTGCTGCTCCTGGATGAGCCCTACACCGGGCTGGATCAGCAGGCGGCAGAGATGCTCCGCACGCTGCTGCAGACCGTGAACGAAGAGTCCAGGACCGTGGTCATGACCACCCACAATCTGCAGCGGGCCGTGGAGCTATGTGATACGGTGGCCATCCTGACGTCAGGACGTATCGTCTGCGAGATGAAGAACGAGAACCTGGACCTGAATCGACTGCGAGAGATCTACTGGACCTACGTCGGCAACGGAGTGACGAGCTAGCGCAGAGAGACATGGCCTTTCTGAGAAAAACGCTGGCGATCGTGTGGAAAGACGTGGTGGCTGAGCTGCGCACCAGAGAGATGTTCAGCTCCATGCTGGTCTTCGCACTGCTCGTCATCGTCATCTTCAGCTTCAGCTTCGACCTGCGCGTGGAGAATATTGTTCAGGTGGCACCGGGAGTCCTATGGGTGACCTTTGCCTTCTCGAGCACTCTGGAGTTGAGCAGGTCTCTGGCTGTGGAGATGGAAAACGGCTGCCTCGACGGCCTGTTCCTGGCTCCGATGGATCGCAGTGTGATCTACTTCGGGAAGATGCTCGGCAACTTGGTTTTCATATCGACCATCGAGGCCTTGATGCTGCCGATCTTCTCCGTCGTGTTCAACCTCAACCTTATCAGGCCTCTGCTCCTGCTCACGGTCTTCCTGGGCACAACCGGCTTCGCCGCGGTGGGAACGCTGCTCGCAGCCATGGCCGTCAACACCAGGGCACGCGAGGTGATGCTACCGGTCCTGGTCTTCCCTATCATCCTACCGGTGGTTATTTCGGCGGTGAAGGTGACGGGCGGCGTCCTCGACGGTGCAGCGTTTTCCGAGTTTGCCCACTGGATCCAGTTTCTTGTAGCCTTCGACGTGATCTTCCTCGTGGTGTCCTACATGACCTTCGACTTCGTGGTCCAAGGGTGATCCCCACCCCAGGAAAGGAACTACAACCATGATCAGAAGACTGGGCATTGGCGGCGTGCTCAATTGGCTGAGCGCGCTGAGTATGATGGCGGCACTCTATCTGGTATTTCTGTATGCCCCGACAGAGGCAGTCATGGGAGATGTGCAGAGGATCTTTTACTTTCACGTCTCTTCCGCCTGGGTAGGCTTCTTCGCTTTCTTCGTCACCCTGATCGGAGGTATCGCCTACCTTCGTGGGCAGAATCGAGATTGGGACACCGTCGCTCTTTCCTCCGTGGAGATCGGAATAACCTTCACGGCTATGGCTGTCATCACCGGGTCTATCTGGGCCAAGGCTACCTGGAACGCCTGGTGGCCGTGGCAGCAGGAACCACGCCTGGTCCTGGTGAGTATCCTGCTGCTGCTCTACCTGGCTTACCTGATGCTCAGGGCTTTTCTGGAGGGAGAAGAGCGCAAGGCCCGCTTCGCCGCCGTGTATGGGATTGTGGCCTTCATAAGCGTTCCCTTCACTTTCATGTCCATCCGATGGTGGCAGGGACTTCATCCGGTGGTCTTCGAGAGAGAGGGCATGAACCTGACGCCGAAGATGCTGGCCACCTTCTTGTTTTGCCTGGCGACCTTCACGATCCTGTACTTCACATTGCTGCTCCATCGGGTCCGACTCGGCAGACTGGAAGACCGGCTCAGGGGACTTAGAGAGCAACTCCGCTGAGGAGAAGGAGATTCTTGATGTACTACCTGTTCGCTGCCTACGCGGTATTCTGGGCCTTCACCTTTGCCTACGTTTTCACCATCGGCTCCAGGCAGAAGAGACTGGAGAAGGAGATCGACGCCCTGAGCAGGTCGATCACGCGAGAGCAAGCGTAGGGCCCTGGTCAGCTCAGCAGACCTTGCAGTATCGCGCCCGGCTAGCCTGGGTGGCTCTTGCCGGGTGTCGCTCCGGGGCCCTTTTGCCTTTTCAGCGCTACCACGCCAGCTTGTAATCGACCCAGAGCCTGGGCTATCATCCCCACACACACAGCTCCATGCGGTCCTCGACGGG